>ERZ651768.244-NODE-244-length-40653-cov-14.398191_pt1 | contig 40653 bp, 45 predicted proteins | sample MGYA00514754_ERZ651768 | MGnify/ENA metagenome assembly ERZ651768
TCTGATCCTGCCTGGTATAGACAGTCCCAAACCTCCTCAGCCTTTTCAGAGGGTATGAAGAGCTCAAATCCCAGCGGTTCACCAGTATAGCCCGTTCTTGCTACAATTATTCTTGTGCCGGCAAGCATAATTTCAGAGATGCTGTTGCGGAAAGTTTCTGGCATGCTACCGTCATCCAACAGCCTGGCAAGGATCCTTCCTGTCAAAGGCCCCTGGAATGCAATCATGGAAATCTGTGAAGTTTGGTCTTCCATTGAAACATCATAGGCTTTTGCCTGTTCATGGAGATGATTCCAGTCCTTCTCACGGTTAGAAGCGTTCACCACAAGAAAATATTCATCTCCCGGACGGTAAAGGTAAGCATCGTCAAGCAGGCCACCGTTACTGTTGGGAATGAGGGTGTACTGCGCCTGCCATGGTTCAAGCGACTCCGCGTTGTTGCTCAGCACATGCTGCAGGAAAGCAATTGTGTCCTTGCCCTGAATACGGAAGCGTCCCATGTGGCTGACATCAAATAAACCGCCATAGCGTCGTGTGCCCAGATGTTCTTTTAAAATTCCGGTCTCATACTGCACCGGCATTTCCCAGCCTCCAAAATCCACCATTTTCCCTCCGTTTGCTGCATGCCATGAGTGCAGTGATGTCCTGAGAAGATTTTCAGTGGATTTATTTTTTTCAGTCATGGATTTATGTAATGGTTTTGAATTTTAATTCAAATATATGCCAGCCTTTGAGCTTTGATGTTAAATGAATATTTTAGAATTATCGGAGCTGTTGCCTGAGCAGGAATCATTTGTTTTAAAGAGCAAAAAAACTTGATTCGCCCGTATTTCTCTCCTAGAATTATTGCGTTTTACAATACCATTTATCAGAGAAAAAATACAGGAGAATATATGAGTAACATAATCGGAAACTATGTTGGAGGATCCACCGTAAAACTGAATGGTGGTGCTCTTCAGGATGTTTTTAATCCTTCTACCGGTGAAGTTTCCGGACAGGTTCAGCTTTCAAGTTCTGAGGACCTTGATGAAATTGTTGAGGTAGCAAAAGGGACCGTACCTGAGTGGTCAAGAACTCCTGTAGGAATGAGGGCACAGGTCATGTTTCGTTTCAAACGCCTGCTTGAGGAAAATGCTGACAGAATTGCCCGTACTATCAGTAGTGAGCATGGAAAAACACATGATGATGCACTGGGCGAGGTAACTCGAGGATTGGAAGCTGTTGATTTCGCCTGCGGAATTCCACACCTGATGAAGGGTACTTTCAGTGAACAGGTTGCCAGATCGATTGACATGTATTCAATTCCTCAGGCACTTGGGGTTGTAGCAGGCATTACACCTTTCAATTTTCCGGCAATGGTACCCATGTGGATGTTCCCTAACGCAATTGCCTGCGGAAACACCTTTATTCTCAAACCTTCTGAAAGGGACCCCAGTGTCTCGCTTATCATTGCTGACCTGTTCAAGCAAGCCGGCTTGCCAGACGGAGTTTTCAACGTGATACAGGGAGACAAAGTTGTTGTGGATGCCATACTGGACCACCCTGACATTGCGGCTGTAAGTTTTGTGGGCTCAACTCCTGTTGCAAAATACATTTACTCCCGTGGAGCGAGCAACGGGAAACGAGTTCAGGCACTGGGCGGTGCAAAGAATCACATGGTGATTATGCCGGATGCAAACATGGACCAGGTAGTGGACGCGCTGATGGGTGCTGGATACGGTTCTGCAGGTGAACGCTGCATGGCAGTTGCGGTACCTGTTCCGGTCGGTAAGCAGGTTGCGGATAACCTTATGGACCGCATGGTTCCATTGGTGGAAGAAATGCCTGTCGGCCCACCGGATGATAGCAAAGCCGCGATGGGTCCCATCATCACCAGGCAAAGCCTTGAAAGAATTACCTCACTGCTCCAAAGCGGAGTGGACCAGGGAGCAGCCCTGCTGGTTGATGGCAGGGACCTTACTGTACCCGGCTATGAAAAAGGCTTTTTCATTGGTGGTTCTCTATTTGATCAGGTGAAACCTGAAATGGATATCTACAAGGAAGAAATATTTGGGCCGGTGCTCTCAACTGTGCGGGCTGACGATTATGAAGACGCGATAAACCTGATTCACGGTAATCCGCATGGAAACGGTGTGGCAATTTTCACACGTGACGGAGATGCTGCTAGAGATTTTGCCAGCCGAATCGAGGTAGGCATGGTTGGCATCAACGTACCCATTCCGGTGCCTGTAGGCTATCACAGTTTCGGCGGGTGGAAACAGTCGCTTTTCGGTACTCATCACATTTATGGTCCGGAAACCATTCATTTTTATACCAGGCTGAAAGCAATTACTTCGCGCTGGCCAGCAGGTATTAAATCCGGAGCCCAGTATAATTTCCCGACAATGAACTAAGCCGTGCAGATTGCACAAATACCTTATGTGACCGTAGAGACGTAGAACGGCTTCAAACCATTCTAACGAGCAAAGGAAAAAAACTGAATGACCACATTGGACTTCATAACATTAGCTGATTTAGTTCCAATCATACCTGAGATCATTGTACTGGTGACTGCCTGTACGGTGCTACTTGTTGATCTGTTTGCGCCGCAGAGAGAAAGAGCATTCACATTAGCAGTAACCACCATCATCGGCTTGCTTCTGGCTATTATTTCTGAAGTGCAACTGCATGGGAAAGATATTACAGGATTTTATGGAACGGTTGTGGCAGATGATTTTTCAGTTCTGTTTGAGTTGATTTACTTGAGTGTAGCGATCGTAACAGTCTTTATCTCTAGACACTATATTGCTGAAAATGAGATGAATTTTGGAGAATATTATGTACTGCTTCTCACTGCTGTTTCCGGAATGATGTTCATGACCTCCGGACTTGATTTACTTGTAATATTTATCGGACTGGAAATAATGTCAATTTCCAGCTACATTCTGGTTGGCATAAAACGCAAGGTCGCTCGGGCTAATGAAGCTGCACTTAAATATTTGCTGCTGGGAGCCTTCTCAACCGGATTTCTGCTTTACGGAATATCCATGCTTTATGGAGCAACAGGCAGTACCATCCTTCCACAAATAATTGATGAAGTTCAGAAAAATGGAGCTGATAATCCGCTTGTGATCGTTGGCATGGCATTAGTTGTTATTGCAATGAGTTTCAAGATTGCCATTGTACCTTTTCACATGTGGACCCCTGACGTTTACACAGGTGCACCTACACCTGTAACGGGCTTCCTGTCTGCTGCAGCCAAGGCAGCTGGTTTTGCAGTTTTCGTGCGTGTACTTCTGACAGGCATACCACTTGACGGCGCAAACTGGGAAAATGTCTTGTGGATTCTGGCTGTGCTGAGCATGACTGTAGGAAATTTAATGGCCCTACGTCAAAGTGAAGTGAAGCGTATGCTGGCATTTTCTTCGATCGCTCACGCCGGATATGTACTGGTAGCAGTAGTGGTCGGAAGTGCATCAGCAATCAGCGGGGTGATTTTTTATTCCTTTGCCTATGCCGTGATGGGAACAGGGGCCTTTGGAATCTTAACCATCAGGGATGCCGGACGTGTTCCGCAAACCTATGATGACCTTGCGGGCTACGGCAGGCGTAATCCTTTCCAGGCACTGATGATGACATTGTTTATGTTTTCCCTGATTGGCCTGCCGCTTACAGGGGGGTTCATAGGGAAACTTCAAATATTCAGCGCAGCCCTTGATGGTGGATGGGTGTGGCTGACTGTAATCGGAATACTCAACAGTGCGCTTTCTGCTTATTACTATCTTCGAGTAGTAATGTTCATGTACATGCGTGAAGGAGCACTCCCGGAAGGAACAGAATTATCTGGAAGATCCTCAGGATTTGCCTTGACAGGACTGATTGGAACAGCAGTGGCAGTGCTCTACCTTGGTGTTTTTCCAGACAAGATTATCGAGCTTGCTTCATCCTCCATTCAAGCACTGCTCTAAGTACCTGCAAAAAAACTAGACAAATTATTTCAAAAACATTAGCCTGACCATAACGGGAACCAGCCCTCCTTCCGGAAAGATATGTTCTCTATTCCACGCTTATCATTTGCAGGAAGATGATGCTAGATGTCGGCACATATTTCATGAATTCTGCAGCACATTATCACGTCCGAATAATATGAATATTACTGTCTCAGTATTCAGAATTCATTTTATCCGTCTCTTCTGCATTGCAGCATTATTCCCTGTATTGATGCTTCAGTCAGGATGTTCCGTTACCGAGATTCACCATCAGGTGCCTCCATCACCACATGCAATTTCGGGAATTAAGGGACTTTACCTTGACAAGTTCAAGGGTAAGCAGTCAGTACTTTTCAGCAAAATACTTATTCATGAAATAAATCAGCTCTCCAGCCTGAAATACCTAGCGGTTCTTCCTGAGAACGGGAAAAAAGAGGTGGCTGTAATTAGCGCAGAAGTACTGAGTTATAAAGTAAATGATCAGCAACAGTTATTGCAGCAGACTCATTTCAGTCTGGTAGAAAAAGAAGTGGTGAAGGAAAATCCCTCAGGAATAAATGTTATAGGCCGTGCATTTGAATTTGTGGAAAAACCATACTCTGTACGTTCAATTGACCAAACACTTCATCTGGAAATTGCCTTTAAAATCACCAATTCCACTGGAGACAAAATACTTTATTCCAATCTGGAAAAAGCGAGTTTAAAGCAGAGCTATACAGGTGAAGAAAACATACTGCTGATCCCTGATACAACTGACGAAATTATTCATCTTGCACAATTGCTTATTCAGAAGTTATTAGACCGGATAAATCCTGAAAAAACTGAGAAAATTGTTGTGCTTGAAAAAGGAAGCGAACCTGTTCCCTGGACAATAGGTTTGCTTGATTTCGGACATCCTCGTATTATTCGATCAAATCATTTTGCCACAGGGGGAAGGTATGACCTTGCTTTGAAGGGCTGGAATTATGTACTTTTTGAACCGCGAACTTATCCCGAATCAGAAACTTTTGAATTTACAGACAATGTTTACACCCGACTCAAAAAGGCCAAATTACCATCTACGACTTTACGTCCATTGCTGGAAATTCACGGTAAAGAATTTAACATAAACGAAATCGATGTTGTGCTGATGGGACTGATTTCAATCCAGGATTTTGATAGATACGCGCAAATCATAAAATTACACTCCAGCAGCTCTCAAAAAAACAACCGTATGAATTTAGCAGCTGCTCACTATAATATAGGTGCTGTATATCAGTTACGAAATGAAATGGAATTAGCGGCATATCATTTTGCACAGGCTAATGCTTATAATCCTGATGAAAAATATGCCCTGGCATGGAACGACATTCAACACATCCTCGGGGATTACAATCCCTTTGATGCTTTAAATGAAAGCAATGTTGAGTCAGCCGCGAAACTCCCTCCTCCAGATGGCGCCCTGCTGCAGCCGTCAAACGCAAATAATCCTTAATCTTGATTAGAAGCAGTTTTCGGTTTAGGTTTCCAACAGTGAATTTTCAGCTTTGCAGAGATTCTATGCCTCCTGAATTATTTGTGGATATTTTGCTGATGAAATTTGTGTTCCTACTGTTTGTTGTCTCGTCATTGCTTTGCTTTCCTGTGCAGGCAAAAGAAATATTTATCACCGCATCAGCGAAAATTTACAGCGACGATATTGTTGAGGCCAAGGAGAGGGTACTGAAAAATGCTCAACTTAAAGCTGTTAAAAAAGGAGTGGAGATATTTTTGGTAAAAAAAACTATCAATCACAATTATCAGGTTATCAGGGAGCAGATCTATAATTTCAATCAAAAATTCATCAGAAATTATGAAATAGTTAACCAGGATATCGATCTTGACCAACGATATGTTGAAGTTCAAATCAAAGCCAATGTTGCAGAAGAAAGAATTCAGCAAAAACTAAAACAGCTGGGCATCCTGCACGATCGAATGGGTTACAAGAGTCTTATGCTTGTTTACCAGGGAAGGACTGCCGGGGCAATTCCTCGTGATCATGGAACAGTGCAGAACACAATTCAGGTAGTGCAGGAGACTTTCGCTGAGCATGGTTTCCGTACGTTTGATCAGCAAATTATGAGGCAGATATATCGATTACTTGACCAAGATAAATCAGACTTGCTGCCTGTTGACATCCTGATAGCGCTTGCTCTGAATTATAACGCTGAGATACTGGTGATCATGGAAATCATTCCCGGGAAACGTGACAACCTTAAAGGATCATTTTATCAGGTTAAATCAAATGTGCGATTCAGTGTATTTAATACGGCTGACGGACAGCAGATAGCTGAAACTGTGGTTGAGGGAATTGAAAGATCAGTAAATAATCCTGATGAAAACCAGTGGCAAAGTTTGCTGCAAAGAGCAGGAACACATGCCGTTTTGGAAAACGTGCGCCAATCAATTGAACAAATCACTCTGTTTTATCAAAGAACAGGTGACATGGTGCAAGTTTATACTATAGTATTCAGCGGTTATTCTCCTCGCAGGGAAAGTCTGATAATTAATTATCTGGAAAATACTGCTGAATACCGTCAACTTGCAGAATTGAAAAACACCTTTGGTCATCTTGAGCTTGAATTACTCACATTAAAACGAAAAAGCACTTTGCGCAGAAGAATTACCAGTGACCTGCTCAAACAGGAAATTGAAGTTGCCACCAAAACGCTGCCAGGCAATCACCTTTTTTTCATCAATCCCAATCCAATGGAAGAAATAGAACTGCCTTCCGAGAACGAATCTGAAACATCAGACGATCCTGCTGCAGAGGCCTCTCCTTCCCAGTAGGATGTTCTCAGCGAAGTTACCTTAATTGATGTGCATGCTTCCTCAGCATATTGAACAACAGATATACCATTTACCAAAATCCCCTAAAAAATCTGAAGCCGACATAAAAATATTAACAGGGCTGGCGACGCATTTGTCGGAGTTATGGCTGCAGAACTCTGCCTGGGGAATGATCTGGCAAAAAGCACTTTCATAGCCAGCCTTGCTGCAACGACTGGTGTTACTGCATCAGGTGCTCAGACATCATACCTGACTCCCCAGCAGCTAAAAAAACATCCTTCACTGGGAGAACCATACATGTCTGCATTAAATTCAACCGCAAATTCATCATCATAATCTTCACATATGATATTGGTATATTTACCGTAAAAAAATTTCACAACACTGCCTTCATCAGCTTATACATAGACTGACAAACCTAAATAAAATAATTCTATCCTTAAATAAACTCAGTAAAATGTCATTATCCACTTAAGCGGGATGATAAAATCTTGAAATCTTTTTTGAGATTGCTTAATGTGATGCTTGATCTTATTTAACCAAGATGCGGGATTAATTGTATATTATTTTAGTAAATAGGTATTGCGCAAAAAATGAAGAAAATAAGTTATTCAGTAATTGTAAAATGTAAAACAATAACGGCACTGTTTTGTTTTTTGTTTTTTTCATTTTCCATTAAGGCAGAAACTATATATGAAATGGATTTCTCTTCGGCTTCGGGAAATGTCAAGGAATGGTTTTACAATAAAAACTGGGAATTCCATGAAGACATAAATGATATGAATCTGCGTTTTGAGAATGGTAGCCTTGTGATCGAACCCACCAAGGATCAAATTGGGGTAATTAATCGTGAGTTTGAAAAGAAAGATTATTTGAATGGAGAGATCAAATTGCGCATCGAATGGGGTGTGGATCAATACCCAAAAGGAGCCGACTGGAGCGGCCCAAAAGAAAAGACCCGTAATACACGTCAGGCCATTTCCTTCATGATTTTATTTGGCGACAGCAAGCTTGACAGCGGGTTCTTCCTGGCACCGGACCTTCCATACTACATCAGTTTCTTTCTTGGAGAAAATGAAAAACCCGATCAGGTTTATTACGGAAACTACTGGCATGAAGGTGGACGTTATCTCTGCATTCCCTGCGACGGTACTAAAGGAAAAACTTTTATTACAGAGGTGAACCTCTCAGAAAAATTCAAGGAATTATTCGGGAAGGAGCCTCCGCCTGTTTCTGCGCTGGCCATTGAGGTGGATGCACAAAAAACTGAAAGCAGCAACGGCAGGCACTCAAAGGCATTTTTAAAGCAAATTCAATTGTCCCGATAATCAAATCCTCAACTCTTGCCCGCAGTGGCCTGCCCCTGAAGTTCAAAGAATGAATCCTCCTCGTACTGCGTACGAATCTCCAATTCAGCTTTGATCATACGAACGACTTTTGCTGGCTGTCCGCGTATCACCTTGTGACTGTAAATCGAGGGGACCATCGGATGTGTAAGAGGCATAGCATCGGCGGCAGGGTAGTCGCAGATCAGAAGCCTGCGTGGTTTGTTGGAGTGGTTTGGCGGTCCGCCGTGCACCATCCATGTGTGCATCAGACACACATCTCCAGGCTTCCCGGTGATTGGTACGGCGCTCTGTTCAAGTTCAGTGTTCAGACTGGGGTCAACCTTTCCTGTAAATTTTCCGTCCTGAAAGTGGCTGTAGCGTTTTCTGTGTGACCCAGGAACCAACAATGGGCATCCGTTTTCTTCAGTCATTTCATCCAGCATCAGCAGAGCAGTAACCATATCGTCATTGGTGTGCGGATCATAAGGATGGTCCTGGTGAAAATCTACCCTAGTCTGCATTCCGGGAAGCTTGATATTCAGTTTGCAGTGGTGAAATTTTATATCCGGACCAATCAGGTCTGCCACCATGTCCGGGATCACGCCATTGATCAGGACTTCGTAATACGCCTCAGAAATGTCTGCAGGATTTGCCACCCGGCGCAGTCTGGGGTGCTCCGCGGAATGCCCGGCTTCCAGGTCAAACCTTGCCTTCCCGTCTGGTGTCTTACCGTAGTTTTTGTCATGAACCCTGCTTTGCTCAATCCACTCATCTAGTTGTATAGAGAGTTCATTAAGCTGCTCGACTGTGGCACCATTTTCTGCAATTACAAATCCGTTTTCCCAGAATTGATCAACTTGTGCTTTACTCAACATATTGTGTTCCTAAATCTAAATTTTTTTGAATGTTCCTTTTTATAGGAGAACCGTCAATACTTAAAAGAACATTATACAATTCAGGACGGCGATCTCTGAAGATTCCCCATCCGCTACGCAATTTTTGAATCTGATCAAGATCAAATTCTGCCAATAAAATCTTTTCCTCGTCACGTCCAGCCTGTTCAAGCAGCTCACCTTTCGGCCCTGAAATAAAGGAAGAACCATAAAATGTCACATCATAAGTTTTTTCAGATTTTCCGGAAATACCTTTTTCAAAACCAAACCGATTGGAAGCCATGACAGGCATGATATTGGCTGCCGCGTGGCCCTGCATTGTTATTGTCCAGTGCGGGCAAGAATCATAATCCGTATCAGTTGGCTCAGATCCGATTGCAGTAGGATAACAAAGTATCTCAGCACCTTGCAGCGCCATTGCCCTGGCCGCTTCCGGAAACCACTGATCCCAGCAAATTCCAGCACCAACTTTTCCAAATCGAGTATCCCAAACTTTAAATCCGCTGTTCCCTGGAGAAAAATAAAACTTTTCCTGGTAGCCTGGACCATCAGGAATATGTGATTTGCGGTAAACTCCCAACTTCCGGCCATCAGCGTCAATAATAGCCAGCGAGTTGAAAAATGTATTCCCGGAACGCTCAAAAAAACTTACCGGAAGCACAACATTCAATTCTTCCGCTACACTGCTCATTCTTTCGAGAACCGGGTGTTTTTCAAAAGGGCGTGCCCATTCGAAAAATTCTGGATTTTGTTGCTTACAAAAATACCTTGTTTCAAACAATTCCGGAAGCAAAATAATGTTTGCTCCCTGCACTGCTGCTTCCCGGACAAGATTTTCTGCCTTATCAATATTTTCTGCATGATCCTCAGAACACGCCATCTGGGTTACTGCAACTTTTACAAGTCTCATCTTGTACTTTCTCTTAAATTATTTTCACAACAATGGATCGCATTTAAGTGAAAAGACATCATTAAAGAAGCTTTCATGGTTCCGAGCAGGACCTACCCCTCAAAACCCTGCAGAACATTGACTACATTGACACCCAGTTCCTTGATGTCATAGCCACCTTCCATCACAAAAAGTGTCGGGAGTTTTAATTCTGCAATTAACTTTCCGATACTCAGAAAATCTCCTGATTTCAATTTAAAAAAGCTGATTGGATCCTTCTCGAAAGTATCCACTCCTAAGGAAACAACAATTATTTCTGTGTCAAATCTTTCTATTTTTTCCAAACTCTCTTTTAAGAAGTCACACCATTTGCTGAACTGAGTACCGGGAGACATCGGCCAATTGAATGTGGTGCCTTCACCTGCATTATGACCAGTTTCTTCCTTATAACCGGAAAAATGAGGAAAAGCATCCCTAGGGTCCCCGTGCAGTGAAATGTAGAGCACATCTTCCCTTTCATAGAAAATATCCTGCGTTCCGTTTCCATGGTGAAAATCAATGTCAAGAATACACACTTTCTCAATCCCGTTGTCTCTGAACCACTGTGCTGTAATTGCGGCATTGTTCAAAAAACAGTATCCTCCAAACATATCAAAAGCAGCATGGTGACCGGGAGGACGGCAGAGTGAAAAAACTCCTTTTTGGTCTCTGTTCAATAACAGTTCCGCTCCGGTCAATGCAACGTCCTTGCTTACATCCGCAGCTTCCCATGTACCTTTACTTATTGAGGTTTCAGAGGACATTGAATAGTAACCAACTTTGCCTTCTATAAATTCAGGAATGCGAAGGGACATGCGGCGAGCCGGCCAGCAAGTAGGTATTGCTTCACCTTCAAATCCTGTCTGCGACCATTCATCCCATGCGTTTTGCAGGAATTCAACAAATCCAGCATCATGTAATGCCAGGACAGGGTCCATACCGAAATTTCGTGGTTCGATGACTTCACCCAGTTTTTCGCTTTTTACTCTTTCCAGAACAATATCAGCCCTAGAAGGACTTTCAAAAGGGGCAACTAGCTGACCACCGTATAATTCTGTTTTGGCGTTTCTCAGTCGATGCTTATCAGAAAATACCGTGATCATTTTTATTTAAATATTTTTTGATGATATTTAACCCTGAAACGATTACCGCCCAAACCTGATTTTGTCCGAAAAAAAGCATGACATTTCAACATTAAAAGTAACGATAGTCTGATAAGCTTTCTATATTCCAATCCAATAAGGGAATTCTCATTCCCAAAATGTCTTCCAGTCTGGTTCCGGAGCAATCTCCGTCAACTCACGATCAAACGGCACGACATCAGGATCAAGTTCTTCGTCCAACTCCCGCGCGTAACGGTGTCCGGAATAAACAGCCGCAGCGATGGTTGACGGAGCAAGGGCATCACCTATACGTGTAACACTCTTAAGTCCTGCATCGTCCCAGGAATTACGAACCTTCTCAAGCTCAGACTCAAGTGAAGCATTAGGAATGCGCGCAGTTACCAGTACCAGTGCATCACATGTCAGCACAGTTGACTCTCCGGTGTATATGTGCACTGCCTCCGGATAATTTTTTTTGCCCGGTCGGACAAAATGATGCGATAAAATTTTGATGCCTTTTTTTAATAAATTCTCCTGAATTATTTCCTGTTCTAACGTATGCGTAGTCCATGATGAAACTACAGCCGCCGGAGTTACCAAAGTAACTTCACAGCCTTTTTTTTTGCAATGTTCAGCAAGCACCCCTCCAAGATAAAAATGATCATCATCGTACAGGACCACATGACCGCTGGGCACATTGTCTTCATAAATATCATCAGGAGTAAAAATCAAGCTTTCCGGAAAAGTCTGAGGAAACAGGTGATGGCGGCTTACTCCATCTCGTCTCCATTTTGAACCAGTTGCCAACACAACATGTTCGCTGCTGTATTCCAAAATATCATCAGCAGTTACTTCACTTGCAAGATAAGTTTCTACATTTTCCATTTGGCGAATTTGCCACATTCGATAATCCCTCACCCGATTCCATGCAGCCAAACCAGGTAATAGGGATTCCTGACTTACACGGCCTCCGAGTTCCTTGTTTTTTTCAGCAAGAGTGACATGATAACCCCTCTGACCCAATGCACGAGCACATTCCATTCCTGCAGGACCGCCTCCCACAATTAACACATTTTTGCTTGGACCTTTGCTTTTTATTTTTTCCGGATGCCATCGCCGTCGCCATTCTTCGCCCATCGTCGGATTTTGCGTACAGCGGATCGGTGACATTGTCATGTCTCCGGAAACACAAATGTTACAGCCAATACACTCACGGATGTCTTCTATGCGATCTTCCTTAATTTTTTTTGGCAAAAAAGGGTCGGCTATTGAAGGTCGTGCTGCACCAATCAAGTCCAGTATCCCGCGCTGTATTTGCGAAACCATCGTATCCGGAGAGGTGAAGCGTCCTACGCCTACCACGGGCTTTTCAGTTAGCTGTTTGAAGCCGTTGACGAAGGGCTCCTCATGGCCTTCGTCCCCAAAACGGGAAGTACGGGAATCGTATTCCCAGTTGCAGAGAGTCAGGTCCCATAAGTCTGGAAGATCCGCAATTTCACTGAAGAGTTCCAGCATTTCCTCACGGTGAATACCCTCCTTGCCGATCAGTTCATCCACGCCAATGCGACAAGCTACCGCACATGTATTGCCTACTGCTTCTTTGGTATCTTCAATCAGCTCCACCAGCAATCGAGCACGATTTTTCAGAGTGCCCCCATATTCATCTGTGCGGTGGTTGAAGCGTCTTGATAGAAAATGCTGTGGTGCGCCGAAACCGTGAGCTCCGTAAACATAGATAATATCGAATCCGGCAGACTTGGCACGGAGAGCTGCCTTGCGATGCCAGCGGCGTAAATCTGCAATATCGCTTTTGGTCATTGCCCTAGCCTGCACAGGATCATTTGTAAAGGTCAGTGTAGGCAGATCGCTTGGACCAAGAGGCACTTCTCGTGAATAAAAATTTGGGCTATTAATCCCATTGTATGCCAGTTCAATTCCGGCTAATGATCCGTACTCATGCACAGCGCTGCTGATCCTGGCAAGAAGCGGTACATCGCGATCATCCCAAATTCGCAATTCAATAAATGGAGTGATTTCGGATGTGTGATGTATTTCAACTTGTTCTGTGCAGACAGTCCCCCAGCCGCCCTCAGCCTTAATGGCCCGCAAGGCCACCATTCCGGACACGTCACGATAGCCCATGCCGTTGCAGTGCGGAACCTGATAAAAACGGTTAGGCGCAGTAACAGGACCTATTTTCAGCGGCTCAAATAGAATTCTGTATCGCTCATCAAGGGACATGTAATGCTTCTAATATCTGTTAATACATAATAATTTCTTTTTTGAAATAATTACATATCACCAGGAACCCCGTATGAAGGAGCATCATCAGGATTTAGTGCACGAGTAAGGTAAGCTTCAAGCTGGGGCTGGTATTCATTCCAGATTGTATGCAGCCTTGAAATAGGTTCATCATCCCAATCGACGCGAAGATCGACAATCGGCCACGACACTTTATGAGCGACCTGAACTCCGGCAGAAAAAACCGGGCCCTCTTCACCTCCCGCGTTAATTCCTGCCTCAAGAGCAGTGATCAGCCTGTGTGCAAGGTGACCAGAACTTTTTTCGAAAGCTTCAACCATAGCACTTGGTACACTTTGATTTGCCAAGAGGTTTGCCGCAGCTGCGCACTGATTACCCTGCACAGTGGCATGTAGACCTAAGACTTTTTCCCCGGTGTGGAGAGCGGAACGCCCCATTGAGTCCAGCAGCACAAGCTGGCGCCATTGAATATGATTTGCCTCAGATACAACCTGGGATACAGCAGTCTTTGCATCCGCCCCGGACTCCAGCAGATTAAGCATTTTGGCTCCCAGGCTGGGGTCTGTAACATTCTGAGTAAGTGCTGCTCCCACACCTGCACGAGTAAACAGGCAGCGGCTGGCCACACAGATGCTTGATGAGGTAACTGCGCCACCGAGCATTCGTGTTTCAGGGCAGCGCCCTGCAATTGATAGTGTCATTTTCCCTCTTCCGGAATTACAGCAATTACGTCAATCTCCATCACCCATTCGGGTTTTGCCAGTCCGGAGACAATCACTCCTGTTGAAACCGGGAAAACTCCTTTAAACCACTTGCCAAGGGCACGATAGACCTGCTCCCTGTAACCCCTGTCAGTCAGATAGACTGTGATCTTGCAGACATGATCAAGGCAGCTTCCTGCTTCCTCAAGCAATTGTTTGACGTTTTTCATTGCCTGGTCAGTCTGAGCCTGCGGATCTCCAATACCAACAATATTACCTTCAAAGTCTGAGCCGACCTGTCCTCGTAAAAATACCATGTTTCCTGCACGTACAACCTGGCAAAGATCGTTGTCAAGATTCTGTTCAGGATAAGTATCCTTAGTGTTAAATTTTCTTATTCTCTCATGTGTCATTCTATCCCCGATGAGCTGCTGATTATATTAATAAATACTGAATTTTCACCAAATTACTTTAAATTACTGCTGCATCACCTTTTCCGACAGTCCTGCCGCATTACGCACAAAATCCAAAGGTCCTGAAAAATCGAAGTTGTTGTAAACCGCGTTCAGGTGCGCGAATGGCGGTGACTGTGCAAACAATTGGAATGTAAGCCTGTGTCCTGCGTAGTCTGAGTTCAAAAGGTCCCTTGCAAATGCAAGCAGCTTGCGTCTGTCTTCTGCCACCCAGTTTTCATTTACATTATAAAATTTCTCCAGCCAGTGTCCTGATTCCTTGTCATTAAATGCAGCATGGTTTGGTGTTACGCATATTTGCCCACCGCACAGTTCTCGTGCAATATGCATCATTTCCGGAAGTCGTGTGCAGGCATGTACTCGACCGGTAAAAAGCAGTGATTGGTTAGGCATCAGAAGACCTCTGGGACTCTTTTCTGCAAGCGCAATTGAGGCAGTAAGGTGTGCATTTATACCCTCACGATAGCAGGCAAGCATTGCAAGTTTCTCTCTTACGGCCTGGTGTTTGTCCAGTCCTGTCTGCTTTGCATTGAACAGTGCCGCACCAATCATCATGTCCGCCATGTAGCGTATACGCATTACGAAAGGGTATGCACTGTAACGGTGGAGCGTTGCACGTATGAATGCAGCAGCGCTGGTGTGCCGGTAAAAGAGAACATTTTCCCATGGAACAAGCACGTTATCGAAAACCAGCAATGTATCAACTTCATCGAAACTGTTTGCCAGGGGATAGTCTTCAACTGATCCTCGTCCTGAGAACCCGCTGCGGCAGATATGATTTAATCCCGGAGCACCCATGTCACAGATGAAGCTTACAGCATAATCCGAGAGTTTCTCGTTACCAGCCCAGCCTCCGATGGTGGGTTTTACAAAAGCCTGATTGGAATAGGCAGCGGCTGTCTCGAATTTTGCACCACGCACCACGATCCCGGCATCTGTTTCCTTGACCACATGCAGCAGCATGTCCGGATCCTGCTCCTGGGGCAATCTTGAACGGTCGCCCTTTGGATCTGTATTGGCTGAAACATGAAAAGGATCCTCGCGGGTGGTCCGTACAATATGATTCTCAATATTCCTGGCGAACTGGGGATCGACTTCGTTCAGAACATCCTGACCGTCAAATAACGACCACATTTCCCCAACTGTTTCATCACTTACTCGGATTACTATCCCGCCGATATCCTGCATCAAAGAATCCATTGCTGTATCCTTTTCATACCAGTCATCTCTGGTTCGCGGAGGTTTATGGTAAACCGTATTGAGTTCGTTTGTTTCCTCATCCAGATATGTAAGTTTTTCCTGGTACTTGTCTTCGTGTGCCATATCGTACATCCTGGCACGTATATCAATTATCGGCTTTAAAGACGGATGATTGCAGATATCCTTAACTTTTTCTCCATCTATCCAGACTTGGCGTCCGTCATTAATAGATTCTCTGTATTGATTACCAGTACGTATCATGTTGATCCTGATAGTTAAGATGATTAGACCTGGAGTTTACCAAGGCCGTGAAAGTTGAAGTTTGAAAAAATCATAGGGGCATGATCACCGAAATTGGAATGCCGTACCTTCCCGATGAAGATGGCATGGGTCACATAGTGGATTCTTTGATCAACCCTGCAATCGAAACAGACAACAGATTCTTTAAGCTGGGACGGACCTTTTGCGGTTGAAGCAACCCCTGGATCAGCAGGAAAGCGATCTTCCAACTGCTAAACGTCCGTGAAAACTCTTGCAATTGCAGTCCCCTCACCTGGTGAAATAACAATTGTCACTCCCTGAGCAGCGATACAAATCCCTTAAATGAAATCCTCTGCAACGTATTTTGTACTAAAGCAATGGTGTCTGTCCCCATTAAAGTCATACGTTCAAACTTAATATTAAAAACAAGTACTATCGAGTATTAACATTAAGAAGGCAATACACTAAGCAAAATAACTTATATTGTAAAATACTATTATCTGATTAGGCTATAAGAAATTCTGTTAGCTGCTGCGATATGAATTAAACAGCTGGATTTGATGTAGCTTTTTCCTGCTCTAACATCTTGTCCGTGCAGCTTCGGCAGAAACAGGACATTACTGTTTGTGGAGGATTACGAGGGAAGGTTAAGTCTGCACACCAGCAGTGTTCGAGTCCTGCTTCTTTTCCACAGTTGTTGGATTTGCCACATATAGGGCATTGTGTTCGATCAAGGGGATTAGTAATTGAATGAGTGGTCATGTTCTTAATTCCAGAATCGGGATAGTTAATACAGATCGGACATCCACTGAGAAAAAGCTCCCCGGCAGAACCATATAAATTATCATTTAACTATCTAAATGTATTTCCCAAAGCGCACGGCAGTATCACCAGGTCTTTGGCGTCTGGAAGGCATTATTAGTACGCAGTTATCGTAAGGAGTTTTTACCTCTATCTCACCATCATTGGCAATAACAGTACCTGCGGAGGGAATTTCTTCAAGTCCCACATAGGACTCCTTAAAACTGAAGTCACTGTTCCTGATGGTATATGGTCCTGAAACCTTAATAATTCGCTGTTCAGATGGAGGCTCAGTTCGTAAGTGAGCTGCAGCATTTTCTTCCGATACTAATCCGAGTATCATAAGAAATCTCCATGACGCAGTAATTGCCAGGTCGGCGCTCCTTTGGTCCCAGTTCTGACCACATTCTATCAACAGGGCGTTTTTCGTACTGCCGGGATCCGAAAATCCTTCATACTCACGCATTCTCCTGCCTGCCTTGTGTCCAAAATCCATTACAACTACCTCTGGAATCCCCAGCTGTCTGGCAAACTCACACCCCTTGTCAAGCGGTCCTGCCATCATCAGTGGTGTAGTGGCAGTTTGCATCGAATGAATATCAAGCAGCAGATCAACTGTGTCAAGAACAGGGAGTACCTTCCTTGCCCGCCGAAGTTCAATACTGTCGCGATTCCCGTCCAGCACCTCCTTTGTCCAAATCCTGTTGAAATCTTCATCCAAATACCTGGAGGCAGAAGGATTATCAGGATCAAAACTGAGATACGCGTCAACATTCATGAAAGCCAGTGACAGCTTACCCTTCAGGGGGCGGACGTTGTTTTGCAGCATATGGTCTACTGCAATTGCACCGCAAAGCTCATTGCCATGTACTACGGAACTTATCATTACATGAGGACCCGGCTTACCAGAGTCAAACTGATGAATGTAATCAACTCCGGTATTGCAAGTGCGATAACTTGAAATGTCCGGTGGAACCAGTGATACAGGATAGTTCAGATCTTCTTGAGCAGGCATAATGTTCTATATCAGTATGAATTTTTAATTGAAAAAATTAGATTTCACCATATTGAATCAATCAGGTATTCAGCATCATTAACTTGCCTTCTCAGGCTCTGGACTTTAAGCAAACAATTAAGATAATGACTGGAATCCAGAAACCACTCAATCCAGTAATTCACGCAATTCTTCAACTGTGTGGACTGGCAACTGGCACGTTTGATTTTGACAAACATACGCAGTCGCACGCCCGTTCAGCATTGGTCTCCCAGAAGTAAGAGGAATAATTTCTTCTGAAAGCTTACTGTGACCATCCTCAAGATACGCTGTCACCGTATTTGGATGAAATTCCCTACGAACCTCTGCCAGCAAAGCTTCTGTCTCAGCATCACCTCGTCTTCCGGAGATAACCACTTCTTTAGGCTCTGAAAGGCTGAAATGCAGCCCGGAAAGCATTGAGCAAAAGCTGACACCCGCCTGGTTAATCATGGGACTGAAACAGCGGAAAATCCGCTGTGCGTCTTCAAAAAATTCACTGCCCAAGCCATAAGAGTTCAGTCTCAAAAACGCATTTGCAACACTGCTGTTTCCGGATGGTTCAACACCATCATATCCTTCCGCATTGCGAGTAAGCAGAACTTCACCATCTGTCCCTGTATCATAAAAGGGGCCGTTTTCATTTCGGAAAAGTCTTTTTATTTCATTTGATAATTCACATCCTTTCCGGAACCAATCCGGATCATAAGTTGTTTCGTACAGGTCCAGACATGTCATCGCCATCTGAGCGTAGTCACAGAGATAGGCTGGATAGCGTGCCTCTCCATCACACCAGCGACGGAGCATCCTCCCTGATTCATCCTTCAAATTTTTAAAAATAAATGAAGCAGCACGTTCGGCTGTTTTTTCAAATGCACTGTCACCAAAAACACGTGCAGCTCGTGCAAAAGCAGAAATCATCAGGGCATTCCACGAAGTAAGTACCTTGTTATCCAGCAACGGACGTATCCTTTTAGTTCGAACTGCCATCAGCTTTTGACGCGCAATCCGTAGCTGATCTTGCAATTCTTCTGCAGTAATCCGGTACACTTTTGCTACATCCTGATCTGAGCGAGGTCTGTTCGGAATACTGCTGCCTTCAAAATTTCCAATTTCCGTAATATCCCAGTACGTACAGGCAAGTTCTCCGGATTCTTTTCCTAAGGTCTTCATTACCTCGGCTTTCGACCAGAGATAGAATTTGCCCTCCACTCCTTCGCTGTCAGCATCTTCAGCAGAAAAAAATGCTCCATCTGATGATGTCATAATTTTCTCAATGTATGAAAGTACATCTCTAAGTGCAGTTTCATAAACTGGATTTTTTGTAATTTGAAAAGTTTCAGTCAACGCCCAGACAAAAAGTGCATTGTCATACAGCATTTTTTCAAAATGCGGCACCAGCCATTTATAATCTGTACTGTAACGACTCAGACCTCCTCCAAGCTGATCATATATACCACCGGCATACATTTTGTTAAGCGTCTTTTCCACCATTTCAAGTGAAAAAGAATCACCTGTTCTGTGATGATGCCTCAACAAAAGCATCAAACCCATACTGGGAGGAAATTTGTTTTGAGGCTGGTTGCTGAAACCTCCATGCTGAGAATCAAAGGAACTGCGAAATTGAGCTACTGCCTGTTCCTCTGCCAGCCAGCTGAGTTCCGGAAGTTCTGTGTCACTCAGAACAGCTTTATGCTGCAAATGAGATGAGATTTGATCAGCAGTGGTATAAATCTTATCCCGTTCATTTTTCCATACTGAATCCAAAGTCCTCAGAAGTTCACCAAAAGATTTGCGCCCATAGATGGGCCTTGGAGGGAAATAAGTCCCACCTGTAACCGGCTTGCCTTCCGGTGTTACAAACATGTTAAGCGGCCATCCTCCCTGTTGTCCAAGAGCATGCAGAGCATCCATATGTATTTTGTCAACATCCGGACGCTCCTCCCGGTCTACTTTTACCGGTACAAAATGGTTGTTAAGATATTCAGCTAAATCAGGATCTTCAAATGATTCTCGTTCCATCACATGACACCAGTGACAGGTGGCATAGCCGATGCTGACAAACAGCATCTTATCTTCACGTCTGGCTTTCTCAAAGGCTTCACTGCCCCATGGATACCAGTCAACAGGATTGTGTGCATGCTGAAAAAGATATGGACTTTTTTCATGGATGAGTTTGTTGGTATAGGTATGTTCACTCATGTTTCCAAACTGGGTTTCTTAAAAAAGATCCAAATCGAAGCAGTACCAGCAAATAAGTATTAACTGTAATCATGCATTAATTTAGGAAATTGTTTTTGATGAGGGGTGTATACTGCAAAAAAAATTAATTTCAACTGCTTAATTTTTTTCGAAGAAAAATGATTTAAAGTGTTGACCTGAGTTCAAATCAATGTTAAATTTGCGGATTGGTTATTTAAAATTATTGAATTCTAACAAAGCAGATTCTATTAATGCCTACACTAAGTCAGCTGGTTCGGAAGAGACGCAAAAGCAAATTAACTAAAAAAGACACCCCTGCACTCCAGGGATGTCCACAAAGGAGAGGTGTATGTGTTCGAGTGTACACATCAACACCTAAAAAGCCTAATTCGGCTCTTCGTAAGGTTGCCCGTGTCCGACTAACAAACGGAATCGAAGTCACCAGCTATATTCCTGGAATCGGCCACAACCTGCAAGAACATTCGGTTGTGCTAATTCGCGGGGGTAGAGTCAAAGACCTCCCGGGAGTGCGATATCATGTTGTTCGCGGTGCACTGGATACATTAGGCGTAGAAGAACGAAGGCAGGCTCGTTCAAAGTACGGAGTTAAAAAAGGATAACTGGCTAAAATATGCCCCGAAGAAGATCTGCAATAAAAAGAGAAATACTGCCTGACCCAAAATTCAAAGAAATTCTTGTCAGCAAGTTCATCAATTCATTGATGAAGAACGGGAAAAAAAGTGTTGCTGAAAAAATTTTTTATGGTGCTTTGGACGAGATTTCGACACGGGAGTCTGAAATGTCTTCTCTTGAAATATTTAAAGCGGCTATAGAAAACGTGATGCCTTCAGTTGAGGTGAAATCAAGACGTGTAGGCGGTTCAACGTATCAGGTGCCGATGGAAGTGCGCCACAACAGGAGCGAGTCACTGGCAATTCGCTGGTTAATACAACATGCAAATGCCAGAAATGGCTTGTCGATGCGTGCGAAGCTGGCAAATGAATTAATTGATGCCTCAAAGAGCCAAGGCAGTGCAATAAAAAAGAAAGAAGACACTCACAAGATGGCTGAGGCTAACAAAGCTTTTGCGCATTACCGTTGGTAAATGATCAGGTGTTGCTGAAATTTCTCAGAGCCCAAATCAATAGTCCAACGTGGCAAAAAAAGTTGATCTTAAACATAGACGCAACATCGGCATCATGGCGCATATTGATGCCGGAAAAACAACAACAACCGAGCGCATATTATTTTACACCGGGCGAATTCATAAAATCGGTGAGGTCAACGACGGCTCCGCCACAATGGACTGGATGGAGCAGGAACAGGAAAGAGGCATTACCATCACCTCTGCTGCAACTACCTGCTTGTGGGAGATTGATCAGCAGAAATATACGCTGAATATAATTGACACTCCTGGACACGTAGATTTCACTGCGGAAGTCGAACGGTCACTAAGAGTGCTGGATGGAGCAGTAATGGTGCTCTGTGCTGTAGCAGGAGTGCAGCCCCAGTCTGAGACGGTCTGGCAGCAGGCTAAGCGCTACAACGTTCCGTGCATTGCTTTTATCAATAAAATGGATCGTGTAGGAGCTGACTTCAGTAAAGCTGTCAATTCTATTGATGAACAGCTCTCTGCAAACCCTGTGGCAATACAAATGCCCATTGGGTCTGAAGATCAATTTGAAGGAGTAGTCGATTTGGTCGCAATGCAGGAGCTTCGATTCAAAGATGAATCATGGGGCCTGAAGTTCGAACGAGGAGAACTTACTGAAACACTTAGACCGCAGGCAGAGGAAGAACGACGTGAGATGCTGGAAAAGCTTTCACTGTATGACGACGACCTGCTGGAAAAGATTGTTGAAGAAAAGGAAATTGGTCAGGGCGAGATTATAAAAGTGTTGCGCGCTGCCACTCTGGATGGGCAAATCACCCCAGTGCTGTGCGGAAGTGCTTTTAAGAACAAAGGGGTACAACAAGTGATTGATGCAGTTGTACATTATCTGCCATCGCCGCTTGATATCCCTCCAGTGAAAGGGGATCACCCTGTAACAAAAAAACTGGTGAGCCGCAATGCTTCTGCTTCGGACCCTATGTGTGCGCTTGCATTTAAAGTAGCCAGTGATCCGTTTGCCGGGCAGATGACTTTTGTTCGTGTTTATTCAGGAACTTTTGAGTCTGGAAAAGCAGCATACAATCCTCGCAAGCGGAAACATGAAAGGATTGGTAATCTGGTCAAGCTTCACGCTAACAAGCGTGAAGATGTTACCGAATTAAGTACAGGAGACATAGGTGCCGTAGTCGGAATGGACCTGGTAACGGGCGACACTCTCTGTCCAAAGGAAAACCAGATAGTTCTGGAAAGAACGCAGTTTCCGGAACCTGTCATTGACCAGGCTCTTGAGCCAAAAACAAAACTGGATCAGGATAAGCTTGAAGAAGCTCTTAAACGTCTGATGCAGGAAGATCCTTCATTCCGGAGCAGAATAGATGATGAAACAGGACAAAACATCATTTCCGGAATGGGTGAGCTTCATCTGGAAGTTATTGTAGATCGTCTGCAGCGTGAGTTTCGAGTTGCATGCAAAGCCGGAACTCCAAGGGTGGCATATCGTGAAACGATTACTCAAGCAGCTGACTCCGAAGTACGAGTGGAACAGCAGCTTGATGGAAAAGAGCAGTTTGCATTTTGCAAAATAAACCTTGAGCCTCTTAAAGCAGGAGGTGGTTTTGAATTCGAAAACCATTTGTCTGATGAAGAATTGCCGTCACTGTTTACTGAGGCTTTGGAGCAAGGAGTTCATGATGCAATGAGCAATGGAGTTCTTGCCGGGTTTTCTTTGATTGACTTAAAAGTGACCCTGGTAGAAGGGGAATATAACGAAGAATCTTCAACCGAAGTCGCATTTACAATTGCAGGTGTCAATGCACTTCGAGAAGGGGCTCTTAAAGCAAATCCGAATCTGCTTGAGCCCTCTATGAAAATAGAAGTTGTAACGCCCGTGTCATTCACAGGCGATGTAATTGGAGACCTGAATGCTCGTCATGGACGCATTCGCGGAATGGAGGAGCAGGGTGGAGTTCAGGTTGTTTTGGCTGAAGCTCCGTTAGCGGAGATGTTCGGATATTCTACCCGGTTGCGTTCGCTCACTCAGGGGCGGGCATCTTATACAATGCATTTCAGTCACTACACTTCTGTGTCTGAATCAACAAGAAAAGCCCTGACAGGAGGGTCTGTCAGCTGAGGCTGAAGTACTAATTAGTCATAATAATTAATAAACAGGAGAAGAAATGGCTAGAGAAAAATTTGAACGCTCAAAACCGCACATCAATGTTGGTACAATTGGGCATGTTGATCACGGTAAGACTACCTTGACTGCTGCAATAACCAAAGTACTTGCACTTCAAGGCCTGGCTGAAGCAACAGATTTTGAAGAGATTGACAAGGCACCTGAAGAAAAAGAGCGCGGTATCACCATTGCCACTGCGCATATTGAATATGAGACAGTTAACCGACACTATGCTCACGTCGATTGCCCCGGGCATGCTGACTATGTTAAAAACATGATCACCGGTGCAGCACAAATGGACGGAGCAATTATAGTAGTATCCGCTGCCGATGGACCAATGCCTCAAACACGTGAGCACATTTTGTTGGCACGTCAGGTAAACGTCCCGCATCTAGTGGTTTTTCTGAACAAAGTAGATCAGGTAGATGATGAGGAATTGATTGAACTGGTAGAAATGGAAATCCGTGAACTGCTTGATTCATATGATTTTCCAGGTGACGATACACCAATTGTCAAAGGTTCAGCTCTGGCAGCCATGGAAAGCACATCCACAGATGCAGATGATACGGCATACACGCCAATTAAGGAATTGTTGGAAGCAGTGGACAGTTTTATTCCTGAACCAGTTCGTGATCTTGACAAAGACTTCCTGATGTCAGTAGAAGATGTTTTTACAATTTCCGGACGCGGCACAGTAGCTACCGGACAAGTTGAACGTGGTGTTGTTAAAGTTGGTGAGGAAATTGAGATTACTGGAATACGTGAAACCCAGACAACAACCGTCACCGGAGTGGAAATGTTTCGTAAATCACTAGACCAGGGACAAGCCGGAGACAATGTTGGTATTCTGCTGAGAGGTGTCAAACGTGAAGATATTGAACGTGGACAAGTGATTTGCAAGCCTGGAACAATTACACCCCACACTAAGTTCAAAGGTCAGGTATATGTGCTCGATAAAGACGAAGGAGGGAGACACACTCCATTTTTCACAAACTACCGTCCTCAATTCTACTTCCGTACAACTGACGTAACAGGAGTGGTAACTCTGCCAAGCGGAATCGAAATGGTTATGCCTGGCGACAATGTAGAAGTTTCCATCGATCTGATCAGTCCCATCGCAATGGAAAAAGAAGTCCGTTTCGCAATTCGAGAAGGCGGAAGAACAATAGGTTCAGGCGTTGTGACTGAAGTTATTGAATAGAAACTAACAGCAGTTTGATGGAACAGAAAATAAAAGTCCGTTTCAAGGCTTACGATGATAAGCTCCTGGACAAAACAATAAGTGAGATCGTTCATACAGTTAAGCGAACCGGAGCGGAGATAGTCGGACCAATTCCACTACCAACGCGGAGGAACCTCTATACTGTTTTACGATCTCCTCATGTTGACAAAAAGTCCAGGGAGCAGTTCGAGATACGTACCCACAAAAGGCTGCTTTATATTCTGGATACAACTACACAAACAATAGATGCACTGATGCGCCTTGATATTTCTGCAGGAGTTGACATTGCCATCAAGCAGGAAGGGTAAGTGCAGTTAAATCAAAGAGCATTCATGGCAAAATTAAAAACTGTAGATCAGACAAACAAAGCATCTGGGAATGTTGAAATTGATGATTCAATAACAGATACACCATATCACAAACATGTTGTATCGGAAGTTGTTCGTCAATTTTTAGCCTCAAAACAGCAGGGGACACATTCCACTAAAAACAGGTCTGAAGTTGCATACAGTACCCGCAAACTTTATAGACAAAAAGGCACCGGCAGTGCCCGGTCAGGCAGTGCAAAATCCCCCATACGCCGTCATGGCGGAACAATTTTTGGTCCTCAATTTCACAGTCACTCCATCAGACTGAACAAAAAAACCAGGCTACTTGCAGCAAAGTCTGCATTTGCCGAAAAAATCCGGCAGGATGGAGTAATGGTTCTTGATAACCTGGAATTGAATGACAACAAAACAAAAAATCTGAAGTCACTGCTTTCCACATTTGATCTGCCGCCTAAAGTTTTAATTGTAACAGATCAAATTTCTGACAATCTTCGGCTTGCTTCCAGAAATCTGCCTGACGTGCATGTACTGAGTCACCACAGTTTAAATGTTTATGAAATCATGCGTAACAACAAAGTGATCTTCACTAAAAACGCACTTGAGTCATTCGTGGAAAGATTCAGCAAATGATTATTTTTGATGTGCTCAAAGCACCCAAAATGTCTGAAAAAACACTATCCTTGAAAGAGGAAACAAATCAGTATGCATTTGAGGTTGATCCAAGAGCAAACAAAATACAGATCAAAGATTGTGTCGAAAAAACCTTTAAGGTTTCTGTTCTCAATGTTAGGACCATGAATGTACGCGGCAAAAAAAAGCGTATGGGAAGATATCAGGGATATAAGTCGAGCTGGAAAAAAGCACTGGTAACCCTCAAACAGGGGGATACCATTGAATATTTTGAAGGCGCGTAAACCAGGGAAACAAAATTATGGGAATTAAATTTCATAAACCGACTTCACCTGGTAGAAGGGGCATGAGTGGCTTCGTTTTTGAGGAAATCACAACTAACGTGCCTGAGAAAAGTCAGTTGGCACCACTTAAGAAAAAAGGCGGGAGGAATAATAACGGAAGAATAACTGTCAGACACCGAGGCGGAGGACATAAACGCCGTTACAGAATAATTGACTTTGTCCGTGACAAACATGATATTCCTGCAAAAGTTGCCACCATGGAATATGATCCTAATCGAAGTGCAAGAATAAGTTTGCTGCATTATGCAGATGGTGAGAAAAGATACATCCTTTCTCCGAGTGGTATCAAAGTAGGTGATATTATTTTTTCGGGAGAGAAATCAGACATAAAACCTGGTAATGCTCTTCCTTTAAACAAAATCCCAGTTGGAACTATGCTGCACTGCATTGAGTTACGTCCGGGCAAAGGCGCACAATTAGGACGCAGCGCCGGAGCAGCAATTCAATTGATGGCAAAGGGTGATGGATATGCTCAGCTCAAGCTTCGATCTGGAGAAATCAGAAAAGTAAGAGGTGAATGCATGGCAACAGTTGGCACAGTAGGGAACCCCGAACATATGAATATTAAAATAGGGAAAGCAGGGAGAAATCGGTGGTTGGGAAATAGACCTACTGTAAGAGGTGTAGTTATGAATCCAGTAGATCACCCCCACGGTGGCGGAGAGGGTAAAAGCTCCGGAGGCCGACATCCTGTAACACCCTGGGGTATGCCTACTAAAGGCGCAAAGACCAGAAAACGTAAAGATACTGATAAATACATTTTGAAAAGGAAATAAAAAGTGCCCAGATCCTTAAAGAAAGGTCCTTTTGTTGATGACCATCTGGAAAAAAAAATTACAGTCGCAAAAAAGACTGATGACAGAAGATTAATTAAAACATGGTCCCGCCGTTCAGTTATTCTTCCGGACTTTGTCGGCGTGAATATCGCTGTACATAACGGAAACAAATTTATCCCGGTATTTATCACAGAAGAAATGGTCGGGTACAAATTAGGTGAATTTGCACCAACCAGAACATATAGGGGGCACGCAAGTAAAAGCGATAGAAGGACAACAAGATAATGAATGCGCAAGCAACAGCAAGAAATGTCAGAGTTGCTCCACGCAAAGCCCGTCTGGTTGCGGATTTGATTAGGGGACAGAATGTTGTCAGAGCAATGGCATTATTAAGCACTTTGCGTAACAGAGCAGCAGAACCTGTTATGAAAGTTTTACAGTCTGCCCTGGCTAATGCGGACCAGCGTCATCCGGATGCTGATGTTGACAACTTCAGGATAACAAAAGCATTTATAAATGAAGCTCGTACGCTCAAACGGTTCCGTGCAAGAGCTATGGGACGCGCATCAGGAATTAAAAAACGCTCCAGCCATATAACGCTTGAGATAGGTGATTAATTCAGATTAATTGACTTCTTCTTTTTGTATAAGGAGATTTATGAAATATAAGGCATAAAATGGGTCAAAAAGTTAATCCAATAGGTTTGAGACTGGGTATCTCCAGAACATGGAACTCAAAGTGGTTTGCAGAAAAGGATTATGCAGCCCAATTGAAACAGGATCTTGAAATACAAAAATATGTCAAATCCAGTTTGAAACACGCCGCAATTTCAAAAATAGAGGTTGAGCGTACTTCAAAAAAAACAAAAGTAAATATTTTCTCAGCCAGGCCTGGAATTATAATTGGTCGTAAAGGAGATGAAGTTGAACGACTGAAAAACGAACTAAATCAGCGAAACAATCATGAGGTTGTCGTAAATATTAAGGAAATCAAGCGACCCGAAATTGATGCAACTTTAATAGCAGAGAATATTGCCAGCCAGCTGGAGCGTAGAATTGCATATCGTAGAGCGGTTAAGCGATCAATACAGGCTGCCATGCGTATGAATATCGCAGGCTGCAAAGTGATGGTCGGAGGACGCCTGAACGGAGCAGAAATTGCCAGGTCGGAATGGATACGCGAAGGTCAGGTTCGACTGCATACATTAAGGGTTGATATCGACTATGGTGTTGCAGAAGCTAATACCACATTCGGAATAATTGGCGTCAAGGTTTGGGTCTACCGTGGGGAAGATTTTGGAAGGTCACGCGGAAGACGGGGCTCTAACTAGGAGAAACTAATTATGTTAATGCCGCAAAAGACAAAGTTTCGCAAAAAAATGCGTGGCAGGATGCAGGGTGATGCGCAAACCGGCAATATACTAAGCTTTGGTTCTTTCGGTCTGCAGGCTACAGGCAGAGGATATGTGACAACACGTCAGATTGAGGCAGCTAGACGAGTGATTGCAAGGACATTAAAGCGTGGAGGTAAAACATGGATTCGCGTATTTCCAGACAAGCCAATCACAAAGCGTCCTGCTGAGGTCAGGATGGGGAAAGGTAAAGGTGCAGTTGATACGTGGGTTGCATCAATTCATCCTGGACGTATTCTTTATGAAATTGATGGCGTCCCAGAAGCAATTGCTTCCGAGGCTTTAAGATTAGCTGCATACAAGTTGTCTGTTAAAACAAAAATAATAACAAGATCTGCAGTACTGTGAAAGCGTCTGAGTTACGAGCACTTCCAGTGAATGAACTGGAAGCAAAAAGGAATGACCTTAAAGAAGAATACCTGCGTTTACGCTGCGGACATGTATCACGTCAACTGGCAGATGTAATTATGATCAAAAAAACCCGCAGAAATATTGCTCGCATCAACACTGTTTTGAACGAGAAACAAAAGCAACTTTCAGAAGCCACAAAATCAGATGAGCAAGCTTAAACTGCAAAGCGGAGTTGTGGTCAGCAACAACATGGACAAATCCATTGTTGTAAAGATTGAGAGGAAAATTAAACACCCGATCTATAAAAAAACAATAAAGCGCTCAAAAAAATACATTGCTCATGATGAGCAGAACGAATGCCAAATTGGAGACTTAGTTCAAATTGCAGAGTGCAGACCTTTGAGCAAGAGGAAGCGCTTCAGATTATATAAACGGTTACAATGATCCAATCACAAAGTATCTTAGAAGTTGCAGACAACTCAGGTGCAAAAAGCCTGCTTTGCATCAAAGTACTTGGAGGGTCAAAAAGACGATATGCCAGAGTGGGAGATATTATTGTTGCATCCATAAAGGACTGTCTTCCAAACTCAAAAGTTAAATCCGGTGAAGTAATAAGAGCAGTAGTAGTTCGCACAAAAAAAGAATTCAGACGTCCGGACGGCAGTTATATTAGATTTGACGAGAATTCCGCTGTTGTAATTGACGCAAAGCGTGAGCCTATAGGAACAAGGATATTTGGACCTGTAGCCCGAGAATTACGTGCCGGAAAATTCATGCGCATCCTGTCTCTTGCCCCGGAAGTATTGTAAAAAACTGGATAATGAAAGCCAAACATAGAAAAAAAAGACGCCCCACGATTCGTCGTGACGATACAGTGATAGTAATATCCGGTAAAGATAAAGGACGCACTGGAAGAGTGGTGAGCGTTGACTGGAAACGAGAACGTATGCTGGTTGAGGGAGTGAATGTTGTCACACGTCACACAAAACCCAACCCGGCAAATCAGCAGGGTGGCCTGATTCAAATGGAATCTCCTGTCCACTATTCAAATGTTCAGCTCTATAATCCAACTTTAAAGCGAGGCGTACGTGTGAAAATTCAAACCAGCGACGCAGGGGTAAAGAACAGAGTCTGTGCAAAATCCGGGGAGATATTAGGATAATGTCTGAGAGTCACTTGCTGCAAACATACCAGTCAAAGGTAGTTCCCCTATTACAGGAGAAGTACAAGTATAAAAACAAGCACCAAATACCTGGGATTAAAAAGGTTACTTTAAATATAGGTTTAGGAGAAGCCATCCAAAACCCAAAAGCCATTGAAACTGCCAGCAAGCAGCTCGCAGCAATATCAGGACAGAAACCTGTCGTTACAAGGGCAAAACGTTCAATTGCCGCATTCAAGCTTCGTGAAGGTATGCCCATAGGCTGCATGGTTACACTGCGGAATAAACACATGTGGACCTTCCTCGATAAATTACTTCACATAGCAATGCCAAGAATTCGTGACTTCAGGGGCATTTCACCAAGGGCCTTTGATGGCTTAGGGAACTATAATATTGGTATTAAGGAACAACTGATATTTCCTGAAATTGAATTTGATGATGTGGATCATGTTCGCGGTTTGAATGTTTCAATTGTGACCAGTGCAAATAACGATGAAGAGAGTTTTACGATGATACAAAATCTGGGATTCCCTTTTAGAAAGTAATTCAAATGGCAAAAAAATCAATGATCGCCAAAAGCGAACGTACTCAAAAATTCAAAGTAAGGGAACACACCAGGTGCGCATATTGCGGACGGCCAAGAGCATATTTAAGAAAATTCGGCATGTGCAGGATTTGCTTCAGAAAACATGCAAATGAAGGACTCCTGCCGGGAGTAATCAAGGCAAGTTGGTAATCAAAATATAGATCGGAACATAATTTATGTCAATGAGTGACCCAGTGGCGGACCTGTTAACCCGTATCCGCAACGCGAATATGCGTAATAAAGAAAGTCTGGTGCTGTTGTCTTCCAAAATCAAACTTAACATAGTTAAGGTACTGAAAGAAGAAGGTTTTATTTCAAACTGGGAACTGGATGAAAAAGGTAAATTTCCTCAACTGACAATTTGGTTGAAGTATGTGGACAATTTTCCGGTTATCCGTGAAATTACCAGAGCCAGTAAACCGGGACTCCGTCTCTATAAAAAAGGTAAAGACTGTAAACCAATTTTAAACGGACAAGGCATATCTATCCTGTCCACCTCAAAGGGCATTATGAGTGATAGAAAATGCCGTGAAGAAAATATTGGCGGTGAAGTTCTGTGCATTGTGCTTTAACCGGAGTTAATAAATAAAACTAAATGTCAAAAATAGGTAAAAGACCGATAAAGCTAGTGCAGGATGTAAAAGTTGCCTTTAACAACCGGGTCCTTGAAGTGAAGGGGCCTAAAGGAGAGCTTGAGCTCCAGACACATCCGGACGTAGATTTGGTTATTGATAATGAAACACTTTCAGTGATTCCCTCGAATGAAGGCAGCACAAAAACAGCCCTGATTGGGACAACCTGGAAACATATTAATAATATGATACACGGAGTTTCTCAGGGATTTCAAAAGCAACTCAACCTGGTGGGCGTTGGTTTCAGAGCAACTCTCAACCAGAAAGAACTGGTTTTGAATTTAGGCTATTCCCATCCCATAAAATACTCACTTCCTGATGGAATTTCTGCTTCCGTAAATGCAAATACAAAAATTACTCTTGAAAGTTCAGACAAACAGCTCTTAGGACAGGTATCTGCAGAGATTCAAAAATTCAGGCCTCCTGAGCCATACAAAGGAAAAGGCGTTTTATTTGAGGGGCAGAAGCTAAAGCGCAAAGCAGGTAAGAGCGGTAAAATATAATTCTTAGGCATCATTACAAAATGGATATTGCGGCAGCACGACTTAATGGAAGACAAGCAAGACACAGGAGAATTAGAAAAAAAATTTCAGGAACAAATTTGCGTCCGAGGCTTGCCGTCTTCAGATCTGCACGTCATATATACGTTCAGGCAATAGATGATGATCAGGGTAACACACTCGCTTGTTCATCAACCTTAGCAATTCAGAAGTCTATTAAAAAAATTTACAGTGGAAACAAAGACGCAGCAAAAGCAGTTGGTGCTGAAATAGCGAAAAAACTTCTTGAAAAATCAATTTCTTCAGCGGTCTTCGACCGCGGCGGATATGTTTTTCACGGGCGTGTTCAGGCTCTGGCTGAAGGAGCAAGGGAAGCCGGCTTAAAATTTTAAACTCTGGGAGAAAGTGGCAGAAAAAAATTCAGAAAAAAATGAATTAATTGAAAAAGTTATTCGCGTCAATCGAGTTGCAAAAGTAGTTAAAGGCGGGCGCCGCTTCAGCTTCAGTGCACTGGTTGTTGTTGGTGACGGCCATGGAAAAGTCGGTCTTGGACTTGGCAAAGCAAACGAGGTCGTAGAAGCAATCCGTAAAGCTGTTGAACAGGCAACAGTCAACATGAGAAAAATAAACATGCAAGGTACATCAATACCGTATGTCACCACCAGTCGATTTGGCTCCGGAAAGGTTTTAATGAAACCGGCAGATAAAGGGCACGGTATTATTGCCGCGGGTGCAGTTCGTGCTGTAATGGAGGCAGCAGGCATTATGGACATCAGCGTTAAGTGCCTTGGCTCCAGGAACCCAAATAATCTGGTACGCTCCACACTCAATGGATTGTATAATTTAAGAAGCAACGAATGGACTGCTAAAGCCAGAGGAAAAGACATCAATTACATAAATGAGCAGTAAAAAAATGGCTCAAAAAATAAAGGTGACACAGATTCGAAGCAGAATCGGATCACAAAAAAATCAAATAGCCTCTCTGCGTGGGTTGGGGCTTTGGAAAATAAACAGCAATTCTGTACTTGAAAATACTCCGGAAATAAGAGGAATGATCCGGAAAGTCAACCACCTTGTCCGAATTGAGTCAGTAGATTAAAAATTGAAAAGGTTGGAAATGCAACTCCACGAACTGGTGACAAGCAAAACAGCAACAAGAAAACGAGTTGGACGAGGTCCTGGAAGTGGGAAGGGAAAGAACTGCGGAAGGGGTCAGAATGGAGCAAAATCCCGATCTGGCTATAAACAAAAACGGGGTTATGAGGGTGGGCAAAATCCTCTTAACCGAAGATTGCCAAAATTCGGGTTCACCAGTCCTAATAAAGAAATTTCCCAGCTGATTAATTTACAAAATTTGGAAGATTCCCCTGCTGTTGAAACAGGAAGCCATCTTGATAAATCAAAACTAAAGGCGTTGGGGTTAATTAAAAAAGAAGACAAACCAGTGAAACTGCTGGGTAAAGGAAAACTGAGCAAAAAAATTAAGATTGAAGTAGATACGGCAAGCGCAAATGCTGCGGAAGCAGTAAAAAAAGCCGGGGGAGAAGTGATCAAAATAGCCTAGTGCGTCTTTGATGTTAAACATAATTCAGAACATTTTTCGGATAGAAGAGCTCAGGCAGCGAATTTTTTTCACATTGGCAATGCTTCTGATTTTCCGGCTTGGAGCACATATACCAACCCCGGGTATTGATGGAGCAGCACTGACGGCTTTTTTTGAAGCGCAACAGGGTTCAATCCTGCGGTTTTTTGATATGTTTACCGGAGGAGCGCTGGCAAGACTGACCGTTTTCGCGCTTGGCGTGATGCCATACATCAGTGCATCAATCATAATTCAATTGATGACGGCAGTATTTCCTTACCTTGAAAGATTGTCAAAAGAAGGCGATGCAGGACGCAAAAAAATTACAGGCTACACCAGGTACGGGACAATAGCACTGAGTTTAATACAGGGTTTTGCAATAGCAGTTGGACTGGAGAGCATGGCTGCTCCAAACGGACAGCCAATCGTAATTTCCACACTAAGTCCATGGGCTTTCAGAGCATTGACTGTAATTACATTGACTGCAGGAACAGCTTTTCTGATGTGGGTAGGTGAGCAGATAAGTGAACGTGGAATTGGAAATGGAATTTCACTGCTGATATTTGCAGGAATTGTAGTAGGCATTCCTGGTGCAGTCATTAACTCAATTCGGCTGGTGCAGGATAATGTGTTATCACCTCTTGTACTTACTGTAGTCGGATTACTGATGATAGTAGTTATTTTCCTGGTCATTTTTGCTGAAACTGCATACAGGAAAATTCCGGTACAATACGCAAAAAGGATGCAGGGAAACCGTATGTTCGGGGGGCAGTCATCACACCTCCCTCTGAAAATAAATACTGCAGGGGTTATCCCGCCGATTTTCGCTTCTTCGATTCTGGCTTTTCCTGCTACTATAACAGGTTTTATAACTATTCCATGGGTACAGGCTGTGGGCAGTCAGTTGCTTCCGGGAAGAATGCTTTATAATTTTTTATTCGCATTAATGATTTTTTTCTTTGCGTTTTTTTACACCGCAATAACATTCAACCCGGTAAAGATAGCAGAAGAGATGAAAAGACACGGCGGCTACATTCCCGGAATTCGTCCTGGCAAAAAAACTGCCGAATATGTGAACCTGGTTTTATCAAGACTGACATTTGGCGGGGCAACCTATCTGGCCATCGTCTGTCTTGTACCTTACATCTTGTTTGATCTATTTGATATCCCGTTCTTCTTTGGTGGAACAGCACTGTTAATTGTTGTGGGTGTAGGATTGGATCTGGTAAGGCAAATTGAAGCCTTTCTGCTGAATCAGAATTACGATGGTTTCATGAAAAAAACAAAGCGGCGCCAAATGAGATCTGCCGCGTTGCGTTTATAATCTATTAAATAATTATGAAAGTACGATCATCTGTAAAGAAAATCTGTGATAACTGCAGAATCATAAAAAGAAAAGGGGTTTTACGAGTGATATGTGATAACCCTAAACATAAACAGCGTCAGGGTTAATAAGGGAACTGATGGCTAGAATTTCAGGTATTGATCTTCCAAATTCCAAAAGAGTTGAAATTGGACTGACTTATATTTATGGAATAGGCAGAAAGATTTCAAACGATATCCTAACCAAGGCAAAGATAGACAAAAATGTGCGAGTCAGTGATCTTACTGACGAGCAGGTAAACAAGATTCGTACAATAATCGAAAAAGAATATCAGGTTGAAGGTGATCTCCGCAGTGAAATCAGTTTGAATATAAAACGCCTGATGGATCTAGGCAACTACCGTGGATTACGACATCGCAGACATATGCCTGTAAGAGGACAAAGAACCAAAACAAACGCCAGAACCAGAAAAGGTCCTCGCAGATTGGCAGTAAGTAAGAAAAGTTAAGAACTATTAAATTCTAAACAGAATCATTTAATGGCCCAGGTAAAAAAAAGAAAAGTAAAAAGAAACGTTGAACAGGGCAGGATTTATATCAAGGCTACTTTCAACAACACAATTATGACAATTACTGATGCTCGAGGCAACGCAATTGGATGGTCAAGCACAGGTGTCCACGGTTTCAAGGGCTCCCGTAAAAGTACTCCATTCGCTGCTCGAGTTGCTGCTGATGATGCATTGAAAAAAGCTGTAGAAAGCGGAATGAAAAGTGTGGATGTCTTTGTTAAAGGGCCTGGATCAGGACGAGAGTCAGCACTTCGGGCAATTTCAGCTATTGAAGATATGCGTATCACATCAATCAACGATATTACACCAGTTCCTCATAACGGGTGCAGGCCGCCAAAGCAAAGGAGAATCTGATTAAAACTGTGAAAAACCTGAAATTGTCAGGCAGCATATTTTTTTCAGGCATTTTTTTCACTAAATTCAAACCGGACAACTAAACTGGAACACAGATGACTGAATTAAATGAAACTTTAGAAACTAAAGATTCGGAAAAAGAAGACTCAATTCCGGAAAACGACAATCTCTCTGGCACAGAAGAAGATGCTGACGAAAATCCGTATTTTGCAAAAAACTGGATGTCAATTGCAAAACCCAGGAAACTGCAGTTTGAAACGGAGAGCCTGAAAGCAGATTATGGCAAATTCACTCTTGATCCACTAGAGCCTGGTTACGGAATTACAATAGGGCATTCTTTAAGACGTGTTCTTCTTTCTTCAATCAGGGGATCAGCTATTTTCGCGGTTCAAATTGACGGAGTAACTCACGAATTTACCAACATTCCCGGTATTGTAGAAGACATGGTTCAAGTGATTCTCAATATCAAGGAACTTCAGATAGAACAGTATGTTGATGAAATTGTTGAACTCGAACTCATAGGAGAAGGTCCATGTGTGATAAAAGCAGGAGAAATTTCAACTTTCGAAAAAGCTGAAATATTAAATCCTGATCTTACTTTGGCTACTTTGCAAAAAGGCGCAACTATCAGCATGACCATGTACTCTCGATTTAACAAGGGTTATGTTACTTCAGAAGATAATCAAGAGGTAGAATTACCAGTTGGTACAATTTACCTGGACTCAAATCATTCACCCGTCAGTCGAATTAACTACGAAATTGAAAATTCAAGAGTTGATCAAAAAACAGACTATGATCGCTTAAATTTTGAATTGTGGACGAACGGTTCTGTAAAGCCCGCAGACAGCCTGGCTTATGCTGCAAAAATAATAAAAGAACATATGGAGGTATTTATTAACTTCGACGAAAGCAGTATAAAGGATGAACCAGAAGATGAAGTGGAAGACGAACCGTTGAATGAAAATTTATATCGAAGCGTCAGTGAACTTGAACTTTCAGTGCGCTCTATAAATTGCCTGCAAAACGCAAAGATAGAAACTATAGGGGATCTTGTTCAGAAAACTGAACAGGAAATGCTGAAAACGAAAAATTTTGGCAGAAAATCCCTTAATGAAATAAAGGTAATTCTGACAGAAATGGGATTAGCTCTGGGCACTACACTGGAAAATTTTGATCCAGCAAACAATCCTCACGAAAAATAAGCTGACAAGAAAATATGCGACATCTAAAAGCTGGAAACCGTTTAGGAGTAACTACGGCACATCGGCTTGCCATGATGCGGAACATGGTAACTTCAATTATTGAGAATGGCCAGATAACCTGTACTCTAGCCAGGGCAAAAGAGGTGCGTAAACCCTTGGAGAAGATGATTGGTTTAGGGAAAAGGGGGACACTTCATTCCCGTCGTCAGGCATTGCGTTTCGTGAAAAGCAAAGAAGCAATGGCGCAGTTGTTTGGTGACCTGGCTGAGCGTTACAAAGACCGTAATGGAGGATATTGCCGGATCATTAAACTGGGCAAAAACAGGCTGGGTGATAATTCCGAAATGGCCATTATTCAGCTTCTTGGAAGTGAAGGAGATAAATTAAGTGAACTGAAAACACAAAAAGGCGCTAAGAAAAAGCAGAAGAAAAAAGAAAACACTGTACTGAAAGAGGTCAGTGAAGAAATACTGCAAGTTCCCGAGACAGAGGAAAATGCAGAAAAGGAATTGAAACAGGAAAATGTTACACAGGAATCCGGAACAGAGGAAAGTGCTGAAGCAGAAAACAAAATTGAATCAGGTGAAGAGGAACTGATTCAGGAAGAAAAACAGCCTGAAACTAAAACCGAGGATACTGCAGAAATTGAGAACAAGGTTCAGGCCGACGAGGAAGATGGGGACTCCGCCAAAGATGCCGTAAAAGAAGAAAGTCAGGCCGAAGCTCCTCAAGTACAGAATGAGGCAGAAACTGAACACACTGAACCTGAAAAGCCTGAAGCAAAATCAACTCAAGACAACGCTGATGCTGATTCCGAACCTGAATCTACTGATGAATCAGAAGAAGTTAATAAAACAAAGAGCTGATTAATTTAATTTCCTTTCCTGACTGGTCTAAAACCTGTAGACCAGTTCATTTAAAATAATTCCCATAAAATTGTTAAATCGGGGCTCTGTAATTTCTTTTCAGTCAATGCAATGAAGACTCTGGATAGAGAAAGTTGTCCGCAACGTGTCATGAAAAATATTTCCGCACACAGAAGGCCTGGTTCTGTATCTTGATTGCAGTATCTGATTAAATCATATCACCTTTAAGGTTGATTCCGGTATATTGTTGAAATTTCAGCAGTTTACTAGTATGATTTAAGCATTGATTGAAATTGGCAGGGTATTATCTAAAATCATAAGCCAAAACTATCCCCAGTCTGCATTAAATCACCTATTCAAAAATCAGCAGCATCATGTCCGGACACAGTAAATGGAGTACAATTAAGCATAGAAAAGCTGCACAAGATGCAAAGAGAGGCAAAATTTTTACAAAGCTGATTAAAGAACTCACAATCGCCGCAAGACTTGGCGGCAGCGACTTGGATGCAAATCCACGCTTAAGAACTGCGATTGCCAATGCAAAAAGCCAGAGCATGCCCAAAGATAACATCGAACGAGCAATCAAAAAAGGGGCGGGTGAGCTGGATGGTTCAGTATATGAGGAAATCATTTATGAAGGTTATGGTCCTCATAACGTTGCCGTTATAGTGGAGGTGATGACTGATAACCGAAACCGTTCCATCGCCTTTGTAAGAAGTTCTTTCAGAAAATACAATGGGAATTTGGGTTCAGCTAATTCAGTACAGTACATGTTTGACCGGCTTGGCTCAATTACGGTTGAGAAATCAAGTATTGATGAAGACAGATTAACTGAATTTATTATCGAGGCAGGTGCGGAAGACATCAACACTGAGAATCCTGATGTATTTCAGGTCATTACAGCTCCTTCCGATTTTGATTCTGTAAGATCATACCTGGAAGATATGGAGGTCCAGATGCTGAACGCGGAGTTAATATGGAACCCGCAGACTCGCATTGTAATTGACAATAGTAAAAAAGCGGAACAGGTAATAAAACTGATTGATTTATTGGAAGAAGATGATGACGTTCAGAGTGTTCATTCCAATTTTGACATCAGTGAAAACGTGTTGGCAGAACTTGGCTGATTCTCTGCGCATTTTAGGCATTGATCCCGGAAGCAGGAAAACCGGCTATGGTTTTATTGAGCATTCCGGCAACAAATCTCGTCATTTAGATAGCGGCTTCATCAGACTAAATGAAAAGGATACACTCTCAGAGCGTTTATTCATACTTTCCAGGGAACTGGGAAAAATCATTGACAGACTAAATCCAAATTGCGGAGCAATTGAAAAAATTTTTTACGCCAAAAATGCTCAGTCTGCACTTTCTTTAGGACATGCCCGCGGAGTGATACTGCTGAAATTTTCAGAACGCCAATTGCCTATTCACGAATATCAGGCACTTAAAGTAAAGCAGACAGTTGTAGGTGCTGGAAGGGCGGACAAAAGCCAGATACAGCACATGGTCAAGATTCTGCTGAAAATAAATGACTCCCTGCAGGAAGACCAGGCAGACGCACTTGCTGTTGCTCTCACACATGCCCACTTGTGGAGGGCACAGAATAATTCGTTATAAAATGAATTCATTTTTTCATGATCGCCTACCTTGAAGGACACATACTACGTTCTGAAGCTAATTTAATTGTTCTCAAAACTTCAGCAAACGTTGGTTACGCAGTGCATGTCCCTTTGCAGGTTTCAGTAAAATATTCTCCTGAAGAATTCCTTTCACTGCATATACATTCCAATTACAGAGAGGATGACATTTCTCTTTATGGTTTCCAAAATTTGGAGGAAAAAGAGCTGTTTGAAATGCTGATAAAAACCTCAGGGGTTGGTCCAAAATTAGGTTTAGCCGTTCTTTCAGCAATTTCTCCACGTCAACTGGTTGACGCAGTACAGCAGAACAATACCGGAGTTTTCAGTCAGGTTCCCGGAATAGGGAAAAAAACTGCTGCAAAATTGTGTCTGGATATGAAAGATCAGTTGAAGAAGCATTCTTTTTCCGGATTTGAATCTGGGATTGAGTATGGAGCAAACACCGGAACAGCTTCAGGTGCAACGGAAATCGACGGAGTTTTCTCTGCTTTAAAGAATCTAGGTTATTCGGAAAAGGAAATTCTGTCAGTCCTGAAAGAATCCGGGAATTCAGACTTGCCCTTTGAAGACAGACTGAAAAAAGCACTTTCCTTATTAACTCCTTTACGATAGAACAGAAGTACTTGCACAAAATAATTTAGAGGAGACAACATGGCAAACCTTAACAAAGTTACGTTGATTGGACGGTTGGGACATGATCCGGAAATACGCTACACACAATCAGGCAGCGCTGTTGCCAATGCAACCATCGCAACCAATGATTATTGGACAGACAAACAAGGTGAAAAGCAGGAACGAACCGAATGGCACAGTCTCGTAATGTGGGGCAGGCTGGCTGATTTGGCCCAGTCTTATTTGAAAAAAGGCTCTCAAGTTTATGTTGAGGGACGCTTACAGACAAGAGACTGGGAAGATCAACAGGGCCAGAAACACTATAAAACTGAAGTAGTAGTAACAACAATACAATTTCTGGATTCAAAAATTTCTGATTCAGAATCTGCTCAAGCTGGGGCATCTTCTGCATATACAGACAGTACATCTTCTTCTCAGGATTATTCAACAAATAGTGAATCTAATGCACCTGATTCCAAACAAGAAGATGATTACATAAAGGATGATATACCTTTTTAAATTTAGTTGAAGGTAAATTTCAGCAGATCGTGTATACTGATAACAAGGTCGAGAAATTTTGAAAAGATAACATTATCTTCGTGCTTCTCAACTCAACTATCTGACAAAGATATTTACAAATCCTTTTAGTTCAGTGAGACTTGCATATCCGAATGATGTAACATGTTGTGCTGAAAAAACATTATTCAATTATATCTAAAATTAACGTAACCATTAATTAACTTGCCTGGATCCCTCCATAAACAATTCAAAAGCCTCTGTCTATTTTTGTTGTTGCTGCCAGTAATGCCATCCTTCTTTGCAAGGATGTTTGATGCTGCATTTATTTCATTTTCATTTTCAACACGGTTTAAGCCACGCGTCAGGCTGGAATCCGGAACCTTTGTTTCAAATCCTCTCCTCAACACCAGATGCTGTCAAGGTCAAGCTCTGAGCTGAAATCTCGACCCGGAATTAATTCCAGAATGACCTGAGCATCAAATTCAATAAGCCCCAGATAATTCTAATGTCCATTAAAATGGTTAACTTAATCTATGTATTACTTAGTGATTAAATGCAAAATTAAATTTTTGAATCTAATTCATGCAAAAAGGTAATGAATACAATAATTAAGCTGGAAGATATTGAAGCAGAAGTAGTCCACAAGAAAATCAGAAATATTCACCTTCGTGTTTTACCACCTGACGGCAAAGTGCGTATCTCAGCTTCTTTTAGAACAAAAAATGAAATAATTTATAAATTTGCCTATTCAAAGCTTAATTGGATCAGAAAACAGAGAAAAAGGATTCGCAAAAG
>ERZ651768.245-NODE-245-length-40593-cov-5.925856_pt1 | contig 40593 bp, 37 predicted proteins | sample MGYA00514754_ERZ651768 | MGnify/ENA metagenome assembly ERZ651768
TCTGCCCGTCTAAGATAAAAAGCCCCCCTTTCGTAAATGGGGGTTGGGGGGATTTAGCCCCCGCATGGAATCCGATGTTTGGCTCCATGAGTGCCACGAGAATTCCCCTTTACGAAAGGGGGGACGCCCTGACTGATGCGAGGCCGACATAGTCGACCCCATGTCTAGACTTTGATCAGGCCCGTGTATTATCATCAATCACAGTGGTAGCTAAGGATAAGGTAGCTTCAGAAGCGGCTAAGACCCTTATCGAGAGGGTTGGCACCTACCTGCCCGAGGACAGCACCGAACTTGTGGGGCAGGCATACATCTACGCCGAAGAATGCCACACAGGGCAGACCCGTAAATCCGGCGAGCCCTACATCGCCCACCCCCTGGAAACCGCCCTCTTTCTCGCAGACCTCCACCTAGACACGCACACCATCGTTGCCGCCTTGCTTCATGACGTGGTGGAAGACTGCGATGTTTCCCTGGACGAGATAGACCGGCGCTTTGGTCCGGAAGTGATGAAGCTGGTGGACGGTGTCACCAAGTTGACCCGCATGGACGACAAGCTCCAGCCCCCGGCTGATGATGTAGCCAACCTCATGGACGACGCTGAGTCCCTCCACGCCGAGAGCCTGCGCAAGATGCTGGTCTCCATGGCGGAGGACATCCGGGTGGTGTTGATCAAGCTGGCGGACCGCCTGCACAACATGAACACCCTGGACGCCCTGCCTCCCGAAAAGCGGCGGCGCATCGCCCAGGAGACCTTGGACATCTACTCCCCCTTGGCCCACCGGCTGGGTATCTGGGAGATCAAGTGGCGGTTGGATGACCTGGCCTTCCGGCATCTCAACGAAGAGAAGTACCGGGAGATATCCAAGATTCTGTCTTCCAAGCGCACCGAGCGCGAAGAATACATCGAGCGAGTTTCCTCCGGACTTCAAGACGAACTCGCCCAGTACGGCATAACCGCCGAAGTTATCGGCCGGCCCAAAGGCATCTACAGCACCTACCTCAAGATGCAGAAATACGAGGCCCAAGGCAAACAGTTCGGCGATATCTACGACCTTTTCGCCCTGCGGGTGCTGGTCGAAGAGACAGTGGACTGCTACAGATCCCTGGGCGTGGTCCACCAGAAGTGGCATCCCATCCCCGGGCAGTTCGACGACTACATCGGCAATCCCAAAGAGAATATGTACCAGGCGCTGCACACTACCGTCATCTGCGAAGGCGGCACGCCTCTGGAAGTACAGATCAAGACCTACGAGCTACACCGGATTGCCGAATACGGCGTGGCGGCCCATTGGGCTTATAAAGAGGGCAACTCCAGCGACCAGCGGTTCGAGGAAAAGATGACCTGGCTGCGCCAGCTGCTTGAATGGCAGCGGGAAGTCGCCGGGACCGCTGAATTCATCGAGTCGGTCAAACAGGACATCTTCCACGACCAGGTATTCGTCTATACACCCAAAGGCCGTATCGTTGAGTTGACCTCCGGTTCGACTCCCGTGGACTTCGCCTACAAGATCCACACCGACTTGGGACACCACTGCATCGGCGCCAAGGTAAATGGCAAACTCGTTGCCTTGGACACGGCCCTGGAGAACGGCGACACGGTCGAGATACTGAATTCGAAATCGGACCGTGGTCCCAGCCTAGACTGGTTGAATTCCAACCGTGGCTACGTCCGTTCCGCCGGCGCCCGCCAAAGCGTGCGCGCCTGGTTCCGCAAACAAGAACGCGGCACCAACATCCAGCGGGGCAAAGAAGTGCTGCGGCGTGAGCTGCGCCGGCTCAATCAAAAGATCGACGATAAAACCATCTTGGGTCTATTTAAAGTCGACTCCATGGACGACCTGTTGGACAACCTGGGTTCTGGAAACATCGCGGCGAGTTTGTTGTCCCACCGTCTGGCCCAGATAGGTCATGAGACCGAACCGCCGTTGGCCCAACGGCACAATGAATTGCCGCTGTCCAGCCCCAACTCCGGCATCACGGTCTTGGGCGTCGGCGACCTGCTGATACGCCTCGGCCGGTGCTGCAACCCCATTCCCGGTGACCAGATCATCGGATTCATCACCCGCGCCCGCGGAGTGACCGTTCACAAACAAGACTGCCCAAGCGTCCAGCATGAGGATGAGCCGGAGCGCTTGGTGGACGTCCAGTGGGGTCAGGAGAGGCAGCTCTATCCGGTGCGGATAATGATGAAGGCCTACGACCGGGTCGGGCTATTGCGTGACGTGACCGCGTTGGTCTCCAACGAAGGAGTGAACATCGCGTCCGTAGTCACGGGCGATTATACCGACGGCACCGTGACGTTGAGCCTCACCTGCCATACCACGGGCCTGGACCAGTTGGACAAGCTCTTTTCCAAACTGGACGGCGTCCGTGGATGCATCTCTGTAACCCGCGACCAGAGCATCTCGCCCCTCTCCGCCCGCAGCTAGACTCCCTTTCTCGCCTTTTCGGCAGAGCTTCCCAGACCCCCTTTCCACCCGGATCCCGAATTCAACCGCCCCGCCATATGTCACCCTGGGTGAAACGAAGGGTCTCTTTGCTCCTGTGTCGTAGATTCCCAGTAACAAAGAGATTTTTCGGCTCCCGCCTCAGAATGACAGGTAGGGAGGATGGTCTGTCAACTGCCTCGGTCATGCGCCTACGGGCCGCCGTTATTCCGTAGCCGCCCCCTTAACTACCCCACGTATGTATAATGTGGGCTCGCGCGTCCGCCAGTACCCTCGGACGTACGCCTGGAAAGAAATCATTCTGGAGGTATCGTCATGCCAGAAAGAAAACCTGTGATTCCGCCTGGATCCGCTCCCAACCCAGCCCTTTCGCCGGGGGTCGTTGTCGGAGATCTCCTGTTCGTCTCCGGACATGTGTCCACCGATAGCGGCGGGACGGTGGTCGGTGAGGGAGACGCCGAGGCCCAGACCCGTCAGGTAATGGCCAACATTCAAGCGGTCGTAACCGCGGCCGGGGGCAAGATGGAGGACGTAGCCAAGATCACCTGCTTCATCACCGACATCGCCTACTACCCCGGCTACAGCAAGGTCCGGTCAGAGACTTGGCCCAAGGACCCGCCAGCCAGTTCCACAGTGGTGGTCGCCGGGTTGGTCCGACCCGAGTTCCTGGTGGAAGTTGAAGCCATAGTCCGCCTCCCAAGCTAGCGCCACCGGCACAGCCGGGTTTACTGGGTTGCACTTGAATTTAAAATGCCCTGACCGATGGTCCATCCGTCAGGGCATTATGGAATCGATACTCGGTCGTAAGACCTAGTTATATCGAATCCGGGGGTCAAGCCATCCGTAGAGCAGGTCAACGCACAGATTTATGGTCAAGATCCCTACTCCGATGATCACGATCACCGCCTGAATCATGGGGAAGTCAAACTGGAAGACCGCCTCGATGAGAATCCTGCCCATGCCAGGAATCAGGAAGATCGTCTCGATGATGACGGCACCTTCAAACAACCGTCCGAACTGCCATCCGGTCATCGTAAGTATCGGCAACGACGCGTTTTTCAGCCCGTGGCGTATCACGACCGTCTTTTCCGACAATCCCTTGGACCGGGCCGTCCGCATGTAGTCCTCCCTTAGGATCTCCATCATGGACGACCGGGTGACCCGGGCGATAAAGGCCATATCGTACAGGGCCAAGGCCAACGCGGGGAACGCCATCTGTTTGAGATTGGTCCCGGGGTCGTTCCATAACTCCGCATAGCCCAGCGGCGGTAACCACCCAAACATACGCACTAGGAACAGGATAATCAGGACGGCAAATAGAAAATTCGGTATCGAAACGCCGACCAGCGAAAAAACCCGAGCGACATGGTCCAGTCAACTGTCCGGCCGAATGGCAGAGAGTATCCCCAAAGGCACGGATAACACCACCGCCAACATGATGGCCAGCACCGCCAACTCAAGGGTCCGTGGCAACCTGGTCTTCAACTCTGTCATCACCGGGGCATTGAACCATGTGGAATCTCCGAAATTACCTTTGAGGGCGCCCCCGATCCAATCTACATACTGAACGGCGATCGGGCGATCAGTGCCTAATTTATGCCGCAGATCGTCCAGTTCTTTCTGGGTGTAGCCACCTTCGCCGTCGCTCAGGATGGCCAGGGCCGTGTCCCCTGGAATGATGCTCATCAACGTGAATACGATGATGGTCAAAAGAAGGACTGTTGGAATGAAAAGGGCGACCCGTTTTATGGCGTACTGGCGCATCTTTGGCTTTCTCTTAGAGGGCTGTTCGACCGGTTGTTATATTAGGGTAATTAACGCCCGCCCTTGGCTTGGTCGGGGAGCCAGGTCGCCAGCTCTGGAAATGCGATCACCAGACCGATGACCACAAACATGCATACCATAAACGGCAATACACCCACGAAGACGTCGTTGATGGTGCCGGACTGGACGAACGCACCTTCATACTCCGACAGTTCTTTGTCGGAGTCCCGCCGTGCGCCGTGGAGCACATAAAGGGCCATACCCTGAGGCGGGCTGATCTGGGCGGCCTCAAGGAGGATCACCATGATTATGCCGAACCAGACCTTGTCCACATTGGCGTCGCTCAATACTGGAATCAGAATGGGCAGGGTGGTCAGCATCATGGAATAACTCTCCATGAACGTTCCCAGAATCAGATAGAACACCACCAACACCAGAATCAATTGTAACTGAGTGAGTTCGAACGCGGCGATCCACTCTGCCAGATCCACCGATATCCTGACGGCCGCAAACGCGAACTGTAGTGTGAACGCCGCCATCAGTATCAGCAAAATCATGGCTGAGGTGCGGGCCATAGACAGGAAAGACTCCTTCAATATGCGCACCATGTCGTCGAAGTTTTTGCGTATATCGCCCGGCAACACCGGCCTGCCGCTCTGGAAATCGACCAGCCGGATCTTCGCCACACGGGGAAGAACTGGAAACCGTCTTACGAGGCCCGCCAACAGGCTAAGGAGCAACATTCCCGAATTCCCAGCCAGGGTGAGGGCTAATGCCCCAGTCACTCCAGCGGCGGCGGCTTCGGTAGGTGTGGCAAACCCGAAGTAGATGCTCCCTAACACCGTGAAGATCAAAAATCCGATCGGCAGCAGACTAAATAGCCCAATGAAACGTAGCCGCCAAGTAACCATCTCTTCTTTGGGCGCGATCCCCGGCCAGATCTTGGCTGCGATCACAATCATGATCATGAACGCGACGGCCAGAATCACGCCGGGAATGAATCCCGCTAGAAAAAGCCTGCCTATCGATTCACCGACGATCAGGCCGTATAAGACCAGGCCGATACTCGGGGGAATTAGGATCCCCAAGGTCCCTCCAGCGGCCAAAGACCCGATGACCAGACGCTCGTTGTAGCCCCGTTGTCGGAAGGACGGAAGGGCAACCCTGCTGATAGTGGCCGCTGTGGCCACGCTGGAACCAGCGCAGGCAGCGAACACGGCACATGAGGCGATATTGCTGTGGATCAGACCACCGGGGATGAATACCAGCCAGCGGGAAAGGACGTTGTACATCCGCTCGGCAACACCGCTACGGAGGACCAACTCCCCCATCAGGATGAACAGCGGAATGGCTATCAAGATGAAGTTGGTGCTGCCTTCCCAGGCCCGGTTCCCCATGATGTTCCAGAGGTTGGGATTGGAGATATTGAAGAACTTCATGAGGATGAGCGCGATTGCGCCCAACGCTCCGGCCACGTACAGGCCGCCCATGAAGAAAGCGCTCATCATCGAGAACGCTGCTGCGATCGCCATCGTTTATATCCATCTCCCGCTGCGTTGATTCCACGTTGAATTAGGGAAGGTGCCAAGGGACAAAGGGTCTAAGTTAGCTACGAATATTCGTCCGCCGTGGATTGCCGTTACAGACTATATAGGAACACTCTGAAAGGAGACAGCCGGTCGGGGTTGATAGTTGTTATCGAAAGTATTCGCCAATATCCCTGGCTTGGCTAGTCGTCGGCCGCCGCAGGGACAGCGGTAATGGTCTCCTCCCAATCGGGTATCAGGACACGCCCGGTAGGCTCCATGGACATAATTACAACGGCGCCCGCAACGCTTGTTAGAGTCGAGACGAGGATGGTCGCGGTATAAGAATCGAAGATCCAGAAGAGTGCGCCGCCGACCCAAGCCCCCAGAGCCATGCCCGAACCGGCGCCCAGTTGCTGCCACCCGAAGGACGAACCCATGGGGCCGCGCCCGAAGTACTGCCGGTTGATCACCGGGAACGCCGAGCCTTCGCCACCGTACCCGATGCCGAAGATTACCGCGAACATGTAGAACTGCCACGGCTCATGTGCCCAGAAGAGCAGAAGCACGGGGAGTCCCTGCCATATGAAGGCGGTGGCCATGGTCCCCCTGGCGCCGATGTAATCGGAGATCACTGGTGTCAGGAACCTGGTTGTCACGCTGACCAGGGCTAGTGTGCTGAGCACTCCGGCGGCGGCAACCTCTTCCATGCCACCCAACACGGCGATGGGAATGATGTAGATGATGACTATGGAGTGGCTGACGCAGCCTAGGAAATGTATCGAAACTAGCTTCCAGAAGGTCGTTGTCGCCTGCATGCTGGAGCGGAAGGCCTTCAGCCGAAGCTGTTCAAGCACCGGGTCCCGCGCGGGTTGCGGACTCTCGGACATGGGTGCGCCAAAGGCTGTGGTCCCGATTTCCGACGGCTGGTTCCGGAAGAAGGCCATCAAGAGCAACATGATTATTCCGCCAATGATGCCGATGGACCAGAAAGCTGTCTTCCACGATGCGCCCACGATCAGGACGCTGACCACGATGGCCATCACCGCGGGTCCAAGGCCGTGGGACGCTTGCAGAAAACCCACCCCATAACCCAGGTGTGTGCGGAACCAATAAGAAGCAGTGGTGATTATAGGGACGTTGAAGCAAGCGCTGGCCACACCCAAGAACAGTCCATAAGAGATCCACAGGTGCCAGACTTGAGAGACAACTCCGGTCATCAAGGCGCCGATGGCGAATGTGCCGACGCCCACCAAGATGACCTTGCGTGCCCCGTAGCGGTCGGTGCAGTAGCCGCTGAGGGGGGCGAGCACGGCTCCGGTGATGCTGGCCATGGCGTAGGCCAGCGTGACTGTCGCCGGGTTCCAACCCCTGGTTTCTTCCAGAGGCACGATGAGCACGCCGAAGGCCTGCCGGATGGACCCTCCGGCCATGTGCATGACAGCCGCGATAGCAATGACGACCCAGGCGTAGTGAACCGGGCTCGAAAGGCCAAAGGCGCCTTTGTTTTTAGGTTTTATCATGGCCAAGGCCCATTCTGCGCCCGTGGCGTACCCCTGTCAATTGATAAACCAGTGATATCAGTATTTTATCTTTCATAGTGACTTGTATCGAGCCGCTCCCGAAACCCCTCCGGGTATAATCTCATGGATAAATAGTCTCGGCGAACGACGACGGCGTTGGAGGTGAATTTTGGCAGCGGAACAGAAGCTGAAAGAGATGGGTCTGGAACTGGGGCCGGTGGGCACTCCGGTTGCGAACTTCCTCCCGGCGGTACAGACCGGAAACCTGCTTTACGTGGCCGGCCACATTGCCGGCAAGCCCGATGGCACGGTGCTGAACGCCGGAAAAGTAGGCCGCGACGTGACCGAAGAGCAAGCCTATGCGTCAGCGAAACTAGCCATGCTCAATTGCCTGGCGTCCATCAAGGCAGCATTGGGCGACCTGGATAAGGTCAAGCGGGTTGTGAAGCTATTGGTGATGGTCAACGCCGACCCCGAGTTCGACCGTCATTTCGTGGTCGGCAACGGTGCCTCCGACCTGTTAGTAGAGCTCTACGGAGATTCGGGCCGCCACGCCCGCTCCGCCGTCGGCATGAGCGGCCTCCCCCGCAAAAGCTGCGTGGAGGTTGAGATGATCGTGGAGGTTGGGGAGTAGGGTCGGGTTGGCTAGAGGAAATTGACCGAGAATCCCCTCTCCCCCTGGGAAAGGGTTAGGGTGAGGGCGATCCCTCGGCGTAGGCTTACTCCGCCTACCCACCCTCATGCTGCTGGTAGCGGTTCACTATGGGGAGGCGGCGGTCTTTGCCGAAGGCGCGGTGGGTGATTTTGACGCCTGGCGGGGCCTGGCGGCGCTTGTATTCGTTGCGGTCCACCGCGGCAATGACCTGCCGGACAACAAAAGGGTCCATTCCCTGCGCTACCATTTCCTGATAGCTTAGGTCGTCCTCCACATAGGCTTCGACTACCGGGTCCAGCACCTCGTAGTCGGGCAGACTGTCGGCGTCCAGTTGGTCCTCCCGCAGTTCAGCGCTGGGCGGTTTGTCGAGGATCGCCACGGGGATCACATCATCCATCGTCCCAAAACCCACGCCCTGCTGGTTGCGCCATCGGCACAGCTCGTAGACCGTGGTCTTGGGAACATCCTTCAGCACCGCAAAGCCGCCGGCCATGTCACCGTACAGCGTGGCGTAGCCCATGGCCATCTCCGACTTATTGCCTGTAGTGAGCACGATCCAGCCGAATTTGTTGGACACCGTCATCAGCACGTTGCCCCGGACACGGGCCTGAACGTTCTCCTCGGCCACGTTAGCCTCGGTGCCCTTGAACTGCTCCGCCAGCATGTCGGTGAAGGCCTGGTGGGCTGGCTCGATGGGCACCTCCCACAGGTCTAGGCCCAGGTTATCGGCCAGCTTCTTGGAGTCGCTGATGCTGCCCTCGGACGAGTAACGGGAGGGCATGGTGATCCCCACCACGTTTTCTTTGCCCAACGCGTCCACCGCCACGGTAGCCGTCAGCGCCGAGTCCACGCCGCCCGACAGGCCGATCAGCGCCTTGGTGAAACCAGACTTACGCAGGTAGTCGCCGGTGCCCATGACCAAGGCCCGGTAGATCTCCTCGGGCCCGTTCATGGCGTCCAAGATGGTCTGAGCTTCCAGAGAGGACTTGATTTCAGCGCCTGCCTCCGACACGGTCATGGTCTTAGGAGTGCCCACTCCAGCGCCGGCGTTCGCCGGGTTTTCTTTCGCCTGGGAGGGAAAACTTAAGTCCGTTATTAACAGCGATTCCTGAAAGGCGGGGCCCCGTGCAACCAGGCCGCCGGCGGGGTCACAGATTATGCTGCCGCCGTCAAAGACCAGTTCGTCCTGCCCGCCAACTGTATTCACGTAGGCGACAGTCAGGCTGTTCTCCGAGGCCCGCTGGGCGATCATGTCTTCGCGGAACGCGCATTTGCCCGCATGGAAGGGCGATGCGTTGATGTTGACGATCAGCTCGGCCCCGGCTTGGCACTGGACCGTGGTCGGGCCCACCGGATACCAGATGTCCTCGCAGATGTTGACGCCAACAGCCACTCCCCCGATCGTGTACACCGGGCATTCCGAGCCGCTCTGGAAGTAACGCTGTTCGTCAAAGACGCCGTAGTTGGGGAGGAAAATCTTGTGATAGGTGTCGATCAGCTTGCCGCCATAACACAGCGCGGCGGCGTTGGTGACCTGCGGCCCGACGTCTTCCGACTGACGCTCCAGCGAGACGATGTGCACGTAGCCCAGGACCACGGCGATGCCCTGGGAAGCCGCAGCTACTTTTTCCATCGCGGCCACGTTGTCGGTCAGGAACGATCTCTTGAAGAGGAGGTCTTCGGGAGGGTAGCCGGTGATGGCCAACTCGGGAAATGCAACGAGGTCGGCCTGGGCCTCCCGGGCGCGTTCCAGATAGTCCAGAATCTTGGCGGTGTTCCCGGCGATATCCCCTACCGTGGGGTTGATCTGAGCCAAAGCCAGGCGGAAGGTCCGTGCCATGCATTTCCTCGTGTGGGCTTTTGCGGAGTATACAGACTTCATAAATGACATGCCAATCTAAGATCTCGGTCAACGATGTACCTGGCGGCGAGGCCAGTGGTGGACAAGGGCCATCTGCCGACGCTAACATTCGGTCATAAACCAGAGTGAGCGCGCGGGCGTTAAGCCCAGCGGACAGAAAGGAGAATAATCATGGATTACGCCATCAACCACGTCCATATCAGGGCAAAAGAGCCCAAGGTATCGGCCGCGTGGTACGAAAAGATTTTCAATGCCAAGATAATTTCTGAGCGGGAAGTCATGCCGGGCACAATCACAATCGGTATGCAGGTCGGCGGGCCGACGCGGCTGAACATATCCTCGCAGCCGCCAAATTCCTCGCCTGAAAAAGCCGTCCCCGAGCTCAATCGTCTGGGTCTGGAACACTTCGGCTTCCACGTGGAAGACCTGGAATCGGAGATGGACCGTTTTGAAGCTGAGGGCATCCGGGTTATATTGCCCCTGACAGTGACTCCCCAAGGGATCAGACTGGCCTACATCGAGGGTCCGGACGACGTGGTGATCGAGTTGGTCCAGGCTGCACCGTAAGCAACCAGTAAACAAACTTGGCCAGAAGGTTTAAAGGGTTTAATTAGATGCCGCAAAAGATGACAGGAAAAATGGCCGTATTGGAGATGCTTAAGTCGGAGGGTGTGAAGCACGTCTTCGGCAACCCTGGGACCAGCGAAGCTCCAATCATGGACTTGCTGGGCGACTACCCGGAGCTCCAATATATCCTAACGCTGCAAGAGAGCGTGGCCATGGGCATGGGTGAGTCCTACGCCAGGGCTACTGAGAAGCCGTCTTGCGTGATGCTTCATGTGGACAGCGGGCTGGCTAACGGCATCGCACTGATGCTGGATGCGCTCAACACGGGAACACCGATGGTCGTATTATCGGCGAACTACGACGCCCGAAAGATCAATGAAACCAAGACCGACCTGGCCGAGTTGGTGCGTCCGGTCACCAAATGGTCGGTGGAGCTGAACCTCCCGGACCAAATCCCATCAGTCATGCGCCGCGCGTTTCATGAGGCCAACAGCCACCCCAAGGGGCCGGTCTATGTTGGTTTCACCGCCAATGCCCTGGAGGGTGAGGCGGAGATGAACATCGTGCCCTCCAGCAAGGTCCACGACTCCTACCGCCCCGACCCAGAAGGGATCGAAGCCGCCCTGTCACTTATCATGGCCGCCAAGCGGCCGATGATGATGGTGGGGGACCGCGTTTCGGAGGACCACGCCAACGATCTGGCCGTGGAACTGGCCGAGCTTATGGGGTTCCCGGTCCACCAGTCACGGGGCGCCGAGGTGTCATTCCCGACAACCCATCCCCAATTCTTCGGCAACCATTCCCTACGCGTCACCAGCAGCCGGGAAGGACTCCTACAGACCGACCTGGTCCTGGCTATCGGTATGGACGCCATGGACGAGCTGTTCTACTGGGGAGACATCATCCTGGGCGAAAACACCAGGTTAGTCCACATCGACCCCATCCCCGGCCGCGCTGGAAGGTCGGAGCCCACGGACGTTGGCATCGTCTCCCATTGCGGTCTGGCTATCGAGGAACTGATCCGTTCGATCAAGTCTCTTCTGACTCCGGAGTTGGAGAACGAGGTCGACGGCCGGAGGATAGAGGTAGTGGCTGCGGCGGCCCAGAAGCGGAAGGCCTTCGACGATTCGGTGACCGCCAAATGGAATAACAATCCTATGACCCCGGCCCGAATGATGTCTGAGTTGGCCGAGGCCCTGCCGGACAACGCCATCGTGGTGGACGATTCCATCAGCAACCGCGCCACCATGCGCCATTATTTCCAGGCCCAGAAGCGGGGAGACCTTAGAGCGTTCCGTGGCCAGTCCATCGGAGGCGGCATCGGCGTCACCATGGGCACCCAGGTCGCCAATCCAGACCAGCCGGTGTTCGGCATCATCGGAGACGGCAGCGCCCTGATGACCATTCAAGGGCTTTGGACGGCGGCCAACGACAACATCCCCTGCATCTTCGTCATCTGCAACAACGGCATGTACCGAGTCTTGAAGATGAACTTCGACGTGTACCAGCGGGAGATACTCCAACAGAAGGAATCGGCCGGCGAGAACCTCCCTTATTCGGACTTCCCGACGCCCTTCGACGTTGCGGCCATCGCCAACAGCATGGGGGTGCACGGAGAGAGGATAACCGACCCGTCTGAGATAGCTCCGGCGGTTCAGCGGGCAGTCGCATCCGGAAAACCGGCCGTGCTGGACATAGTTATCGACGGGTCCCTTTAGAGTCCCATAAATACGGAGGCATGTTGGATATATTCGAGACTGTAGTCGCCAAGGCGGCGGGCATCACCGCCGGCGGTCCGCTGACCGCTGTTTTAACCTTGCGCAAGGAAATCCTGGAGCTGACCGAGAACTCTCATGAGGCGTCACTCCGGCCCAACCAAACGGGCAGCCTGACGCATTCCGAGAGGGCTGGACTGGCCTGCCGGATTACCAAGCGAAACAACGACCCGGTACTGACCAGGCATTATGAAACGATGTTTGGCGTGGGCAGCCAGCAGATCGCCGATACCGGGTTTAACGGTGGCGACGACGACCGGTTGAAGGCGATCATTCGGCACACGGACCTGGTGACGCTCAACCCTAAAGATGCGACCGAAGGAGATATCACGGCATTGCGTTCGGTGGGTCTGGGCGATGCGGATATCGTCAGGCTCTCGGAACTGATCGCCTTCATCAGCTACCAGGTGCGGGTGGTCGCAGGGCTGCGGCTCATAGCTGAGGTAGCATGAGCGAGCCGATCAAAGACTTCACCACTGTCGTTCCCTTCTGGCAGCCCCGAGTTGCCCCAGTCATATTGGAAAACGCCACGGACGAACAATTGGCGGCGATGAAAGTAACGGTCTCTAACACCAAGATCGGCGAGTACACGTTGGTGCTGGCGCAGGACCCGGAGACGCTCCAGCAACGCACGCCCCTCTTCAACGGAATCATGTACAGCCGTGGCGGTCTGTCCCGGGCCGAGACCGAGTTGGGCGCGGTGGCGGCCTCGGTGGTCAACCAGTGCATCTATTGCGCCGCAGTCCACGCCAACCGCTACAACGAATTGACCAAAGACGAGTCCGTCATGGATGCCATCTTCTCTCCGAGTGAGAACGATGACGAAGATTCCCCCTTCAGCCCACGCCTAAAGGCCTTGTTGGATTTCGCCACCAATCTCTCCCAGTGCCCGTCCGTAGCTACGAAAGAGGACGTGGAGCGGCTGATCGAGAACGAGCTCAGCATCGGTGAGGTGCTGGACCTTGTGCTGTCGTCATCTTTGTTTGGCTGGGCCAACCGGTTGATGCACGTGTTGGGAGACCCTCTTCCCAAGGACTAGGCCAGCCCAATATGGTCCTTACATATTCGCCCAAAGCCGCCACGCCCGGTGACCTCCGTTGAACTTCGCAGGACTGCGCGCGCGGTTGGCCCAACGGTTGCCCTTTTACTACGGGTGGGTGATTTTGGCCGTCGCTTCCGTGCCCAGCTTTGGGGCGCGGCCGGTGATGGCGGTGGCTACCCTTTCGGTTTTCGTGGTCCCGATGACCGACGAGTTCGGTTGGTCGCGGGCCCAGTTCTCCGGCGCCGTCAGCCTGGGGGCCTTATTCGGGCTCCTGGTCTCACCCTTCGCCGGCAGACTGATCGACCGGTACGGCTCCGGCGTGCTGTTGTCGGCCTCCTCTGCTGTTGTTGGACTGTGCGCCATCGGCCTCTCCCTAACCTCTCCCATATGGTCCTTCTACGCGTTGTACGTTCCTGGCCGGGCGGTGTTCTCCAGCCCGCTGGAGTTGGGGACCTCCACCGCAGTGAGCAACTGGTTCATCCGCCGCAGGCCCATGGGTCTGGCCTACATGGGGGTCATCCAGGGCATCGGGCTGACCATATTCCCAGTCATCGCACAGGTATTGATCGACGGCTGGGGTTGGCGGACGGCGTGGCTAGCCGTGGGAATATTTACCCTGAGCACCGGTATCATCCCGATGTTGCTGCTGATGGCGCGCCGGCCGGAGGATATGGGACTGGAGGCCGACCCGGAGAAAGACCACCGAACTGTACCCACCAGTGATGTCGCCGCCGCGGGAGCACCGCCCTCGGCCAGCAACACTGAATCCAACTACACCGTGCGCCAAGCGTTGGCGACCAGGGCATTCTGGTTGTTGGCGATTTTCTCGGTATTCGGGTTCGTGGTGCAGGCCGGGATTAGCCTGCACCAAGTGCCTCACTACATCGGCCAGGGCGTGCCCACCCATCTGGCGGCGTTAACCGCCAGCACCTTTGCATTCGGACAGGTGCCTGGCGGCGTGTTCTGGTCGTTCTGGGCCCGGCGTGTCCCGCTTAGGGTGCTGTTATCGGTCGCGGCGGCCACCATGTCGGTGGGCGCCATCGGCACAGGCTTCAGCAGTTCACTATCCACAGGAATACCCATGGGGTTCCTGCTGGGAGTCGGCGTCGGCGGGATACATCTGCTGCTGCGGTTAACTTGGGCCGACTACTACGGCAGGCTGCACCTAGGCAGCATCCGGGGGTTGACCCTGCCGGCACAGATCGGCGGACAGGCAATCGGGCCGATCATCGCGGGGTTCATGTACGACTCCACCGGCGGCTACGAGACGCCGTTCACCGCCTTCGGAATCATAGTGGCCTTCGCCGCGGTGATGGTCCTGACTGCCACTCCGCCCGGTCCACTGCCGCAGGGGAGTGTGTTGGTGCAGCCAATTGTAGAGCCGGTGGGGGATTAGTTTAGGGGCTTCCGGGTGAACCAAAAATCCCCTCTCCCGCTTGCGGGGTTGGGTTGGGGGCGAATAGTTCACAAACAGCGCTTTGGTTGGTCTAGAGCCGTGGCCCCATCCTAAACTTCCCCTGTTGCGGCGGGAGAAGGGACACTTTGACTATCCCGCACTGATCCTCCAGGAGCCCACCTCCACTAGCACTATTGTCACCCTGAGTGAAGCGAAGGGTCTGCCAAGGTGTAGATTGGCAGATTCTTCGTCGGCCTCCGGCACTCCTCAGAATGACAGACTGGAGGCGAATAAGAAGGAGCCACAACCTATCCCGTGGGCGCCTTGCGGCTGTAGACGACGTACATGGGGTCGTCGGGAGGGCTGGTTTCGGGGTTGATGAACGTGCCCTGGATGTCCTCGAAGGTCTCGGCCGCCTCCATGTAGGTGCCCACCAGGTCCACACGGCCCCGGTCAGTGGAGTTGCGCCAATTCAGCACTGCCTTGGTGGGGAACATCCGGTTGGAGAAACTGACGATAAACATACCGCCTGGCCTCAAGATCCGGCCCACTTGGCGAAATGTATCGATAGGCTTGGTCAGATACTGGGCTGAAACCGTGATGACCACAGCATCGAACGTTTCGTTCTCAAAGGGCAGTATGGGATTATTGTTCACGTTATGAACAACATATCCGTCCAGGTCCGGATTCTCCCTTAATTCCACGTCGTTTAGGCCCAGTCCGACCATCCTTTTCTTGGGGTGGTTTTGGGGCCAATGGGAACGCCAACTGCTCATGAGGTCCAAGACCTCCGAGTTCTCGGGTATCTGTTCCTTGAAGAACTGGCCGATGGCGGCGATGGCGCCGTCGTCGATATGCACAACCAGACGCGGCATCTCATAGAAGACTCCGTCGTCTTCTTCATCTACACGTTGGAAATACTCGGGGGTGAGCCTGAACTCGGTGATAGGTGCCTCCCGATGGACTGATTTGAGGTGCCCCAGCGGCATCGGCGAATTGTACCACGAGCAATCAGGCCTGATCAGCCTGCTGGTGGCCCGGCCTCGGAGGGATTACAATTCGCCCACCAAACCAGACCGCATATCGAGAAAGATAAAGGAGCGAACAAGATGGCTTCAGAAAGCAAAGAGGAGATGCTGAAAAAGATCTCCGAGAACCGGGGTTATTCCCTGGAGATGCACCGAATCATGGCGGAAGTCGACATAGACTGGGTGACCAGCTACAACCAGTTCATCGACGCAACTTATACGGGACAGCGGTTGTTGGATCGAAAGACCAAGGAGCTGCTGCAAGTGGCGGTTGAAGCCGCGCTCCGGGCCGACGTCGACCAGATCCAAGCCCATATTCGTGTGGCGATCAAGGAAGGCGCTTCCCCCATGGAGGTGCTGGAGGCTATGCAGTGCGTGATCATGCCTATGGGCGCATTGGCCTACCGCCGCGGCCTCCAAGCCTGGTCCGCCGAGACCGGCATTGGCATGGAAAAGTAAAGAGCGCCCGTTTTCAAATCGGGCGCTCGATAAAACCATTCCCAGTAATTCCGGCCTTGCCGGCCGGCTATGCCGGTTTTTGCCAGTTGACCTTGTTGGTCAGGGTGCCGATGTCGTTGATGCTTATGGTACAGACATCGCCGTCCACCATGTTCTCGGTGGCGCCGTCGGTGCCCATCCACAATATGTCCCCAGGCACCAGCGTCAGGTACTGACTCATCTTGCTGATGAAGGTGCGCACGCCGAAGATGGCCGAGGCCACGTCGTATTCGCCCACGGTCCGGTCATTGACTTTGATGACCACGTGCAGGTCGTCGGGGTTTAGGTCGGTGACGATCCACGGCCCCATGGGTTTGAAGGTGTCGGTGTTCTTGGCCCGCCACATGGTCCGGTCGCCGCGTTGCCAGGTACGTTCGCTGACATCGTTTCCGATGCTGTATCCAAGCACGTAGTCCAGCGCCTGCTCCTCAGTAACGTTGCGGCAGGTCTTTCCGATCACCACCACCAGCTCGCCCTCGTACTGAAGCATCTCTGTGGCGTCTTTGGGCACGATAATGTCGTGTCCGTCCGGGACCAGGGCGTTGATGGCCCGGTATCCGACGTCTGCCTGGGTGGGCAGCACTGGCTCTTCTCCGCGCATCTGGGCGGCCCAGGTTACATGCTCCGGATAATTGATGCCGGCGGCATAGAAGGTCGGCGGAATCACCGGGACTTCCAGCTTAACCGCGTCCAGCTTGTGGGTATTGGAGGTCTTCGCATAGCTGCCGAAGGGGGTGCCGTCGACCTCAGTCACGGTCTCGCCTTCAATTATGCCGTAGGAAATCGGTCCCCCGGTGGAAAATCTGCACCATTTCATGTTTTTCACCTCAATGTGGCCGCGAATGCTGCGGTGGCCTTTTTTCGTCCAGGGCAATTCTACACTGCGCTCCGGTACGGTCAAGTCGGCGTGTGCCTATGCCTTTTGGGGCGAGGTGGTAAACTCTAGCCGGTCTCGCGAATATCGTTGAGGCTATCGCAAAGACGACGAATCAAACACAATACGGTGAAAAGCCATGCGACTGGAAGGAAAGACCGCCCTTATAACCGGGGCCAGCCGGAACATCGGGAGAGAGATAGCATTGACCTTTGCCCGGGAAGGCGCCGACCTCGTCCTGAATACCCGCGCCAGCCAGGCCGAGCTGGACGAAGTGGCCGGGAAGTGCCGCGAGTTGGGCGTGAAAACCCATACGGTGATCGCAGACGTTTCAGACTCGGCCAGCGTTTCCAAGATGGTGGAGGAAGGGATCGAAGCGCTGGGCAAGATTGACATCCTGGTCAACAACGTAGCGGTCCGACCTCACAAACCCATCCTGGAGATCACCGACGAGGAGTGGCACAACACGCTGGGGATCAACATGCATGCGGCGTTCTACCTGTGCCGGGCCGTGTTGCCTGGGATGATGGAACGCAAGACCGGTAGCATCATCGCGCTGGGCGGACAGTCGGCCATCACCGGGCGTCCCGGAACCAGCATCGTGACCACGGCAAAGACCGGAGTGCTGGGCCTGATACGGGCGGTTGCGGCGGAGATGGCGCCGTACAACATACGCGCCAACATGGTGAACCCCGGCTCCACCGACACATCGCGGGGCAACCCAGAGTGGTACCCCGAGTTCCAGGCTGGCGTGGAGCGCGGTTCAAGCGAGCACCTAAAGGAAATTCCCATGGGCCGGCAGGGAACGGTCCAAGACATCGCCAACGCCTGCCTGTTCTTCGCCTCTGACGAGTCCAGCTACATCACCGGCGACAGCGTAAACGTCATGGGAGGCCGGTACATCTTTTAGGCGGCCCTGGTTTGCTGGAAATCGGATCGAGTCATCGAAATCCCTGGGACCGTAGGCGCGGGTTTTCAACCCGCCCGGTACACGCTTTAGACAGGTATCCAGAAGCAAGTTTGGCTGATTCGCAGCGGGTGGTTCGACGGTCTCACCACGAGCGGATTATCGAGATGCTGATTACCAGAACTAGATATTTGATGCAGCCTTCAAGAACGTCTCGGCGATGACCAGATCATCAGTAGTCGTGACTTTTATGTTCTCGTAGGAGCCGAAAAACATCTTTACTGGGTGGCCCAGGCTTTCGACCATGGCTGCGTCGTCGGTTACGTCTTGGGTGCACGTTTGGTGGGCCTCTAGAAGGAGGCCATAGCGGAAGATTTGGGGGGTCTGGGCGGCCCAGAGCTGGGAGCGGTCAGGGGTGTCTTTGACCATCTGGTCGGGGGTGACCAGCTTGATGGTGTCTTTTACAGGAACTCCGGCCACGGCGGACCCGCACGCGGCGGCAGCGTCTAGTCCTCGCTGCAGCATAGCGTCGTCCAGGCAGGGCCGGGCGCCGTCATGGACCATGACCCAGTCGCACGGAGAAAGCAGTTCCAGTCCGTTCCGGACCGAGTCCTGGCGTCTTTGGCCGCCGGCGCAGACGTGGGCCACCTTTTCGTAGTCGCGTTCTTCGACCAATTTCCGGCCTTGCTCCAGAGAGTCTTCGGCTAGGACCAAAACTATCTGGTCGATCAGAGAGGATGATTCGAAGCGGTCCAGCGTATGGGCGACCAAGGGTCGGCCAAATATGGGAGCGAAGGTCTTGTCCACTCCTCCCATTCGAGTGCTGCGCCCGGCTGCGACTATCACCGCGCCTACTTGTGCCACTGAATCTCCAGCGTTGCCTCAGTATCGGGCGCTAACCGCCTTTGGGTTGGGCGAAGATGATGCGTCCCGCCGCTGTCTGTAGCACTCTGGTGACGACGACGTCGTGGAAGGCGTTCAGATAGCGCCGGCCTCCCTCGATCACCACCATGGTGCCGTCATCCAGGTAGGCTACGCCTTGTCCGACTTCCTTGCCCTCTTGGACGATATTCACCCGCAGTTCTTCGCCGGGGAGAACGATGGACTTTAGAGCGTTCGCCAGTTCGTTCACGTTCAAGACCTGGACGCCCTGAAGCTCGGCAACTCGGTTCAGGTTGTAGTCGGTGGTGAGGATGGCCGATTTCGTCTCCCGGGCCAGTTGGACCAGGACGGCATCCACTTCGTTGCCGTTCTCCACGCCCACGTCCAGGACTTGGAGAGGCACCGCATCGTCTTTCCGAAGCTTACCCAAGACTTCCAGGCCGCGGCGGCCGCGGTTGCGGCGGAGCGGGTCGCTGGAGTCTGCGATGTGCCGCAGTTCGTCCAGCACGAATCGCGGCACCACCAAGGAGCCTTCCAGGAAGCCGGTGATGCTGAGGTCGGCGATCCGTCCGTCGATGATTGCGCTGGTGTCCACCAGGATATTGCCATTGCGGGAGGATTTCTCGGCTCTGACCTTATCCGCCTTGCCGGTCCAACCGTTGCCATTGGAGGTGGCCCCAGTTTCCGTCATGATGGGGCCCATTGCGGACCCTTCTGAACGGAAGGGCGCTTCCAGACCGGGGAATATGGCGCGCACGTCTCGTTCCCGCTGGACTCCCAGGCCGAGGCCAAAGAGACCCAGGACCACGTTCACGATGACCGGAACGCCCCAGCTGGGCCACCCGTCCAACGTGTACAGGGGTATGGAGACTAGCGAGGCAATGACCAGGCCCACAAGAATGCCTGCGGTGCCTGAGATTAATGCTGAGCCGGGAAGGGAATCGATATATTCAGCGCTCACGCGCCAGGGCTTGAGGATCAGGTAGGGGACTAAGACTCCCCCAATGATTACGCCGGCCAGGGTCGATGCGAGACCCCAAGGAAGAAATTCTGCTCTATCTATGGATAATTCCGATATATATAGTCCGAGCCGCCAGCCGATTACCCCAAGACCCACTGCGCTCAACGCTCTGAACAGCCAAAGGGCCAACATCGGAGGTCACCTCCTTTTCAGCTACGCCGCCCGGCTTTAAGTAGTCCGGGCCGACAAACGCCGGATGTTTTTATTTTTAATGTCTGCCGGAAATTAAATTGTCATTTCGCCCTGAACCGTGCCCGTTTTCTGGTGGCTCTGGGCTCTGAATTAGCTTCGATTACGAGAAACGTATCGTATCGATCGACTATTTGAGAATAGCACATGCACCCATGTTGGGGAAGGCAAATTACAGGAGTCGGCCCATCAGTACGGACTTTTTGGCCCCATAGCGGCGGGGTGCCTAACCATCTGTCTCTACTTATCAGTCCCGTCGTATACTTCTGAGCGAACGGCGGCGCTGAATCGGGATACAGTCAGGGTTCCAGTTGATTAGGGGGTTTTCATGACTAGTGGAAGCAAGCCGAGGGTATATCTGGTGGGCACCGGTGGGAGCATTTCTTTCGTGGGACGCACCCGCACCGACTACACCAACTACAGCTACGATAGGAAACACCTGACCATCGATGAATTGCTGGCGCGGGTGCCCGAAGTATTGGAGTTCGCAGAGGTGAGAACGGAACAGTTCCTGAACTTGGGGAGCACCGACGTCACGCCCGAGCATTGGTTGGGTCTGGCCAAACGCATCAATCAAATCTTCCAGGACGACCCAGAAGCTGCGGGCGTGGCCGTCACCCATGGAACGGCGACCCTTGAGGAGACCGCCTATTTTCTTAACCTGACGGTCAAGAGCAGCAAGCCCGTCGTCGTCACCGGCGCCATGCGCCCGCCCACCGGCCTGGGCACCGACTCGGACGTGAACCTGATTGACTGCATCCGGGTGGCGGCGGCCCCACAGTCGGCGGGCCGGGGCGTGCTGACCATATTGAACAACCAGATCCAAGCGGCGCGGGACGTCACCAAGACCAACAGCTACCGCCTGGAGACTTTTCAGGCCCCGGACTTTGGCTTTCTGGGGTATGCCGACTCTGACGAGAATGTGGTCTTCTACCGGCGCGCGGACCGTGCCCACACAGTAGATTCGGAGTTCGACGTGGCTGACATATACCAACTGCCGAGGGTGGATATAGCGCCCGCATACGCCGGGGCCGACGGGCTGGTTATCAGGGCCCTAGCTCAGGCTGGGGTGGACGGTCTGGTGGCCGCGGGGCTGGGCAGCGGCGGTTCGCCGCCTCCATTCATGGCTGCCCTGAAGGAAGCGTCGGACTCCGGTATGCCAGTGGTGATCGCCACCGGCACCGGCAGCGGCCGCGTCATGCAGACCCGCCGATTCACCGAAGACGGCTACATCGTGGCGGACAATCTAACGCCCAAGAAGGCGCGTATCCTGCTGATGCTGGCGCTGACGAAAACCAAAGACCCGGTTGAGATTCAACGGATGATGCTGACTTATTGAGGAAGGTGTTGGACAACGGATGCTCGCGGGACACCTCTATGTCCCGGTATGTTCCCAGGAGCATGATCTTGCTGTCGGACAACAGACTAGCTAAGAACTCCAGTAGCAACAGAGACGGTTGATCCGCCCATTGCAGATCGTCGAGGACAAGCATCATTGACTGAGACTGGGCGACGTTCTTGAGAAATTAGGAAATCGAGTCGAAGAGACGGAAGCGTGCCTGTTCAGGCTCAAGGGGCGATGACGGCTCCAGGTAGGGCAGCTGGTCGAGCACCTCTGGGATGATTGCCGAGATGTCTGCCGCTCCGGGACCCATCTGGGCGGATAGGGGTCCGGGTTCGGTCCGTAGGATGTTGGAACGAATGGGTTGGACCCACAGACAATAAGGAGGAGCGCCTTGTTGCTCGTGACACGACCCCCACCACACTTGAGCTTAATCGATTCGGCATAGGACGCTAGTTCTTCGGCCATGCGGGTCTTCCCGATGCCCGGCTCCCCTGCCAGCATCACGATTCGGCCGGCGCCGGTCACGGTGTCGTCAATCGCGGCCCTCAGGCCAGCCATTTCCCACTCGCGGCCGACGAATATCCGCCCCGTTTGTCATGATTGGGTCAAGCCTTATCTTTCCTCGAGTGTTGGAGGCATTTTATACTTAATTCGAGAAAGCACTCAAAGAGAAATAAAGTAGAGGCGGCTCGATTAATCGGACCACCCCTACTTCGTTTAGGCCAATTTGCCGTTCAGAACTGCCCTATTTGGGGCGGTCAGGCGCGCCTACTACCTCATCGTAGAGGTGTTCTTCGGAGATGACGTTGTTCTTCTTGAACTCTTCGATCTCCTCGGCCGAGTAGCCCAGGATCTCGGAGAGGACCTCGTCGTTGTGCTCTCCTACCTTGGGGGTGACACCGATGTTCACCGGAGTCCGGGAGAAGTGCCAGTAGTCTCCGGATACGGCGATGGTGCCGGCCAAGAAGTCGTCCACCTCAACCATGGCGCGGCGCTCCCAGGGATGGGGATCGGCCTCGGCCATAGGGATGTCGTTCACCGGGGCGGCGACCACATCGTGCTCGGTGAAGTGGGCGATGGCCTGCTCCATGGTCATGGTGGACAAAAGCTCATTCAGCGCTTCGTTCACGATGGCAGCGTTCTTGGCACGCTCGGGGCGGGTGTTGAAACGCGGGTCCTCCAACCACTCGGGCTTGCCCAGGGCGTTGCAGACCCGGTACCAGTGGTGCTGGTCACCGGCCGACAACAGAACCCAGCCCTCTTTGCAGGGGTAGATGCCCGAGGGCGGGGCGGTGGAATTGGAATCGCCACGCTTGGGCTTGATGCCGGAACCGTGGTAGGCAGTGATGGGAATCTCAGTCATGGAATAACCGGTGTCGGCCAGACAAACGTCCATAGACTGGCCCTCGCCGGAAACCTCGCGTTCATGAAGGGCGGCCAGGCAGCCGATGGCGGCGTGCAAAGACGTGATGCGGTCGATGATGGGGACCCCGGTCCGGATGGGCGGCATGCCGTCGTCCCCTGTGAGCATGGTGATGCCGGACATGGTCTGCCCGATGGGGTCGTAGCCAATCTGGTCGCTGTAGGGACCGAACTGACCGTAGGCAGACACGTTCACCATGATGATGCGGGGATTTAGTTTCTTGAGTTCCTCGTAGCCGAAGCCCATCTTCTCGATGGTGCCGGGCCGGAAGTTCTGGACCAAGACATCCGAGACTTTAATCAGCTTTCGCAGGGCCTCTTTGCCCGCTTCTTTTCGGAGGTCCATGGCCAGGGATTTCTTGCCTGAGTTGTACTGGACCCAGTAGGAGGACTGCTTCTTGACCCAGGGGCCGTGGTAGCGGGTTTCCTCTCCGCCTAGGCGCTCGACCTTAATCACCTCGGCTCCCATGCGGGCCAAAACTTGGGCGCATCTGGGACCGGCCTGATGACGTCCCAGATCTATCACGCGGATATTTTCCAATGGATGTTTGAGAGCGGCCATGGGTAGAAGACCCCCTAAATTGCAGATGTTGCGCGTAGGGCGCAATTGTAAGACTGACTCTGGGAAAGAGCAAGGCGCAGAAGAGGGCCGGGCGGCAGGGAGACGAGGGACGGGATTTGGAGAACAAAGGGCCAGACTAAAGCGGCCCGGCGAGAAAGCCGGGCCGCTGAATCATTAAGCCGCTATCCCAGAGAGGACCCTGACGGGCCGGTCAGGAGGCAGGGTATAGGACCTGCCGTAAGTGCCATCTGACCTCACTAGTGCTTCTTCGACGGTTGTGAGGTAATGGCCGCACTGGAAGCAATCGATGTATCTGCCGTAAATGTCGGAGTTTCGTATAGATCGCCGCGACACCGGGGACAACTCTTTAGCCAGAACATCGCCTTACCTCCCTGCCAGGTTATTGTTAACTCGTATCGTTAACCTGCTGCTGTTGCATCACCTTAAGCAAGAATCAATTACCAGTCCGTTACTTCTATGTTTCATTCGTGTTGTTTTTGGTATGGGTCAACCCCTAATGGCCGTGGCCTTCAGGTTCATGGTGCTTCTCTTCATGGGCGTCTCCCACCAAGTCTTTCAATTCGTGGGCCGCATCGCCGAGATCTTCGGATTCTAGCAACTCCCGAATCTCCGCCATTTGCGCCGCCAACGCGGGGTTGCCGCTCAGGGCTTGGGAGATATGGTCGAGATGGTGCATAGTGCCTTCGGCATCACCGACAAGGGCCGACGAGCGTGCCAGACTGGCGTGCATCTCCGATGGCGTTAGGTCATTGACCTGGGTGCCGGCCACCATATTTTCTATTATATGTGTGCCTTCATGGAGGTCGCTGGATTCAATCTCAGACTTTGCTTCATTTTTACCGAGTCGTCATCGGAGCGCTCCAGAGTGGCCTGCCCCTGTTCAATAGCCATCTGTGCGTCCGCTAGTCCTATCTCTACAAGACGTCCGTTTATTGAGACCCTCTGAACTACTTTCTTAACAGTTGTGCTAGTACCAATGGACTATTTTCGTAGCAGGCAACAAGGGCTTGGTCAGTGGCTTTACGGTCAAAGCGTCCTCTAACGATCTCCAATGGCACCGTGAGACTCGAGTCGATGGACTCTCCGGCTTGATTTGGGCTGTTGGGCAAAAAATTCTGGGCACTAGCACCGTTTGGTCCACATTTCGCAGATCGGAGCCAAGATAATCTCTGCGGCCCAATGATTCGGGGAGGTGGCCCCTTGCTTAGAAGCCACTGATAAAAGAAGGCTCGGCTATGACCGCGTAGCCCTCAGGCCGGTCTGAGGCGCCCTTAAACCGGATCTCCCAGAGGTAATTGAGCACAGCATCTTATTCGGCATCGGAGGGAGGTATGGCAACGTTGAACTGTTACCGCCGATGGGAGATGTCGTTCATCCAGACGGCCTGGCGTGTACCGGGGGTGTCTGGAATTACCTCTAGGAGGCCGGCGAAGCTGCCAGGTTCGCTCCCTCCGGAGCAAGCAAGCCCGACAAGTAATAGCAACAGACCTGGCAGCGCCAATAATCGAGTGTTAGTGAACATCAAATATCTCGCAGGGACAGAAAACACAAGAATGACCAAGGGGGTCTCATGGGCCGTGATTCCCCGCTGGAACCAATCGGCCCTTAGAGTAGGGGAAGGAATCTCCGGGCACCAGGTCTAGCTGTTGTAGTCGCGGCGGCCCCGGCGTTCGGCCAAGAATGCGGCGGCTTGGAACCGGCGGGACACCTCGAGCTTCCCCAGGATGTTGCTCACGTAATTCCTGACCGTCTTGTCGCTCAGGTTGATCTGGCCCGCGATCTCCCTGTTGGTCTGGCCTTCGGCGATCAGTTCCAGGATCTTTTGCTCCTGGTCGGTCAGTTGGATCAGCACGTCTTCTTCCTTACCTCGCCGCGCGCGCTCCAACACCCCGGCCGTCACCGTTGGATCCAATAACGACTGCCCGGCGCCTACCTGGCGGATGGCCTCGACTATCTCCTGGGAGCGGATCTCCTTCAGCAGATACCCGGATGCGCCGGCCATTATGGAGCCCATCACGGCTTCTTCGTCGCTATAAGAGGTCAGCATCAGGACTTTTACATCGGCGTTTTCGTCGCGGATGTCACGGCAGGCCTCGATGCCCGTACCGTCGGGGAGGCGGATGTCTATCACCACCACATCGGGGACGGACTCGCGGGCCTTCTCCACTGCTTCGGCCACGGTGCCGGCCTCGGCAACGACAGAGAGGTCTTCCTGGCGTGAGATCAGCATGGCCAAGCCCTTGCGGACGATGTCATGGTCGTCAACGATCAGGATCTTAAGTTTGGGATTGGCTGCCATATACTTCTCCTCGATTCAGCGATGGGCAGCACTGCCTTTTGACCGTTATAGGTTACACCAGAGGCGGCCAGGCCGTTGGAACCGGCCCCGGGACTTTGATGTCCAGAGTGGTCCCCGCGCCCGGAGAGCTGGTGATGCGGAGGACCCCGCCTAAGCGCTCCGCCCGGTCTTTTATATTGGGCAGGCCATACCCGCGGTCTAGTTCCGCGGTTTCCAGATCGAAACCGGCGCCATCGTTGGTGATGGTTAGGCAGATATCACTGTCGCTAACGGCAAGAAACACCGACACCTTCTCGGCCTGGGCGTATTTTTCGATGTTGGAAAAGGACTCTTGGAGGATATGCCAGATGTTCACGAAATAGCGCTCGGGCAGAAGAGATGGGCCCAGGCCCAAGTTGACCGTTACTGCGACTCCCGCGCGGTCTTCGAGATAGCCGATCAGTGAGGCCAGGGCCTCCTCCAAGCGCCTCCCCTGCAATTCCGTTGGGCGCAGGTCCATGATTTATCGGCGGATGTCTCCGATGGCTTGGTTCAGATCGACGACGACTCCCTCCAGGCGCGGCTGGACGGACTCAGGTTCCTCTCCGGCCTGACTGGAGATGTCCTCCAAGGTCAGTCCCACGGCGTACATGGACTGGATAACCCCGTCGTGGAGGTCCCGGCCGATGCGGTCGCGCTCATCGGCCACCGCCAGTCGCTGGCTCTGGTCTTGCTGTTGGAGCAGCAGGTTGATGTTTTCCATGGCCACCGCCAACTGGTCAGCCAGGGTTTCTAAGGTCTTGACGTCGCTGTCGTCGAATATGTTGGGCTCGGTGCTGTCAACGTTGATCACGGCCACCGTTGGTTAGCTGGTCAACTTTTCAAAAGCTGGGCCCAAGTAGACCGGTAGCACCCGCTGCCGGTCTATTATTTCGCCTCTATAAATAGGATTGGTGCCTAACAGTTGGTTAAAGTTTAAAAAATGATTTAAAATTGTTTTAAATTCCATTGACATAAAGATTGCCGGGTAAGTACTGTCATAGGACGTGAAGCGGTGGAAAAGGTTTTGGCCCGGCCAAACTCTTAAACATAGCGCCGCTCGCAATAGAGGGCCCGGTCCGGCCCAACGCGCTAGCGCGGGGTAATACCCTGCCTGGAGGTTGATCATGGTGATTCAGAAAGACTTGGTGGAGAACACTGCAGTCACGGCGGTGGCCGAGGAACCGGCTGGGCCAGTCTGCAAACACCATTGGGTCATCGAAGCGGCTAATGGTCCCGTTAGCTGGGGAGAATGCCAGATCTGCCATGAAGGCAAGGAGTTTCAGAACTCCATCACCGACGGTGACCGGGACTACTAGATCGCAGGTAGGCCGGCGGGCTTCGGTTCGCTGAAATCTTTGACAATGAGCTAGGTCCATATGGCGGCCTGGCGCCGCGGGATTCTGCCAAAAGAATTCGGAGGGAGATGTGCGGTCCGGTCAGCTTCGGCTGGCTCCGGGCTGACACTGGAGGAAGGGTAAGATGAGAGTACTTTGGATCGGTTTCGGACAGGCGGGGGGCAAGATCGTCAATTCCCTGATGGGAATGAATCGCCGCCTATATAACGCCATAGCCATCAACACTGAAGAGGCCGACCTCTCTGGCCTGCGATACATTCGGCAGAAGGTCATGATCGGGAGATACGCCCTTCGGGGACGGGGTGTCGGCTCAGACATCGACCTAGGGGCCAGCATCGCCGAAAAGTCATTGGCTCAGATGATGGATTCCATCGACGCTATGGTTCGGAAACGCGACCCCGAAGTGATCTGGATAGCGGCCGGCCTGGGCGGCGGAACGGGCGCCGGGGGAAGTTTCGTCCTGGCCAACGAGCTCAAGAAAGTCTACAAGCATATCCCAGTATACGGAATCGGCGTGGTGCCTTCCGTGTCCGGAATGCCCAACGATAAAGAAGCACTTAACCTCTCGAACACGATCAAGAGTTTCGAGCTCTGGAACCATTACTTCAACAACATCCTGTTGGTGGACAACCAGCAATACGAGCAGGCCAACGTCACCCGGGAATCGGTGGAGAAGATGTTCCAGCGGGTTAACGAGAACCTGGCACAAACCCTGACCACCATCCTAACCGCCGGGGAGATACGCCCTCCGCCCCAAGAGGTATTCAGTTCATCGGAGATCAAGGCTACTTTAGGGCTCATCGGTGACGTTTCGACCATCGGCCACTGCGCCGAAGAGGTCAAGGTAAAATCCCAGTTCTGGCGTGGGGGGATGGAACCCGGCACCCACGAACTTGAAAGCATCATCGAGCGGAGCGTTGAGAAGAGTTCTCTAACCTTCCCGGCCGATGTGTCAGGCGCGCGGTCGGCTTCCCTGATAGTCCATGGCAGGCCCGAGCACCTTTACACCCAGTCGATCTCGGTGGGGAGGGCCAGGCTGGAAGAGCTGACCACCGTGGGCAAGGTTCGTTACGGCGATTATCCGGACCGCCGCACCAAGTATCTGTCGGCGATCACCATCGTCTCCGGTATCACCGACTTCTCCCGGCTGGACCAGATGCGGAAACGAGTGCAGGAACTGAACGGTTCCGCGCCGTCGAATCATCACACGGTCACCGACAGCGTGGTGGAGCCTTCGGTCATCTAAGTATTTCAGGGTAGGACGCAACCGGGTTCAACAAAAGGGGAATGGCGGGATTATCCCGCCATTCCCCTTCCATTTCGCTCCCCCAAAACTGCCATTCTGAGGAGTGCCGGAGGCCGACGAAGAATCTGCCAATTATCACATTTGCAAGCCCTTCTCCTTCCGCAGAAGGATCAGGGTGACATATCGGGTGGTCTTGTTCAATACCGAAGTTGTGTCTCTGATTACAGAATGGCAACTGGATTGACGGGAGAGCCGGTGCCTCCGACCACCCGCAGTGGGTTGACCGTGAGCATAAACTCGTACCGTCCTTCTTCCGCGCAGGCCTCTGCTAGAGGCTGTAGTAGCGCGTTGTCCAGCAAGCCGATACCGTAGGCGAAGATGGAGCCGTGGACCGACCAAGCCAGGTCGTAGCCGTTGGGAGTGAAGTCCATCATGTCCCAGACCAACAGGCAGCAATCCGACTCGCGGATGAACTTCAGACAGGAAGCGTGCAGTCCGGGCCGCTCGTTGGGGTCTCCGCCCCATAGTGGGTTGCCGTCCTCGTTCCACTTGTCCCGGCCGCTGTAGACGATCAGTGCGTCGCCTGGCTGCATGGTCACTCCCTGGGCTTCGGCGATGTCCTCCAGCTCCCAGCCGTGAACCGGAGTGTCCATGGTCACGTAAGGAACGCCCCGGAACTTGGGTACGTCCAGTAGCACGCCGCGGGTGATGATTCCCTCTTTCCAATGCTCGACGGACCCCCAGACCGCGCCGTCCATTGTGACGGTGTCGTCGTGGATGCGGCCGTTCCACATGCCGTTCTCGTCCCAGACGTGGCAAAGGGCGTCCAGGTGGGTGGTGGCGGTGCCGTGGTAGGAGATTCCGTAGTAGTCCGCAGAAAACCCGGAAGCCTCGCCACGGAAAACCTTTTTCATGTAGTGATGGGCTGGAGTGGGATTGTTGGGCGCCGGGGTTTTGGGGAATTCCCGGCTGAGGGAAACCGCCCGACCCGACTTGATCGCCGCTGCCGCGGCAAGCCGCTTCTCCGGGGTGACCATGTTCATCGCGCCCATCTGGTCGTCGTTGCCCCAGCGGCCCCAGTTACGGTCTTCTTTCAAGTATGCCAGGACTTCGGCTTTCGTAGGTACGTGGCGCTCCATTGTCCCCTCCGTTCGGTGATAGTAGGTTTGTGCCCGGTTCGCGGACACGATAGCAGAGCGTACACGGCGGCGCAATTAAGGGGTTATTTAAAGGACTGCTGTAGGCAGGTGAAGAAGCGGTCCATCATGTTTCTGGCGAAGCTCTCCATCATGCGCTGGCCGACCCTGGCCAAAAGCCCGCCGGATGAAGACTCGCTTTCAACGTCCACGGTGGTCTTGCCGTTGTTTTCGGTCAGCGTGACTTGGGACTCGCCCTTCACGAAGCCGGACCGGCCGTTGCCCTCGATAATCAAGCTATAGGACTCGTAGGGCTTCATATCGATCATTTTGATTTTGGCGTCGAACTGGCTTCGGATGGGGCCCATGGCGATGGTCACGGTGGCGCTATATTCGTCGTTGCCCAGGGCTTCCATCTTTTCACAGCCGGGGATGCAGCCGGAGAGGGAGTCTGGGTTGGTCAGTGTCTGCCATACCTTCTCCGGGGCGGCGTCAAATTCGTAAGAGCCAGATAGCTTCATTCCAATCTCTTTATGCCAGATATTGCAAGTACCCGCTAAAAGCGGTCGTCGGCCAGCAGTAGGAGCTCCAGGAGTACCTGTGCTCCATTGGCGCAGTCTTGCGGCGTTGAATATTCTTCTTTGGAGTGGCTGATGCCATCGAGACTGGGCACGAAGATCATGGCCACCGGAGCGATGTTGGCGACGGCCTGAGCGTCGTGGCCGGCTCCGCTGGGCAGGGATTCCCACTCGAACCCGCAGTTCTCCGCGGCCTCGGCCACCATGGCCTGCATGTCGGGCGTTATGGGGACAGAGGTGGTGAATCGGTGGCGTATCACGTCGATGTCAACGGCGTCGTCTATCACCGCCTGGTCCGTGATGCGCTGTAATTCCTGCTCAGCGGCGGCCAGGGCTTCCATGTCAGTGTCCCGGAACTCCAGGCCGATGCTGGCGCTGCCGGGTATGACGTTCACGGCGTTGGGTACGGCCTTGATGGAACCCACGGTCGATACCCGGCAGATCTCCTGTTCCGCGGCCATCTTCTGGATCGCCAGGACCAGCTTGGAGGCGCTGACCAGGGCGTCGCGGCGGGTCGACATGGGCGTGGTGCCGGCGTGGTTGGCCTTACCCTCGATCTCTACCTCGAAGACGGCCCTGCCGGTGATCCCGGTGACCACGCCGATGGGCGTGCCAGACCGGTCGAGATATGGGCCCTGTTCGATGTGCAGTTCGAAGTAGGCGGCCAGTTCGCCGGGCTTGCGCACAGCTTCTTCAATGCGCGAGATATCCCCTCCGATGTCTGCCAGGCAAGGACCCAGGCTGAGGCCGTCGTCGTCCACAGCGTCGAGGTCTTCTTGCTCGAGTAGGCCCGACATGGAGCGGCTGCCCACCAGCCAGCGGTGGAAGCGGGTGCCCTCTTCATTGGTGAAATTGATCACCTCCAACGGGTGTCGGGTGTTGTGACCCTGCTCTTCCAGCGTACGGATAACTTCGATGGCGGCCATGACTCCCAAGGCGCCGTCGTACTTGCCGCCTTTGGGGACAGTGTCGGTGTGAGAGCCCATGGCGATGGCAGGGAGATTGTCATCGGATCCAGATCTGCGTCCGATGATGTTGCCGGCTGTGTCTATACGGGTCTCGAGGCCGGCCTCTTGCATCATTTTGATGGCGTAATCCCGCCCGGTGATGTCTTCCGGAGAATAGGCAACGCGCAACATGCCTTCGGGGCTGTCACCCAGTTCGCCCAGTTCCTGCATCGTCTGGTTGATCCGTGTTTCGTTGATCGAATACCGGGGCATGGCATTAGCCTCAATTTTTATCGAATGCTGGAGCGGAGATGGGCTCTATTACAGGGCGCGCTCTCTGTACTCCGCCATCTTGTCTTCAAGCAGCTTCCGGTCCACTCCCATATTTACGGCGGCATCCAGGTCTTGACCGGCTTTGGAGCCATCTTTCAGCAGGGTATGGGCGAAAGCCCGGTTGGCGAAGGCGACGGCAAATCCGGGATCGAGCTTGATCGCCTCATCGAGATCGGAAATGGCGAGTTCAGGATTGTTCATCTCCATATGAACATCGGCCCGGTTGTTGTAGGCCACCGAGAATTTTCCATCAATGCGGATGGCCTGGTCGAAATCGCTGAGGGCCCGGTTCAGGCGGCCGGCGGCTCGGTGAGCAAAGCCGCGGCTACAGAAGCCGTCGGCGAAGTTGGGGTTGAGACGGACGGCCTCGTTCAGGTCTTTTACGGCCTGGCTGAAGTTAGACAGGTTGGTGTGGGCCACTCCCCGGTTGCTATAGGCAACGGCCAGGGTTGGATTGATGCTGATGGCTTGGTCCAGATCAGAAATGGCCTTCTCAGGCTGTCCCAGGCTCAGGTAGGTTGAGCCGCGGTTGCTGTAAGCCTGCGCTAGGGTGGGATCCAATCGGATCGCTTCGGCGTAACGGTCCACGGCGTCTTCCAATTTGCCCTGGCGCTGCATCCTAACTCCGGAATCATAGACCTTCTCGCCGTCGGTCTGGGCTACGGAACCGGGCACCGCCCAGCGGAATAACTTGGCTAGAATCTGAAAGACTATGAATATTCTCATCGTGAGTTTCTATACGTTTCTAGTTGTGGGATTCAAATAGTAGGTTTCCGGAAGATTCGTTATTCAGCCTGGTCCTGCAATTCGGTGATTCGGCTCTCCAAGCTGGGCCGATCTGCGCCCAAGGCCACCGCTTTCTCCACGTCATTCTTGGCCTCTTCACTTCTTCCGGCTAGGGCATGCATCATACTCCGGTTCAGGTAGGCTTCCATGTGGTTCGGGTCGTATTCGATGGCAGTGTTGAAGTCGATGACCGCCGGTTCGATCTGCCCCATGGCAATCAACAAAAGACCGCGCTGGTAGAAGATGTTGGCGCTTTTCGTGTTCAATTTAGAGGCCCGGTTAAGATAATAAAGGGCTTTGACCGGCTGTCCCCACCGGGCGTAGTTCATGCCCCAGGTCAGGTAGAAACCGCTGGAAAGTGACTTCATCCCGCCGTAGAAACCAGATAAAAAGCGGAGAATCATCCGGAGATACCTCTTGGACGGCCGGGACAGACTGGGGTTTCCCTCAGGCGAATCGTCAGATGGGACCAGCCAAGGCGCCAGTCTGGAATCGGCTCATCAGAACTATAGCCCGAATTATACGCCTAAGGGGAAAGAGAAGTACCTGCGATATTCGACTCTGCCTGGGCCCGGTCGACGCCCAGAGCTACAGATGCGGCCAGAATGATCAGAAATATTACTAGGCGTCGTGCCAAACTCTTAAAAACTATGTTGAATATAAATTTCTCTCGGCTCGGATTTTACGAAAAACCGCCCCAGTTTGCCCGCATCTGATACAGGTATATAATGGGCCGAATAAATCGGGTTTGATACAAAAAAGCGATAGAACGGAGGGACAAAATGGGCGCAACCGAGACCATCGCCAAGTGGATCGTCGACACGAACTATGAGGATATTCCGCCAGACGCGATCCGTGTTGCCAACGAGTCTTGCTTCGACCTCTTGGGGGTCATTCTGGCAGGTTCTCAGCAGCCTGTGGGCGAGATAATCCAGAAGTATACCAGTAGCCAGGGCGCGGCCCCCGAGTCCACGGTCTTGGCCGGCGGATTCCAGAGCACCCAGGCCAACGCCGCGCTGGCCAACGGCACCATGGGTCACGCGTTGGACTTCGACGATTTCGGCGGCTTCGGCCATCCCACCGTCGCCATCTTCCCGGCCCTGCTGGCCATCGGCGAACACACCGGCGCCACGGGCCGCGACCTGCTTGAGGCCTACGTGGTCGGCTGTGAGCTCGGCCTGGCGTTGCAACACGAGACCAAGTACAAGCAGATGGACAAGGGCTTCCACAGCACAGCGGTAATCGGCCGGCTGGCCTGCACCGCAGCCTGCGCCAAACTGCTGAAACTGGACGAACACCAGACCATCATGGCGCTGGGCATGGCCGGGTCGATGTCCTCGGGCCTGATTCACAACTTCGGAACGATGACCAAGCCCCTTCATGCCGGTTTGGTCGGGCGCGACGGGGTGACCGCCGTGCAGTTGGCCCAGATGGGCCTAACCGCCGGGGAACAGGTCATCGAGCATCCATTCGGATTCGCCAATGTGGTCCTGGGCGAGGGCATCTACGACCTGGACAGGATGGCCGATAACATGGGCAAACCCTTCCGCACCCAGGACGCCCTGATGATCAAGAAGTATCCCTGCTGCGGCGGCAATCACGCTATGCTGGACAGCCTTTTCAGCCTGATGCGCGACAACGACTTCACCTACGACGACGTGGCCGACGCTGAGATCGACCAGTCTTACTTCTCGGTGGTCATGCTCTATCAGGAGCCCGAAGACGAGTTGAAGGGCAAGTTCAGCGCCAAGTACAACGTGGCCGCAGCGTTGATTGACGGCGAGATCGGCATCGACACTTTCACCGAAGAAAAGATTGCCGAGCATAACGATAAGAACACCATGGGCAAGGTCCGCACCAGGGTTATGGCTAAATCCGAGGAGCTGTTGACCGAGTCCGGCGACGGTCTCAAGGTCAAAATCACCCTGAAGGACGGCCGGGTCTTCGAGCACGTAACTGCGAGGGAAGACATCCTGGGCAGCCAGAAGAACCCCTGGGGTATGGACGCCATCAAGGAAAAGTTCCAAGAGAACGTCTCCCGGGTGCTCTCAGCAGATGGCACCGCCAAAGCTATGGAGACCTGGGAAAACATACCCGAGATGACCGACATTGCGACAGCCATTCGCAGCACTCTGGTGGCCGAAAAGTCGTAAACACGGACCTGATTGATCAGCAGTCAAACCGGGAGATGACGTTGCCAGAATGACAAGAATGATTGCGATGTTAATATTTAATCGATCGGTTAAATAAAACTGAGCCCGCCCAACAACGGCAATTTAAAAAGTATCCAGGAGGATTACATTGGCATAACGACCAAGCCCCATAGATGTATACGAGGCAGCAAGGGCGCAACTTCGGCCGATTTTGACCGCGAGTTCGGAAAAACCTGGTTCGTCGACACCTTGTTCGGAGTGGACCGTTCAGTCATTGGCGAATCACGCAATTTCAGTCCAGCAATTCGCCTTCGACTTGCTAGGACCGGGAACGCCGGACCCTTCGAGCATGGGTAATGTTGATCATCCATTTCCTTCCCAAGGGGTGGAGGCAGCCCTGATTTCGGTCACTGACTAGGTGCTCGCCACCCTCAAGGAGTGGGACCTGGCGAAGGCCACCGGCCAGGACACCACGCTGGATGCTGGATTAGCCGAACTGGGTTACAACGTTTTGGTGAATGTCGCGGAATTTGGCCGCAAAAACGGAGCATTCGCGCCGGAGATTACGGTCCCGGTCACAGCTAGCTTCCAAGATCGGATGTTGGGGCTATCGGGGCGCCAACCATAAAGATTTCGGCTTGTATGGCAGTGATAGATGCTGGACTTGCTACTCGACCCTTACGGAGTCACCTACTTTAATTCCCCCGCCGTTTATGACCTTGGCCAGCATGCCGCGTTTTCCTTGGAGCTGGTCCTTCAGTCCCATCCGAATAGCGTCCATCTTACCGCAGGCCTCGCAATCTCCCACGGCCTCCAATGTGACATCGCCAATGGTGAACACCTGTCCGGGCTGTACCTGGGCAACGTTCAGGCCGGTGACGGTGATGTTTTCTTTCACCTGGCCAGGCTCGAGCCCAGCTCCGTCAAGAATTTCTTTGTCCACGAATAACACCTGACGGGTGTTCCCCTCATATGCGCTGCGGTCGCCCTCCAGGCCCAGGCCGGAGATTGCGGTCGCTTTTTGGACGGGGTCAGAGGGTGTGCCTTTCACTCGAGCGATGTGCAGATTGGTGATGGTTCCTTGCGGCATTTTGTTGACTCTCCTTGATTGCCGGCCGGGCCGGTATTCTCACCGCCCGGGCCGGGCCAATTACTTGGAAGTATTCTACAGGATTACCATGCCGTAGTCCGGTTCCAGGCCAAAGTACATTCGGCCGAATGTCTCGTAGCGGCCCTCCGTATAGAAGCGGTGCTGCCTGGCTACTTGGATGTCGCGGAAACAGCGTTCGATGGGGTTTCCGCTGTAGATCCCGCTGGTCCCGGCCAATGTGTGCATCCGCTCCACGACGCGGACGGAACTTTCTGAAGCGTTGGTCGCCGCCAGTAATAGATCAGCCCGCTGCTCAGTGGTGACTTCTTGTTCGGATACGACCCATTGCCAGACGTCATCGAGGGTCTGGAATAGCAGCGCCCTGGCTGCCCGAAGAGTCGCCTCTGCCTGGGCGATCTGTGACTGGACCGAGGGGTTCATCCACAGCGCGGAACTACTTCCCGTGGCGGTTTTGCCCCTGGCTAACTCCGCTGCTTCATCGACGGCCACCCGGGCGATGCCTAACATCACCGGCGTGAGGGCAGCTGTGACTATGCCGATGAAAGAAAACCGGTAGAGCGGACCTTGGAACCGCGGACCGTAAGTAATTTCGGGGGTAAATGGAAACACTCGGTAGGCCGGGACGAAGGCGCTATCGACTCGAATGTCGTCGCTGCCGGTGGCGCGCATGCCTAGGACGTCCCACGTGTCTAGGATCTGACAATCTTCCCTGGATATGTACGCCCAGATCGGCGGGCCTTGAGAGTCTTCGTCTCCAGTCACAACGCAGACCGAGGCGATCCATCTGGCGTGGTGGCAGTTGCTGGCGAATCGCCCGTCTCCGGATATCCGGAACCCGCCTTCAACCGGCCTGGCCTTCATGGGAGGGGTGATGGAGGCGGCGAACAAAGCCCGTGGGTCATCACCCAGCAACTCCGCAGCTCCTTCGTCGGGAAGCCGGGAGCAGAAGAACGCCCACAGCAGGGGGTTGGTGATGGTCCAAGCCGCCGCCGGGTCGGACTTAACAGTATCTTCGATTACGGTGGCGTAAGAAACGGGGTCCACTTCAAGGCCGCCCATTGACTTGGGCGTCAGCATTGTTAGCAGGCCGGAGCCGCTGAGGGCGTCAAACGACTCTTGAGGTAGACGGCAGAGCCGCTCGCCTTCCGCCACATTGGCCTTGAGGATGGAGCCGATCTTGCGCAGGCGTTCCAGCAGGCCGGAGTCGACGTCTGTCTTCATCGAAATACCCTCGTGGACTACTCTCAGATGTGCGTGTGGTATGCTTCGCGGAGTGTACTGATGGGGCCCTCCCTAATCAAGTGCTGAGCCTATGCCGAAGCGGGTTGTCGGCATGGGAATAATCGCCGATACAGGCAGGTGATAGTCATGGCTTACGAGTTTATCCAGACTGAAAACCGCGAGGGAGTGTTCATCATCACGATGCATGACCCTCCCACCAGGAACGCCCTGGGCCCACAGATGGCCGATGAAATGATGGAATGCTTGGACCTGTTTGAAGACGACCCGGCTTCGCGGGTGCTGCTGCTCACCGGGACTGAGCCGTCGTTCTGCTCGGGCGCCAACGTCCGGGGGTTCAGCCAGCGAATCCAAGACCGCGAGGCCGGCTCGGTTGACGCGGAAATCGAGCCGCTGCCTTGGGGCAAGATGGAAAGTCAGTACGCCTCCCGGGGCCAGAAGGTGGCGCTGGGAGGACAGGCCAGCCGGATCCCCCTCCGGATCCACAAGCTGCAGAAACCGTCCATCGCGGCGGTCAACGGGCATGCCATCGGCGTGGGGATGGGCGTGGCCCTGGCCTGCGACATTCGTTACACCTCCGAGAAGGCGGTTTTCTCCGAGGCATTCGCCCGGATGGGACTGATACCTGGCGACGGGAGTTGCTGGCAACTGCCCCGGCTCATCGGCATGAGCAACACCCTGCTCCTCCAATACACCGGCGACCGCATCGACGGCGCAGAGGCCCACCGGCTGGGCATTGCCAGCAAATTGCTGCCAGATGACGAGCTGTTCGATGCTTCGTTGGAATTGGCCTCGCGGTTGGCTAAGGGGGCGACCCAGTCCCACGCTTTGATCAAGTACCTGGTCCACAAGAGCCTTTCCATGGAATTCGAGGACGCGTTAGACCTGGCCCACGTGGCCCAGGAGCAGGTGCGGAAGACCGAGGACCATAAAGAAGCCGTCCAGGCATTTCTGGAGAAGCGGCCGCCGGAGTTGAAGGGGCGGTAGGGTTTGGGTTGTGGGGTTGATTGAAAAGCAAGATTGGCGTGTGGGGGACCTGCGCCCTCACCCCAGCACTCTCCGACGCCTGGGAGAGGGGACAATGTCACAGGGAGAGAACAAAGTCCCTTTTCCCTCGTCTTTCCACGGAGGGAGGGAAGGTTAGGATGGGGATCTCCGCCTTGGTAAGCTTAATCTCACCGGAGCCAAAATTGAGCGCGGGAGGCTATTGACTCTGCACGTGGCCACGCATATAATCGAACCTCGCACAGGAGAGTGGCGTCTCGCTTGATGATGATTCTTACCTGAAAATAAGTTGAATCGATGGGATACCTGAGCGGCGGTTCGGGGGAAACCCTTGGCCGTCGTTTCGCGTGTGAGGCACCTTAAAAAGAGAATAAGAAACTGCAATTAGTCCTGCGTAACAACGTAAAAACTACGTTGCGTAGAAATACGTAACGTACAGATACGCTCGAAAGAAAGATTCACGCAAAGGTTTGAAGTTCCTTGCGTGGGTCAAGTTATTAAGGGCTTACGGTGGATGCCTTGGGACCAAGAGCCGATGAAGGGCGCGGCAAGGCTGCGTTAAGCCTCGATGAGCCGTCTAGCGGGCATAGTCGGGGATACCCGAATGGGGAAACCTTATCCGGTGTTGAGTCGGATAATCCTTCCTGTATAAGGGAGGAGGGCAAGTGGGGGAACTGAAACATCTAAGTACCCCGAGGAAAATAAATCAACCGAGATTCCCTTAGTAGTGGCGAACGAACGGGGATCAGCCTAAACCAGTATGACTTAGTGGCATAAGGGCCTATGTTGTATTGGGGTTGCAGGGATTGCCTAGGGCCCCCTTATGAGGCCCAAAGGAGTTACAAATCTTATTTCTAGTCGAAGGATCCTGGGAAGGACCGCCATAGAGGGTGACAGCCCCGTAGGCGAAAGGGATAAGACTCCTGGCGTATTACCTAAGTACCACGGGGCACGGGAAACCTTGTGGGAATCCGGGGGGACCACCCTCCAAGGCTAAATACTCTTGGTCACCGATAGCGTACCAGTACCGTGAGGGAAAGGTGAAAAGAACCCCTAGCGGGGAGTGAAATAGATCTGAAACCGTAAGCCTACAGAAGGTCGTAGTCCCGACTTTGTCGGGATGGCGGCGTGCCTATTGAAGAATGATCCTGGGACTTACTGTATGGAGCAAGGTTAAGGAACTGTAGTTCCGGAGCCGAAGCGAAAGCGAGTCTGAATAGGGCGCCAAGTTCCATGTAGTAGACTCGAAACCGGGTGAGCTACCCATGGCCAGGTTGAAGGTCCGGTAAAACGGACTGGAGGACCGAACTCGTGGCTAGTACAAAAGCTTGGGATGAGCTGTGGGTAGAGGTGAAATGCCAATCGAACTCGGAAATAGCTAGTTCTCCTCGAAATGCATTTAGGTGCAGCCTCGATCTATAGGTGGACGGAGGTAGGGCACTGAATGGGCTAGGGGGCGTGAGCTTACCAAACCCAATCAAACCACCAATGCCGTTTATCCGTTAATCGGGAGTGAGACCGGCACAGATAAGTGCGTCGGTCGAAAGGGAAACAGCCCAGACCACCGGCTAAGGCCCCCAAGAATTGACTAAGTGGGAAAGGAAGTTAGGTTCCCAAAACAACCAGGAGGTTGGCTTAGAAGCAGCCATCCTTTAAAGAGTGCGTAATAGCTCACTGGTCGAGGGATCTGGCGCCGAAAATGTAACGGGGCTTAAGTCAATCGCCGAAGCCGTGGATGTATAGGTACAAGGGTGAAATCTTTGCAACTAAAGGCGGACCCAATTGTGGAAGTTCCTCCCTTCGGGGAAGGATGGACGCTTGCGGTGAAACCGGCGGACGTGAAGCCGGATCTCTTGATTATTGCTTATGCGTGGTAGAGGAGCGTTCCTCGGGCGGTGAAGGTTAACCGTGAGGTTAGCTGGAGCGCGGGGAAGTGAGAATCCAGGAATGAGTAGCGTAAACTAGGGTTAAAATCCCTGGCGCCGAAAGCCCAAGGTTTCCTACGCAATGCTTGTCAGCGTAGGGTTAGTCGGTCCTAAGCCGTAGGCAAGAGCCGAAGGCGATGGACAGCAGGTTAATATTCCTGCACTGCCGTATTTTCGCTTAAAACCAAGGAGGGATGCAGGAGGGTAGGTAGAGCATGCCTATTGGACATGGTGTGTCCTCTTTCGTAGGCGAGTCGGGGCAGGTAAATCCACTCCGACGTTAAGCTGAGGATTGAGGGAATCGAAGCCTTCGGGCTTACGAAACTCTATTGAACCCATACTGACGAGAAAAGCTTCGTGGTTATGGGAATATGGCAACCGTACCGCAAACCGCCACTGGTGGGCTAGGATAAAAGTCCTAAGGCGTTCGAGCGAACCTTCGTTAAGGAACTAGACAAAAGAGCCCTGTAACTTCGGGAGAAAGGGCCCCCCGGAATGTGTAGCCACTTGCTGGTGAAGCAATTTGGGGGCGCAGAAAAGAAGGCCGGGCGACTGTTTAACAAAAACACAGGTCTGTGCTAAGGGGAAACCCCACGTATACAGGCTGACGCCTGCCCAGTGCCGGAAGGTTAAGGGGAAGAGTGAGAGCTTTGAACTGAAGCCCCGGTGAACGGCGGCCGTAACTCTAACGGTCTACCAAGCTCCAACAAAGATCAGAGGACTTGTCCTCAGGTTCAGCGTTGGCCGACTTAAGGCCGTTGTAAAATTTGGCTATATGCTGGAAACTCCGAGTATCCGGCGCTACTGGCTGGCTTAATCTGAGCCAGAAGGTAACAATGCGTCCGGTGCGGACAATCAGCAGGAAAGACCTTGGAGAAGAAACATTGGGCCGTGTCCACGGACCGGTGCGGACCTCCTCGGAATCCTCAGAGACTATACGCCAAACCCCTGACGGAACCAGCGGGAAGATATAGTCCGATCTATATGGCGACATGTAGAGGCCGGCAGAAATGACCGGCCCCGCCGCGAATTACTTCGGTACTTCGGTACTAAGGTGAAGCAAGGTGAGTAACAACATGCCTAAGGTAGCGAAGTCCCTTGTCGGGTAAGTTCCGACCCGCATGAATGGTTGAACGACTTGGCCATTGTCTCGA
>ERZ651768.249-NODE-249-length-40476-cov-5.685685_pt1 | contig 40476 bp, 35 predicted proteins | sample MGYA00514754_ERZ651768 | MGnify/ENA metagenome assembly ERZ651768
ACAAGAGAAAGCTGATATATTTTTTCATGATTGCCCTGTTCTGCAGTGCAGGCTTGGCAGACCAGACTCGTTCTGGAAACAGGCGGAAAAAAGCACAGGGCAATGTTGAACGGTTTGTTTTAGCACCATTTTCACATGCAGTCCACAGGGACAGTATTAAAATCATCACTTTCATTGAAATTCCCTTTTTCGCCCTCCAGTTTATCAAAACGGGGGACCAGTTTACGGCTTCCTATGAAGCATCCATCGCCCTGCAGGATAAAAAAGGGAGGGAAATCGGGCATAATATCTGGACGGACTCCATTACCGTTACTTCCTATTCAGAAGCAACATCAATCGTAAAAAATCGTAAACATTTTACTTCATTTATCGTTCCTAAAGGCCAGTTCGAATTGTTGGGTGAACTGCAGGATGCCGATACCCGGAAACGGGGCACGCAGAAACAAAAATTAGATTTTAGGAAGTTAAATGACAATCCGTCCCTGATAAATCCTACTTTCCTGTTGTCATTGGCAGGGGAGTGGGGGTTTGAAAAGGACTTGATCCCCACCCGCGGTCATCGTGTGCGGGAGATTGGTGCCGGGGTCCATCTCTTAATATCAGGATTCGTTGAAACAAAGCCTTATGAGATTAAAGTGCAAATTGCAGACTTGAAGAAGACTGAATTGCATATAGATACCCTGTCCGGGGATGGGCAAAATGGATATTTCTCGCAATCTATTTTTATCACTTCAGAACAGTTGGAAGGGCTGAAAAATGATATTTCCATCAAACTGGAACAGGAGGGACGAACTGCCAAAAGGGAAATAACATTTTCAACCTATAAGCCGGGTGTCTCCAATTTTGTAGATGATTTAGATCGGGCTATGAAACAGATGAAATATATTCTGACCAATGAGGAGAGAAAGCACCTCAAAGGGAAAAGCCGTAAGGAAAAGAAACAGCTGTTTTACGATTTGTGGAAAGAAAGAGACCCGACGCCGGAAACCGAATATAATGAATTGATGGAAGAATATTATGGCCGGGTCTGGTATGTCAATGAGAATTTTGATGCCTGGGCTCCGGGCTGGGAAACAGACATGGGCATGATTTATATCCTTTTCGGACCTCCCGACGAGATCCAGCGGTCCAATCCCACCGCATCCAACCCGGCCATGTACCAGGTATGGCATTATTACCGTCTAAGTAAACAGTTTGTGTTTAAGGATCAAAATGGATTTGGAGATTACCGGCTGGACAGTCCCTTCATTGGAGCAGGATTTTAATGTTAGACCGTTTTTCGCACAGCAGTATTCAAACCTTTAAAAAATGCCCGGCACAGTTCAAATTCCGGTATATTGATAAGATTCATAAAAAGGATGAAGGAATCGAAGCCTTTTTAGGTAAGAGGGTCCATGAATCAATTGAATACCTGTATGAGCGGGTCAAATCAGGGCATACGCCGCTGTTAGATGAAATTCTGAAAGTGCATACATCCCTTTGGAAGGAAAAGTGGCACCCTAGAATTGCCATTTTTCATGAACATAAAACACCTCGGGATTATTTTTCCCTGGGAGAGGAATGTATTGCCCGGTATTACCGCACCCATCATCCATTCAAACAGAATGTTATATCCAACGAATATGAAATGGTATTTCTTTTGGATGATGACCCCGCTTATAAAATCAAGGGTATTATCGATCGAATTGACCACGATGGTAATGGAAATTGGGAAATTCATGACTATAAAACGGGTAAGAGAGCCTTAACCCAAAAGGCGGCAGATAAGGACCACCAGCTGGCCCTCTATCAGATAGGTTTGATGAATGAATTGGAACAGGTAAACTCCGTACAACTGGTCTGGCATTTTTTACAGCATGGGATTCAGGTTAAATCAAGTCGAACAGAAGAGGGCTTGTTGGATGTAACCAGGCAGACAAAGAAAGAAATCGATAAGATTCGAGGCCGGTTAAAAAATGGTGGGAAATTTGAACCCAAACCAATGATCCTGTGCAATTGGTGCTATTACTGGGAGGAATGTCCGGCCCAATCCTTCCCTAATCCATATTTCAGAAATTAGATGTCTGTTTTAACGGCAATAGAGATTCAAGCCTTAACCGCTGCAGTGGAATTGGACGCATTGCCAGAACAATACCGCAAAATCATTGCCGCTTTCCTGGAGCGGGCCGGCACTCAGGTCCGGGATACAGATTTATTTGTAGATGGCGCTGCGGATCGCCATTCGCAAACAGCTGGGATTGGCGGCGCCATTTATGTACAGGGAAAAGAAATCCATTCCTTCTCTGAACCGCTGTTGAATAAAACCAATAATGAAGCCGAATACACAGCACTACTAAAAGGGGTTCATACTATTCTTGAGCTAAAATTGATAAATATTAATATTTATTCAGATAGTGAATTAATTGTAAACCAGGTTAAGGGAAATTATAAAATAAAGAATGATAGAATGATTGCTCTACATGGCCAAGTAATGGATGCGTTAAATAGGGTAAAAACCTGGTCCATCCATCATATTCGCCGGGAAAAAAATAAACGTGCGGATGGATTAAGCAAGCAGGGCATGGCCCGAGCCAAAGCGGCCGAATAACTGGTTAATGAAATTCCTGCGACATTGTCTTTTTAGGTGAAAATTCACAGTTTGGTTTCTTATTTCATTTCGCATTTCACCGTAAATTGTCTGCTAAATTCTTATAAATTTTATATATGGTGAGTTGAAATAATGTCTGCAATAAGCTTCCCAAGTGTTATCAATTGGATATCCGGGGATATAGCAATCGATCTTGGAACCGCCAATACCCTAATCTGGATGAAGGGAAGAGGCATCGTGATCAATGAACCATCCATTGTAACTCGTTCCGTCCATGATGATACCATTGTGGCTGTAGGCAATGAAGCTAAGGCAATGCTGGGGCGTACACATCGGAATTTGGAAACGATCCGCCCCTTGCAGGATGGGGTGATTGCTGATTTTAGAATGACGGATGGAATGCTGCAAGGTTTCATTAGAAAAATCAATCTGAATCGACTTTCACGACCCCGTATGGTTATTTGTGTACCCTCAGGTGTTACGGAAGTGGAACGACGGGCGGTAAAGGATTCTGGTGAAAGGGCCAATGCCCGGGAAGTGTATTTGATTGAAGAACCTGTGGCGGCAGCCATCGGCATTGGGCTGGATATCAGCCAGCCCATTGGTAATATTATTGTGGATATTGGCGGCGGCACGACAGAAATAGCTGTTATCTCCCTTAATGGCGTAGTGACAAAAGAAACAATCCGCATTGCCGGGGATGAAATGGATGAAGCAGTACTCCAATGGTTTCGTAATGAGCACAAACTGGAAATCGGTCTTAGCATGAGTGAGACCATTAAAAAATCAGTTGGTTCTGCCATGAAAATGAGTGCTGAGCCCATTGCAGTGAAGGGTCGGGATCTTGTATCGGGGATCCCAAAAACGATAGAAGTTTCTTCCGATGAAATCCGCCAGGCCCTAAAAGATCCTGTGAATGCCATTGTTGAAGCAGTAAAACGCTGCCTGGAGCAAACTCCTCCTGAATTGGCCGCGGACATTCTGGAACGGGGAATTATCCTCGCAGGCGGTGGCAGCCTTCTCAAGGGTATAGATCAAATTATCAGGGAAAGAACGAAAGTCCCTGTAAATGTTTCCGAGGAACCGCTGATATCTGTTGTAAAAGGGACCGGCATGGTTCTTGAAAACCTGAAAAAATATGAGGCGGTTCTTCTGTAAGGTTGTATGTACAACCGCTACCTTGTACTCCTAAAAAACAGAGATCATTTCGTCTTTGTTATCGCCCTTTTTTTTTCCTTCTTTTTACTTTTAAATAATGATGACCCGAGGATGGCCGTAGTTCGTGGGAAATCAACTGAATTTGTCTCTTTTTTAACTTCTCCTCTGACCTGGGTAAAATCCATGATCTACCTTGAGGAGGAAAATCAACTCCTGCGGGAAACAAATCTGTCGTTGACCCTGCAGGTTGAGACCATGCTGAACCTGGAAAAAGAAAATCAGGAACTCAATGAAATGCTGGAGTTTAAATCAAAGTCAAATTTGAAAATTTTACCGGTGCGCGTGGTCAACAAGGGAATTCAGCCAAATCTATTATCGATCATCATTAATGCGGGAACAAATCACCATGTGGTTCCCAATCAGCCCGTCTTAACCGCAAAAGGTGTAATAGGGAAAACAATACAGACCAGTAAAACTGCTTCGATAGTCCAATTGATCACAGATGTAAATTATAGGATCAGCGTCAGAATATTGCCCAGCGGAGCAACGGGAATTCTGCGCTGGGTAGGGAGTGGCAAGGGCCAGGTACGGGAAGTCCAGAAAAATGTGGAGATTAACATTGGCGACAAGGTGATAACTTCCGGGTTCAGTGATATTTATCCGGCAGGGCTTCCTGTGGGCATAGTAGCTGGTGTTTTTGATAAAAGAGGCAGTTACCAAAAGGATGTTATTGTCACTTTACCCACTGATTTAAGTGCATTTCAATACGCTTTCGTCGTGATCGACCGTAACTATGAGATTGAATAGACTTCTATTATCCGGATTTACAGTCTGGATACTGCAATTATTATTGGCGGATTTTCTTGCAATTGATACGGTTCGGCCGGACTTCATTGTTATTGTGGTATTATACTGGTCTTTACGATATGGCCGGCTGGTCGGTATTGTTTTTGGGTTTCTCATTGGACTCCTGGTGGACTTGTCCGGAACAGCTTCTTTTTTTGGACTATCCCCGCTGACCTATTCCATCACCGGGTACCTCGGGGGGAGTCTCATGGAAAAATATTCAACCATGGGCCTTCTGTATTTCTCTTTGGCCTGGATCGGGGTCCTTGCCTTTAGTTTTCTTATTTTTTCCATGGTACAGTACCAGCATATTTTTAGTGTAAATACTTTCCTGTTCTGGTCTAAATGGATTGCGACCTGCTTCTATACCTTATGTTTTTCTGGAATTTTGCAGTTTATTTACCCGATACACAAGACGCAATAATGCTGAAAGCAGACAATATAGTTACCTACAGACAATTCCTGGCGGCTGCGGGCCTTACGTGGTGTTTGTTCGGCATCCTCATCGGCCGTTTTTTCCAGATTCAGGTTTTGGAATATGATTGGTACAGCCAGAAGGCAAATTCCAATCGAATCCGTAAAGTAACCACTACAGCTCCCCGGGGTCTGATTCTTGATCGGAACGGCCAGATACTTGTGGATAATTTTCCCACTTATGTATTGACCGCTATCCCTTGGGAATTGTCTGACAAAGGGAAAAAATTTGAATTTATTTCCGCTGTAATCGGTCTGGATTCCAATACGGTATCAAAAAACTACAAAAAATACTACCGGGGCAGGTTCAATCCCACTCGCCTGGCAAAGGATTTGACCTTTGACCAGGTATCAAGGCTGGAAGAGAGCCGGATCAATCTTCAAGGTGTTTATTACGAAAATTTCCCAGAACGTTATTTCCCAAGTCGAATACGCGGTTCCCATATTTTTGGCATTGTCAAGGAAGTTGATCGCGATGTACGAAATTCCCTAAGGAATAAGGAAGAATACGAACTGGGTGATATGATCGGCTGGAGCGGAATTGAAAAACGCTATGAAAATTATTTAAAAGGGGAAAGGGGAATCACCTTTTATGAAGTTGATGCATTTGGACGGGAACTGGGCTATGTAAAGGACCTGGAACCGACTGATCCTGAACCGGGAATGAATATTATTACCACCCTTGATTTGGATATTCAGTATTTTATTGAAGGTATAATGAAAAATAGGAAGGGTGTTATCCTGGTGGGTCTTGGGGACAGCGGTGAAATTCTGGGTGCAGTGAGTGCACCGGATTTTGACCCGGAGCTTTTTACGGGACTTATTCTGGAAACAACCTGGAATGAAATACGGAATAACCCTGAAAAGCCATTGTTAAACAGATTTCTGCAGGGAATGTACCCGCCAGGTTCCATCGTAAAGATGGTCACACAGGCGGCTCTTCTCGAAAAATCAGGTTTTGATCCCAATACTATTTTCCACTGTGACGGCTCCTATCAATTTGGCGATCGAATATTTGGCTGCTGGTGGCAAGAAGGCCATGGTGAATTAGACCTGACGGGCGCTATGATCAATTCCTGTGACATTTATTTTTATAAGGCAGTACGGTCTTTGGAACTGGATCAGCTGGCAGAAATGTTCGTTGAGTTCGGATTTGGAGAAGCAACACAAATTGATATTCCGGGCGAGGTGTATGGCCTTGTTCCCAATAAGGATTATATGAACAAAAGGCATGGCCGCTACAACTGGAGCAAAGGTGCGCTGCTGAATATCTGCATCGGGCAGGGTGAAGTTCTGGTAACGCCCATTCAGATCTTGAATTATTTGAACTTACTGGCCACCAGGGGCAATGCCTACCGTCCGCACCTTGTCATGGTCGACGAACCCCCAGGGAATGAAATTCCAGCCATTAAAGATGAAACATGGGATCGTATCATTTCTGATATGCGGTTAATCATTACAGATGAAAATGGCACTGGAAAAAATGCCGAACCAGATATACCTAGTATGCTCGTATACGGGAAAACAGGAACTGCGGAAAATGCCCATGGAGAAAGCCATGCCTGGTTTATTGGCTGGGCAGAGTATGCTGATCAGAAATATTCTGTTGTGATTCTATTGGAAAATGCTGGGTCAGGCGGAAAAGTAGCTGCGCCAATAGCTAAAATGATCTTTAATGAAATTTACAAATCAGATAAACTTGTTTATAAATGATTTTGCCTCGATCAACTGAGTTCAGGGAACTTCCAACACATATTCTTTGGTCTGCCCTATTTTTAACCGCCGTGGGCCTGATTGTGTTAAACAGTATTTCCCAGCACAGTTCCGGAGGCCTTTTTCAGAATCCATTTTCGAAACAATTATTATTTTTAATCCCTGCGGTTATTGTCTGTATTGTGATTTATCATACACCCAGGTCCCTGGTACATAAATATTCATATGCGTTATACTGCCTGGGTATTATACTGGTTGTATTACCTTTTTTTGGCGCTCCGCAGGCAGGAACCCATCGCTGGCTTTACGTGGGACTGCCATTCTCTTTGCAACCCAGTGAGTTCGTCAAAATATGCACCATCATAGCCCTGGCCCGGTATCTGTCGGACCATAATTTGCAAATGAAAAAATTTACATCCGTAATTATTCCAATTATTCTGGTTTTGTTCCCGACCATGATTATACTTCAGCAGCCTGACTTGGGTACTGCAATTATCATGATAGCACCTATTCTGCCCATGCTGTACTGGGCCGGGGCCAGTTTTTTTCATTTATTCTTATTGCTGGCACCCATTTTCAGCATATTGACAGCTTTCCATACTCTTGCCTTTACAACATGGGCTGCCATGTTGGCATTGATTATATTCATCTCTAGACCAAAATTAATGACGGGCCTGCTTTTATTTTTTGGAAATATTTTTCTGGGACTTTTTTCACCTGTATTGTGGAATGGGCTTAAACCCTATCAGCAAAATAGAATATTAACTTTGGTCAACCCCGGTGCTGATCCTCTGGGCGCAGCCTACCAGATTATTCAAAGTAAGACAGCGATTGGTTCTGGCGGTTTGATTGGAAAAGGGTGGGGAGCAGGCACCCAGACCCAATTAAAATTCTTACCCGTTCAGGAATCGGATTTTATTCTATCTGTGATGGGGGAAGAATTGGGATTTATTGCCATCGCTGCTGTTTTGGTTGTGTTTGGATATTTCAGCGTCCAGATTTTAAAATACTCTTATTTGTCCAAAGACAGGTTTTCCAGCCTGGTCATGATTGGCTGTGCTACTGTTTTTATCTCCCATGTTTTTGTCAATACAGCTATGACCGTTGGCCTTATTCCTGTCAAGGGACTGCCGTTTCCATTTATTTCTGCCGGGGGATCCTTTTTAATTACAAGTTATATTATGCTTGGCCTTGTTTTAAAACTTAGTATCAACTATTCTGACTGATGGAAACCTTTTTGAAGAGAGAAAATAATCCGGTAAATTTCATATTGGTTTCCAATTAACATGGGAAGAACTATGCCATACCGACCCACATACCTAACCCACACGATATTCTACCTGTTATTCTGCGCAAATATGATCTTCGGGCAGAAAAGTACAGAACGGGAACTGAGGCGGCTAAATGCAAAGATCGATCGTATCCGTGTTCAGGTCGATTCACTGGAGTTAGATAATCAGATTCTCCTTCCTGAACTCATGTCCGCATTTAAACAGGCCGTTAAAAGTAAATCCCAGCAAGACTCCGTTACACTGGTCATTCTAAAACGAATTAATACTTTAAGTAATAAAATTGGCCTGCTGGAAAATGAATCCAGTTCCAGGGATAGTACAAATCTGGAAATTTTAAATAAATTGGTACTTGTTGAAAATAAAATTGTCACCTTAGCCAACAGTTATAATGAAATGTCCCGTCTCAAATCTGGAGAACCCATCTCATCCGCCCCGGAATATAATGCGGCCCAGTATAAACAGGCCTATATGACCAGTCTTTCCAATTTTCAAAACCAGGAATTTGATGAAGCGATCAATGGTTTTCATGACCTAGTCCAGTCGGATGCCACCAATGAACTGGCTGATAACAGTCAATATTGGCTGGCTGAATGTTACTACTCGCAGAAAAATTTTAAACGGGCGATCATCGAATTTGAAAAGGTCTTTACCTACGCAGGTACAGATAAAAACGATGACGCCCAGTTAAAAATTGCTCTATCATATCAAAGTATGGGCAATGTGAATAAAGCCCGTGAAGAGTTTCAGCGCATGATTGATTATTTTCCAGGAAGCGAGTATTACCCGAAAGCCAGGGAAGCGTTGAAACAGTTATCTATTGATTGATTCTGTAAACTAAAAACATGCCCCAGAAACTTTATTATCTTACGACAGAGATTACTCCGTTTGCCAACCCCACACCCCTGGGGGATTTTTCAGTACATGTGCCCTTTGCCCTTCAGGAGAAAGGCCATGATATTCGCACCATTATCCCCAAATACGGATATGTGAGTGAAAGAAAATATATCCTGCGTGAAGTGATCCGCCTTCGAGAGATTCCTTTTGAATTTGGCGGGGAGGAAAAGATCGCCAGCGCTAAGAGCGCATTTATCCCTAAAACCAGAGTGCAGATCTATTTCCTTGAAGACGACTATTGGTTCACTCCTTTGACCAATCTGGTTTATAAAGCGAAGAATGGCAGAGTGCTGTCGGACAATGGTGAACGGTATGGATATTTTGCAAAAGCTGTTCTGGCCACCCTGCCGCATTTATTCTGGTCTCCGGATATTTTTATTTGCAATGGCTGGCAAAGCGCCATGGTACCGGGCATATTCAAAGCACATTTTGAAGGTATTGATGATGTTTTTTATAAGCAGATTAAAACCGTATTGGTCATCCATGACCTGGATGAATACGCTGATGTGGCCAGAGATGATTTCGAACTGGCAGAAATTTCAGTTCACCCCTCCTTAAAAGGGAATATGCTCAATGTATATGATGTTGCAGCTTACGATACAGATGCAATTATCATTTTTGATAAACCAGCAAAAAATATTTCTGAATCTTTATTGAATCGACCGGGTATAAAAGCCAATAAGAAAAAAGTTTCCATCATAAAATGGTCCGATGACGAAATCCCTGATTATGGTTCAATATCAGATCAGATGGACAAAATTTTAGCGAAACTTTCCAAATAGTTTATCATATAAGTCCGGGTCAATGTTAAAAAAACTTCTTACCACGAAGGTTGCCGGGTTTTTCTATATACCATTCATTCTCTGGCAGTGTGCTGAAAATCCTGTAGGGGGTGACCTTGCTCATCTAACCCAGAACGTTGTTGATACCACCTTGTACGATATTTCCGGATATCCGTACTGGATATCACCCAATCTGGGATCCACGGATAGGTTGTATTTTGGATCCAAAAACGGCTTGACTGCTCAATTTAATTTGATCGAAATGTCAAACAGCAGTTCCTGGAATAATTATCTGGATTCCAGCGTCACAGTAGACAGCCTGTTATTCCGGGTATATTCAAACGACAGCACCCTTTCCGAAAACCTGGCAGTCCAACTATATTACTCGCCTGATTCACATTTTAACGAAATTAACAGTACTTATGATGATTTTGATGGCTTTACCCTGGATGGGTGGCAGCCGTTGGGAGCCGGAACCATTACTGCAGAAACAGATTCATCCGGTCTATTTACCCAAACCGTAATTTCCTGGGACCTGATGTCCTTGATAGAGGCATTGGCCGATACAGTTGATTCCAACCTGGTCCGTTCATTTGCCATGACACTGGGATTTGATGATTCTACCTTTTTAGAAATATACAGCCGGGAAGCCACAACCGGGTCCAAAGACCCTAAAATTGAAATATTTTACCGGCAATCCACACAAAATTCCAGTGATTCGACTATTATCGATACCCTGTCAGCCACCATTTATGCAGCAAAAGATTTAACTGTTATCCAATACGGTGAAGTCTCTATAGACTCTTTGGACACAGGCGTGAGCCTTGGATTCGGTCAGCGGTTGTTATTATCATTAGATTTTTCCCTGCCGAAGGGGGCGCTGATTAAGAACGCGGACCTGATCCTTACCCAGGATTCAAGTTTGACCACCAGCGGCTACAAACTGATATTGGATCCACTTGATGAAACGCTGGATACAACAGCCGTTCAATTTGTAACGGATCCATTTATCACCATGGGTTATCCATGGACCATGGCCGCTGCTGTTGAAAATTCTGTTGTGACCATCGGCATGAAGTATTTTCTGCAGAATGTGAATATGGGTAATACAGAAAATATAGGATTGAAACTATTGCCTGCCAATTCCAACGACCCGTTCGAAAAAGCATCTTTTTTATTTAACCCGGATTCCAGTAAACCCAGGTTGGAAATAGTTTATGTTGTTTCGTAACTGCATTGTTTTCCCATTGCTCATCGGTTCATTGAACTATGGACAGGGAATTGTCAATGGGTTTGGACTGGGCCATTTCAATAGCAGTCAAGGCAGCATGAATGCAGGGCAGTGCCTGAACAGGATATTACCCGCTTTTCAGACCGGTGTGGCCTTATCCAATCCTGCAACCTGGCCCAATTTAAAATTCACTCAGTTGTCTCTCAGCTACAGTGCCATTAAAAATTCAGTTCCCGTTCTTAATGAATATTCCGGCCTGTCATCTGGCCACTGGATCATTCCTATCAAGGGCAGGGCAGCAATTGGATTCTCAATTTCCCCCTACAGTAATCAAAATATAGCTATCACAGATACTGCTTCCACAAAAATGATAGCGTTCGGGGATACATTATCACTTCAGAGAGGCTATCGTCGTTCTGGCGGTATCACTGTTTTTAAGGTGGGTTCAGGTCTATCCTTAAATAAGAAAATCAATCTTGGCGCCAAGTTACATTTTCTTTTTGGATCCAGCCGACAGAGCGAATCGCTGTTGATGAATGGCAGTGCATCCTGGATGTCCGGAGCGATTATCCAAACATCCAGAATGAGGTATTCGGGTTCATTCCTGCAAGGATACCTTTCAGTTAATCCCATAAAAAGTACCAGTATTATGGCAGCCGTTAAATTTCCCATCAATCCACTGGATGGTTTATATCGGCAATATTTCTTATTCTATGACAGCAATGATAATGGGTATCATGACTCCTATCATTATGATTTTCCCTATCCTGTAGACGTTTCACCTTTGGATGAGGTCCGCTTAATTAAAATTCACAGCCCGATAGAATATACCGTAGGAGTGGATCAAAGAATCAGCCCAAGAACCAATGTGATGGTGGAACTATTATCCTTTAAAGAAAACGGACGAATACCAGAAGAATTGCAACTGGGTATCAATGATTTTGTTTATTCATCAAATTCAGCTTCCATGGGTCTAATAAAATTTCCTGATGATTTATCTGTTAGCTGGACGGATAAGTTTACTTTGCGATCAGGGATAAACTATCGTTCCCAGCAATTAAAATTTTCAGATATTTCAATCACAGAAATGGGATATTCATTAGGAATTGGTTTTAAATTCGGGGCTGTGGGAAATCAGATAGACATTAATTATTATGCTGGTTTTCGAGAATATTCTCAGTCTTATGATTCAGAAATTATCCATCAATTTCAAGCAGGTATCAGTTTGGCTGATATCTGGTTTGTGAAAAGGAGACAAAAAAGAAATGGGTAGAATGAAACCATTTATACTCAGCGCATTGATGCTTATTATTTTTATGTGTGTACCGCCTGAAAGAGAAACCGGCAGTAATCTGGCCCAGGAAAAAGCCCGGCTGGATTCTCTGAGAAAAAAACGATGCCCGCGGTTAATGAGTAGCGCCGCTGAGTATTATAGAAACCGTGATTGGAAACAAACAGTAAAAATTTACAGTGAGATCACATCCCTGGATTGTGATGAATGGAACCCGACCTTTGCCCCCCCCCAGGAGATCTATCAGTACTATGCTATTGCCTATGAACAGATGGGAAAATTTGATAGTTCAGAATTCGTCTTATTGGACGGCTTGCAAAAATTGCCAGAGAATATTGAATTAAGGAAAAGACTGGCCTATTCCTATAAGCGTCAGGGCAAATTGAACAAGGAGATTATTGAATATGAACGACTTGCAGATCTTTCACCTGAAGATGTAAGCGTATTGAATGATCTCTCTAAACTTTACAAAGAGCAGAATCGTTATGAAGATCAAATTCTTATTTTGGAAAGGATTCTCAAAATGGATGAAAATAACGAAATTGCCCAAAGTGAACTAGCCCTGGCTTTTGAAAACAGTGGCAGAGATCCATTGGATGTCTACAGAAAAAGGTATGAGGACAATACTGATAACTTGAGTTATGGACTAGATTATGCTGACCGCCTTATGCAGGCAGATCTTCCCCAGGACGCAGTGGCTATTCTCAAATCCGTGATCCAAAAAGATCCAACGAGCAAGCTTGCCTATAGAAAACTAGCCGAGGCCAGTAAAAAGACAGACGACCTGGAGCAAGCAGCGCAGGCCTATAATTCATTGTTTAAAATTGATCCGCGGGATGAACGTATTGCTATTTCATTGTCTGATATATTCATTGAGACCGCAGAATATGACAAAGCATTAAAATGGGCTGATAAATCAATCGATGTTAATTCCGAAAATGGAGATACATACGCTCAGAAAGGTAAAGTATACTATTATGGTTGGGATCATTTTCGGAAAAATCCATTTTCAGTTGATGACCGCATCGTGGCCAAACTGGCCTATAATTACTTTGTCATTGCGGAAAATAAGGGATACAGGGGAATATTTAATAAAAAAGACTGGCTGGATGAAAACGCCAAGGATGTTATGTACGGAAGAGCACAGTGGTTTATGGCGGAAGATAAGGTAAAAAGAACACGGAAAATCAAACCAGTATCTCCTGATTACCGTTGGGTAACGGAAGCCCTGCTACCGGAAGACGACTGGAAATAGTCATTGTCTTTTCTTGCCCTGTCTGATCCTGAAATCCACGCCGCACTTACCAGGGAACTGGAGCGGGAAGAAACCACACTAGAACTGATCGCCTCGGAAAATTTTGCAAGCCAATCCGTGATGGAAATGGCGGGTGGGGTGATGACCAATAAATATGCAGAAGGATATCCTGGTAAACGTTACTATGGAGGCTGCGACTATGTTGATGAGGCTGAAAATTTAGCGCGGGAACGTCTGAAATTATTGTTTGGTGCAGGTTATGCCAATGTACAGCCGCATTCAGGATCTCAGGCAAATATGGCTGTGTTTATGACTTTTCTTGAACCAGGCGATACTGTTCTGGGCCTGGACCTGGCCCATGGCGGTCATCTTACCCACGGCAGTCCTGTCAATTTTTCCGGCCAGCTGTACCATTTTATATCTTATCATGTATCCAAAGATTCCGGCAGAATTGATTTTGGTGAGGTTCAGGATTTGGCACAAAAACACCAACCAAAACTGATCGTTTGCGGTGGCAGCGCATACCCACGTTTTATTGAATTCGCACAGTTCCGGGAAATTGCAGATTCTGTGAACGCTTATCTCTTGGCAGATATTGCGCATCCCAGTGGTTTGGTTGCTGCCGGTCTTCATCCCTCGCCAATGTCGTATTGCGATGTCGTGACCAGTACTACCCATAAGACCCTGCGCGGCCCCCGGGGTGGTATTATTATGATGGGGAAAGACATGGAGAATCCCTGGGGAAAAACAGCACCAAAATCCGGCAGAATCAAAATGATCTCTGAACTTATTGATTCCATGGTCATGCCGGGTATTCAGGGCGGGCCTTTAATGCACATTATCGGTGCCAAGGCAGTCGCATTCGGAGAAGCGTTACAACCGGAGTTTACCCTCTATGCGCAAACTATTATTGATAATGCCAAAACAATGGCAGAGGGGTTTCTTGCCCTTGGCTACGACTTGATATCAGGAGGTACGGATACTCATTTATTGTTACTTGACCTCACCTCAAAAAATATTGATGGGAAAACTGCAGAACAGGTGCTGGGTAAGGCAGGCATCACTGTAAATAAAAATATGATACCCTTTGATCAAAGAAGCCCATTTATCACCAGTGGAATTCGATTGGGAACCCCGGCAGTCACCACCCGGGGAATGGGAAAAGATGAAATGCGCATGATTGTAAGTTGGATAGATACTGCACTGAAAAAGAATGATGACGAGACAGCGCTGAACAGGGTAAAAAAAGATGTGCATACACTGTGTTCTTCCTTTCCGGTTTATGATCATTAATTCGATTCTGTAACCCGGCATGGGTTTTAAGGGAAAACTACCCTGCATTATAATTATCTTGTTTACTGCAGGCTGTGTACCCCGGCGCATTATTGTTGATCATCCCCAACTGATCAGTACCTATTATTTTGAAAAGCAGATCGCATCATTCAGGGAAAAAGACAGTTTAACACACCCGGAAAGACGGAAATTATTAGAATTGGAAGTGTTGTTTGCCTATGGTTTCATTCTGGAGGAGGCCGATCGTCTTTTCGCAGAAGACTATCATCAAGGGCTGGAGCGAGCCGGAGACGCATATTCGCTGTTGAAAGATGCCGTTAAAATAGGGACCTTAAATCTAACCGAAAAATATCCAGAATTCGAAGAATGGCTGTCAGGAAAGGAAAATATTATTTTGTTTGAGCAAGATGATATTTATGAACTGTACTGGCTGGCAGCAGCGTATGGGGGTGCAATACGGGCCAGCAGGGGTAATCCTTTTGAACTGATTCAGCTACCCAGGGTGGGTAAATTGTTAAAAGCTGCACTAAGGCTGGATGCAGGCTGGAATCATGGCGCCCTTTATTCAGCGATGATCAGCTATACGGCCACCCGTTCTGATTTGGTCGGCGATGCATTAATTGATTCCGTGAACAAATATTATGAACTTGCAGTTTCTTCATCGGACAGCATGGATGCGGGTCCCTTTGTCAGCTTTGCAGAAAATATCGATAAAAAATTTCAGCATAAAAGTGAGTTTATTCGCAAACTGGAATACGTGAGTGGAATGAATGTAAACCAGGATCAGGACCTGAGACTGGGTAATATTATAGCCCAGGAAAGGGCAAAGTGGCTTTTAACCAAAACAGATGAGTACTTTTTCGAATGAAGAGAATAATCCTAATACTTTTACTTGTTTCAACTTGTTTGCATGCTAGAAAAACAGTCATCAAGGTTGCCACTCTGGCTCCTGAAGGGACCGCATGGCATGATATTCTAATTGATTTGGGTCAAAAATGGAATCAGGCGACCAACGGTGAAGTCCAGGTCAGAATTTATCCCGGCGGTATCCTAGGTGACGAGCGGGACATGGTGCGAAAGATGCGGATTGGCCAGATACATGCAGCTGCCCTTTCTACAGAAGGCTTATCGGAATTGGCGCCTGAATTTTCTGCGTTTTTCCTGCCCCTGGCTTACCAGGATTTCGATGATGTTAATAATGTTTTAGCTGATCTGCTGCCGAGTTTATCCAAGAAAATGGAAAATGACGGTGTCAAACTGCTCTATGTATCGGATTTAAGCTGGGCGTACTGGTTCAGTACGGAACCCATAAGAGTGCCGGGTGATTTAAAAGATAAAAAAATATTCACCTGGGCTGGGAATTATGAATACGAGAAAGTATATAGGAAAGCCGGGTATACCGTCGTTCCGCTGGCTGGAACAGAACTACTTTCTGGGCTACAGACAGGGTTAATAAATACATTTTCCACTGTGCCTTTATATGCCCTGGCGCGTCAAACCTTTGGAATAGCAACCCATATGCTGGATATGAAGTGGGGTCTGTTGCTGGCCGGTGTCGTCATTGATGTGAAAACCTGGAATATAATTCCAAAAAAATACCATGCCGGGCTAATTCAGATCCTTGATGAAATTAAGGAGCGGTCGGTGAATGTAAACCGGGAATCGGAACTTCAGGCCATTGAAGCCATGAAACAGTACGGCCTGCAGGTACATACTCTCACTCCGAATGAGGAACAACAATGGAGGAAGGAGGTTCAGCGCCTGGGGCCCATCATGCGCGGCAATACCATAAGTGAAGAGACTTTCGACAGGGTAATGAACATACTGCAGGTTTCTCAGGAAGAATAATGGTCAGTCGGCAAAATCTTGATCGTCTTGTCGGGCGTATTAAGTGGGGTGAAGATACTCTGGCTCTGGTGATTTTTTCAGCCATGTCTATTCTCCCTGTGATAGAAACGATTGCTCGCCTTTTCGGGACCAATATTATACCTGCTTCCCAGGCCATTGTCCAGCATTGCACGCTGTGGATCGGATTTCTGGGTGCTGTACTGGCGGCACGGCGAAATAAACTTCTGGCGCTGACCAGGGAACCGATTTTTAACCAGGAAGGCAGTCTTCATTTGGGTCGCTGGATTGCAAAAACCATGTCTTTTCTTATTATAATCTCCCTGGCATGGGGCAGTTTTTATCTATTAAAAATCGAATACAAATTTCCTTTTGAAATTGCTCCCAATATACCCAGATGGGCGGCAATGGTCATTATGCCTGTTGGGTTTACATTGATGGCGGTGCAAATCTATTTCAAAAGTTATAAGCAGCACATCCACCGGGTCACGCTCATCATTTCTGGTGTTTTTTTTGCTATTATTTCTGTCACGGAAACAGTACAGGAGGCAGTCCCGGCAGTCTGGATTGGTCTGGGGCTGATTTTGATTGCCCTGATCTACGGTGCGCCAATATTTACCGGACTGGGCGGTGCTGCAGTTTTATTGTTCTGGAGTGACTTTACCTCTATATCCGCAATTCCCGCAGAAGCCTATCGCATTGTGGTTGCACCAACCCTGCCCACAATTCCCCTGTTTACATTGGCGGGATATCTGCTGGCGGAAAGCAATGCTTCAACCAGATTGGTCAATGTATTTCGTTCATTGTTTGGATGGATTCCCGGCGGTACGCCTGTTATCGTGGTTCTTTTATGCGGTTTTTTCACTGCCCTTACGGGTGGGTCTGGTGTTACTATTCTGGCTCTGGGAGGCCTTTTGCTGCCGCTGCTGGTTAAGGAAGGATACAGCAAAACATTTGCTCTTGGTCTGATTACGGTCTCGGGTTCCATCGGGCTGTTATTCCCACCCAGTTTGCCGGCGATAATCTATGGCGTTAGAGCTGGAATTTCGGTAAAAAACGTTTTTATAGCAGGCCTGATGCCGGGAACCTTGCTGATAGTCATGATTTCTACATGGGCTTTTATCCAGGGTCGACACCAAAAAGTGAAAATCCATGTCTTTGATCCCAAAAAAGCCCTTAAGGTATGTCTGGAAACAAGCTGGGAGCTGGTGATACCCGTTCTAATCCTGCTGGGCGTATTCGCAGGTTATACAAACTTGGTGGAGACAGCTGCCATTATTGTGCTCTATATTTTTATTATTGAATTTTTTGTTTATAAGGATATCACACTCAATCAACTGCCTTCTATTATCATTGACTGTGCCACCTTGATCGGCGGTGTATTGATCATTATTGGTATCGCCATGGGCCTCACAAGTTATCTGGTGGATGCTCAAATACCCATGCAGCTCCTGGCATGGGTCAAAGCTACGATTTCTTCCAAATATTTTTTTCTGCTCATGTTGAATATTTTTTTACTGGTGGCTGGCTGCTTGATGGATATTTTCTCGGCAATAATTGTTATCGTACCCTTGATTAAACCTCTCGGGGCTCATTTTGGTGTGGAGCCATTTCACCTGGCAATTATATTTATCGCCAATATGGAACTGGGGTTCCTTACACCTCCGGTGGGGATGAACCTTTTTCTGGCTGCCTACCGATTCAATGAGGATATGCCCAGAATTTACAGGGCCATATTACCGTTTTTCATTGTGAAACTGGTAGCTGTTGCTCTCATCACCTATATACCCATATTAACATTAGGATTGTTAAACTAAGTTGGAACAAACTCAACCTGAATTCATTGCTTGATTACTATAGGTGCCAGAAATAAGTTCGCGGCCAATAATATTGGATAACAAATATTCTTTAAACGCTAATAATACTGCCCAAATAGGGCAAAAATATCATAGAAATTATCCAGGAGACGTTTTATGAAGCGTTTAAGAGTAGCGTTTTTACTCACCACATTTCTTGCCGCTCCTTTGTTTGCGCAAAGTGAAGCAGGAGCTATTTTTTTACTGATCGCCCCCGGTGCCCGTGCTGGAGGAATGGGGGAAGCGCAGGTTGCCGTGGCTAATGACGCCTATGCCAGTTACTGGAATCCTGCAGGACTTGGGTTTTTAGATGGCTCCGAACTGGCTCTCATGCATGTAAACTGGCTTCCGGGTCTGGCGAATGATATGTATTATGAATTTTTTGCCTTCCGGAAAAAATATGAAACCCTGGGTACAGTTGGAGGACATTTGATCTTCCTCAATTTGGGGGAACAGACCCGCACCAGCGAAACCGGGGAAGAACTAGGCACATTTACAAGCTACATGTCCAGTTTTTCCATGTCTTACAGTGCCCTAATCTCTGCAACACGGTCCTTTGGTATGAATGCCAAGGTTTCTTACCAGCACCTTGTGGAAATTGGTGCGGGGAGCGAAAAAGGGAAAGGGACCTCCACGGATTTTGGGTTCGATGTGGGCTATATGCACAAACAATGGCTGCTGCCAAACCTGACCCTGGGGGTCAACCTCTCCAATATAGGACCAAAAGTTTCATTTATTGACCCCGACCAGGCAGACCCGCAGCCTACGAACCTGACCCTTGGTTTGAATTATGCGCTGGTCAATACAAAATTTAATAAACTGAATATCGTATATGATGTAGATAAACTGCTCGTTTCATCTTATCCAGATATGGACTGGAACGGGGATGGCTACATCGGCGGCTATGATGAGGATGGCAATCTCAGCCCCGGCAATGATTTTAATGATAAAGGGAAACTAGAGATTGCCCACACAGATCCCATTTATCTGGCTTTGTTCACCTCCTGGGTGGACGACTGGTTCCTGGGCGGCGATATGGATAAGTCAGCATCAGCCGGCGAAGGGGACAAAATGATCGGCGGCTATGAATGGGATGATTTGGATAGTGACGGAAATATGGATACGGAAGATGGAGAAATGGTGAAGACTGCGGGCCAGCCAGGTGACGCCGGCTGGGGGCCGTATAATGAATGGGGTCAAAAAGAAGTTGGCAATGCCAAGGATAGGTCCTTGACCAATGAAATAGATAAACTGGTCCATAATGTAGGACTGGAATACTGGTATGGTAAATATTTTGCCATACGAACTGGCTTTTATTATGATAAGACAGGGAAGATCAACAACCCCACGTTTGGTATCGGTTTGCGATTTGCCGGTTACGGTTTTGATTTTGGCTATACCTATGGTGAAACCGGCCATCCATTAACCAACACTATGCGCTTTTCCCTGAATATGGAATTTTAAAACCACTCCATACACCATGTGGTTGGTTCTTTTGCGCAGGTCCATTTCCCTGGTCTGCTTTTACAGTATGTTGGTCGGGGATATCATCGGTGATTATCGTATTTGTGCTTTGCGAGTGTCATTCGCTGAAGATGATGCTGCCAGCACGACAGGAAATGGCCAATTCCTGCAGCAGTCTTCTGGAATTGACTGCGGCGGATACACCATCGACCCGCCGCCCCACGATCAATCCTACTTTCAATCGCAATTAAAGGCGGTTGATGCCTATTTCAGGTCTGTGTCCTATGGTGATTTTGGTATAGACCTGGAAAATTCTGTGATCTATCCTGATGGTGTTCAAGCGAGCTACGAATTGGAACAGCAGATGAATTATTTTCATCCCTATAGGCAGGATGATATCCAGGAGGAACGTTTAACCCGTTTATTCCAGGATGCATTGATTACAGCCTATGAGAACGGAAATATTGATTTTTCAGAGTTTGACCTGGTTGTTGTTTTTCATGCGGGCATCGGGCAGGATTTTTCATTGCCGTTTTTGGACCCTACACCAGAGGATATTCCATCAACATTTATTGACAAGAAAATGATTTTTGAACACCTTGGTACCAATGGTGTTCAACTGGGAAATGGAGTAATTACAGAAGGCATTCTACTCCCCGAGACGCAAAACCATTTGCTCTATGATATTGCCGATGAAATGTTTTCCGAATCTTCGGAGTCCTGCGAGTATCAGTATGGACTTACAGGTACGTTCGCACTCATGCTGGGTTTTGCGATCGGCCTACCGCCCCTGTGGAATATTGAAACAGGGGAGAGTGGTGTAGGTATTTTTGGACTCATGGATCAGGGATCCAATAATGGCCGGGGCCTGATCCCGGCACCACCCACGGCATGGTCCCGATCCTATGCCGGCTGGGAAGCACCTGTACAGGCAGAGTTCAGTTCCGTGATCACTCTATTATCAAGACGTAGAGGGCAGGTGGTAGAATTGCCCATCCATGAGTCAGAGTCCTTTTTGGTTGAGAATAGAACCAATGATGTCCATGACGGTGTCAGTCTGGATTCCATGAGATACAATATGTGGAAAGCCTCCGGTGAAGACAGATATCCGCCTTTGGTGGAAATACTATTCGACAGTGTTGAAATTCAAAAAGATGATAATGGTGTGGTGACATTCATCCCTGATTATGACCTGGGGCTGCCTGCTTCCGGACTACTGATCTGGCATATCGATCGTAGTGTTATCAATAGCGGCCTGGATGGTTATACAGTGAACTCAAATATAAACCGCCTGGGTGTGGATCTGGAGGAGGCTGACGGTGCCCAGGATATAGGTCATCCATCGTTCTTTTTATTTGCCGATCCGTCCGGCGGATATTTTGGCGATATGTGGTTCCAGGGGAATGAAGAATACAATCGTTCCAACCCGGGTATGCAGGGACAAAAACTGGAATTCGGTCCTTCTACCTTTCCAAATACATCTGCCAATGACGGCGCTGCTTCCTATATTACCATTGGGGATATAGGCGAACCCGGTGACACCATGACATTTTCTGTAACCAATTCCATGATGATGCCGGGTTATCCAGACAGTGCAATGTTTTTGCGTTCTGTTTATGATCTGGATGACGACGGTGTTTCAGAACTAATTGGCGGCAGCGATTCACTCTGGTTTGCCCATGCAGAACAGGCAGCCGATCGTCAATATTTTCTTGTTATTGAGAGCAACGATGTGTTCATAGGATACCTGAGCAGGGAGGATCATACCCTGATCGAAATTGTAGAATACGGCAGCGATTATACCAGGATGTGGCATTATAAATACCTGTTTGAGACAGATACGGTTATGCTGTCCTCGTTTGAAAATCTGGATTCTGCCGTTTACACGGTCTATTTTGACCCTGCGGACCAGCCGGATGTTTATTCGCCCAGCGAGTGGATAAACCATACCCGGAAGGTATTTTTTCCTGCATCTTACCATTATGGAATCAGTATGAGTAACGACGGCATTTCCGTCACAGATTTTAATGGCACAATTACCCAATGGACAGATCACCGGTTTCAATACCTGGCAGGAATAGATCTAAACCTGGACGCTACGCTGGATCTCCTGGCACTTGAAGAGAATGGCACACTATACGCCTTTAATTCAAACTTGAACCTCATGCCTGGTTTTCCTCTGGAAGTAAAGCTTAAAAAACCGGTATTGGCCCGGGACCTGATGGGTGACCATCATCCTGAGATCGTGGGCAAGGCAGCCGTTTCAAACTCAATTTTAATTTTTGATCATCAGGGCAATATAATATATCGGATAGCATCCAGTCATAATGATCAATTAATTGCAGTTAGTACCCTTCAGGGGCAGAATGCTGTCCTGACAAGATCAGCCATTTACACATTCGGCGCTGCAATAGATACTAAGGGCAATGAGTGGTCGTTTGAACATGGCAACTGGGGCAGGAGCAGGACAGTGTCCCTTGACTACACTGGCAATTTTACAAACGATACGATTCTACATAGGGCATATTGTTATCCCAATCCAATCCGAGAGAATGCAGGGAAAATCAGGGTTGAATCCGTGAATGCGGAACAGATTAAGGTTATATTATACGATCTGGCCGGATATTTTGTGACGGACTTTAACATAGATAATCTGCGTCCCGGCCTGCAAGTCTCTGAATGGGAATGGGAGGTGTCTGAGGTAGAATCAGGTATGTATTTTGCCCATGTTTCCGCTATAGATAATAGTAATAGAAGTACTGATATTATTAAAATTGCAGTTATACATTAATGTATCGTTTTAATTCTATTATCTTTTTTTCTGTTTCATTTCTGTTTTCCCAGATCGAATACAACCATTCTGAATTTAACTGGCATACCTTTGATACAAAGCATTTTAAGGTCCATTTTCATGATGAAACGGAAGCCACGGCCCGGGAAGCAGCTACCGTTGCAGAAAGAATCTATGGCAAGGTGACCGCTCTTTATGATTTTGAACCGTCCGGAAAGACCCATCTGGTATTAATGGATCCTGATGATTACTCCAACGGGGCGGCATATTACTATGATAATAAAATCATGATCTGGGCTTCGCCCCTTGATTTTGAACTGCGGGGCAGCCACCGCTGGTTGCAGAACGTGATCACCCATGAATTCACTCATATTGTTACTTTGCAGAAGGCCATGAAAGCAGGGACACGATTCCCCGGCGCCTACGTTCAATTGATGAATTATGAACAGGAGAAAAGACCGGATGTCCTCTATGGCTATCCAAATACACTGGTGAGCTATCCGGTCCCTGGTACGGTGGTCCCGCCATGGCTGGCGGAAGGAATTGCCCAGTTTATGTATGATGGCGCGGACTGGGACCACTGGGATACCCATCGGGATATGATCCTGAGGGACCGGGCTATAAATAATAATTTACTATCTTTTACAGAAATGAACACCTTTGGCAAGAAGGGCATCGGTAATGAATCAACCTATAATTCCGGTTTTGCCCTCTCACGCTATATAGCATCCCGATATGGTTCGAATACCCTGAAAGACATCATGATCGAATTATCCAAACCCTGGCAATATTCCATTGATAAAACCATAGCCAATGTGACAGGCATCAGCGGTGAGGAATTGTATAAGGCGTTTAAGGCGGAAGTGGAGTCTCGATATGCCAGGTTGTCCCGGCCGATCCAGATCAATCTTGTAGAGGGCAGGCAAATTATTACCGCTGGCAGTACCAATATTTTCCCCAAATGGCAGCCGGGAAAAAATTCCTTTGCCTACTTGAGCAATAAGGAGAATGATTATTTTGGTCAAACAGATTTATACATTTATGATATGGATTCTGGTGAAGAAGAAAAAATAAGCAGTGCTGTTTTTTCAGCACCGACCTGGCATCCAGATGGCCAGAAAATATTCTACAGTAAAAAGCCAAAATTTCCCAACAGGAATGGCTCAAAATTCTATGACTTGTATTGTTATAACCTAAGTTCAGAAAAAGAAACGCGTTTGACCTATGATGCCCGGGCTTTTAATCCGGTTTTTATTGCCAGGGACAGTTCCCTGGCCTATCTGGCAACCTACGACGGCAGCCAGGATATATTCATCCTGGACTTGAAAACCATGACCGTAAGAAGGACCACCGATTTTGACCAGCGTCCCATGATCAGTTATTTATCCTATGCCGCTGATTATCACAGTCTCACCTTCGACATCACAACCCATCATTATCGGGATATCGGGAAAATAGACCTGAATACCGGTGAAACGACCCTGTTGATGAATAACCCGCACTGGGATGAACGCAATATGGCCACAGCCGCCAGGCGCGTAAGCATCTTTTCTGATGACCGAACAGGTATTTATAATCTATACCTGATGAATCCCGTTGACAGCGCCATGGGGTTCATTACCAATACCGTCGGCGGCGCTTTTATGCCTGACATGGATGAACAGAACCGCATTCTATATTCATTGTATAAAAATGGATCCTATACGATCGCAATCCTGGATTCATTTCAGATCATTGATGAGACTCTGGTTGGTTATCCCCGATCATTTCATGAAACACATCAGGGGCTTGAACCGCCAATGGTGGAACTTGACCCGGCGATTGCCGAACAATATGATGATCAATTCACTGAAATGTTCGTCATGCCCAAAATAATGGTGGATTACGGCACTGTGAAACCCGGCTTTTATTTTTATTCTGGTGAAATCATTAACCGCTTGTCCTTGTTTGGCGGTGCTTCCGTGAATCAACTTAAAGACACAGATTTATTTTTCAATTTTGAATTCAAACGGTTTTATCCCACCCTTTTTTTTGAAACATATTATGTCACCCGCAATACAAGCGACTCTACCCTGTATCAGGGCGTATACCCTATCGATGATGACATAAAGTTCCGTCTGGTACAGTTCCGCGGCGGATTGAAGGTGCCGATTTTCGGCAGTTTACTGGAATTATATGCATCCCGGCAGTGGTACAGGGCATTCATTAATGAGCAACTGCCCACGGAAGGCTTGAAGGCTGGTGCCGCTTATGACTATTTCCGCGGCTGGAACTTAAGCGCCAGCTGGAAATTGGATGTGATGAAAAAACGTTTGGACGGCGGCATCAACCCCTCCAATGGATTTGCAATATGGATCAATACGAATATAGAGAAGAATAAATTTATTCAGGGACTGAATTTTTCTGATTCAGGGACACTGACAGAAAAATTCGTGGATTATGACTTGACCCGGCTGCAGGCCGGGTCCGTATACCATTATGAATTACCCTGGATAAAAAGATGGACCATGTCCTTGAAAGCTGAGGCAGGATGGATCTCCGATAACTCGGTAGATTCATTTTTCCACTTCTATCTCGGTGGTTTGCCGGGTTTGAAAGGATATCCATTCTACAGTATTCAGGGTACAAGAAAGGCATTGGCGGAATATTCTTTCAGAATTCCGCTTTTCAGAGAAAAGCACTATCCCCTGCTGTGGACGATCTTTCAAAACAGCACCATAGGCGCCATCCTGCAAATTGGGGATGCCTGGACCGCAGCGGATAATCACGCCTGGAAAAAATCAGTTGGAATTCAATGGCGGATAAATGGCTTTTCTTTTTATAATTTCCCCACCGCTATTGAAGTTGAATATCACCAACCACTCAATGTTGTTAGGAATGAACATGTTGTACAAAATAGTCAAACTACCTATGAAAAAGAACCTCGGACGTATTTCAAAATACTATTTGATTTTTAATGCCGCCGCATTGCTGTCTATTTGCAGTGCTGCTGCTGGCCAGGACACCCCGGAAGGAGAGCAGCAGGAACAGGACACCCTCTCGGTTGTTATCCATCAGGAACCAGTAATACAATACCCGGGAAAGCCATTGTTAATGTCGCTGGTCCTGCCAGGGTCAGGACAATATTATAACCGTGAGCCAATGTGGAAAACAGCCAGCTTTGCCGGAGTCGAACTGGCCAGCATAGCGACCTGGGCTGTCTGCAATAGCCGTGCAGCAAACCTGAAGGATGAATTTCAGTCTTTTGCGAATGATAATTGGACCTTGGCCAATTGGGTTACAAATCGATTCTTCATTCCTGGTCGTGAAAATGAAGGCAGACTCTGGAGCCATTTTCCAGCCCTGCTGAATTTAGCTGGCACCCATGACCTGATATTGGTGCTCAGTGGTTCGCTCCAGGAACAATACGGCGCCTTTGTCAGCTCCGATAGCCTGGAAGTACATCCCGACTGGGCAGAGAGCAGTGAGGTCACTATTGCACGGGATCGTCATTTTTATGAAAATATTGGCAAATATGATCAATTCCTGGGCGGCTGGGCGGATGCCAGCAGTGAATGGTACTGGGAAGAAAAAGATGTGGGTGACACTACGGAAATTGTCATTAAAACTCCTAAAAAAGACCACTATCTCGATCAGCGCAAAGAATCAAATGACTGGCTCAGTTTCGCCAAATTCAGTATCAGTGCCATAATGTTCAACCATGTGATCAGCGGTATGGATGCGGTCTGGTCAAACCAGAGAAAATCATCCAGGAAACAGCAATCCAGTAAAACAATTGAAACAGATGTGAGTTTACTCTACAATCCCTATAATACGGCTGGCATAGGGGGACTGGCAATTACGGTCATGTTTTAAAATGAAGCAAAGATTTACATCCCTATATATCACTACTGCAATACTGTTAGCCTGCAACTGTGCCGGGACAAAAGCCGGTGCGGAACATACCATTGAAGAACGCTTTGAACAGGGCATGGAATTTCTTGAAAAAGAAAAATATCTCCGTGCACAGGATGAGTTTACTTCTGTTCTTATCCGGGGTTCAGGCACAGAATTGGGTGATGATGCCCAGTATTACCTGGGAGAAGCCTATTTTTTAAACAAGGAGTATATCCTGGCCATTTCTGAATATGAAAAGCTGACCCGGAAAATGGCCTTCAGCCCCTTTGTTGAAGAGGCAAGGTTTAAAATCTGCGAGGCCTACCGGATCGAGTCTCCAGACTATTATCATGATCAGACCTATACGGAAAAAGCACTGGAACGATACCAGGAATTCCTAGATGATTTTCCAGATTCTCCCTATAAAAATGAGGTTTTATCCTCCATCAGGATTCTCAGGAATAAGGTGGGTGAAAAGGAATTTGAAACCGGTATCTTATATATGAAAATGGAGGAATATGAATCAGCAAGAATGGTTTTTCAACGGGTAGACGATCTTTATTATGATACGAATGTTGTGGGTGATACCAAGCTGTGGATTATAAAAGCCTATGCTAAAGATCTGAATCTCGAGGCCGCCAATCAGCATTTGGCTGATTATGAAACAGTTTTAAAGGCCAGTGAACTATACGACGATGCACTTGCGTCCATTGCCGAGGCTGAGAAAAAGATCGCCAAGGGATTCAATTGAGAATCTGTCTGTTTGGCGGCACATTTGATCCGCCCCACATCGGTCATTTGCTGATCGCTCAGACAGTCTGTGAGGAAGAATCGTTTGATAAAATCCTGTTTATACCGGCTTACAAGCCGCCCCATAAAAATGATATAACAGCCGTGGAAAAGCGCGTCGATATGCTCCGGCTGGCCATTGCAGAAAACCCCAATTTCGATATATCAAATGCTGAGATAGACCGGAAGGGAATCTCATTCTCCATTGACACAATCCTGTCCATTAAGGAACGTATGAATCTAACCCGGGATAACTGTTATTTTCTCATTGGCAGCGACACCTTGTTGAATTTCCATACCTGGAAAGAACCCAGGGCAATATTAAATGAATGTCAGGTCATTGTGGCTATCAGGCCCGGATTTCGGCCCAGCGATCTGGCACCCTGGATCCTGCACAGGGTTCAATTTGCAAATATCCCCCGCTTTGAAATATCATCAAAAACAATCCGTGCCCGCTGGGTGGAAGACAAAACCATTCGTTATATGGTGACCCTGCCGGTATGGGAATATATCAATAATAATAATTTATACAGTTAAAATAAATAATTAAGAAGCGAAATCAAAATACCAGCGGATCAGGTTGATCACCACCAGGATGCCGCCTTCGATCCGGGATATTCGCCAATTGGTCCGTATCATCAGCAGGACCAGGCCGACCATCATAATCAGGTTAAATACGCTGAAATAAATTTCCTGTTCTATCATTGTGGGGTTGATGATCCCAGCCAGGCCCAGAACACCAAGGAGGTTAAACAGGTCGCTGCCGATCAAATTCCCCAAAGCAATTCCATGGCGTCCTTTTAACGCAGCCGTGATGGAGGTCGCCAGTTCAGGAGCCGAGGTTCCTGCGGCAACGATGGTCACTGCGATAATCCAATCAGATACACCCAGATAGCGTGCCACGTTGGAGGCGTGGGTGACCATCAGATGCCCGCCTGCAACGATGGATATTAGCCCAACGATAAAATAAATATAAGACTGCCAGTTAGCGCTGTGAGGGTGGGTCTCTTCGACGGGTTCCTTTTTTAAGAACAGGTACAAGATATACCCAATCAACATAAAAAACAAAAAGCCCCCTTCCGTTTTAGAGTAGGCGTCGCTGGGTGTCCAGCCGTCAAATCCGAAAAACATGAAAAAGATAATGGAGGTGCTGATCAGTAAATATAAACCATCACGGTTAAAAAGTTTGGGTGAGGTGGAAATGGGGCGGATCACCGCAGTGCCGCCCAGGATAAAGCCAAGATTGAATATATTTGATCCGATCACATTACCTATACTGATCTCGGACTGTCCCGAAAAAGCGGCACTGATAGTGACCGCAAATTCCGGAGCAGATGTTCCGAAGGCCACCACCGTTAGTCCTATCACTAAATCTGATACATGCAGTGTATGGGCAATTTCGGCTGCGGAATCCACCATCCAGTCTGCTCCTTTCCAAAGCATAATGATGGATAGAAGGACCAAAATACAATCCAGGATAATTGTAAAATCCGGCATGGTTAATATTAATCAAAATGTATGGTGATTCTTTCAAGTATTATCGTTGATTGTCCATATCATTCTAATAACAAATTGATTAATTTTAATGATGATTGAATTCCAGAACGCCTCCTATAGCTATATAAAAGGCAATGGTGTCAATAATTTAAACGTCAAGATCGATGAGGGTGAATTTGCATTTTTGATCGGCCCCACTGGTTCAGGGAAAACGACGTTGATGAGGCTGATTTATTTCGACCTGATCCCAGATGCGGGAATGGTGATTGTTGGAAAATATTCTTCCAGCACCATGACCACCCGAAAAATACCCGGGGCTCGGAAGGGTGTGGGTATGGTTTTCCAGGATTATAAGCTCCTCGATGACAGAAACCTGTTCGAAAACACCGCCCTGCCGCTGCATGCACTTGGTTTTCCCGGCAAAGAGATCGTTGACCGGGTCGAGGAAGCGCTTGATCTTGTGGGTTTGGAAACCAAGAACGAACATTTACCCATGGAATTATCAGGCGGTGAACAGCAGCGGGCCTGCCTGGCCCGGGCAATTGTAAAGGAACCGGATATACTGCTGGCGGACGAACCTACGGGGAATCTGGATCCAGTGGCATCCTTTGAACTGGTACGTTTACTGGAAACCATTAATGAAATGGGTACGACCATTTTAATGGCTTCTCACAATTATAACCTGATCAAAGGCAGGGGCCGCCGCATTCTGGAAATAAAGAATGGGACTCTTCGAGGCAGCTGATGGATAAAATTCATTATCTTATCTCTGAAGGATTCAAAAACATCTGGCGCCACAAAATGATAGCCTTTACAGCTGTATTCTCTTTATTCCTGGCCTTGTTTTTTGTAGGGCTCATGGCCACTGCTGGAGAGAACACCCATAAAATACTGCAATACCTGCGAGCCAAGTATAAAATAGAAGTGTTCTTTGACCAGGATGTAGCCAATGAAAAGGCTCTGGGATTAATTCATCAAATCAAAAAGATCAATGGAGTTCGTACAGCTACGCTCATTAAAAAAGAAGATGCCATGAGAATATTCAAGGACCAGTTTGGAGAAGATATCCTGGATATTCTGGGATACAATCCGCTGCCGGTCAGTGCAGTCATCAACCTGGTCCGAGCTAGTAAAGTTCCAGTGAAGGCGGATCCTATTGTCAATAAAATAAAAACCATGAAAGGTGTGGCGGAAGTGCGCTACCAGGGCAGCTTGATCCGCAAAATCGAAAGAACCTACTACCGCATCCTGGGTAAATTGCCCGTGATTGCCGGTATAGTGGTACTGGTGGCGGTCCTGGTGATATACAATACAGTAAAATTATCTGTTTATTCCAGGAAACAATTGATCTCGACCTTGGAGATGATCGGCGCAACAAGAACTTTCATTAAAATGCCATTTATTTTTGAAGGCTTCTTCATTGCCATCCTGTCATCCAGTATTGCTTTTCCCGCCCTGGTGGGTACCATAGAGACGGGGAATTATATTTTGGCCAATTTCACCAGCTGGGGCATCCGCTTAAGTTTTGATCCTGTCATCTGGATCTGGCTGTTTGTTTTATCCGCCACTATTACGATTTTGGGCAGTTACAGAGCGATAGCAGGCATATTGAAGTAATTTATTTTATACGTGTCGTTGTCACGAAAAAACTCAGACAATTAAATTCCAGGTCATTTTTACTAATTAAATTCTATTTTAGAGGTTCATTGTGCCAAAAAGTGTAACAAAAAGAAAAAAAGAAAAACCAAAATCACCGCAAAAAACATCCAGAAAATCTGTACCCAAAGAAGATGAGAAAATTACTGCCCTGGGGCAGGAATTGAAGGAACTGGGGGACCGGCACCTGAGGCTGAAAGCAGAGTTTGACAACTTCAGGAGAAGGAAAACAGAAGAATTTTCCAAATTGCTGCTTTATGACGGGGAACAGGCTATCAAAGGCTTTTTGCCCATCATTGATGACCTGGAGCGTATGATGCAGGCTGCAGAAACTGCAAATGAAAACGGTGATGAATCCCTGGCAGACGGCGTAAAAATGGTATCTTCAAAGATTGAGAAATATTTTGAATCCCTGGACGTAAAGCCATTTGGCGCCGTGGGCGACGTCCTGGATCCCGATATACATGATGCCATGATGACGAAGGCCGACGAAACAAGGGATGATAATGTTATTCTTGATGTATTTGAAAAAGGATTCACTTACAGAGAAAAAGTGATTCGCCATGCCAAGGTAATTGTGAATAAGAAATGAGAGACTTGTACGAAATACTGGGTGTCGCTAACAACGCAACCCGGGACGAAATTAAAAAATCGTACCGTAAACTGGCGTTAAAATATCACCCGGACCGCAACCCCGATGACCAGGAAGCAGAAAAGAATTTCAAGGAGGCGGCCGAGGCCTATTCGGTTTTAAGCGATGACCGCAAGAAGGCACAGTACGATCAATTTGGCCATGCGGGGGTCGGGTTGGGCGACACCGGCGGCCCGGGCGGCTTTGGCGGCGGAATCCATATGAGCATGGATGATATTTTTTCCCAGTTCGGAGATATATTCGGAGGCAGTCCATTTGAAAGTTTTTTTGGCGGCGGGCAGAGCCGCGGCCGGACCCGTGGGCGGGGGCAGGATATCCGTATCAAATTGAAAATAAATTATGAAGAGATTGCGAGCGGCATTGAGAAAAAAATTAAAATAAAACATTCTGTAGTTGCCCCCGGCGCAGAATTCATTACCTGCCCCACCTGCCATGGGCAGGGACAGGTGACCCAAGTCTCCAATACCATTCTGGGCCAGATGCGCTCCTCCACCGTATGTCCTCACTGTGAAGGGTCTGGGAAAAGAATCGGCAACCGTCCTTCGGGTGCGGGTCCGGATGGGATGATTAAAAAAGAGGAAACAATCAAGATTAAAGTACCCGCCGGTGTTGAGGAGGGCAACTATATGACTGTGAACGGCCAGGGAAATGAGGATATCAACGGTTCTCCTGGTGACCTGATTGTGATCTTTTCCGAAGAGGAACACCCCTATTTTGTCCGTGACGGTGAACATGTGATTCTTGAATTGAGAATCTCATATCCCACAGCGGTACTAGGAGGAAGGGTGGATGTGCCCACCGTTGACGGAAAAGCAGAATTGAAAATTCCCGCCGGCATCCAATCGGGCCAGGTGCTGCGTATGCGGAGCAAAGGTTTTCCCATGCTGCGGAACAAGTCCAGAGGCGATCAGCTGGTCAAAATTCAAATCAATACGCCTTCAAAAATAAATAGGACTGGTAAAAAACTGGTGGAAGGGCTCGATAAAGAACTGCCGCCGATCCAGAATCCTTTCAACAAAATTGATCTGTAATGACTCTATTAACAAAACAGGAGAAATGGGTATTCGTCTTTTTATGCACGACCCTGGTTTCAGGTTATTTGATTCATTATATGAAACAGCGCAATGTGGATGATCCGGTCCATATTATATCTAAAACAGAAAAAGAAGAATTTAAACGGGCAGCAATCCATGCCTATGCCAGCCAAGGCATCCAGGATAATGAAACACATAATATAGCGGCGGGAGATGCCACAGAAAAAAATATTAAAGATGGCGAAGAATTGGTTAATATTAACACGGCTGTGAAACAAGAATTGATGGCCCTTCCTAAAATAGGGCCCGTAACAGCTGAGAGAATTATACGATTCAGGGATGATTTTGGACCATTTCAGTCCATCGATGATTTGGCGAAGATCAAGGGAATTGGCCCAAAAACACTTGAACGGCTCAAGACACGAATTATTATTTGATTTGAGACACCCATGCAGCTAACCGAAACTCATAAATCAGACTTACTGGAAATCGGAATTGTTTTTTTCATCCTGTTATTGATCATTGTTATTTACGTACCCGTAGCCATCTGGGAGGAGGAAACTCATTACCAGAGAGAAAGCAGATTCCGAATGAACAATCTCTATGATCTGGAAGTTTTCCACAAGAGCCTTACGGGAAATTTCAACCCGGATTTCCATGAAGCAATGAATCTTGTCAATGCTGCCCGGGATTCCGTGGTAGCCGATTCCCTATTTATTGAAGAGCAGTCCATCACTCTTAATGACAAAGAATACCTGGTGGATATTTATGATAATTTCGCGTTTGAATATGACACCACATTTGGCTTTAAAAGCTTTCGCCGTGATACGATCCTGGATACAACACTGCAGATCGCAGTTTATGACCAAAGCCTGGGCCGGGATGATTCAATATTTATTCAAAAACGAGACCTGTTTTCCTATGAGGAAGATCCCAATTTCAACAGAATTGTCAAAAAAGAACCGGTTGAACGGGTTGAACTGGTGGAATATTATAAAACATTCCTGCCCGATTCATCCACTTATTACTGTCCATTGACCGAAAAGGCATACCAGATAGATATTTCCGAGGAGGGCAGCAGCTTCAAGGTCTCCAGTCCCATTACAGTGACAGTGAAAAAGCCAAGATATCTTTTATTTTCATTTAAGGCCAACAGCCACGGTATTATACAAGACGGAACCAGAAGCTGGGATTGATCTGAGCTGACATGATTGGCCTGGTATTATCCGACTCATTTTTACTTTGCGGTGTCTGGGAAGTAGAGGGAAGTGCCAAAATACTGAAATCTCTTTCCAGGGTGCAATTCTCCGATCCCATCACCAGCGTACTGTACCAGGAAGCAGAATTAAATACTATCCTGGCACCTGCTTTGCGCCAGGCGTCTGAAGAGCATACCATAGATGGCCAGAATGTGTCCGTGGTGATTCCCGATATTTTCCTGACCCATAGTGCTTTGAAAATGGAAAAAGACCTGGGGCGGGATGATTACTGGGAATTCATCCAATGGCTGGATAGGAAGAAAGGAAAGCCGGAGGGGCAGAATCAGCTTATTTTTGGCCAGGTGTATCTACCTGGCGATGAAAGTATCCATGTCTGCAGTGTTCCTCTGCCCGTGACCAGGACCCTGAAATTATCTATCATTGAACTGGGCGCCATGCCGGTCTGGATGGGACCTGCCAGTTCACTGTACCTGGACGGTACAGGCATGTCCGAGGCCGCCATGATCCAGAGGCACGGCAACAGATACACCTTTTACAAGGTGCAGAACAACCACTTTGACATAGGGAAGATTGCTTTTTCCGGCGGTGCCCCCCGGGTGATCTCCTCCACAGAAGCAGAAAATGTGACCCTGGCTGCACTGGGTCTGGAAAAATCGGAACTGGATGACATTCCTGTTTTCTGCCCGCAGAAGCTTGGCCGCCAGGCACTCTCCTCCTGGGAAGCGTCTGATTTTCGGTCTCCGGAGACTTTTTCGGATATTAACGCTGAAGATCATCAGGTCAACCTCAATGGCATTCCCTACTACGAAGGCAGTATCATGACCCAGCTGATCCATAGTATTGCCACTGATTATTCATTTAATTTTTTCAATGAACCGGGTTTAACTGACTTCCTGTTTACAACCGTCATTGATGCCCATAAACAGATGCTGGCACTGCATGCTGAGGTGGCAGGTGATGAGGAACAGGAAGCAACTACTGCCGAAACAGCACCTGAAACCGCCCCGGACAAAATATGGCTGCTGGCAGCAGTCGTGGTGATTGTGCTGGGGTTTATCGGATTTCAATACGTCAAACTCCGGGAAGAATTAAACCTGCCGCTGTTCGGCAAGGATAAAACCTACAGTATTGAAAGAACTGCGGTGAGCCGGGCCAATCAAATCGAGCGATCTGTTATTCGATCATCGGCTAAGCTTATCCAGGAATCACAGGCAATTTCGGATGCGTTGCTGAAACTACTGATACAAACGGACCTTGAGCGCTACAACGTTCTGACAATTACCAAAAATTTTGCCAGTATGGAATATACCAGCGGCATGAACCCCAACATTGAAAATATTCTGGAACTGGAACCCACCTCATTCTCCGTTGAACCCCTGGGCACAGACAGTACCGTATTCTCCTGGTATTACACCTTTGATATGCCGGACCTGGCCTCGGTCAATCAGGGTATGACACCCCTGTCCAAAGAAGACCTGCTGCTGCAGCTGGATACCACCCTGACCGATTACAGCTTGAAATATTTTGACCAGATCTTCCTGGAAAACCAGATCTATGAACCCCTGCTGCTGTTGGCCAGGGATAAATCCAACATTTTGCAGGCAAGCGCCGTCCTTTCCAACAGTGGTGACCGAATTTTGTTGAGAAAATTTGTTTTATTCAATTCCTACGAACACCCTGCGCCCCGGGCTGGTTTTTACCTGTCTTTACTGAAAGACTGATCGGTGCGTATTCTGGCGGGCCGGTTTAAAGGCCAGAGCATTTTCACATCCAGGAAACTGCCCTATCGTCCCACGCAAACTCGTATTCGAAAAAGTATTTTTGACCGTTTAAATCCCTACCGGTATGAAACAGTGCTGGACCTGTTCGCCGGCAGCGGGATCATGGGTTTTGAGGCAGCGAGCAGGGGCGCCAGGGAAGTGACCCTGGTGGAGAAGGATAAAAGGAGCCTGGTCCTGTTAAAAGAGAACGGTAAAAAGTTTCAAGGGGTGGATTTTCAATTTATATACCGGGATGCGATCCGCTTTCTGGAAACCGAAAATGCCTTCGACCTCATTTTCGCGGACCCGCCCTACGGTCTTTACGCCCTGGACGGGATGGTGAAAACATTTCTGGATCGCTTGCATAAGAAGGGTAAATTTGTTCTGGAATGCGCAGCCAGTCAACAGCCATACCCTGATGCATCTAGTGTTTCCTTTGGCGATACGCGCATCCTGATCTGGACAAAAGAATGAGCAGAATCATTTATCCGGGAACTTTCGACCCCATTCACAACGGCCATATTGATATTGCAGCCCGGGCGTCAAAGTTATTTGATGAATTGATTTTTGTGGTCGCAGTTAACGCCGACAAGAACCCGCTGCTCACTGCCGAGGAAAGAGTGCAGTTGATACTGGATTCCACCCCGCACCTGAACAACGTAACTGCCCAGCAGTTTACCGGGCTGGTGGTAAACTATGCCCAGGACTGTGATGCAGTGGCCATCATCCGCGGCTTACGGCATGTAAGTGATTTTGAGTTTGAATTCCAGATGGCCATGATGAATTACCACTTAAATTCAAATATTGCCTCCCTGTTCATGATGCCCGACGAAAAATATATCCATCTGAATTCCACTGTGGTGAAAGATGTAGTGCGGCTAGGGGGCAACATAGACGAATTTGTTCCCAAACCGGTAAAAGACATATTATTGTATAAATATTCACGTTGAATATTTTTAGATTGCATTCCTGATTATTCCTTATAAAGGTCTATTACATGCCCACCTACGACTATATTTGCAATGAATGCGGTGAGCGGTTCGAACATTTTCAAACTATGTCTTCGGATCCGTTAAAACAGCGTCCCGGCTGTGAGAAGGAGCAGTGCAGTGTGACCCGGGTTATCAGCGGAGGTACGGGTCTGATCTTTAAAGGTTCGGGGTTCTATCTGACCGATTATACGGACAAGGGCAAGAAAAAAACACCTGCCGAGGGGGAAAAACCCAAGCCCGCAACTGAAAAAAAGGCAGCAGTTAACAAGGAAGCAAAAGCAGAAAGTTCTCCTTCATGACCACAGCAAAAAAGATCACCATGTCCCAGGGAACAATCAATGTGCCCGATTATCCCATCATCCCCTACATAGAAGGGGATGGAACCGGTCCTGATATCTGGCAGGTGGCGGTCCATGTATTTGATATTGCCGTGGAAAAAGCCTACGGAGACCAGAGAAAAATTCATTGGCATGAGGTGCTGGCGGGCGAAAAATCATACCGCAGCAACGGGGACTGGCTGCCCCAGTCAACATTAGACACCATTAAAAGCCATCTCGTGGCCATTAAAGGCCCCCTGACCACTCCTGTGGGCGGCGGAATCCGGTCCCTGAATGTGGCCCTGCGGCAGAAACTGGACCTCTTTGCCTGCGTAAGGCCTGTGCGCTGGCTCAAGGGTGTGCCCTCCCCGGTGAAGCAACCGGACCTGGTGGATATGATCATTTTCAGGGAGAATACAGAGGATATCTACGCCGGCATCGAGTGGATGCATGGGACGAAGGAACTGGAACAGGTAAAATCTTTTTTAATGGATGAAATGAAGGTGACAAATATCCGCTTTCCGGATACGGCCAGCCTGGGGGTCAAACCTGTCTCGAAAGAAGGGACACAGCGCCTGGTTCGGGCCGCCATCGAAGAGGCCCTGGCCAAAGGCCGCAAATCGGTCACCCTGGTGCATAAGGGCAACATTATGAAATTCACGGAGGGCGCCTTCCGGGACTGGGGCTATGAAGTAGCCCGGGAAGATTACAGCTCCAAAGACCTGGATGGAGGCCCATGGCAGGTCATTGACCACCAGGGTAGGGAGCTTATTGTAAAGGACGTAATCGCCGATGCCTTCCTGCAGCAGATACTGCTGCGCCCCGCGGAATACGATATAATTGCCACCACAAACCTGAACGGTGACTATATTTCCGATGCCCTGGCGGCCATTGTGGGCGGGATCGGAATAGCTCCCGGGGCCAATATCAATTATACCAGCGGACACGCCATATTTGAGGCCACCCACGGCACGGCCCCCAAGTACGCAGGACAGGATAAGGTGAACCCCAGTTCCCTCATTTTATCCGGTGTTATGATGCTGGAATATATTGGCTGGCGGGAAGCAGCGGATCTGATTGTGTCCGGTATCGAGAGCGCTATAAATAAAAAACGCGTTACCTATGATTTTCACCGGCTCATGGAAGGGGCAACAAAACTGAAATGCTCTGAGTTCGGTGCAGAGATCGTGGCCAGTATGGCCTGATCTTTTTTCTGCATAATTTATAAATCTGTTTGTATTCTTGGCGGGAAAATCCGTCTTTTTAATTTATGTTTATCGACTATACAAAAGTTGAATTAACCGCGGGCAGCGGCGGCGGCGGCGCCGTATCCTTCCGCAGGGAAAAATATATTCCCAAAGGCGGTCCGGACGGGGGTGACGGCGGCCGGGGAGGTCATATTATTTTCCAGGCAGACAGCAATCTCCATACTCTGCAGGACGTACGCTACCGGAAACTGTACAGGGCGGAAAACGGAGCCAAAGGCGCCGGGGCCCGGAAAACAGGCCGGAATGGTACGGATGTCATTGTACCGGTACCCATTGGCACCTTGATCAAAGGGGCAGGAGGGGCAGATATAGTGGCTGACCTGGTAGCTGAAAAGCAGCAGGTTATTGTATGCCGGGGCGGTGACGGCGGCCGGGGCAATACACATTTTAAGTCTTCTACCCGGCAGGCGCCGCAAAAAGCACAGCCAGGAAAGCCGGGTGAATCCGGTTCTTTTGAGATTGAGCTAAAGGTCCTGGCCGACGTGGGACTGGTTGGCCTGCCAAACGCCGGTAAATCAACCCTGCTTGCCCGCTTATCCGCGGCCCGGCCCAAGATCGCCGATTATCCCTTTACCACCCTGGAACCCCACCTGGGGATTGTGAAATACAATGAGTATCAATCTTTTGTGATGGCGGACATTCCCGGCCTGATCGAGGGCGCCAGCGCCGGCAAGGGGCTGGGGCATCAATTCTTAAAGCACGTGGAGCGGAACAAGGTATTGCTCTATTTGATCGACTGCGCGGATGAAGATCCCCGGGAGACCTTCCAGACCCTGCAACAGGAAGTCCTGCAGTTTAACCCGGACCTGGCCTTAAAACCCATCCTCATATGCAGGTCTAAAATGGACCTGGAAACGGACAATATACATCCCTGGCAGGATTTCGATCAGGAAGTGCTCCCCATCTCCGCTGTGAGCGGCAGCGGGTTGAATGAATTGATTTCAAAAATAACAGGTTTGCTGCGTGAAAACAATTAACCCCAGCATTATAATCAACCTGCTGGCAGTACCCAAAATGGGTCGCCAACGAACCCGTCAACTGATGGCCCACTTTGGCCCCGAAGTCAATCCATTTGATCTTTCTGTAAAGGAATTGTGCTCAGTTAAGGGAATCAGCAAGGATATTGCCCGGTCTATCAAATCCTATTCCCGGTTTGAACTCGGTGAGGCAGAAGTCGAAGCTGCCTGCCGAAAAAACATCACCCTGATTACCTGCTGGAATAAGCACTACCCGGTCTTACTGAAAAAAATCTATGACCCGCCCATTCTGCTGTATTGTACCGGGCAGCCTCTGCAGGCCCGGGAAGACACAATCGCCATTGTGGGTACCAGGCGCTACACAGCCTACGGCAAGTCCGTCACCCAGTCCATTACGCGGGATCTAGCCCTGGCGGGATTGACCGTTGTCAGCGGACTGGCCCGGGGCATCGACACTATTGCCCACCAGGAAACAGTCCGGAACGGCTGCCGAACCATTGCTGTCCTTGGAACCGGGCTGGATATTCTTTACCCCCCGGAAAACAGGCAGTTGGCCTCCCAGATCTGCGAGCGGGGAACAATTATCACTGAATTCCCCCTGTCCACAGGACCAGAGCGGGGAAATTTCCCCCAAAGGAACAGGATCATCGCCGGCCTTGCCCATGCCGTTTTGGTGTCGGAAGCAGGTCACAGGAGCGGAGCCATGTTGACTGCCCTGGATGCCGTGGATCAGAACCGGGATGTATTTGCCATACCGGGCCGTGTCGTAGATAAGCAGAGTGTAGGCACCAACCGCCTGATCCGCAACGGTGCCGTGCCGGTTGCTACTGGGGAAGAGATCATCCAGGCCATCAACCCAAAACTGTTCAACCCATTGCAGCGGGTCCAGAAAAAGCTGTCAGTCGAATTATCGGAAGCAGAGCAGAAGATCATGGAGAACCTGGGGTCGGACCCCGTGCATATCGACCAGCTGGCAAACCAAATGGAAATGGAGATCACATCACTGCTGCAGCAGCTGTTGAGCCTGGAGTTGAAGAACGCGGTGCAGCAGGTGGGGGGCAAGCAGTTTGTACGCGCTTGAGCACAGGATAATTAATCTGTAAGTTTTCCTTCACAAAATACTCTTAAACGGAGAGGTGGCCGAGCGGCTGAAGGCGCTCGCCTGCTAAGCGAGTAACAGGCAAACCCTGTTCGAGGGTTCGAATCCCTCCCTCTCCGCAAGCTTTTTATCGTCAGAAGAACCCCACATCCGTGGGGTTCTTTATTTGTAGCATTATACAACCGTTAATATTATCAAAAAGCAGTAAATCAAGTTTATTTACTTGGTATTTACTTGCATTCAATAATTTTTACCAATAAAAGTACCCTTTGTTCCCAGTAATAAGTGTTATTGTGAAAAATGTAGCTGGTTAAACTGACTGGTGTGCAAAAAAGCCTTAAAATTCTACCAACGTGCACATCAATTCAAAAATCTCAACCTACTTTTCCTAACCCAGAAGAGACATACCCGGGGGTGGGGTCAATAAATAAGACCCACACACATTGTAATGCTATTTTTTGGGAAAGTTCAAAACCTTACAGAAAAAATTTAAGGTTTATTTAAGATGCGGGCAGTAGGTATTTATTCCTAATTTAGGAAAATACAGTTTTCGGAGCCAGACTATGA
>ERZ651768.252-NODE-252-length-40087-cov-6.990002_pt1 | contig 40087 bp, 57 predicted proteins | sample MGYA00514754_ERZ651768 | MGnify/ENA metagenome assembly ERZ651768
TCACAAATGTTCGGTGATTTTAAGGAGTATTCACAACAAGATAAAGATTGGAATGTTTATGATGAATGTCATAAAATATATTCTGGTAGAGAAAAGGATTCAAATCAACAGATATATATAAGTACATGGCAGAGCCTTTATAGGTTACCAAAAAAGTATTTTGAACAATTTTCCGTGATTGTAGGTGATGAAGCACATTTAGCTACAGCAACCTCATTAAAGAATATATTAGAAAGATCAACTGCTTGTAGGTATCGTTTTGGTACCACAGGAACATTAACAGATTCTAAGACACATAAATTAGTTCTTGAGGGATTATTTGGAAAAACATACACGGCTATTACATCGAAGGAATTGATGGATGATGAACATATTTCCAAATTGAATATACAATGTTTGCAATTGGAGTATCCTGAAGAAGAACGTAAGTTTATGAAGAGTGCATCATATGCTGAGGAGATAGCTTATATTGTAGCACATAAAAGACGAAATAATTTTTTATGTAATTTAGCTTTAGATCAAAAAGGTAATACATTAATACTTTTTAATTTTATTGAACTGCACGGAAAAGTATTATTAAAGTTATTAAAGGAGAAGGATCCGAAAAGAAAAGTATATTTTATTGCCGGTGAAACTGATGTTGAACAAAGAGAGGCAATTAGGAAAGCAACAGAAGAAGAAAAGAACGCAATCATTGTTGCAAGTTCTGGTGTCTTATCAACAGGTGTCAATATTAGGAATTTACAAAGTTTAATATTTGCACATCCATTTAAAGCTAAAGTAAGAAATTTACAATCTATTGGTAGGGTGTTGAGGTTGGATGATAAAAATAATAAAGCTGTATTATATGATATTATTGATGATCTACATTGGAAGAAGCGTGATAATTATGGTCTCAAGCATTGGAAGGAACGATTGAATATTTATTTAAAAGAAAAGTTCGATTACGAATATAATTTAATACCATTATAAGGACACATTAAAAATGGGCAAAACGTATCGCAAAGCACGATCAGAAAGACCGAATAAGATAAAACGTAGATGGAAAGAGTTCAGAGTGAAACGTAAAATTATAAAGGAGCAGGAGGAATATGAACAGACCTCGGAAATGTCCGAAATGTCAAACGAGAACTTGTATACAAGTAAGTGAAGGTTTTGGTGGCACGGATTGGTTTGTAGATTACCAATGTACTAAATGTAAATATTTTGAAGCAGTTAAATGCAATAAATGTACACCTGACCCACTATGGGTGACGGAATATTCTGTTGCTTCGACAATTCATACACCAATAGGAATTGAGTTATGAAAATTAAAATTTACAGGGAAACTGATAATCCATTACCAGAGTATCAAAACAAGGGTGATGCTGGTATGGATATTCGTTCAAATGAAGATGTGTCAATTCGTGGTTTTCATTGGGAAACAATTGGAACGGGTCTTTACATTATTATACCATTTGGATATGAGGGACAGATGAGATCGAGGTCTGGATTAGCTGCAAAGCATGGAGTACACGTTTTAAATTCACCGGGCACAATTGATTCTGGTTATCGTGATGAACTTAAAGTTATATTGATGAATCATAATCATTGGGCATATGAAGTAAAGAAGGGTGATCGAATTGCACAGTTGGTTATTAGTCCCATGACTCAAGCAAAACTTGAAGAAGTGTATGAGTTAGATAAAGATGATGATCGAGGAGGAGGTCTTGGTTCAACGGGAGATAAATAATGTTTTTTATTGAAGATAATAATTTTTTAACAGATGAACATAAACAATTTATAGAAGCGGTTCAAAGGGCAGATGGAATCCCATATTTTTATCAGCAGAGTTTTGAACCTATGTTTTATAAACCCTTTACACATACACTATTATGTCATGTATTAATATATAGACCAGAGCAACAAGCGGAAGCACGTACGAAAAACTATTATAATTCTGACTATGCTAAAATTTTTGAAGATATGTTATTTACTTTTTGTAATAAGAATCAAATAATATGTAATGAAGTTATTAGAGGAGCAATAAATTTAACTTATAATAATGGTCAAGAGAAATGCTTTCCCCATGTAGATCATCCAGAGTATCATAAACAATTAATGATTTATTTAAATGATCCTCTAGATAAGGAAAGTCATACAGTAATTATGGATAAGGATACACCACTTGGCAAATATGGTAGTGATGGTATTTTATTTCCAGATGAGGAGAAACATCAATTGAAAAGAATAGTTCCAGAAAAATATAAAGGGGTTTGTTTTGAGAACCTTCCCCACTATCAACATTATCCTAAATTTGGTGATCGCATTGTATGCGTTTTTACTTTTAAATAATCGAAAATGTCTAATCCAAAACACTACGTTGATAACGAAAAGTTCTTTAAAGAAATGAAAAAATGGAAACAGGCTGTTATTGATGCTAGAGAGGTTGATGAACCAGATCCCCCTAGTACAGAATATATGGGTGAATGTTTTTTAAAGATATCTGAAAATTTAGCTTGGCGTCCCAACTTTATTAACTATACTTTTCGAGATGACCTAGTGAGTGATGGTATAGAGAATTGTTTACTCTATGCACATAATTTTTCTCCTGAGAAATCTAAAAATCCTTTTTCTTATTTTACTCAAATCATCCACCATGCTTATGTTAGACGGATTACAAAAGAAAAGAAACAAATGCATTTAAAATATCTTCATGTAGAACGTTCTGGTATAATGGAACAGATTGATGTAAGTATCGAAGATAATAAAAGAGTTACAAGACGGTATGTAGAATATTTAAAAACGCATGAGAAGTATGCTGAGAATCCTCAACCAAAGAAACCAAAAAAAAGATCTAAACTTGAACACTTCATGAAATGAAATTTTTATATCCGTTAGCAAAAAGATTTATTGCTGGACATAATTTTGAGTCTGCTATACCTGTAATCTCTAAGTTGATATGGGATGGTTATGATATAACAATTGATTATCTTGGTGAATTAAGTAAGACTGAAGAAGATTGTCAAAAGGCATGGCAACAGTATGTTGATATTATAGAATATTATGGAACACTTCATATCCCTATTGACATATCAATTAAACCAACTCAATTAGGTTTATTGTTAGATAAAACAGACTGTCATGTTCGTTTGATTGATTTGGTTGCTAAGGCATATGAGCATGGTTTAACTATTCGTTTGGATATGGAGGGTTCGGCCGTAACACAAGACACAATTGATTTATGCTTAAAATTACATAAAGACTATCCCAATATTGGGATTGCTCTTCAGGCAAATCTTTATAGGACAGAACAAGATTTAACTTATATGATGGAAAAGGGTGTGTCGGTTAGATTGGTAAAGGGCGCATATAAAGAAGATATTGATATAGCATATCAGAGAAAAGATTTATTATATGATATATTTTTGAAACAAGCTTTGCGGTTGGTATCAGATAGATGTCGAACTTATTATCATTATAAGAATGATACATCACCGATACCATCTATAGGAACACATGATGAACCGTTAATAGATGATATCCTTGGTTATTTAAATCGATTTAATATAGCTAAAGATGATTTGTTTATTGAAATGTTATACGGGATACGACGCGATTTAAGTTCTTCCTTGAAAAAACAAGGATATTGTGTTAGACTATATGTACCATTCGGTGAAGATTGGTTACCATATACTTTACGGAGATTAAGAGAGTTTAAAAATTTAAAATTTGTTTTTACTAATATTATAAAGGAATTCTTTAGTGGCCACTGATTATTCTATTTTATTTTTTGATGAGTGTGCAAGATGTAGTCAATTTGAACCAGACTATGATCATAAAAATTGTAGTTTTGATATTGAACATATAGATGGTATAGCAACACAAACGTTTGAATGTACTAGATGTCACTTTAAATGGACAAGGAAATATTATCATGAAGATAGCCCTGATAACTGATCAACACTTCGGAGGAAAACAGGATAGTCAATCATTTAGCGATTATCTTGAAAGATTTTACGCCAACCAATTTTTTCCATACTTAGAAGAAAATCATATTCATACAGTAATAGATTTGGGTGATACCTTTGATCGCCGAAAGTATGTAAATTTCCATACACTGCATCAGGTAAGACGATTTTATTTTGATGTTATGAGAGAAAATCATATCCAACTACATTCTATTGTTGGTAATCATTCTACTTATTATCGAAACACAAATGATGTTAATAGTTCTGATTTATTATATGGATATTATGATAATGTGTATACATATGCATCCCCTACTCCAATATCTATTGATGGTACAATTATTGATTTGATTCCTTGGATTAATTCTGGAAATTATGATGAGGTGATGTATTTTATTAAAAATTCGAAAGCACAAGTTATGCTTGGCCATTTAGAGATTGATGGATTTGCTATGTATAAAGGATATGTAGCTAATTCAGGACTTCCTAAAAAGTTATTTAATAGGTATGAGATAGTATGTTCGGGACATTATCACCACAAGTCAAGTAAAGACAATATTCATTATCTTGGTGCTCCATATGAAATTACTTGGAATGATTATGATGATCCTAGAGGGTTTCATGTATTTGATACTGAAACAAGAGAATTAGAATTTATTCGTAATAAGTATCGGTTATTTGAAAAGATTTATTATGATGATAGTGGCAATGTTGATTATAAAAAACTAGATACAAGTTATTATAAAAATAAAATTATAAAATTAATAGTAGAAGAAAAAACTAATTTATCTAATTTTGAAGATTTTGTTGATCGGTTATATAAATCTGATTTAATTGATTTAACTATACTTGAAGATTTATCAGAATATTCTATGAGGTATGCTGAGGAAGATGAAGAAGATTTAGAAGTAGGAAACACTTCTACTTTTCTCAATGAATATGTGGATAGTATGCCGGATGATAATGTTAAGAAAGATGAGCGAACTAAAGTTAAGAAATTATTGCAAGTCATATATGATGAGGCTTTAAATATAGATGATTAAATTAAAGACTGTAAGGTTTAAGAATTTCTTAGCCACTGGTAATAGATTTTTAGAAGTAGAGTTAGATAAAGAACCAATGATGTTAATTGTAGGTAAGAATGGCGCTGGTAAATCTACATTAATTGATGCTATTACTTTTTCTTTGTTTGGTAAACCATTCAAGAAGATTAATAAAGGGCAGTTGTTGAATACTGTCAATGAAAAAGAATTGTTAACAGAAATTGAATTTTCTGTTGGTAAAGCGGAATGGAAAGTTCGCAGAGGTATTAAACCCGCTATATTTGAAATATATCATAATGGAAAAATAATAAACCAAGATGCAAGATCGACTGACTATCAAAAATATTTAGAAGAGGGTATTCTTAAATTAAATTTTAAAACATTTACACAAATTGTAGTATTAGGTTCTGCATCATTTATTCCTTTTATGCAATTAACAGCTAATGATCGCAGAATCATTATTGAGGATATATTGGATATTGGTATATTTTCAGTTATGAAGAATTTACTTAAAGAACGTATAGGTGCACTGAAAGAAGAAATTACAGAATTAGAATATAATATTAAATTATTACAGGAGAAAATTAAATTAGAAGAAAAATATATTGAAGAAATGATAAGTAGTTCTGATAAGAAAAGAGAATCTAATTTAGATAAGATTAAAGAAACAGAAAAAACTATTGCGGGTATACAGTCTGAAATTGAAGGGTATCAAGAGAATGTACTATTTATATCAGCATCAATTGTTGATCAAACTTCTATTTTAAAAAAGAATAAAGATTTAGATAATTACCGTTCACAGATTGATAAGAATTTAAAGAAACTTAATCAGGATAAAAAGTTTTTCGAGGATAATGAAAACTGTCCAACTTGCGAACAGGATATTGATGCAGACTTTAAGAAAAGAAAACTTATTGATGTTGAAGATGATCTAGATGAAATGAATGAGGGTTTAGATAAGCTCGTGTTGGAAGTTGAGAAGGTTGTAACACGCATTTCTGAAATTACAGAATGTAATGGTAAGATACAAGATCAAGAAACATTAATTACAAGAAGGTATAGTGACACACAAGCGCATCAAACATATATTAATAGACTTCGGGAGGAGATGTCTGAATATAATTTACAGGAAATAGATACTAATAAAAAAAGATTAATGGAAAATGAATTGGATGAAAATAAAAAATCCAGATTACGATATGTAGAACAAAGAAGATATTATGACATATTAAATACTATATTAAATGATAAGGGAATTAAGACAAGAGTAATACGAAAGTATCTTCCCGTTATTAATAAGCATGTAAATAATTATCTCAAGGATATGGATTTCTTTGTGAATTTTCAGCTGGATGAAAATTTCAATGAATCTATTAAAAGCAGGCACAGAGATGATTTTTCATATTATTCGTTTTCTGAAGGAGAAAAGAAACGAATTGATATATCTTTGTTATTGACATGGAGAGATATTGCATCTATGAGAAATAGTGTTAATGTTAATTTATTAATTCTTGATGAAATATTTGATGCTAGTTTGGATCAAGCTGGTGTGGATGATCTAATGAAATTATTTAATATATTAAAAGGAACAAATTTGTTTGTTATATCACATAAGTTAGATATACTTGATGATAAGTTTCCATCTAAGATTACAGTAGAGAAAGTTAATAATTTTACACAATTAGTACAAGAATGATTATAAAATTTAAAAGCGCGAAGCCATATCATAAATTTAATCCGTGGTATGAATATGATATATGGGAAGGTCAAATTAATGTAGAAGGATTGGCAAATACGGTTTTAGAAATAGAAAAATCAATTTTAGATGAAACGGAGAAATCAAGAGCATATGATGGAGACACCGGTTTAGGTAAAGATAGTTTAACTAGCAGATTTGCACAATTTAATTTATTTCAAATAGAAGAAACTAAATTTTTAGGTGAGATTGTAAAGAATGAGGTTCAATTATATACAAAGGATAATTCTATATTATATGGTCAATGCTGGGCTAATGTTATGAGGAAAGGCGAAGCAATAGGTACACATTCACATGCTATAGGTATGCACGCTTATTTAAGTGGAAATATTGCTGTTCAAACTATTGAAACATCGACATACTATTTAACTCCTTATTTTGAAGAAATTTATGAATCAAAAAATGAGGATGGTAAGATAACATTATTTCCTAGTTGGATAAAACATTATACAGATGCTGCTCTAAATGATATAGAAAGAATTACAATTGGTTTTGATTTGGTTAATTCTGAAGGTTATGAAAAGGGTATTAATGACGCGAAAAAAGATCATTGGGAAAAATTGCAATGAAACAAAGTAAATTGCAAAGTTTTATTGAGTCTGTTGTTACAGTCGGTTCTGGATTCTTTGTAGCCCTTGCTGTGCAGTTATTAATTTTCCCCTTATATGATATAGATATTACTTTATTTCAGAATATTCAGATAGTAATGATATTAACTGTTACATCTGTTATTAGAATATATATTGTTCGAAGATGTTTTAATAGGATTAAATAATGCCGTTATATACTTATAAATGCACACAGTGTGGTTTCCAAGATGAATTTATAATAGATGTTAAGAAGAGAGATAAAAAATTTCCTTGTGAACAAGATCAGTGTACCGGTGTAATGGGAAGAGATGGAACCGATATATCATCATTTAAATTAAAGGGTGATTGTTGGTATAAAGATGGATATAGTAAAAAACCCAAACCCAAACCTAAACCTAAACCTAAGAAAGAGGAGAAGAAAGAATGAAGAAATTTATAATTGCTGGTATTTTCTTATTTTTTGGTTTGATGTTTGTATTGGATCCATTTAAGTGGTGGCCAATAGAGGGTCTTGTTGGTAAGGGAAGACCACCCTGTACGGCGGAGGATACTCGTCCTACATGTACAGGAAAAATTAAATTTTTTTAATGAACCTTGCCAAATGCGATTTGCGATCTTATAATATATATAGACGGTAGAAAACTGCCGATAATCTTAATTGAAGGAGAACAGGATGAACTTAATTAAACATAATAACCTTTTTGATGATATTTTTCCAGCTTGGACAAATTGGGATCGTTTTGATAATTATCTTATGAATAATGATCCATGGACAACTAGCGCACGACATCGTCCACATAATAAGTATCGTTGGAATGAAACCGATGAAGCTTATACTTTGGATATTGTTATGCCGGGTATGACCAAGAAGGATATTGATCTTACATTTAAAGAGGGAACACTTACTATTAAATGCAAGAAGGAAGTATCTGATAATGATTCACAATTTTATGGTGTAAAAACCGATCAGACTTTCAATAACTTTCCACGCGCCGTTAATGCGGATAAAGTATCTGCTGAGATGGAAAATGGTGTTTTGGCGATTACTTTGCCGAAGAGGGTGTCGGATAAGCCAAAAATCATAGATATTAAGTAAATAAGTCCTTTAAATATAAGGGGTTATATGCTTTAAAATATAACCCCTTATAAACAAAGGCGTTACAAAGTATTTTCACTTATTGTTTGTTTTCAATGGGTTACAATGGCGCTTTTTCCTTGACATTCCTTTCCAATTGCTTTAAAATGGTAGTATATTTAATGATTAATTGAGAAGGACAATTGGAATGATGAAGATTGAATCAAAAGAAAAGCTAGCAAAATTGTTAGCAGTCGAAGATTTGGATGTTCAACATAGACAAGTTAAAACGGCTATGTTTGATGTTCAGAATCGATGCATCATCTTACCTGTTTGGAAAGATATGCCTAATCATTTATATGACTTACTTTTAGGTCATGAGGTTGGACATGCTCTTTTCACCCCTACCGATCCCGCTCGTCTCAAGAAGATTAATAAAGAAACCTCCAAAGATTGCGTCAATGTAATTGAAGATGCTAGAATTGAAAAACTCGTTAAAAACAAATATCCGGGTTTGAGAAAACAATTCTATCGTGGATATGATTATTTAAATAAAGACGACTTTTTTGGTGTGAAAGACAAGATTGTAAATGAACTGCCTTTTTTGGATCGTATTAATTTGCGTTTTAAACTTAATCAGGCGGTTTCTGTTTCTTTTAATGATGACGAACAGAAAATGGTTGATAAGGTAGTGGATGTAAAAACATTCGCCGATGTTGAAGCCGTAGCAAAAGAAATTCACCAATATATAAAGGATAACGAATTATTTGAGCAGGGTACTCCGACTGACCAACCTCCCACGGAATATAATGATGATGATTTCCCTCAGTCAGGTGAAGAAGGAGAATCTGCCGAACTTCAAGAAGATGAAGATGGAGAAGAATCAGAAGATGAAATAGATGGTGAAGAAGAAGGCGAAGAAGATGAAGATGGTGAAGATGATGGTGATTGGGAAGAAAAACCCAAAACTGAAGAAGAAGAGATGGATGAGGCTTTTAATAAGATAAAAGAAGATGATGAAATCCTCATTGATGAAAAAATGTCTGACGAGCCTCCGGAGCCAAATGATGATGATGATCCTGTTCGTGCTGAGACCCAACGAAATTTTGCAGAACGCATAGAGTCATTTGCACATGTGGATCATAAAGTACATTATATCACAGTACCGGATAATGTTAATTGGAAAAGTGCGATTGTTGATTATAAGGAAGTACATCGAAACATTAACGAGTTTTATGATTCTAAGGATCATATATTTTGGAAAACTGGTGGTACTTATTATAATGATGCTTCACATAAGGATCTCAGAGATCGTGTTTATGGTTATGCGAGGGAAACCTTAGAGACAATTAAAAAAGAATCTGGCAAGAATGTAAATCATATTGCTATGGAATTTGAGCGGAAGAAAGCAGCCGATGTATATAAAAGAACATTGGTGACTAAAACTGGTATTTTAGATACCAATAAAATGTTTTCTGCGTCATATAATGATGATGTATTTAAAAAGAACGTTCGTGTTGCAGATGGCAAAAATCATGGTTTAGTGATGTTTGTTGATTGGTCTGGTTCGATGTCTGAAAATTTATATGGAACCATTCGACAGTTAATTGAGTTGTCTATGTTTTGTCAAAAAGTAAACATTCCTTTTGAAGTATACAGTTTTACAGAACGAAGTGTTTATAATGTAGACGGTGATAAGGTTAGAAAGAAAGAACCAATCTTTAAATGTAAGCATGGTGATTTAGCAGTTGATAGGCATGTTGGATTGAGAAATTTTCTTTCTAGCAGAATGTCAAAGGTTGAATTTAATAACGCATTGCGTAATCTTTGTATTTTAGCAAATCGTTATAACTACACACGGGGTGGTTCTTATGGAAGTTATAACCATAATTATCCAGTTCCACAAGAGGAAGAATTACATGGAACACCGTTGAATGGTGCTATCTTATTATCAGAGCATATTATTCGAGATTTTAAGAAACGAAATAATTTGCAAAATGTTAATGCAGTATGGTTAACTGATGGTGAAGCAAATGGTAGTACTTATGAATGGGATGCGGAAAAAATGGAAGGTACATATATTCGCCGTCAATACGATACATTGTATTTGCAGGATAAGAAAACGAAGAAGAACCATATAATAGGAAAGAGTGGTGGACAGCATGGTCTTACCCCTTCACTTTTCGATGTGGTTAAATCAAGACTGGATATCAATATTGTCGGTTTTTATATTATTCCAAGATTTACTCCGAACGCATTATGGAGATTTTCTCCTAGAGATTATAATAAGAATAATCCGGCTGGTAAAGAGAAATTTAGAAATTGGATTTCTGAAGCAAAGAAAGCTGGTTTCTTTGTAAAGACGGAATCAGGATATGATGAATATTATGTTATTCAAGCATTGAACAAGAATCAGGCGATTGGTGAAATCGACGAAAAGATGACCACTCGTAAGATGTCTACCCTCTTTTCTAGACAAAATAGCCAGTTTAAATCAACGAGGGTTATCCTGTCTAGATTCGTGGATCTAATTACGGCTTAATATACAGCGATTTAATGCGATATTTACCTCAATACATAGTAGGATATGGGTCAAATAACATCGCCTTATATCGCCGTTAAACGAGCCAATAAAACCTTTAAATATAAGGAGTTACATTTATTTTCACTTATTGTTTGTTTTCAATGGGTTACAATGGCGCTTTTTCCTTGACAAACCCGTGAAAATTTGTTATAATATATATAAGAATTGAATATTAACTGATAGGAGTTACATACATTATGAAGAAGCTTGATATGAATTCAACTTCAACTCGCAGAGCTTTCAAAGCAGAAATTGATAAGCTCTATGGTGTTGGAGCATTCACATTGGAACAAGCCAAAAGTGCGCTCGTTTCATGTGGTGAGGATTTAAAAAGTAAATGGCCTGCCATTTATAAAATCGTCTTGAAAAGACATTGTGAAGTTGAACCGGGTCTATTTTCATTTGCTGGTAATGCTGCAGTTAGCATTGAAGCAAGTAAAGTGGAAGAGAAGCAAAAAACTCTCGAATCTGATTGGGAAGTTTTATCTGAAGCTCCGGTGAAACCGAAAGTAGTTGCTAATGCGGCTCCTTTTATTATTAACCTCATTCCTAAAAGAGATCCTCAATATGTATCTTGGGGACATTTTAAAGACATTAAGACCGTTTTAGAGAAGCGAATATTTTATCCGCTGTTTGTTACTGGTCTTTCTGGTAACGGCAAGACCTCCATGATTCGGGAAGTTTGTGCTAAACTTAAACGTGACTTCGTTCGTGTTAACATTACTGTTGAGACGGATGAGGATGACTTGCTTGGTGGTTTCCGATTAGTTAACGGTGAAACGGTTTGGCAGGATGGTCCTATCATCGTCGCTATGCGAACCGGTGCTGTTGCACTTATTGATGAAATTGACTTAGCATCACATAAGATTATGTGCTTACAACCGATCATGGAAGGTCAGCCAATTTATTTGAAGAAGATTAATGAAGTGGTTTATCCGAAGCCCGGTTTTAATATTGTGGCAACGGCTAATACAAAAGGTAAGGGTTCTGAAGATGGACGTTTCATGGGAACCAATATCTTGAATGAAGCATTTCTTGATCGTTTTTCAGCTACCTTTTATCAAGAATATCCCTCAGCTGCTTATGAAGCTAAAATACTTAAGAAGCAATTTTCCGTTCATGATATTCAGGAAGATGACTTTGTAGATAAGTTAGTTAAATGGGCGGATGTAATTCGACAATCTTATAAAGAAGGTGCTGTTGATGAAATTATCACCACCCGAAGGTTGATTGATATTACGAAATCATTTGTCATCTTTGGTGATAAAATGAAATCTGTAGTGATGTGTCTTGAACGTTTTGACACAGAGACAAAAGAATCCTTTTCGGATTTATATACAAAGGTTGATGCGGGTGTATCATTAGAGGATGATGTAGAATCGGATGATACAGAAGATGCAAAGCCAATTGAGAATAAAGACGATCAGGTACCGTTCTAATGCGTTACATATTATTTCTATTATTATTCATGACCGGAATAGCAGATGCTGTTGAGAAACAGGACTGCGAGGTCATGGATAAAAAAGAATTTGCTATAGCATTGGGATGGAAGTTTGGTGGATGGGGTTTTGGAGTTGGACCTGAAATCGCATTCAAAGATTCACAGGGTGTTGATTGGAGCGGAAGTGTGCAGTATATGGTTGCTGAATATCAAGAACTCTGTTCTAGATATAATACAGGTCGAATTTCTCAAGCACAATATGATAGAGAGATTCAAAATATTATTGAAAGAAGTAGGCGGTATGAAATGGAAATTGCAGAGTATTTCCGAAAGAAGAAAGAAGTTATTTTTAATCAGATGGAGAGGGCAGTAAGATGAAAAATGTTATTATGATTACAATTTTGATATTTATGGGAACGGCTTGTGCCGGTATTCCAACAATACCAGAACCACCAAAAGCTTTGGTGGAATATGATCCTCCAAAATGGGTTCTTTTAGGTGGCGGCGCATGGTCGGATTCTAAAGGTAAAGCATTTTATGGTGTGGGATCTGCTACCGGTATTAAAAACTATTCGCTACAGAGAACTATTGCGGATGATAGAGCAAGAGGTGATCTTGGAAAAGTTTTTGAAGTTTATATGACTTCTTTAACAAAAGATTATCAAGCACATACTACAATGGGTGGCTTTGGTGCTTCTAACGAAGAACAAAACGCAGAGGTAGCATTGCAGGTTGTAGTTCATCAAACACTTCGTGGTGTAGTGATTGTAGATCATTTTGAGATCCCCGCTCGCCAAGAGTTTCTTTCTTTAGCTCGTTTAGATTACGATGCTTTTAAGCGAAATGTTGAGAACAATAAAGAGTTCCAACAGCTCCCTCGAAAGATACGTGATGATATTAAAGAAAGAGCTGATAAGCTTCATGAGGAAATGCAAGATGAAGCAAATCGATTAAATCAGAATCGTGGTTTCTTTGCTGAGGATGAATAGTATGAAAGAGCTATTTACATTTATTTTGTTGGTTATGTTTTGGTTTATATTTATTTTCTTAATCAATATATCAATCGCAAATGCAGATGCTCCTGACTGGGTACTTGGAAAAGGACATAAGAGTTTTCCTGATTCCAAGTACTTAGTTGGTGTTGGACTTTCTGATAAGAGTCCTATTACCGCATCGGAATCTGCGCGAGCAGAATTAATTAAGTCTATTAGAGTTAAAGTTAATTCTGTTGCGTTGGATTATAATAGTCGGGACAAATCTGTTTCTGAATCTTCTATTATGTCAGAAACAGATTTCCTTCTTGAGGGTTCACAAGTAAAAGATGGATGGTATGATTCTAGAAATAATTTATACTATTCATTTGTTGTTATTGAAAGAAAGCTTGTTCTTGAAACCTTAAAAGCAATTATTGATAATATACTACAAAGTGTTGCATTAATGTTACGTCAAGGAGATGCATTTTATGTTAATGGCGATATTATAAAAGCGTTAGTATATTATTATGATGGTTATAAAGAAAGTGAGAAACTTCTTCCTTGTATTCAGACCTATAATAGTGTTATAATGGTTAATGAATATAAAAATGAGTATGGTATTTTATTTAGAGAGAAGATTCTAAATATTGTAGATAATATTTATCTTGAGAAAGTAAATAAGACATTAACTGTATCTAAGATATATTTAAATGTTCGTGCTATGTATAATGGGAGAGGTATAAAGAACTTTCCAATTAAATTTTCTAGCGGGTACAATCGTTATAGTGAAAGAATACTTTGTAATAGAGTAGGTGAGTGTGTGGTGAATCCAAGAATAACAAAAGTTGCTCATGTAGATGATGCTGATATTTCTATAAAAGCTGTTGTTGATTTACAGACTTTTGAAAGACATTTTAATCATTCTTTAAAAAAGAATTTATTTGGACGATTAGAATTACTTAGCGTTTCTTTTAACGCAAGAAAAAGAATTAATAAATCTGTTGCCTCACAACCGATACAACCAAAAAGAACCTTTCAACAACCAGTAAAGTTCAGAACATTTTATAAGAATGATATAGGTCTAGGTCCTTTGCGTAGACCATTTTTTATAGATAGATGGAAAGCAAGACAAAGAGGTTATCATGGTAATGTTAATATAAGAATAGGATGGTAATATGCCTCGCGAGATGTTAAAGTTAAGAAAAGGTGATGTTGCATTAAAAATTAGAAGTGACGGATCAGTTGAACTAGCAGGTGTTGGTGATAAGCCAATGATGGATTCTAAAGGAAACATTAATCCTGTTATTTTATTTTCAGCAGCTTGGGCAAAGAAAGATCCGGATCTGATGCATAATTTGATTGTAAATTTTCAGAATTGTGTTCGTGAAGGATACTTTGGTGAAGAAGCAAAGAATGATTTTACTAAAATGGAAGCAGCTGCAAAAGCGGCTCTTGATAAAGATAAGACGGTAGGCAAAGCAAAAATTGAAGAACCAGTTTTAGATCCTGATACAAAACCTTCACTTGGTAATGAATTTGAAACTCATTCTGATGCAGCCTCTGGAGCAGTTACATTTGAACAACCAAAACCATATGATAAGGATGACATGTTGAAAGGGAGAGATTCATGAAATTAAGTTCGGCAACACTTGAGGTTTTAAAAAACTTTTCTAATATTAACCAATCTATTGCAGTCACAATAGGTAGTAAACTTAAAACAGTTAATTCTTTAAAGAATATTCTTGCGCACGCCAAAGTCGAAGAAGATTTTCCAAAAGGATTTGCTATTTATGATTTAACTAAATTTTTAGGTCTGTTGTCTACAATGGATGATCCTGATTTGTCTTTCAATGATAATGACGTTACCATTTCCTCCGGTACAACAAAATGTGATTATCGTTATGCAGATATAGATTATATTGTAAAACCAGAAAAAGATATTGATATGCCCGAGTGTGAAATTCAGTTTACACTTAAAAAGGATGTCTTTACCAGCATGGAAAATTCAGCAACTGTTCTTCAGTTAAATGATATTTATTTTAAAGGTTGTGAAAAGTCTGGTAAGATTATTATGGGCGCAACAAATAAAAAGAATGATTCGGAACATGGACTTTCAATGGAAGTTGGGGAAGGTGTTACGAATAAATTTAATGTTGTTTTGAAGAAAGAGAATCTTAAAATCATTCCGGGTGATTATAATGTTGCTATATCCTCTAAGGGTATTTCGCATTTTAAACATACTGAGTTGGAGTTGGAATATTGGATTGCATTGGAACCTACTAGTGATTATGAGTGATTGGGAAAAATTGAGAGATTGTGTTCTTGGTTTAGGATCAATTATAGCGATAATTTTTTTTATGGGATGGCTAGCTAAATTATGAAAGATAAATTTGGTAGGGAATGGGAAATGGTGACATTAACAGATAAGAAGAAGAAGAAAAAGAAACATAAGAATAAAATTTTATATCCAACGGATAAAAGTATGGAAGAAGAAATGACAGAGATGTTTGAAGATGATAGACCTAAAAGTATGGAGTGATTATGAATAATACATTATGGGTAGAAAAGTATAGACCAGATAAGATTGCAAGTTGTATTTTACCAAATCAACTTAAAACTATGTTTCAGAGTATTGTTGATTCGAAAGAGGTGCCGAACCTTCTTCTCACCGGATGTCCCGGGATTGGAAAGACTACGGTAGCAAAGGCATTATGCAATCAATTGGATTGTGATTGGTTGATGATGAACGGAAGTGATGAAGGTCGTATGATTGATACCTTGAGAACAACCGTTGTGAATTATGCCAGCACTGTAAGTCTCTCCGGTGGGAAGAAGGTCATTATTATTGATGAGGCTGATTACATGAATAAAGATTCTGTGCAACCAGCATTGAGGGGAGTCATAGAAGAATTTTCAAAGAATTGTCGCTTTATATTTACTTGTAATTTTAAGAATCGAATTATACCAGCATTACATTCTCGATGTTCAGTTGTTGATTTTGTCATTAGCAAAGATGATAAACCGCCTCTTGGTATGGAGATGTTGGTAAATGTTAAACGAATATTAACCGAAGAGGGAGTAAAATACGAAGAAAATGTTTTAGTAGAATTAATTATGAAACATTTTCCGGATTTTCGTAGAGTGATTAATGAGTTACAAAAATATTCTTTAAATGGTATTATTGATGATGGTATTCTTAGACAATCATCTGATGAAAATTTTAATGAATTGTTTGCAGCTTTGAAAGGAAAAGATTTTTCCAGTATGAGGAAATGGGTAGCACAAAATATTGATAATGATCATGTGAGATTGTATCGTCAAATTTATGATAATTTAAATGCAAAATTTGAAAAGCAAAGTATTCCACAAGCAGTATTAACAATTGCTGATTATTCTTATAAGTCGGCCTTTGTAGCAGATCAAGAAGTCAATATGGTAGCTTGTTTAACTGAGATAATGATGGAATGTGAATTTATTTGAGGAGGATATATGAATAAGTTAAGGTATAGTGAAATGTTTTATTCACTGCAAGGAGAGGGAAGGTATGTTGGTGTGCCTTCTCTCTTTCTCCGTTTATTTGGCTGTAATTTTGAGTGTTCTGGTTTTGGTCAAGATAGAGATAGATCGAAATGGTTGCCTTTTCATGAAATGCCACACAACAAAGATTATCCAGATGCAAAAGTAATTGGTGATTTACCAGTCCCTCATGTTGGATGTGATAGTTCATTTAGTTGGGGAAAGAAATGGGGACATCTAGCTTCTAATGATGACATTAAAACATTAGTTAAGAAGATGGATGATATGGTTAATTGGTATGGTGATAAAGAACATAAAAGTTCACCGACAGCTTATAAGTATACGCCAAATTTGCTTCAGGATGATGGAGTACATTTAGTTGTAACAGGAGGAGAACCTTTGCTCAGAGGATTCCAAAAGGGATTAGTTGAGTTGATGATACATCCTGATTTGCATACACGATTTGTTACAATTGAAACTAATGGTACACAAGAATTTAGTTTCAAGAAACTCGTATCAGAAAATACACATGAAGCTTATATTGATTATTATAGAAAATTTGGTATTAATAAAAATTGTGGTGTGACATTTTCGGTATCACCAAAGCTTTCTAATAGTGGTGAGAAATGGGAAGAGGCAATTGTACCAGAGGCGCTTGAATCATATAATAGATGGCCGAAATCATATTTGTATCTTAAATTTGTAGTAAGAGATGAGGGTGAAATGAAAGAAGTCCATGAAGCTGTAAGGGCATACAATCATGCAAATATTGATATAGATGCAGTTTATTTAATGCCAGAAACAGGGCCTCATGGTATGTATGATTATGAAGTAGCACAGTTGGCATTGAAGTATGGTTATAAGTTTAGTCCAAGACTTCAGATTAATTTATTTGGAAACGAATGGGGAACTTGATGGCTGATAATCAACAGAATAAAATTAATAAGCCCGGTATGAGAGGAATTCCAAAACGAGATAAGCATTTTGATAAGGTATTATTTGTAGATGATCGATTAGATGCGGATGGAAAAAGACAAGGAATTACTAAAGTTCAAAATGAAACAATAACATCGTTGGAAAAAATTGCTAAGGAATTAAAAGTATCAAGAAGTGAAGTAATAAGAAATGCATTAGAATCATTTTGTAGGTATCAAGAAGATGCAAGAAATTTTGGTAAAAATACATTCTTTACTACTAAAAAAACATATGATATGTGGATACAAGAGAGGAATGATATTGATCAAATCTTCGTAGATATACAAAAGTTAAATCAAACAATTAATGAAAATAGCAAGTCTCCAGAAGTTAAGTTTTTGTCGCAACAAGTTCTATTGTTAGCGAAAATGATTAACGTTACACACAAATTAATATTATGACTCCTAAATATAATTATTATTATGATGAATATTATAAAGACATGGGTACTATATATGATAGATATATCAATAGAGTCAATCCACATGTAGTTGGTGTGTATCGCGGTTCTTTAGGGATGGCGGCACACCTAAGTAATCTTCTTGAATGTCCGATGAGTATTATTAAGTTTCAACATATGGATGGTGATGATAAAAAAGCAGAATGGGTTTTAAATTTAACTGAGGATAAAAGTATTCGAGATAAACCTCAATTTTTTCCGTATTTAATTGTTGTGGATGACATCTATGATACGGGTACAACATTTAGAGCTATTAAAGAACTTCCGGAGTTTCATAATAATCCAGATTATAGTTTGATGGCATTATTTGGTAATAAGAATGATGATGGTGTTCATTTTTTAAATGAACAATTATATAGGTGGATTGTTTTTCCTTGGGAGCGAATAACAGGAGGTTTATAATGTATCAAAGTACAAAAACATATGGTAATGAAGTTGGATTAAGTTGTGCATTTCGTCAATGGAGAGCTGATAGTCATTGTAATAAAATTCATGGTTATAGTTTGGGGTTTCGTTTTACATTTGAAGCTGCACAACTTGATGAACGAAATTGGGTTTATGATTTTGGCGATTGTAAATGGATTAAAAAATATTTAGAAATTGAATTTGATCATAGATTAGCTGTGGCAAAAGATGATCCTAAACTTGAAAGGATTCTGCATTCAGTTTATAATGAGATAGCAGATATTAATGTTATGGATGATGTTGGTTGTGAGAAGTTTGCAGAGAAAGTATATAATTATGTACAACCAAAAGTATATACTGATACAAAGGGTCGAGTAAGTTTATTTAGTGTAGAAGTATTTGAACATGGTGCTAATAGTGCTGTCTATCAAAATCCGTATGGGAGTTCTGTAATATGATTTCTGATGAGTTAGAGCAGAGAATGAGAACAATTAAACATAAGCATTTTGCAAATGATACGATTTATTCATATCTTGATGATGGGGATTTACAAAAGATTGAAGATGAGGTAGCAGTAGCATTTCAAGGTGTCTTAAAAGCATTGGCTATTAATACAAGAGAGGATCATAATACTAAAGATACGGCACGTAGAGTTGCTAAGATGTATGTACATGAGATTTTTAAAGGTCGTTATTATCCTCCACCCGAAGTAACAGCATTTCCAAATGCAAAACAATATGATCAGTTATATATGACGGGTCCTATTAGTGTTGATTCAACTTGTGCACATCATTTCCAACCAATTTCTGGTCAGTGTTATATTGGTATCTTTCCGGGTAAGAAGGTTATTGGTCTATCTAAATTTAATCGTTTGGTTGATTGGATTGTATCAAGACCTCAAATACAAGAGGAGATGACTGAACAAATCGCAGATACAATTGAAAAGGAAACTGAGGCAAAAGGAGTAGCCGTTATTGTAAAGGCAGAGCATTTTTGTATGACTGCAAGAGGTGTAAAGGAACATGAGAGTGATATGATGACTTCAGTACTTCGAGGAGATTTTTTAAAGATAGATCATTTAAAATCCGAATTCTTTTCACTGTTGGGTAATATGAAAGGCATGAAGTAGTGGAAGTAATAGATAACTTTCTGCCAGAGGATGTGTTTGTTCCTATACAAGAAACTATGTTAGGACCTGACTTTCCGTGGTATTATAATGATTTTATTGCATATGATCCTAGTGAAAAAAGAATGTTTATACCACCGGAGAAAGATTCTTGGAATGATTTTCAGTTTATTCATAATTTTTATAAATTGAATAAAGAATATGGTTATCAAGAAATTTGTGGTTACTTAGAACTTATACAACCAATTTTAAAGAAGTTAAAAATGTTTTGTTTGTTACGCTGCAAAGCAAATTTAACAACTTGTACACCAGATGGACATATAATTAGTGGGTATCATTGTGACTATGAATATAATTGCACTACTGCCGTTTATTATCTTACTACTAATAATGGTTATACGATTTTTAAGGATACAGAAGAAAAAGTAGAAAGTGTGGCTAATAGATTAGTAAAATTTAATAGTATGCGGAATCATTCGGGGGTAAGTTGTACGGATGAAAAAATACGGGCTGTAATTAATTTTAATTACATAGAGAATATACGATGAATGATATGACATATATTATGTCTGGTGCCTCAATGGCATTAAAACCGGGCATGGGGGATAAACAAGATGGTGATATTTATTCTGGTATGGTTACTGATACTATTAAAGAATTTGATTCTGGTGTGAATTATGAAATAATGTTTAATGCATATAATGAAGTAAATGCTATGGTAAATTATTTCTCTAAATATAATTACTTCGGAACCAAGTGGCATGCTGATTCTGGCGGGCTGCAGATGATTACTTTAGGTAAAGAGATTACAGAGGAATTAAAAGAAAAAGTATATAGGGTACAAGCACAATATTCATCATATGCAATGTGCTTTGATGAACTACCTATTCATGTACTTGAATTAAAAGGGAAGCAATCACGAATTGATTTATCCGGTAGACGTTATATAGAAGAATGGGCAAAACAAAGAGCACTTAATACGGGTAATAATGTTAAAAGACAGATTGAAGTATTTCGTGAAATGAAATCGGATTCAAAGGTATTTTTAATTTGTCAAGGTAATAATGTAACTGACTTTGTAGAATATTATAATAATGCAATGTCTGTTATCCCTAAAGAATATTATTCATCAATGGCAGGAATTGCATTATCTGCTGCTTGTACCGGTCTTGGTAGATTAGAGGCTATACAGATGTTAGGTTCTTATGGGTTTATGGATATACCAAAAGAAATAGGTAATAAATTACATGTATTAGGATTTGGATCTATAAAACGATTGTGGCCATTATTGCTATTAAAAGAATCCGGTTATATCAATAAGGATATTACCTTTGATTCATCTTCCCATGCTATTAAACCAATATTAGGAGAGTTTGAGGGTGATGATGGAAGAACATATAAATTTGGTACAGAGCCGCATGGTGAAGAAACTTTGTTGCAACAAGGTAATACCCACGAAAAAGATATTATAGAAGGAAATGAATTCTTATATGAAAAGTATGGTCATATCTTGAAACAATATTATGATATGGATTTTGAAGAATTCTTTGAGATTGTGGGATGTTTCGATGTTTCTACTTCAGCGCGATATAATTTAGATTGTAAAAGACAAGTTACTACCAATTTATATCACAGATGGTTAATGGCATTCCAATCATGTTATAAATTTGGTAAAGATATAATTCAGACACGTAAGGATATGAGGGAAGGAATTTTTGATTCTGGTATACCAGCAATGAATGATTTAATTAATGTTAAAACAAAAGAAGATTTCATAAAATGGTTTAAGGTTCATTCTAAACATATGGTTTCAAATCCTATTATAAGATGTAAAACTTTGGAGGATGTAGAAAAGAAAACAATTGTAGCATTGCCTATCTAATGGAGATTTATTATGGTAAAATTTGAACATGATTCAATAGTGGTTGATGATAAATGGATTGTATTACCAGAATCAGATAAAGTTATTTCAATTCTTTCTGGTGGAATGGATTCTACTATTATGACCATTCTATTGGTAAAATATTATGGTGCACGAAGTGTTTATCCTATATCTTTTGATTATAATCAAAAACAGGTAGTAGAGTTAGATCGTGCGGCAGCTTTATGTGACAGACTTGAGTTACCGCATAAAATCTTTGACTTATCTATATTAGGTCAAATTGCTAAACCAATGTGTGCTAATATTTCTGATAGTGATATTGAGATGCCTACCATTAAAGATGTATTAGGTGATCCACAACCAGTTACATACGTTCCTTTTCGTAATATGATGTTATTAACCTTAGCTTTGTCATATGCTGAAACTATGGATATTAGTGAGGTGTTTACCGGATTACAAGTACATGATGAATATGGTTATTGGGATACTACTCTTGCATTTGTTGATTCAATGAATGCCGTTGCTAAACAAAATAGAACACATTATGTTACTGTTGAAGCACCATTTTTACATCTTTCGAAAATTGAAGAATTGAAAATATGTAAAGAAATGGATGCTGTAAATTTGTTAGAGCATACTTTGACATGTTATAACCCTAGAGTTGGACAAAGTTGTGGAGAATGTCCGTCGTGTTCGGAGAGGATTAACGCCTTTATGAAATTAGATATGGTTGATCCAATTGAATATCAAATAGATATTCCATGGAAAATTTAAATGTTTTATATTTTTCCCCAAGCTATACGTAAAGAGGATTGTGAACATATTATTAGCGAGTGTTTGGTTAATCTTGAAGATCAATTTCAAGAAGCAGTAATAGATAAAGAAGCAATAATTGATCCATCATTTCGTAAAACAGATGTTGCTTTTTTAAATAACAGCAGCCCGATCCAAACTAATAAGATTTCCCTTTTCGACAACCATCCGGAGCATAAAAATTGGTATTTTGAGGGGGATAATAAGATTAATAAATTGGTTTATTCTTATGTAATGGAAGCTAATAAACTTTTTTTTAATTATAATATTGATTATTTTGAACCACTACAATTTGCAAGATATCAGAAGGATTACTTTTATGATTGGCATCAAGATTTTCTATTAGACCCAAATAACCATGAATCACGTAAATTATCTTTATCGCTTTCTTTATCAGATCGCGATACATATGAGGGTGGTTATTTAGAATTTTTTAATGGACGCAACATTGATAATAAGTATGGAGGTTATACGGAAATAGTTGTTAATGGGACTAAATTAACTAAAGCTGAGACTAGAGAACAAGCATCGTTACAAGGTTCTATTGTTGTATTTGATAGTAGAGATTGGCATAGAGTTACACCAATAATAAAAGGAACAAGATATTCATTGACGTGTTGGACAGTTGGTCCTAATTTAAGATAGGAGATTATATAATGTGTTCCATAATAGGTTCATATAGTAAGGACAAGATAGAAGAGTTAGCAAAACTTAATAAGTATCGTGGTGAACATTCACATTCATTATTTGTAATATGTCCGGAGACTTACGACATCCTTTTTCAACATAAAGGACTCGGTTCATTAAATCTTCATGAACGTGAAATTCCATCAGGATATATAATTGCCCATCAACAAGCACCCACAAGTGAGAATAGGGATGGTACTATTCATCCAGCTGTATGGCGTAATGATTATTTGTGGCATAATGGTATAATCAAAAAGGATTGTGTTAATAAATTACAAGAGATTCATAAGACAGAAGAAACATGGGATACTAAATTAATATTATGGAATCTTACTAAACTTCATTTCCCTCTTGCCAATGTTGATGGATCATTTTCATGCTTATGGAAATCTAGGAATAATATATTTTTATTTCGTAATGAGATAAGTCCAATGTTTATGGATGATGATTTTAATATTTCTTCAACAAAATTTAAGAATGGAACAGCCATCCCTGCTAATATTATGTGGGATTTTAATATTAAAGATAAACAATTTGTTGCAGGTAAGAATTTTATAACAGTAAATAATCCATATTGGGGTGTGATGTGAAAGTTTTCCATTTAGCATTATTACATATTATTATTATTACAGTATCTAATGCGTTAGTACATATCCCATTAGACCTTTGGGGAATGAAATTAACATGGGCTGCATTTACATATCCGTTTATAGTTGTTATTACAGATTTAACAGTGCGGACATTAGGTAAGGATATAGCATCAAAAACAATATATAGAGCGTTTCCATATGCAATAATTGTTTCAATTTTCGTAGTGTATTTAGAGGGTATGAGTTTCTATTTTGCTCTTAGGATTGGTTTAGCAAGTGCTTGTGCATATGGAATAGGGACATTAATAGATGTGCATGTATTTCAAAAGATACGTGAGAGATGTGATGCTTGGTGGGTTGCACCAATGCTTTCGACTATTATTGCTAATGTTATAGATACATACACATTTTTTATTGTTGCATTTCGTGGTTCGGAAAATATTTTTATGGCAACGCATTGGGTTGAAATGGCAACATCATTAGTTATTTACAAAATAGGTATAGGAATTATATTGTTTTTGCCGGTATATGGTTATATGTTGAAGAGATTTAGACTTATAAATATATAAGTGTAGGGTAGAAAAAAGGAGAAACTCATATGGATATTAATAATATAAACAATAACGATCCAGACATAGACAAAGATGGTTGTCTGCATATAAAATTAAGCCCTGATGATAGTGCTTTACTTGTTCATGTAGATGGTTCAGTAGAGATTATTAGTCGTGATATGTTGAATAATGAAACTGGATATCTTGGAGATGTTGAAGATTTAAATAAAACATTCTCTTTGGTGTTGGCATTAGCTGCATCTTTAGAAAATGAACAATTATATAATATGATTTTTGATAATTTAAATCATGTTTTAATGAAGCAGTGGGATGGTTTAGACGATGATAAAAAAGCAATTATTGCACAAATACGAAAAGAGAATGAAGCTAAACTTACGGATGCGGAACGTAAGGAAAAAAATAAGAGGGTTGATGGATTTCGTCAGCGTATGAGTAAAAGTGAAAGACAATTTTTAGATAATGAAAAGCGGAGGATAATGGAAGATATGAAAGCAGAAATGGATTTTATGAGAGAACAAGCCGGTGAACCTCCTTTTCCTGATCCAAGCATGCATCCACAGGGTATGAGGATGAGACCTAAAAGAAAAATGAACCCGCTTGCTGCTTTACATAATGTAAATTGGAACCCCAATGATAAATCATTGACAGCACACTTTAAAGATTATCGCGCTGATGCACCACCTGATGAGGAGAATAATGAGTAACCCATTTGAGTATGCGAATGACTTGATGACAAAAGAAAGTTATGATGTAGATGTTGAAGAACGAAAAGATTATAAGAAATTTCTTATCAATCGTTCAATGTCTTATCAAACAGATTTAATTTATTTAGTTAATGCAATAAATGTATTTCCTGATCTACCACACAAGTTACATTATGATTTTCTTCATAGCATTATACCGAAAAAGAAGCGCCCAAAAAAGTTTTGGGTGAAGGGAAAGAAGCTCGAACATTTAGCATTGGTAAAAGAATTTTTTAAGTATAGTGATTCTAAGGCTAATACTGCATTATCGGTACTTACGGATGGTGATATAGAATATATAAGGAATAAGTTAAATAAAGGTGGTTAGTCCTGATATTATAAATATTATATAATGGTTGTTATAATAATCGCTGATTTGAATTGAAAGGAACGGGACAATGACAGATAGTATTAAATGGTCTATGGAAGATATGATTGAAGTGAGGTTAAAAGAAGATGATGATTTCCTCAAAGTTAAAGAAACTCTCACACGAATTGGAATAGCTTCTCGAAGAGAAAAAAAGTTATATCAATCCTGTCATATACTTCACAAACAAGGTAAATATTATATTGTTCACTTTAAAGAGTTGTTTGCTTTAGATGGTAAGCCAACAAACCTTTCAGAGAATGATATTGAACGAAGAAATACAGTTGTAAATCTGTTACATGAATGGGATTTAGTAGATATTGTTGTTCCAGAAAAAGCACAACCAACGGTTTCTATTAGACAAATGAAAATTTTACCATTCAGTGAAAAACCAGAATGGGACTTACAAGCAAAGTATAGTATAGGTAATGTTGGTATTAAAACTACTAAAGAAGCTAAGGGGGCTACAGAAATAGATGAAAAAATATTTGAATAAAGTTTTTCAAGGTTTCCCAGTGGGATTGCAGATAGTATTATTGAGTATATTTTTATTTGTAGGATGCGAGGGTTTGGGCTTATATGTTATTAGTACAGCAGGAACTGCCTCAGGTACGTATATTACAAAAAAATATTTAGTTGATAAAGATACAAAAGAAGTAGGACAAATCTTCCAATTAAAAGATGGTAGATGGATTACCAATAAAGGCATCATTTTAAAAGATGATGACCCAAGGATATTACATTTGAAATAATTTATGTGAAAGGAGTATGAGCCCGTGAATGTACAAATAGTGAAATTAATAAGTGGTGAAGAATTAATTGGTGAATTTAATGATTCCACTAATGTAATTACCAGTCCTGTAGTAATGATTCCTGTGGATAATCAAAAGATAGCCTTTAGTCCGTGGATGCCCTATGCTGAAAATAAAGAATTTATATTAAAAGAAAATATTATAATGACAATAGCACAGCCAAGTAAACTTATTGCAAATGAATGGAATAAAGCATTTGGTTCTGGTCTTGTAAGTCTATAGTCTTCCTTGTTTTTTTGATTCTTTTTTGGTATAATTATTATGTGGATATATAAATGTGATGCTGGTGCATATACTGAGGATAATGTATTAAGATTGTTTATTATAATTATTAAGCATCGGTTTTCTCATTTTTTAAAAGGTGAAGGATTTGTTGATTAATTATGAAATTTTATACGTATGTTGCTAAAATAGGGAATCGAATATACTCACGTGAAGTAGATAATAAAGGTGAAACCTATTCAGGTTATACCAGTTTCAAACCAACGTTATATCTTCCCGCCCCACCAGATAAATCAGATTATAAGAGTCTAGATAATGAGTACCTTGGCTCACATACTTTTGATTCAATTAAGGATTGTCAATCATTTCTTTCCTCATATGATGGTACGGTCAATTATTCTATTCATGGTAATCGTAATTATGTTTCACAATATATTACGGAAACATATCCTGATTTACAATGGGATTCTACTAAAATAGAAATATTTAATCTTGATATAGAAACATCAATAGAGAATGGATTTCCTGATATTCGTATAGCTAATTCTGCCATTACAGCAATTACAGTTTATAGTAGTACTGCAGATAGATATTTTGTATTTGGAATGGGAAAGTATAATCCTGATCAACCAGATAAAGCTATAAGTTATTTTGAAAGTGATACTGAACGTGAAATGTTGAAATTGTTTATAGATTGGTGGGCAATTAATATTCCAGATATTGTTACAGGATGGAATATTAAGTTTTTTGATATTCCTTATATAATAAATCGATTAAAGAGATTTGGTTTAAAAGCAGAATTATTATCACCAATAAAAAATCTATATGAAAAAAATATAAAAATAGCTGGTAAAGATAATCAAACATATTTAATTACTGGTGTTTCGGTTTTAGATTATCTTGATTTATATAAGAAATATACTTATAAAATTAGAGAATCATATCGATTAGATTATATTGGTAAAGTTGAATTAGGATTAAGGAAAGATCAAGATGAAATACCGGGCTATGAGTTATATAAAACTGACTATCAAAAGTTTATTAATTACAATATAAGAGATGTTGAAATTGTAAAAAAACTTGATGATAAGATGAAGTTGATGGATTTAATAATTACTATGGCTTATGATTCGGGTATTAATTTTGAAGATGTATTTTCACCGGTAAAGACTTGGGAGTCTATTATCTATAGATTTCTTAAAGAAAAGAAGATATCTATACCAGCAAAAAAAGAACAAAATTCAACAAGAACTATTGAAGGTGGATATGTTAAAGACCCTCAAGTTGGTCTTCATAATTGGGTAGTTAGTTTTGATTTAGCCAGTTTATATCCTCATCTTATCCAGCAATATAATATAAGTCCTGAAACTTTGCATACTGGAATTGTTTGCGCAGATTCAGAAAATATTGGTGTTGAGGGATTGTTGGAGCAGAAATTAGATACTGATTATTTAAAACAAACAGAGTTAACGCTGACTCCGAATGGTCAACATTTTACTTTAAAGAAGAAGGGATTTCTTCCGCAGTTGATGAATAAGATGTATAATGATAGAGTAATTTATAAGAAAAAGATGTTGGAGGAACAACAAAAACTAGAAAGTGGCATTTATAAAAATAAGCAAGAAGTAATTAATAATATATCTACATTCAATAATATTCAAATGTCAAAGAAGATATTATTGAATAGTGCCTATGGTGCATTAGCCAATCAATATTTTCTTTATTATTCTCCGGAACAAGCTGAAGCTATTACAATGTCGGGTCAGTTGTCTATACGCTGGATTGAAAAGCATATAAATAAATATATCAATAAATTATTAAGTACGGAGGACAACGACTATGTCATCGCGATTGATACCGATAGCATTTACGTCACGTTTGATAAATTGGTTAATACTGTGTTACCGAAGGGAACTGAAATTGCAAAAATTGTCTCCTTCTTGGACACGGTGTGTAAAGATAAAATTGAATCATACATTGAAGAATCTTATAAGCTTCTTGATACATATCTAAATGCTTATGAACAAAAAATGTTCATGGAGCGGGAAGTAATTGCAGATAAGGGTATCTGGACAGCAAAGAAACGATACATTCTTAATGTTTATAATAATGAGGGTGTATCGTATAAAGAACCTAAGTTAAAGATAATGGGCTTAGAAAGTGTAAGAAGTTCTACGCCGGAATGGTGTCGCGATAATTTACATGAATTAATTAAAATTATTATTACCACTAATGAAAAAACAGTAATAAAAAGTATTGATGAATATCGCGATCAATTTAAGAAATTAAAATTTATAGATATAGCATTTCCAAGATCAGTTCGTGGTCTGGATAAATACAAATCTTCAAAAGACATATACATAAAGGCTACACCAATTCATGTAAGAGGTGTTTTACTTTATAATCATTTCTTACGAGAACAAAAACTCACAAATAAATATGAATTGATTCGTGATGGGGATAAAATTAAATTTGCCTATCTTAAAGAACCTAATAAAATTGGTGAAAATGTTATTGCTATTTCGTCTATATTACCAAAAGAATTTAATTTAGACAAATATATAGATTATGATACACAATTTGATAAATCATTTCTTCAACCTGTTAAGAATATTTTAAATGCTATTGGGTGGAAAAGTGAAAATGTTGGAAGTTTAGAATCGTTTTTTTGAGGAGGTATAGTATGGCAGTGAAAGATTTTTTGAAACAAATTATTAAGGAGACTGAAAATGATATGGCAAGCATTGTATCCTCTGGCATTGTTGGGGATTGTTCTACTTTTGTTGATACTGGATCGTATAGTTTAAATGCATTAACATCTGGTTCAATGTATGGTGGTGTTCCATCAAATAAAATTACTTGTTTTGCGGGTTCTGAATCCGTTGGTAAAACATTTATTACTTTAAGTATTGCAAAGCATTTTCTTAAACAAGATAAAAAAAATGTTGTAATGTATTTTGAAAGTGAAGGTGCTTTGACAACAGATATAATTGCAGAAAGAGGTTTAGATACAGATAGAACTATAGTATTTCCAGTAAGTACGGTTGAGGAATTTAGAACGCAATGTGTTCGCATTATTGAGAATAGTAATAAACATGATGGTCAAATGATGATATTTTTAGATTCATTGGGAAATCTTTCTACCTTAAAAGAGATGGGAGATGTTGCGAGTGGTTCGGATAAAAGAGATATGACAAGAGCACCAATGATTCGTGGAACATTTCGAACACTTTCATTGATGTTAGCAAAGCATAATATTCCATTAATTATTACTAATCATACATATGATGCTGTAGGGAGTATGTTTCCAAAGAAAGAAATTTCTGGTGGAGGGGGAATTAAATATGCTGCTTCGACAATTGTTACATTAGGAAAGCGAAAACATAAAGACGGAACTGATGTTATTGGTAGTATTGTTAAAGCAAAATTAGTTAAAGGCAGAATGACTAAAGAAGAATCAATTATTGAAATAATGTTAGATTATGAAAAGGGTTTAGATAAGTATTATGGTTTAGTTGCAATTGCTGAGAAGTATGAGATTTTTAAGAAGGTTTCTACACGATATGAAACACCTTCAGGTAAGGCATTTGAAAAAACTATTGTCAATGATCCAGAAAAGTATTTCACAGAAGATGTAATGAAACAACTTGAGGAAGCGGTATTTAAGGAATTTAATTATGGAAGTAAAAAAGAAGACATTTAATGCATGGATAACATATCAAGCGATACAGGCACATTTTACTAGAGAGTATGATTATTTTAAGTACAATGGTAAATTGAATATGAATGAACATTCAATGGATAAGCATTTTGCGAAGCATGAAATCGGTGGTAATTTTTCAGCACAACGAACAATTTTTTCTAATCTTGGAAAGGCATTTGATAGTAAAGAAGATTTGATATTTTTTTATTTATCACAAGTTACTAATAATATACCATATCCATCGATGTTTGATCATGACTTATACGATGAATATAAAGAAAGAATGAATAATTTCCATTTTCATTTAAAACGTGATACAGAGGAAATTATGAAGTATATGGATGAATATGATAAAACATTTGATGAGATGTTTATCGCAAAGGGAATTAATCATCCACCTATAATGAAACTTGGTTTATCTAAAACAATATCATTAGAAACATTTACCACACTTGATATTATGTTAGATTTTCTTACAGCGATGGAGAAGAAATTAATTGATCCAGCTTCTAAAGATTTTATTAAATTAGTAAGAAACTATAAACCATTTTTATCGATTAGTGTTGACAAAGAAAAGAAAATAATAATGGATGTTTTGAATAAAGGATGATATGAGAACAGAAGGTTTGATATTAGAAAATTTAATATATAATGATAATTATTCGAGCATTATTAGTATTTTTTTAAAACCAGAATATTTTAAAGATAATAATGAGAAGATAATTTTTACTGAGATACAGAAGCATATTTCGAAATATAACAAACCACCGTCTATTGAATCTTTGTCTGTAGGACTTACAAATAAAGATGATTTAAATGAAATAACTTATAAAAATTGTATAGATTTATTACAGACATATAAAAAGAAAACAGAGGATGAGAGTTGGTTAATTGAAGAAACAGAGAAGTGGGCAAAAGACCAAGCAGTATATAATGGTATTGTTAATAGTATTTCTATTTTAGAGGGTAAAGATACAAAAACTTCTAAAGATGCAATACCAGAAATTCTTACAGAAGCATTAGCCATTTCATTAGACCAAAGTGTGGGTCATGGTTATATGGAAAATGGTGAAGACCGTTGGGAATTTTATCATAGGAAAGAATCAAAAATTCCATTTGATATGGTAATGTTGGATAAGATTACTGGTGGGGGTATTACACCAAAAACTCTTACCGTATTACTTGGTGGAACTGGTGTTGGTAAAACATTAGTCAAGACTCATTTGGCTTGCCAATATATGAAACAAGGATTGGATGTTTTGTATATTACAATGGAAATGGCAGAGGAAAGAATAGCAGAAAGAATTGATGCTAATTTAATGGATATTGATCTTGATCAATTACATGTAATTCCAAAAGATAGTTTTCAAAAGAAGTTAAATAAATTAAAGATTGGAAGATTAATTATTAAAGAGTATCCAACGGCTGGTGCTCATGTGGGACATTTTCGTGCATTAATACGAGAATTGAAAATTAAGAAGTCTTTTACTCCTCAAATTATTATTTTAGATTATTTAAATATATGTTCATCAAGTAGGGTTAAGTGGGCTGCTAATATGAATACGTATATTTACATTAAGTCAATTGCCGAAGAAGTTCGTGGTTTAGCCGTTGAATGTAATGTTCCAATAATTACAAGTTCTCAGTTAAATAGGGAAGGCTATGGTAGTAGTGATCCTGATTTGACCAATACATCAGAGAGTTTTGGACTACCTGCTACTGCGGATTTGATGATGGTAATCCTTGCAAAAGATGGTGATACAAGTAGTAAGAATCAAATATTGTTTAAGCAACTGAAGAATCGTTATAGTGATTTATCAATGAATAGTAAATTCTTGGTGAATGTTAATAAGAAAAGAATGAAATTAGAGGATATTGAAGAGAATGCTCAACCAGCTATGGCAAATGATGGTAGTAATAAGTATTATGAAAAGACAGCAGAAGCTAATACAGAGGCCAATCCATTCACTTTTAAGGTAAAACCAGAGCGTAGAAAACTTGAGGATTGGAAGATATAAATACGTTAAGGTGTGTGTAAATATTATAAATATATAAGAATATGACAGATAAGATAAAGAAATTATTCGCTGATTCAGCAAAGAAGGCCAAGAGGAGGGGAGAAAAAGTGGGTGAAAATTCTCTACTTAATATCAAGCTAACCAACGCAACAGATCATTATACGATATGCCCGTTTAGATCGATTGATGCAGAAGAATGTCCATTGTGTATATTAGATAGTCTAGGAGAGGTATGAAAAGTTTTAAGTCATTAATGTCTGAGCAGAAGTTGACGGAAGCTTTTAATTTTCGTCCGAAAGATGATAAAGAAATCAAAGCTAATCCTGCTATTCCAAAAGATTGGCAACCCTTTTTGATTGACATATTTAAAATGTTTGGTGAAACTGTTGTTTTTCAGACAACAGGAAAGTTGAATAAAAAAGGTGAAATTTCTGGTTCTGCATTAGCTGGTAAAGTAAGGCCTGATGAATGGTTTAAAATAAAAACTGGTAAAAGAAAAATTGGTAGTGGATTTAAAATGGAATTTAATCCTAAAGGTACATCTATGACATTGACTAAGCAATATGGAGAATGGGATTATTCAATTAATTTAGTTGCTGGTTTAGGTTCTGGTGTTAAAGGTCCATCAGGAGCTCAATGGGAGAGTTTAATAACACATCAATATAATATTTTAAACAATGAACCTGATATAGATAAAAATGCAGCTAAAATTGCAAATGAATTTTATCCAGTTTACCATGAACCAGCACTTGCACTAGCTAAAGCATTTAAAAAAGAATTGTCAATGACAACAACAATGACACAGTTTGGTGCATCAACGGGGAAATTAAGTGCGTTATGGAAAAAACATGGTGGAACAAATGCTACGCCAAAAACTGATATGTATACATCTAATTATAATATTTCTTTGAAAAAAGCAGGCGGTTCACAATATGCTTCTGGTACAGCAGGTGAAACACTTTCAACATTTCATGCAGCTTTAGAGTATATGGGTGCAGATGGAAAATCAAAAGCAAAAATAAAATCTATAATGAAAAGTATTAAAGATAATTTTGAAAAGATACAACTTGACATGGCAAAGGGTGAACTTGCAGATTTGGATGCTGGAAAAGCAGTTGGGGGTAATATTAAAAAAGGTAGTAAAATATATCGAAAAGGTAAAGGTAATAAACCTGACCAAGCTTGGAGTACAAAAGATCAAGATGAGTTTAAAAAATTCAAAGATACAGAACAATTTCATAAAACATTAAACGATCGAATTAAAAAAGATTTATCAGTTGAAAAAGAACCTGAATTTAGGAAATGGTTTTTGTTTGAAGCGATGTCTGGATTTAAGAAGTTTGGTGGTTCGAGGTCAACATCTAGTATATGTGTTACTTTTAATCCAGATGATGGTACTGTTTCTAAAATTAATGTTACAGGAAACGGTGGTTCAAAGGGATTGTCTGGTGATACGCCAACTTTATCCAAAGAACTTATTAAGAAATCTGGAGAAATAAAACTTTATTCTGCATTTAAATCATCAGGAACAAGACCTTATTCTGTATTACGAGCTCATAAAGAACAAACAGGTGATATGTTGGTTGATTGTACTTTAGACAGTCTTATTAGAGATCAAATAATGTTAGATGAAGATGTTAAAAGTTTGGGATTAAATTTAACGGAAGAAGTAATTGAGTTAGACGAAATTGCACTTTTAAAATCAGTTTATAGTAAAATGAAAAATATTGGAAAAGATGCTAAAAAATGGGTTAGTGGTTTCTTTAAAAAACTTATGGCACAAGTTAATAAAGTATTATCTAGTATTGAGAAATTAGGAAAAAGAATGTTTGAAGGTTTATTTCAGTTTTTGGGAATTGAAATAACTGATGCATCAGCTAATGTACCTTCGGAGCTTGCAGATTTTGTAAATAAATAATATGCTATCATTCAAACAAACATTACATGAAGATACTAATACACATTTAGAACATCTAGAAGACGAAATAATTAATGGTGGTGTGGCGGGAGCCAAAACAGCCATATTATTTTTAAAGTCACTCAAAGATATGTTGAGTGGTAGTAGCACTGGCAAGACAGTGGTAACCGTCAAGTGGGATGGTGCTCCAGCTGTATTTGCTGGTATTAATCCTGAGAACGGGAAGTTCTTTGTTGCAACAAAGTCGCTTTTTAACAAGACGCCGAAAATAAATTATACTAACAAAGATATTAGTAATAATCATGGAAGTGGTGGTCCGGTAGATAAATTAAAAGTTGCTTTAAAGTATTTACCCGAACTTGGAATGAAAGGTATCTTTCAAGGTGACATTATGTTCACTAAGGAGGATTTGGAACAAGAAAATATAGATGGGGTGACTAGTTTAACTTTTACACCTAATACAGTTACATATGCTGTTCCAGATGATTCTGATTTAGCTAGTACTATTCGTAAAGCCAAAATAGGTGTTGTGTGGCATACGAAATATACTGGTGATACTATTGCTGGTCTTTCAGCCTCTTTTGGAGTTGATGCTAAGAAATTTAAGAAAACTAAAAATGTTTGGTTTGAAGATGCTAGTTTAGATTTAGTAAATCCAAGCATGACCTCAAAAGAGATAAAAACAATTGAGGGTCTTATAGCCAAAACTAAAGGTGCTTTAAAACTTTCTGGAAAATTTCTTAATCTATTAAAAAAGGAATCTGCAAAGAAGGATCAGTTTACTATATCAGCTTTATTAAAGGTTTTCTTTAATACAAAAATAAGAACGGGGATTCATTTCGCTCAGACAAAAAAGACAGTTAAAGAATTTCAAGAGTATTATATAGATCGAATGGTAAAGGAAATGTCAGCGAAGAAAACTGATAAAGGTAAACAGAAATATAAGCAGTACGAGAAGGAAGCGAAGAAAACATGGAAGAAGTATGCTAAGGAAATTCATTTTACTTTTGCTACATATTTAGGTATTAATGATGCAAAATTATTGATAGTTAAACAACTAGAAAAGGTAAAAGGAATGGGAACATTTTTACGTGATGGAGATGGATTTAAAGTAACAGCACCAGAAGGTTATGTTGCCATTGATTCAGAAGATGGCAGTGCTGTTAAGTTAGTAGACAGATTGGGGTTTTCACATGCTAATTTTACAATCGCTAAAAATTGGGATAAATAATTATGACCGATGAAGAAACAATAAATGAAGAAACTGAGACAACAGACCAAACGCATAAGGATTCAATTGAAGATATTTTAAATTGGGAGGAAATATTAAGAGGTAATGACTACTATTGATAGAATGTTTAGACCAAGATCAAGATTTTGTGCAATATGTGATTCAAAATATAGATGGCAGTGCACTTGTCCAAATAACAAAGTTATGGCAGAACAAGTGAATAGAAGTTTTCATGCAGGGAAAAGATATAGGGGCAAACGCGCATTAGAATATTGTAATACCTTACTGGAGGAACCAAAGAAGATGAAAACATTTAAGGAAATGACAGCAAATCAAAAAGCATATCGAAAGTTTTTTGACGGGAAACTTGCTAAATGGAAAGTCAAGAGCCCGGCAGAATTGGATGATGCTGACAAAAAGAAATTTTATAATGAAATAGAGAAAGAATGGGACGGAGACAAAGAGGAATAAGCAGTGATAACTTTTAGAAACTTTCTTAATGAGGCTAGGGAGAAAACTGCTGTTTTTGCTTTTGGTAGAATGAACCCGCCTACAACTGGTCATGCTAAACTTATTAAAAGAGTTATGACCGAGGCTAGGTTGGCTTTAGGTGTTCCTATGATTTATCCATCTAAGACTGAGGATAATAAAAAGAACCCATTAACTTATAAAACAAAAATTCAAGTTCTTAAAGATGTCTTCGGTGGTATTATAAATACATCTACGGATATAAAAACACCATTTGATGTATTAGACAGGTTAAATACAAAAAAGTTTTCTAAAGTAATTTTTGTAGTTGGTAGTGATAGAGTTGCTGAATTTCAAAAAGGTATGAGTAAATATGTTAAGAAAGATTTAACAAATATTAAAGATTTTTCAGTAGTATCCGCAGGTGAAAGAGATCCAGATGCAGAAGGTGTTAAAGGTATTTCTGGTTCAAAAATGAGAGAATATGTAATGAAAGATAAATTTAGAAAATTCGCCGCTGGATTGATGACACAGAATGTTAAATTAGCAAAAAAAGTTTTTAAAGAATTACAGAAACGAATGAAATAAAGAATTTGTGCTGGTTAGTATGATGATTAGTTTGTGAACGCAATTAAACAATAACAAGTAAGAAGGAGAAAGAGTTATGCATCCACACATTTGCAAGTTAGTATTTTTTGTATTGGGTTGGGGAGTAGCAGGTTGGTTGTACCATTAATAAACAATTAATATATTAAATTTCGGGAGAAAACAAAATGGAACAAATGATTCTAGGTTGGGCTAGTACTCAAACATGGTGGCATATTGTTTCAACAATTGTGGTAATTGCTAATGGAGTTACCATGACACTCAAAGATAGATATGTTGAGGATATTCCAATAATTGGGAAAATCTGGCCGATCTTGAATTGGTTGTCGTTGAATATTGCCAACAACAAGAATGATGAAGCCACTAATAAGAAGTAGGTGGAAGTAGATGAAGTATTTATTTAACTTTTAGGAGGAATACTATGTGGGATCAAGTTGTAGGATGGATCAAAAAGTTGACTGAAGCCGGTGTATCTTTATTGGCATTGGCTATCGTCATGCAAATCATTTTTGGTAAAGCAGTTCCGTTTATTGGTGGAGATGTTATTGGTAATATCACCGCAATCGTTGGAACTCTTGGCGCACAGGGACTAGTTGGTCTAGCATCAGTTGGTGTCATCTACGCTATCTTTACTAAAGACTAAATCTATGATAATGGAGGGGCTTAGGCCCCTCTATTTGATAAGGAGATATTATGAAAGGAAAAATAGCAGCTTATCATTCAGAGGTTGGGCAAGTCTTGTCTGAAGGTAATATATATAATTTTCATATAAATATTGTTCAGGGGCAAATTAAAGACGGTCAAGAAATTGAATTTGAAGTAAATGAGTATGGTAAATTAAAAGTAATTTATGGTAGTAATGTTGACTTGCCTTCCGTTCCGAAAATAAAAAAAGAAAGAAAAAAACAAACTAAAGACAAATTGTTTTTAACAGAGGAGGAGAACTAATGAGTTCATGGGGAGCAACAACTACAGATGAGTCAAAACCAAAGTATTTGACTACAGCAGAAAAAAGAGATGTATATGCAACGACAGCTGGGTGGACTGCTGCGGCTGGTGGAAATCCGGACGGAGCTAGAGAAGTATTAATTGCTATTGGTGGATTGTCAGGTGGAACAGCAAATACCGCAGGATTGGCTGCTGCTACTGTTTCTTCCGTTAACTGGAATATCGCTACGTTTGATAAGTCAGCTGGTGGAACATTATCAATAACAGTAAATTACAATGAAGCAGTCGATGTTGTCACAACTGGTGGAACACCAACTATAGCAGTAACAGGAACAGGTGGAAGAAATCATGTACTAGATTACTCAGGAGGAACTGGTACAAACCGTTTAACTTTTATTGAGCCTATAGCTGGCGGTAATGCTGCAACCAATGCTGATGATGTATTGTCAGTAGCTGCACAAAATATTGCTAAGAATAGTGGTACAATAAAAGATGCTGGTGCTTCTACTAATGCGCAAATTGCAATTAGTGCTGGCGTTGGTACAGCTGCAGGAACGATTACAGTTGTTGCGTAAAAGAAAGTAGTTACCGAGGTGAAGACTTATGAAATTCATATGGTTTTTACTATGCTTTTTATGGGTCAGTACTGTTCAAGCAAATGAACCAGAAATTCCAACAATAAATGAAATAATTGATTGGGTTCCTGAAGAAGTACCTCGCACAGTATCGTTTTATATAGATACTGATGGTGATGGACAGTTTGATATAAAGATTGCATATTCATTGATTGAAGCTTATGCGTGTAAACAGAATTGTGTTCGTAAAATAATTGATAATGGAGATCATTGGATTTTACCAGCACCAGGAGTTAATTATTATGTAATCAAAAAATGGATTTTGTATCGTTATGTCGGCGACAAAGAATGGCGTGGTATTAATAAAACACAGGAATGGATATTTAAATATCCATATCATGAGGATTGGTTGAGGGAGAAATTTTATCCTTTGTGGCCAAAAGAATAAGTGAAAGGCTTTATGAATTTTAGTGAATTGACTAATGGTAATTACATGATGTATGCATTATTACATTATGATAATCCACATTGCAAAGATATTCAAGAATTTTTTGAAGATATAAAAAGGCTTCATTATATTCGTAGACTATTTAAAAGGTATCATGATGATAAAGTATTAAAAGAAAGATTAATAATTAATCATCTGGTTACTTTTTATAATGTTTTCGAAAATGAAGCTGCAACACGGATATTATTTCATAGAGTAGAAAAGGAATTTCATTCAATACTGAAAACATTCTTAGTGTATTTAAATAGAATGCCTGCGGACAAGCATACTGACATATCTTTAGATAACACAATCATCATAAAACTAAGAGGAGTTAATTAATGTCAGGGATTGTCGATACCTATATCACATATAGAATTGTTACTACGCTTGTAAAACCTTGGAAAGAACAAGAAGCTTATGAATATGGTATCATTAATGAAAAGGGTAAGGTATTAAGAAAATATAGAGAATTAAAGGATAGAAAAGAAAAAGAATCTTATACTGTATTAATAAGATTTATTTTCAATTTAAAACGCATGATGGAAAAAATTCCTGGCGGGAAGTCTAAAATTGGTTCTTACGCTGTTGCAGCACTTGTGTTTCTTAGAGAGGATGCACAAAATCTTAAAGATGATGAATTGCAGAAATTAATTTCGGAGAGGTTGGATTATGAAAAAGCAAAATGAAGATGCACCTGTAAATGCTACTGGTTCTGCAGTACCGGGTACTGGTTCTGATGTAGCTCATTGGAAGAAAAATAAGAAGTTGAAAAAAGCGAAAAAGAAACTTCTTCCAAAATATGAAAAATGGATTGAAGCTATTGAGGCGATGTCAGAAGGTAAGAATATGAAACAATTCCATGATTTGTGGGATGATGATAAGACTCCAGAAGAAATAGCGAAAGTAATGAAATTGGATTTAGCTACTGTTAAAAAGTTAATGGAAATAAATGAAGGTAAACTTTTAGATAGATTAGCTAAATTAGCCAAAGTAGATGGTGCCGAAGCAGAAAATATTGTTTTAACTTTGAAACTTGACAAGAAGTTTAATACGGGTACGAAAGGCCTGGCTTGGCATACTCTGGTTGATACGGTGGATAAATTAATGAAGGAAAGTGTAGATGCAGAAGCATCCGCAACGGAAGTTCCTCAGGTTGATATTACTCCGGATTCAACCTTTGCTAGTATGCCCGTATTTATTGTTGATCCTGCTGACTTTGCAAAATGTAAATTTGGTAAACATAAATTTTCTAGATGGGCAAAACATATTAATACGGACTCTTCTAATGGCCAACGAATCTATACATATGCTAAAAAGAATCCAAATAAATCTATTATAGTTCAGCATGAAAAATCAGGTCATATGCTTTTTTTAAAAAAGTGGTCAAAAGCACAAGCGAATCCTGATTCTTAAAATTTTATTACATCAAAGGGGAGAATCATGATAGGAGCAATAATTGGAAACGCACTTGGTCTTGGATTAAAGATCATGGACAAGATGGATAGAAACTCTGATAAAGATAGTTTTACAGAATTTAAAGCACGAAA
>ERZ651768.255-NODE-255-length-40033-cov-29.397387_pt1 | contig 40033 bp, 38 predicted proteins | sample MGYA00514754_ERZ651768 | MGnify/ENA metagenome assembly ERZ651768
GACACATACAACTTGGGCATCGGTAGGCCAGCCGCAGCGGTCAGCTCGATCATCGCCCGGTGGTACTCGGGGTACTCGGTAGCCTCGGCGGGCTTCGCCCTGGCTGATTTGATAGCTAAACGGTCGCTGAACCAGTAACTGCCTCCCACAAATACCAGGCCGACCACCAGCCCGATTACCAGGCCTCCGGACCCGCCGAGCGCTCCTCCGATGCCGATGAACAGGCCCCCAAGCAGGGCCAGCAGGGTGAAGGTCTTGGCCGTATTCAGCATCGGTGGGACGTGCTCCTCGCCTAGTTCAGGTGACAGGGCCAAGCGTAGGCCGGGTTGTGGGCGGTCAGGTCCCTGGTCGGTCGTCGTAGTAGCCGGAGTGGACGTAGATGGTGGCTACCCCTTCGGCGCGGTACATGGCCAGGTTGGACACGTCGTCATCGAGGGCCAGCACAGGCTGGTAGCCGGCCACCCGCAGGTCGGCTAGAAGGTCTCGCTTGGTGTCTGATGAGGTCCGATGGTCGTCGTCGCTGCGCATGGCAATCAGGTCCCACTGGACTCCGTGACGGTCTAACCAGGCCAGGGTTGTTGGGGCCAGACGGGCCGGACGGGCGGTGACCAGAGCCACCACCCGGTCCCTGGCCAGGCTGGTGGCCAGACCGAGCCCCTCGGCGATCGGTGGATCATCCACCGAGGCGTCGAAGAAGGCCCACCAGTCGCGCACCGGGCCGTCCAGGTGATGCTGGCGGGCCGAGGCATCCGAGATCACCCCGTCGATATCGACGATGAGTGTCGGACCGGGTTCTGGCCGGGAGTCCCCTTCGATCAGGATGTCCGGATCCCTCTCAGTCCTCCTGGGGTGACTCGGCAGCCCGGGCGCGGATCTCGTCGACCACCCCCGAGTCGGCCAGAGTTGTCGTGTCACCCAGGTCTCGGCCCTCAGCTACGTCGCGCAACAGACGCCGCATGATCTTCCCGCTGCGTGTCTTGGGTAGGTCGGGGACTAGCACCACGGTCTTTGGGCGGGCGATCGGGCCGAGTTTGGTGGCCACGTGGGCGCGCACCTCCTCACCCAGTTCGTCGGACGCCTCGTGCGAGCCGCGCAGAATCACGTAGCCGACGATGGCCTGGCCCGTAATGGCATCGGTGACCCCGACTACCGCGGCCTCGGCGACTGCGGGATGGTCGACCAGGGCCGATTCGACCTCCGCGGTGGAGATCCGGTGACCGGACACATTCATCACGTCGTCGACCCGGCCTAGCAGCCACAGGTAACCGTCCTCGTCGACCTTGGCTCCGTCACCGGCGAAGTAGCGGCCCTCGAAGCGTGACCAATAGGTGTCGCGGTAGCGGTCGGGGTCCCCCCAGATGCCCCGCAGCATTCCCGGCCACGGCCGGGTGATGGTTAGGTAGCCGCCGCCGTGGGCCACCGGCTGGCCAGCGTCGTCGACCACCTCGGCGAACACTCCGGGGATCGGTAAGCAGGCCGAACCGGGCTTGGTGGTCGTCACACCGGGTAGCGGACTGATCATGTGCCCGCCTGTCTCGGTCTGCCACCAGGTGTCGACCACCGGGCAAGATTCGCCGCCGATATGGGTGTGGTACCACATCCACGCCTCGGGGTTGATGGGCTCGCCCACCGTGCCCAGCACCCGCAGGGAGGAGAGGTCGTGGCGTTCGGGCTCCTGAGCGCCCCACTTCATGAAGGTCCTTATGGCAGTGGGGGCCGTGTAGAGCTGGGTTACCTGGTAGCGCTCGATGATGTCCCAGAGCCGATCCTTGGGCCACCCGGCCTGGTCGCCGTTGCGCCCCTCTGGCCGTGGGGTATCCGGGGTGCCTTCGTAGATGACCGACGTGCAACCGTTGGCCAATGGTCCGTAGACGATGTAGCTGTGGCCGGTGACCCAGCCGATGTCGGCTGCGCACCAGTAGACGTCGGTCTCCCGGCGGAGGTCGAACACGTATCGGTGGGTGTAGGCCACCTGGGTGAGGTAGCCGCCCGTGGTGTGCATGATCCCCTTGGGTTTGGCTGTCGTGCCCGACGTGTACAGCAGGTAGAGGAGTTGTTCGCTGTCCATCGGTTCGGCCGGGCAATGGGTCGGGGCATCGGCTATCACGTCGTGCCACCACAGGTCCCGACCGTCGACCATGGCCACCTCGGTGTCGCAGCGGTTGACGACCACCACGTGCTCGACCGACGGGGCCCCACCGGCCAGCGCGGCGTCCACATTGGCCTTCAGCGCCGACGGGGCGCCGCGGCGGTAGCCGGCGTCCGCGGTGACGATGAGCCGGGCCTCGGCGTCCTCGCATCGGTCCACGATGGAGTCGGGCGAGAAGCCCCCGAAGATGACGCTGTGGGCCACCCCGATGCGAGTACAGGCCAGCATGGCTACCGGTAGTTCGGGGATCATCGGCATGTAGATGGCCACTCGGTCGCCGCGCTCGAGGCCTAGGGCAAGCAATGCGTTTGCGAACCGGCACACCTCGTCGAGCAGGTCGGCGTAGCTGATGGTCCGGGTGTCGCCCGGTTCGCCTTCCCAGTGGTAGGCGATCCGGTCACCGAACCCTGCCTCTACGTGGCGGTCGAGACAGTTGTAGGACGTGTTGAGCCGACCGCCGACGAACCACTTCGAGAAGGGTTGGTCCCATTCAAGGACCGTGTGGAAGTCCTCGTCCCAGGTGAGCAACTCGCGGGCTTGGCGGGCCCAGAAGGCCTCATAGTCGGTGGTGGCCTCGTCGTGGTGGGAGGAGTCGGCGAGCAGCGCCGCGGCGGCAAACTCGGTCGGCGGCGGGAAGGTCCGTTCCTCGACGTAGAGCTCCTCGATGGTCGGCTCGGTCATCGCTTTCGCTCCTTAGCTCGTAGCCCGGACCGGCCTTGGACCCTAGTGGGAGGCAAAGCCTGGTCAGCAGCCGACCCGCCATTCCAGGTTGGTGAAGCCCCCTAGGCCGGTCGGGTCACGGAGGGCTTCGGCCTCGACGATCCGGCTACGGCCCCGCACCGCCGCCAGGTCGCCGGTGGTTGCTTGTTCGGTCCAGGTTTGCCGGCCCTCCGCTACCAGGTCGTCGATGCCGTGGGCCGCTAGGAATGTGGCCTGGTCGGTGGTCGAGGTCGGTTCGGGGAGTTGGTCGACGGCTACCTCTACGGTGATGTCTTGGCTGCCCGGGTCGTCGACCGGGCGACCACCCTGTTGGTGGCCCCGGTAGGTGCGTAGCCACTGGTCCACCGGGCGGGTAGCCATCTCGGTGGTGGTGGACGTGTAGTCGACGACCAGTAGGGCGCCGAAGTCGAGGCTCTCCAATGCCCCAGTAGTCCACGCGGCAGCGCTTCCCTGATCGGGGATCCGGGCTCCGGGGACCGGCGCGATATCTACCGGGGGGAGGCACTCCTCGGCTAACACCTCCACAAGCTGATCGGCCTCGAGACCTACCCGGACGCTCCGCCACCGGTCACCGTCGGCGGCCAGTAGCCCGAAAGGCAGGTTGTCGAGGAGTTCGTTGGCTACCACCACCCCGGTGATACCCCCGTCGGGCAGGTGGGCCGACGATGCGAAGCCAATACCGGATGGCTGGTCGGCTCGCAGGACCGCGGAGCGCTCCACCATTAGGTACGTCCCAGCTTCCAGGCAGCGGGGACCAGCGGCCACCACCGCCCGGGCCAGGGTTCCCCGGCCTGCTCCTGCGTCTACGACGGTAAACCCGCCCGGCTGGCCGAGGGCCTCCCAGACGTCATCCATCCAGCGGGCCAGTACAGCGCCGAATAGCGGGCCCACTTCGGGGCTGGTCAGGAAGTCGCCCCGACGGCCGGCCGCCCCACCGGATGCGTAGAAGCCGTGGGTTTCGTCGTAGAGGCAGGCCTCGACGAACTCCGGGTATGGGATCGGACCCGAACGGGCGATCCGGTCGGCCAGGCGGCCGGCCAACGGTCCGGTCGAACGACCGGGGATCTCAGCCTCCTAGGGCCAACAGGCTCACATTGGTGAACCGGGCCACCGCTTGGGGGGCGACGCCGAACGCGAGGGTGACGATCCCGCACAGGGCCAGGGCCGAGACCAGTGACGGGGTAACCGGCACGGGCGAGAGGTCGCCGTCGGGGACGTCTTCGGCCCACATCCGCCGGGCTATCGCCGCGTAGTAGAAGAGCGCGATCACCGAGTTGACGGCGGCCACTACGGCCAGCACGTACCCCCAGGGTTCCCCGGCCGTGGCCAGCACCCGGAACACTTCGAACTTGGCGAACCACCCGCCGAGCGGTGGGATGCCGGCTAGTGAGAACAGGAACGCCGTCATGGCCAAGGTGAGTCCTGGCGCGTAGTGGAAAGCGCCGGCGTAGGAGGAGATCTCGGCCGAACCGGTCCGGCGAGCGAGGGTGATGACCACTGCGAAGGCTCCCAGGTTCATGGCCGCGTAGATCGCCAGGTAGGTGACGGTGGCCGATAGAGCCTGGTCGCCGGTGGCCACGCTGTGGCCGGCCACGGCCAGCGGGGCGATCATGAACCCGGTCTGGGCCACGCCTGAGTAGGCCATGAGCCGCACCATGTTGGTTTGGCGCAGGGCCACCAGGTTGCCGATGGTCATCGAAGCCGCCGAGAGCACCCAGACCAGCGGCTCCCAGACGTCGGCCCGGCCGTAGAAGCCGACGAAGACCAGGGCCAGGAGGGCCACGAAGCCGGCCGTTTTCGAGGCCACCGATAAGAAGGCGGTGACCGGGGTCGGGGCGCCCTCGTACACGTCGGGGGCCCAGGTGTGGAAGGGCGCGGCGGACACCTTGAAGCCGAAACCCGCGACCACAAACACGATGCCGAGGGTCACTGCAGCCACCGACCCGGCGTCCGAGCCGACCGCTTCGCCGATCCCAGCCAGGAGGGTCGTGCCGCTCACCCCGAAGAGCAGGGACATGCCGTAGAGCATCACGGCTGAGGCGAACACCCCCATCAGGTAGTACTTGAGCCCCGCTTCGTTGGAGCGCGGGTCGCGTTTGCGCCAGGCCACCATCAGGTAGGCCGGGATGGAGAGCAACTCGAGGGCCACGAACACCGAGATGAGGTCCCGGGAGGAGGCCATCATGACCATGCCCATCACCGAGGCCAGCAGCAGGCCGTAGTACTCGTTCTCCCAGTAGTCGCCTTCGGCCACGTAGTTGGTGGACATCAGGACCACCAGGTAGCCGGCCAGCAGGAACACGACCTTCATGACTAGGGCGAAGTCGTCCACCACGTATGCGCCGCCGAACAGCACCCGGTCGGTGCCGTCGACGGCCAGGGTGAGGAGGGGGATGGTGGTAGCCAGCAGCCCCAGTCCGGCCAGTGCCGCGGTGTAGGGCCGGATGCGGTCGAGGAACACGATGTCGAGGAGGGTGATCAGACAGCCCATTGACAACAGGACGATCTCGGGCGCGACAGCGTGCCAGTCGATCGCAGGGCGCTCGAAGGCCAGGGCCAGTAGGCCGGGATCCACCGATCAGCCTCCGGTCGCCGTGTGGTCGTGCGAGTGGTGGTCCTGCCCGCCCAGGTCGTAGACCTCGGAGCAGGCCAGGGTTTCGGCGAGGTCGTGGTCCAACGGTGCCTCGACGGTCAGGCAGGGGGCCAGCGAGGCGTCCACGGCGTCGTCGGTGATCCCGAACACCAGGTTGGGGTAGATGCCGATGGCCAGGATGAGGGCCAGCATCGGCGCCCAGGCGATCCACTCCGTCCGGGTGGTGTCAACGATGTTGGGGTCGTTGGCGAATTCGTCGGGTGGGTTGCCGAAGGCCGACCGTTGTAGGAGCCACAGGAGGTAGCCCGCGGCCAGCACGGTGCCGAGGGCGGCGACGACCATGAAGGTGCGGAACGTCTCGACGGGCACGCCGTTGGCCGGGTTGTAGGCCGACAGGATCGCTGGGAACTCACCCCAGAAGCCGGCCAGGCCGGGAAGGCCCAGGGAGGCCATGGCGCAGAACCCGAAGATCCACCCCATGCGGGGGGCTTGGACCAGCAGGCCGCCCAGCCGGCTGATCTCGAGGGTGTGGTAGCGCTCCTTGACTGAGCCGGCCAGGAAGAAGAGCATCCCGGTGATCAGCCCGTGGGCCACCATTCCCATGATCGCTGCGTTGATGCCGAAGTCGGTGAGGGTGGCGATACCCAGCATCACGAAGCCCATGTGGGCCACCGACGAGAAGGCGATGAGTCGTTTCATGTCGGTCTGGGCCAGGCAGCCCAACGCCCCGTAGATGATGCCGATGACGGCCAGCAGACCGATCCATGGTGCCCACCCGACCGCCGCGTCGGGCAGGATCGGGATTGCGATTCGAATGAACCCGTAGGTGCCGAGCTTTAACAGGACGGCGGCCAGGATCACCGAGCCGACGGTTGGGGCCTCGGTGTGGGCGTCGGGCAGCCAGGTGTGGAACGGGAACATGGGGACCTTGATCCCGAACCCGAGGAACATGCCGCCGAAGATCCACAGTTGCGCGGTGTGGGACACCGCGTTGGCTACCACGCCGTCGGCCAGTTCGCTGAACACGAACGACTCCGCGCCGGTCAGGAAGAACAGGGCCAGGAAGCTGACCAGCATCAGTGCGGAACCGAACAGGGTGAATAGGAAGAATTTCATTGAGGCGTAGCGCCGGTTGGGGCCGCCCCACACGGCGATCATGAAGAACATGGGCAGTAGGACCACTTCGAAGAACACGAAGAACAGCACCAGGTCCTGGGCCAGGAACGTGCCGATCATTCCCGTCTCGAGCACCAGTATGAGGATCAGGAAGGCTTTGGGGTTTCGGGGTTCCGGGAAGTGGTTCCAGCTGTAGACGATGCACAGCGGCACGATGAGCACGGTCAAAAGGAGCAATGGCAGCGATATGCCGTCAACGCCGAGCACGTAGCGGCTGTGGATTGCTTCGATCCAGCTCTTGTCGACCACAAAATGCAGGCGGTCAGTGGCGCCCAGGTCGAACCAGATCAGCACCAGCAGGCTGACGAATGCCACCCACAGTGAGGTAACCAGCGCGATGAGCCGATGCCGGTCCTCCCGCTCCTTCGGGATGAGGAGCATCACCGCGGCTCCGAGCAGCGGCGAGAAGGTGGCCACGGTGAGGCCCCAGCCGTCGAGCAGATTTTCCATGTCTGACCTCTCCTAGACGAACACGATGAGTAGTCCGGCCAGAACCGTCGCCGCGGCGAAGAGGATCGCCGCATAATTCTGGACCTTTCCGGATTGGATGCGGCGAAGTTTCTCGCCGCTGTCGGTCGAGACTTGTCCCGTGCCGTTGATGAAACCGTCGACCACCTTCTGGTCGATCTGGTGGTAGACGACCCGACCTGCGGCCACTGCGGTGCGCCCCACCCCGTCGACGGCGCGGTCTAGCACCTCCTGGTTGGTGCGGTAGGCGAAGCGGGCCACCGGACCCTTTGTGCCGCCGGCCACGATCCCGGTGTAGAGGTGGTCGAGGTAGTACTTGTTGGCCAGCAGGGTATGGCCGAGGCGGGCCACGGCAAGTCGGGTGGTCGGACCATTGGGGAGTTCGGTGAGGCTTCGCCCGGCAGCCTTGGAGGCCCTCGCGACGCGCACGAAGTAGTAGTGGGCGGCCACCCCGATCCCGGCGAGGACCACCAGCGTGGACACCATGGCCAGTGACCAACTGGGGGTGGCGTGGGTGACCTGGGGGAAGTAGCCCGCCACCGGTTCCACGTAGTGACCGAATCGCTCTTGGAGCGACTCGGGGACCAACTGGAAGCCCTTGGGCAGGTTGGCGAATCCTGCGACCAATGCCAGACCGGCCAGGATCCACAGCGGCACGGTGATCCGGGGGCCCGACTCGTGCGGTTGACCGTGGCCGCGGTACTCGCCGAAGAACGTGAGGTACACGCAGCGGGTCATGTAGGCGGCGGTGAGGGCCGCGGTGACCATGCCCATGACCAGCATGAGGGTGTAGGCGCCGTTGCCGCCGGTGCCGCCGAGGAGACCCCATCCGCCGGTGCCGGCCAGGATTTCGTCCTTGGACCAGAATCCGGCGAGCGGAGGTAGGCCGGCCAGGGCGATGGAGCCGATCATGAACGTCCGGTAGGTGTGGGGCATTTCCCGACGGAGGCCACCCATGTCGGACTTCATGTCGAAGCTGTGCACGGCGTGGCTCACCGACCCGGAACCGAGGAACAGGCAGGCCTTGAAGAAGGCGTGGGTGAACAGATGGAACATGGCTGCCGTCCAGGCCCCGACGCCTAGGGCCATGACCATGTAGCCCAACTGGGAGATCGTGGAGTAGGCCAGCACCTTCTTGATGTCCCGTTGCACGAAGGCCAGGCAGGCTCCGACGAGGGTGGTGAACCCGCCGACGAGGGCCATCAGGTTGATGGAGGTTCCGGCGATGGACAGGCCCTCGAAGAAAACCCCGTAGAGGCGGGCGATCATGAACACGCCGGCCACCACCATGGTCGCCGCGTGGATGAGCGCCGAGACGGGCGTCGGCCCGGCCATGGCGTCGGGCAGCCAGGTGTGGAGGAAGAACTGTCCTGACTTGGACATGACGGCGGCCATCAGGCAGCAGGCGGCGATCAGCAGGGTGGTGTGGGGCAGCATCCCTGATGAGGCAAGGGCGTTGGTCTCGACGATTGAGAATGACCCGAAAGTGTCGGGCCGGGCGGCACCCACGGCGAAGAACAGGATGGTCACTCCGACGATTAGTCCCATGTCGCCCACCCGGTTGGTGAGGAAGGCCTTCAGCGCGGCGTCGGAGTTGTCCCGCTCCTCCCACCAGTGGCCGATCAGCACGAAGGAGCACACGCCGACCAGCTCCCAGGCGACCAAGAGTTGCAGGGTGTTCTCGGAGACGACGAGGAGCAGCATCGACGCGCTGAACAGGGACAGGAAGGCGAAGAAATGGGTGTAACGGCGGTCCCCGGCCACGTAGTCGGTGGAGTACACGTGTATGAGCAGTGACACGAGGGTCACCATGAAGAGCATCATCACGGCCGGTCCGTCCACCAGCGTCCCAGCGGTGAACTCCACGCCGCCCGCCTGGAACCAGGTGACCGTGTTGGTCACGGCCACCGACGGCTCGCCGTGTACCTGGTGGCCGCCCGGGTCGGCGGCACGCCCGTCGTGGTCCACGGCCACTACCGACAGGTGGGTCTCGTGGCCGTGGTAGTCGTCGCGGTGGCTCATCCAGGCCAGCCCGGTGCACACCGACAGCAGTAGGGCGATGCCCAGGGCGGCGATCCCTAGTTCGGAACCGCCCCGTGGGAGCCGCTTGCCGAAGAACAGGATCCCAACAAACGACAGAGCGGGCAGCAGCGGGATTAGCCAGGCGTTGCGCAGGAACCAGTTGCCGCTCTCGGTCACCCCGAGGGGGAGGCTTCCGGCCGCCGAGGCGGCGAGGACGAATAACCCTCCCATCGGCTCAGCCCCTCATCAGGTCGATCTCGGTGAGATCGATGTTGCGACGGTTCCGGTACAACAGCAGGACCATGGCCAGGCCCACTCCGACCTCAGCGGCCGCCACGGCCACTACGAAAAGAGCGAACACCTCACCCGGGACAGCCTCCCGGAAGGCGGCGAACGACACCAGGTTGATGTTCACCGCGTTGAGGATCAGCTCGATCGACATGAGTACTAGCACCCCGTTGCGGCGGGCTAGCACCCCGTAGACGCCGATGGCGAACAGCACCGCGGACAGCAGCAGGAACTGGTTCAACAGCATGGTTCAGTCACTCCGGGCCACGACGACGGCTCCGATGAGGGCAGCGAGCAGCAGCACCGAGATCGCCTCGAAGGGCACGATGTACTGGCCGAAGATGCTGTCGCCGATCTGAGCGGCGGTGCTCGGCGCGGAGCGTGCCAGTTCGGCGTCCCGGAACGTGTCAACCAGTGACCCGGCGGTCACGCCGAGCACCAGCACTCCGACCAGGGCGGCCATCAGGTGTCGTTCCCGACCCACGTCCTCGTCGGTGCCGTACGAGCCGCGGGTGAGCATGATCCCGAAGAGGAAGAGGACCACGATGGCCCCGATGTAGACCAGCACCTGGGTTACGGCCACGAACTCGGCTCCCAGGAGGATGAACAGCCCAGCGGCCCCGGCCAGCACGATCACCAGGTAGAGGGCGGCGTGCACCACGTTGGTGGTGGTCACCATGCGTAGCGCGGCGGCCACCATGGTCAGGCCGATCACCGCGAAGGCGACGTTCTGGGCGACCAGGACCTCGCCGCCGGTAAGCGGGTCCAGGCCGGGCAGTGCGGCGCACAACACCACGACGCTCACCGGGGCACCTCGGGCTTCTTGGCTTCGCTGCCCGCTTCGTAGTCCTCGAATTCGGGGACGGTTTCCATCCACTGGGAGAGGCGGGCCTTGTCGTGGAGTAGGTCGGCGATCTTGGGTTCGGAGAACTCGAACTCCGGCGACCAGAACAGTGCCTCGAACGGGCACACATCGACACAGATGCCGCAGTACATGCACAGCGCGTAGTCGATGTCGAACCGGTCGAGGGCGTTCTTCTGCCGGGGCTTGCCGCCCGGCCGCCGTGGTGGGGCCTTGTACTTGTGTCCCTCGATGTAGATGCACCAGTCGGGGCACTCCCGGGCGCAGAGCATGCAGGCGGTGCAGTTCTCCTCGTGGAGGGCGATCACGCCTCGGGCCCGAGTGGTGGGGGCCTCCTTGACCCGGGGGTACTGGACGGTGTGGGCCCCTTTGGTGATGGTGCGGACCAGGGTGCGCAGGGTCACTCCGAGTCCGGTGATCAGGCCCGGCAGGCCCGGGAAGGCGGGCATCAGAACACCACCTTCAGAACACCGGTGACCACGATGTTGGCCAGGGCCAGCGGGATGAGCACTTTCCAGGCCAGTTGCTGGAGTTGGTCTTCCCGGAACCGGGGGTAGGTGAACCGGAACCAGAAGATCAGGAACGACACCAGGACAATCTTGGTCAGCAGGACCAGTGGCCCGATCAGATTGAACAGGTCAGAGGCCGGGTCGAGGCCGGGCACGTACCACCCGCCGAGGAAAAGGGTGGCGGCCAGTGCGGCGAAGATCCCCGCGGTGGCGAACTCGGCGATAAAGAACAGCAGGAACCGCATGCCGCTGTACTCGGTGAGGTAGCCGGCGACGATCTCCGACTCGGCCACCGGCATGTCGAACGGGGGCTGGGTCAACTCGGCCTGGACGGCGACCAGGAAGATGGCGAAGCCCAGGAACTGGGTGATCACGAACGGGTTGCCGATGGCGCCCCAACCGAAGATCTCGCCGTTGGCCTGGGCCAGGACGATCTCCTGCACGTTGAGGGTGCCGGCCTGGATGACCACGCCCATCACCGCCAGGACCAGGGGAAGTTCGTAGGCCACTAACTGTCCAGCGGCCCGTAGGCCTCCGAGCAGCGAGTACTTGCTGGCCGACCCCCAGCCGGCCATGAGGATCCCGATGACCGAGATGGACGACACGGCGAGCGCCAGGAACACCCCGGTATCCACGTTGATGAACCAGAGGTCGGGCCCGGCGGGCAGGACCAGGACCAGCAGGAACGTCGACACCAGCACCACAAAGGGTGCGGCTTTGAACACCACCCGATCGGCGGCCCGGGGGATGAGGTCCTCCTTCTGGAGGAATTTGCCTACCTCGGCGAGGAGTTGCAGTGAACCGTACGGGCCGGCCTCCATGGGGCCGAGCCGGCTCTGCATGAAACTCATCATCTTGAACAGGTACAGGTAGACCAGCGTCCCAGCGGGGATGAGCACGGCGACCAGCGCTGCCACCGACCGGATGGCGGTCTGCTGCCAGTAGGCCAACTCCACGGCGGTCACCACGGTATTCACCGGTCGATGTCTCCGAGGATGAAGTAGAGGCTGGCCAGGATGGAGATCACGTCGGGGACGTACACGCCCCTTAGCACCCAGGGGGTGATGGAGACGTTGTTGAAGGAGGCCGAGCGGATCTTGACCCGGTAGGGCACCAGGTCGCCCTTGGAAACCACGTAGTAGCCCATGATCCCCAGTGGGTTCTCGGTCTCCACGTAGGCCTCGCCGGCCGGCACCTTGATTATGCGGGGCACCTTGGCCATGACCGGTCCGGACGGAATGCCGTCCAGGATCTGCTCGACCATTCCGCAGGCCTCCCGAACCTCCTGGAGGCGCACCCAGTACCGGGCGAACGAGTCGCCGTCCGGGTGGGTCCACACCTTCCAGTCCAGTTGGTCGTGGACCAGGCCCACGCCGCCGTCCCGGCGGAGGTCCCAGTCGACGCCGCTGGCCCGTATGTTGGCCCCCGAGAGCCCGTAGGCCAGGCCCATGTCCGCGGGGATCACCCCGATGCTCCGGGTGCGGGCCTGGAAGATCTCGTTGCCGGAGACCAGGTTCTCCATTTCGTCGCAGAACGATCGGATACGGCCCAGGACCCCCCGGGTTTCGTCGATCCAGCCTTTGGGTAAGTCGTCCTTGAGGCCCCCGATGCGGTCGAAGTTTGGGTGGAACCGACCACCGGTGACCGCTTCGATCTGGTTGAGTACAAACTCTCGATCGCGGAAGGCGTAGAAGACCGGGGTGATGGCCCCCAACTGGACGCCCATGTCACCGAGGAACAGCACCACGTTGGCGATGCGGGACAACTCGAACAGGGCGGTGCGGATCCACTGGGCCCGGGGTGGGGCCTCGATCTCCATGAGCCGTTCGGCGGCCAGGATGAACGGCACTTCGTTGGCGAAACTGCCCAGCCAGTCGATCCGGTTGATGAGCGTGGTGACCTGCGGGTAGGTGCGGACCTCGGTGAGCTTCTCGTAACCGCGGTGCATGTAGCCCATGACCGGCTCGGCCGAGATCACCCGTTCTCCGTCGAGGCGAACGATTATCCGGAGGGTCCCGTGGGTGGCCGGGTGCTGGGGCCCGATGTTGAGGGTCATGCCTTCGGTCTCGAGTTCCACGTTTACCCGGGCGTCGCTGGCCTGCCCAGCGATGTAGGCCATCTGTCGGGTCTGAGTCGGTGCGGTCACGAGTCGTCCCCGTCCTCACCGTCGTCGGCCTCGTCGTCGGCGTCGTCCTGGCCGGGCATGAGTTCGACGTCGACGATGCCTGGCCAGGGCTTCACCCGCCGGGCCAGCAGTGGGTAGTCCTTGCGGAGGGGGTGGCCCTCGAATTCCGAGGGTAGGTACAGGTGGGCCAGGTTGGGGTGGCCCCGGAAGTTGATACCGAACATCTCCCAGGCCTCCCGTTCGTGCCAGTCGGCCCCCGGGTAGACCACTGTCCAGGTGTCAGCCTCCGGGGGGTCTCCTTCGAGGTCGCACTTCACATGGACCCCCAGGTGACCGACCGGGTCGTGTACCCGGGCCAGGAGTTGGAACCGCTGCTCGCCGCCGGTGATTCCCCATTCAAGGTCGGCCGGTGCCGCGGGCTCGCCATCATCCTCCCGGTCTATAACGGCGTCCATGTCGCGCCCGAAGGGCGACGGCTGCCAGTCGATGGCTGACAGGAAGTTGAAGTAGGCCATGCCGCATTGGCCCTGAAGCGTCTGGGCCGTCTCGACCCATGCCCCGGCGTCCACCCGGACCCAAACGTCGACGCCCGGTTGCACCTCGGAGGACACCAGGGCGTCGCCGAGCGCGTCGGCCAGGGACGCCACAAGAGCGTCACGGGTGTCATCGACAGCTGGTTCTGCCGCGTCGTCAGTCTCATGGACCTCGTCGGTGGTGGTGTCAGGTGACGACAATTGGATCCCTGTTCCAGCGGTCGGTCATATCTTCGTTGGCGATGCGCTCCTGGAGCAGGACGATCCCTTCCAGCAGAGCCTCGGGTCGGGGTGGGCAACCGGGCACGTACACATCGACGGGGATGATTTGGTCTACGCCTTTGGTGACCGAGTAGCTGTCCCAGTAGGGCCCGCCGCAGTTGGCACATGAACCCATGGAGATCACGTACTTGGGTTCGGGCATCTGCTCGTAGAGACGACGTACCGCGGGGGCCATTTTGTCAGTCACCGTGCCCGAGATGACGACCAGGTCGGCCTGTCGGGGGCTGGCCGGGAACGGGATGACCCCTAAGCGCATCACGTCATACCGGGGCGAGGCGAAGGCCGCGCCCATCTCGATGGCGCAGCAAGCCAGGCCCCACTGGTAGACCCAGAGGGAGTACTTGCGGCTCACGTTAAGCAGCTTGGTGAGGGGGCCGGGCATCTTGCCGTCTTGAACGAGTCCCATGAAGCGCCTCTCTTACCCGCTCAGATCCACCGCAGCAGGCGCTTGCGCCAGGCGTAGAACAGTCCTAGGGCCAGGATGACGATGAAGATGGCCATCTCTACCAGGCCGAACATCCCGTAGGACTCCAGCCGGGCCGCCCACGGAAAGATGAACACGGCCTCGACGTCGAAGAGCACGAACATTAGGGCGAACACGTAGTAGCGGATATTGGCCTGGCTCCACATGTCGCCCTGCGGGTCGACTCCCGACTCGTAGTTCATCCCCTTCTGGGGTGTGTCGCGGGACGGTCTGACCAGGCTTCCTAACCCGAGGAACACCGACGCCAACAGCACCCCGACGCCGCCGATCACGGCGACGGTCAACCAGTTGCGGAGGAACTCGGACATGGGTCGGGAACCTAACGATCCTCAGTCGAACAGGACAACGGAGCGGCGGCCCTCCGGGAAGCCTGCCGCAGGCTACCGGACCCACCCAAACTCCCGAGACCCTCACGGGGTCCTGACCGGAGAGGCAACGACACCTCAACCACCCACCAGGACCGGGATTGCATCCCGGCTCAGGTCGACGAGCGGGCCGGGTACCAGGCCGACGAACAGGACTCCGGCGGCGGCCAGGCCGATTACCATGCGGGCACCGACCGGCACGACAACCGGGTTCGTATCAGCGGCCTGGTCGTCGTCCAGGTACATGGCCACCAGTAGGCGTAGATACACAAAGGCGGCGATCGCCGCGCCCAGCATGGCTGCCGCGGCCACCGCATAGGACCCGACGTTCACCGCGGCGGCTAGGACCCCCAGCTTGGCGACAAAGCCACCGGTGAACGGGATCCCGGCTTGGCCGAGTAGCAGCACGGTGAAGGCGGCGGCCAGCAGCGGTTGGCGGCGGGCCAGGCCCCGGTAGTCGTCGAGGCGGTGCCCCGTGTCGCCGACCCCGCCCATCGCACTGAGCACGGCGAAACTACCGACGGCCAGCAGGGTGTAAACGCCCAGGTAGACAAGGACGGCCGAGGTGCCCCGATCGTCGGCGGCTTGTACGCCGGTCAGGATGAACCCGCCGTGGGCGATCGACGAGTAGGCCAGCATCCGCTTCACGTCGGTCTGGACCACGGCGACGGTCGCCCCGCCGACCACGGTGACCCCGGCCATGACGGCCACCGCGGGTCGCCAGTCGCCGGAGTAAGCGCCGAACGACAACACGAAGGTCCTTAACAGGGCGGTGAAGGCGGCCGCCTTCACCCCGGCGGCCATCCAGGCCACCACCGGGGTGGGTGCACCCTGGTAGACGTCGGGGGTCCAGGCGTGGAACGGCACGGCGGCCACCTTGAAGCCGAAGCCCACCAGCACCAGGGCGAAACCGGTCAGCAGCATGGCGTCCTGGACCAGGACCGTGGAGGCCAGGTGGGCGTTGATGCGAACCAGGCTGGTGGAACCGGTGGCCCCGTAGACCAGGGCGATCCCGTAGAGCAGGAAGGCCGAGGAGAAGGCCCCGAGCACGAAGTACTTGATGGCCGCCTCCTGGGACTCGACCCGCCGGAGGTGCATGGCCGCCAGGACATAGACGGCGATGGAAAGCACCTCGAGGCCCAGGAACAGCACGATCAGATCGTTGGCCGAGACCATGACAACCCCGCCGGCCGCTGACAGGAGCAGCAGTACGTAGAACTCGACACCGGGCAGGTCTTCCCGCTCCAGGTAGGCCCGGCCCAGCAGGGCGGTGGCCACCACGGCAACGGCCAGGGTGGCCGTCACGAACAGGGTGGACCCGTCGACGGCCACCGCGCTGCCCAGGAAGGCCAGTGGACCGTCGTCCTGGATCCGGGCCCACATGGGAAACACGGCGACCACCACGGCAATCCCGGCGGCCACCGTCCACGTCGATGCCAGCCAGGCGGGCATCCGCCAGGGCAACGAGGCCGCGGTGAGCATCAGCAGGGCGGATCCCGACAGCACGATCACCGGGATAAGCCCCCACCACACCACCTCGGGGGTGGGTACGGGCAGCGCGGCGAAGGTCACGATCCATCACCCATGTCGTCGGCTTCCGGAAGGTCTTGTGCAACCCGGAGATTGACGGGCTCATCGAAGGCGGGCACGTGGCGTTCCACATGAGCCACTAGGGCATCCACCGCTGGTTGCATCCGCTCGATGACCGGCTTGGGGTACACCCCCAGGAAGACGATCAGGGCCAATAGTGGGGCCAGCACCAGACCCTCCCGGATGTTGAGGTCGGCCATGTCGGTGTTGTCGCCCTCGGCGGGGCCGTGGAACACCCGCTGGTAGGCCCAAAGCAGGCACAGGGCGGCCAGTACGACACCCGCAGCGGCCACCACGGCCCACCATCGGTGGGCCATGAAGGCCCCTACGAGGACGAGGAACTCACCGACGAACCCGTTCAGGCCCGGCAGGCCGATGGAGGACAGCATGACCACCGTGAACACTCCAGCCATGACCGGGGCGGCCCGTTGCAGACCTCCCAGTTCGTCGATGAGGCGGGTATGGCGACGCTCGTAAATCATCCCGACCAGCAGGAACAGGGCGCCGGTGGAGATGCCGTGGTTAACCATCTGGAGCAGGCCACCTTCGATGCCCTCCGTGTTGAGGGCGAAGGTACCCAGGATGATGAACCCCAGATGGGCCACCGAGGAGTAGGCCACCAGTCGCTTGAGATCCCGTTGCATGGTGGCGACCACGGCGCCGTAGAGGATCCCCACCACCCCAAGGGTCATGAACAACGGGGCGGAGAAGTGGGCGGCCTCGGGGAACAGGTACAGACCGAACCGCAGGAAGCCGTAGGTGCCGAGCTTCAACAGGACCCCGGCCAGGATCACCGAGCCGGCGGTCGGTGCCTCGGTATGGGCGTCGGGCAACCAGGTGTGGAGCGGGACGATCGGGACCTTCACCGCGAAAGCCAGGGCGAAGGTGGCGAACAGCCAGCGGGCCTCTCCGGTGGCCAGGCTCTGCGACTCGGCGATGGTCACCAGGTCGAAGGTGACCGGGTCGCCGGTCGCGCCGGCATGGAGAAACCCCACGGCCAAAATGCCGACCAGCATGAGGGCCGAGCCGGCCATCGTGAAGAGGAAGAACTTGGTGGCCGCGTAGGTGCGGTTGTTGTGGCCCCATCGCCCGATGAGGAAGTACATGGGCACCAGCACCACTTCGAAGCAGAGGAAGAAAACCACCAAGTCGAGGACGCAGAAAACGCCCATCACCCCGGCCTCCAGCAGGAGCATCCACGCGAAGTAAGAGGGCTCGTCGTGGCCCGGGTCGACGGCCATCAGGGCAATCGGGAAGAGGAGAGCGGTAAGGACGACCAGGAATAGTGAAATGCCGTCCACCCCGAAGTTCCAGGCGATCCCCAGGTCGCCGATCCACGGCTGGTGGGCCGTGAACTGGAAGGCGGCGGCACCCGGTCCGGTCTCGAAGGCGCCGAGGACCCAGAAGGCAATACCGGCGGTGGCCGTAGAAAACAACATGGCGACCTGTTTGACCACCTCGGGCCGGCGACGGGGTAGCACGGCCACCAGGGCGGCACCGACCGCCGGTATGACCAGCAGGGCTGGCAGAACCGGGAAGGCCGGGGCGAAGCCCATGGTGCTCACAGCGCCGACCGGGACAGGAACCAGAAGAGGAGGGCCACCGCGCCTACGGCCACGCCGGTGGAGTAGGTGCGCACCAGTCCGTTCTGGAAACGGCGCAACACACCGGCTGCCGAACGGACGGCGGTGCCCATGCCATCCACCGCGCCGTCTACCACCTGCTCGTCGAACCGGGTGGTGATCTCGAAGGAGGTCCGGCCCGGTCCGCCCATCAGGTCGGAGACGATGTGGTCGAGTCGCCAGGCCTCGGCCAGGATCGGCCTTTCGAAAGCCGCCGGGTCGATCCGCCCCTTCAGGTAGGTGGCGATTCCGACACCGATGCCGGCGGCCGCCGTGGCCATGGCCACCAGCGCCAGCAGCCAGAGCGTGCCGGCACCCAGCTCGAGGTGGGCTTCGTTGTGGAACATCGCCGGCGCCAACCAGTGTTCGAGCCACTTGGTGCCCGAGCCGAACGGTAACTGGATGAAACCACCGACCGCCGAGAGGGCGGCCAAGACGACCAACGGCACGGTCATCGTCCACGGCGACTCGTGCGGCTGGTGTTCGGCCCGAGCGGCCCCTTCGGACTCGTCCTCGCCGGGCCGTACATCGGAGTAGCGGGACCGCCCGAAGAAGGTGAGGACCACCTGACGGGTCATGTAGAAGCCGGTGAGCAGGGCGGCGACCAGGCCCACTGCCCAGAGCGCCGGGTGTTCGTTCCAGGCAAAGGCCAGGATCTCGTCCTTGGACCAGAACCCGGCGAACGGGGGGACGCCGGCGATGGCTAGCCAGCCGATGATGAAGGTCGCGCCGGTGACCGGCATGAGCGCCCGGAGGCCGCCGTAGTGGCGGAGGTCCTGGTCACCGTCCATGGAATGGATGACCGACCCGGCGCCGAGGAAGAGCAGGGCCTTGAAGAAGGCGTGGGTGATCATGTGGAAGATGGCCGCCGTGTAGGCGCCGCAGCCGACCGCCAGGAACATGAAGCCCAGTTGGCTGACCGTCGAGTAGGCCAGCACCTTCTTGATGTCGTTCTGGGCCACGGCGATGGTCGCCGCGAACAGGGCGGTCGCCGCGCCCACCCAGGCGATCATCCCCGGAGCCCACCCGGCGGCCTCGGCCAGCAACGGGTTGATCCGGGTCAGCAGGTACACCCCTGAGGTGACCATGGTCGCCGCATGGATGAGCGCCGAGACTGGCGTGGGCCCCGCCATGGCGTCGGGCAACCACAGGTACAGGGGGAACTGGGCTGACTTGCCGACCGCCCCGACGAAGAGCATCACGGTCACGAACGTCGCGGTGCTGCGGACCAGCCCACCCGAGGCGACGGTTTCGAACACTTCAAGGTATTCGAGCGAGCCGACGGCAAAGAAAAGGGCGAACATGGCCACCATGAATCCCCAGTCGCCGATGCGGTTGGTGATGAAGGCTTTCTTGCCCGCCGTGGCGTTGGCCGGGTCGGAGAACCAGAAGGAGATCAGCAGGTAGGAGCAGGCCCCCACCCCTTCCCAACCCAGGAAGGTGAGGAGAAGGTTGTCGGCTAGCACCAGGACCAGCATCGAGAAGGCGAACAGGTTCATGTAGGCGAAGAAGCGGCTGAAGTCGTCGTCGCCGTGCATATAGCCGATCGAGTAGAGGTGGATCAGTGCTCCGACGCCGGTGATGAACAGGCACATGGTGAGCGAGAGTGGGTCGGCCAGGAACCCCACATCGACGCTGAGGTCACCGGCCGGCACCCACTCGAACAGGGTGGTGACCGAGGACCGGTCGTGGGCATCCCGGCCGAGGAGTGCGGCAAAGACCCCCAGGGTGGTCAGGAACGAGCCGGCCATGGCCCCGGTGGCCAGCCAGCCGGCCCGCCCTTCGCCGAGCCGACGGCCCACGGCGAGTAGGACGAGGAAGCCGGCCAGCGGGAAGGCGGGTACCAGCCAGATCAGGTCGAGCACCGCTTCAGCCTCCGAGAAGTGAGAGGTCGTCGGCGGTCGCCCCGGGGCGGCGTCGCATGATGGCCACGATCAACGCCAGTCCGACCACCACTTCGGCGGCCGCCACGACAAGTACGAAGAACACGGCGAGTTGGCCGCCCAGGTCGCCGAGGTGGGTGCCGACGCTGACGAACGTGAGGTTGACGGCATTGAGCATCAACTCGACGCACATGACCATCACCAACGGGTTGCGACGGACCAGCAGGCCGACGGACCCTGTCGAGAACAAGACGGCGGCCAGCACCAGGTACCAGGTGGTGGTGACGGTCACTGGGCCGCCTCCTCCTCGGCCCGGTCGGCCCCATCGTGGGTGTCCCCTGACTGTTCGGACCTCGGGTCTGGTCCGGGGATCGGTTGGAGCGGGCCGGTGACCCGTCTGGAGAGGACCACTGCGCCAACCACGGCCACGGTCAGCAGGAGTGCGGTCAACTCCACCGCAAAGACGTAGTCGGTGAAGAGAGCTTCGCCCAGTCGGCGGGTGTTCCCGCCGGCGTCGCCGAGAGGCGCAGTGGACGCCGACCTCCCGGTAGGTCCGTCGACCGCTACCAGCAGCACGGTGAGAAGCAGGCCGACCATCGATGCGCCGATCACCGCGGCGAGGGGACGCTGGCCGGCTATCGGTTCAACGCCCAGGTCTTCCGCCCGGTCGACACCGAGCAGCATGATCACGAACAGGAACAGGATGACGATGGCCCCCGCGTAGACGATCACCTGCACGGCGGCCAGGAACGTGGCGTCCTGGAGCACGAACAGCACCGCCACCCCGAAGAGGGTCCCGACGAGGAACAGGGCGGCGTGGACCGGGTTGCGGGACAGCACGACACCGATGGCCCCGCCCATGATGACCGTCGCAGCGACGATGAAGACCGTGACGTCCATCAGCTCTCCCGGGCCGGCCGGTCGACAGGGCCGGTTTGACCTCGCTCGGGTTCTCGGACGCCGTAGCCCAGTTCACCCGACCAGGCCACCTGGCCCTCGTAGGAGGCGTCGCCGCTGGGGGAGGTGGCCCGCATCCAGGCTGCGGTCATGGCATCCTCGCCGTCGCGCCAGTCCTCCCATGGCAGACGCTGTGGTTGGCCTGTGGTGGCGTCGACGAGGAGTTCGTCCCTGGTGTAGATGGCGTCGGACCGGTTGGTGAACGAGAACTCGAACAACTTGGTCTCGGTGATCGCCTCGGTGGGACAGGCTTCGACGCACAGATCGCAGTGGATGCAGCGCAGGTAGTTGATCTCGTAGACAAACCCGTAGCGCTCGCCCGGGGAGACCGGGTGGTCAACTGGATTGTCGGCACCTCGCACGTGGATGCAGTTCGCCGGGCAGACACCGGCGCACAATTCGCAGCCGATGCACTTCTCCATACCGTCCTCATAGCGGCCGAGCACGTGCCGACCGTGCAGGCGATCAGGCTTGTGGCGCTTCTGCTTCGGGTACGGGGTGGTGACCCGATCCTCGAACAATTTGCGGAAAGTGACGGCGAATCCCCCGAAGTAGCCCATCAGCTGTGGAGCCCCTCTCGGTCGTCGGACCCGACGGCCGGTCGTTCGGCGGATCCGGCCTTGGCGATAGCCCCGGAGAGGAGGGCCGAGCCGGCGAGGAGCGCCAGCATCCCGACGGCCACCACGACGATCACCGGCCAACCCCGGTCCCGGGCCACGTTCAGGGCAGCGATGAGGAGGAACCATCCCAGCGAAACCGGAATGAGCACCTTCCACCCCAGGTCCATCAGCTGGTCGTAGCGGAACCGGGGCAGTGTCGCCCTCAGCCACACGAAGGTGAACAGGAAGGCCAGCACCTTGAGGAAGAACCACAGGATCGGCCACATCCAGGCGATCCCGTCGATGAGGATCGGACCGTTCGGGCCGCCGAGGAACAGGGTCACCGCAATGGCCGACATGGTGATCATGTTCATGAACTCGGCCAGGTAGAACAGGGCGAAGCGGATGGAGCTGTACTCGGTGTGGAAGCCGCCGACCAGTTCCTGCTCGGCCTCCACAAGGTCGAACGGTGGACGGTTCAGCTCGGCGGTGCCGGCCACAACGAACACCAGGAACGGCACCACCCCGGTGGCGGCCACGTTCCAGTTCCAGGTGGCCTGGCCGGCCACGATCCCGCTGGTCGACAGGGTCCCTGAGACCAAGAAAACGGAGGCGATGGACAGCCCGAGTGCGGCCTCGTAGCTGATCATCTGCGCCGTGGCTCGCACTGAGCCGAGCAGCGGGTACTTCGACCCGGACGACCAACCGGCCAGCATCACCCCGTACACAGCGATCGACGACAGGGCCAGGAACAGGAGGATGCCGACCGGTGGGTCGGCCACCTGGAGGAGGGTGCGTCGACCCAGCAGGCTCACCGTGCCGTCGGCTCCATCGGTGAAGTTCCCGCCGATGGGCACGATGGCGAAGGTGAGGAAGGCCGGAACCAACGACAGGTAGGGGGCCAGGCGGAAGACCGTCCGGTCGGCCTGGTCGGGCAGCAGGTCCTCCTTGAAGAACAGCTTGATCCCGTCGGCCAGTGTCTGGAGGATCCCCCACGGGCCGGCCACCGCCGGCCCGATCCGGTTCTGCATGTCGCCGATCAGTTTGCGTTCGAACCAGATCATCAGCATCACGGCGACCAGCAGGAGGGCGAAGGCCACCCCGACCTTGAGGAGCACCACGACCAGCACGCGGCCATCGACTCCGGCGTCAAAGAGCGGGTCGGCGGCCAACACCATCACCGGCGCTCCAATTTCAGGTCGGTAACCACCCGTGAGGCATCGATGAGGTCGCCGGGATCCGGACCGTCCTGGTTCCACAGGAGGTGGACGGTGCCGGGAGCCGTACCGGCGTCGGCGATCACCTCGGCGGCGAGTTCTCCGCGGGCCCCGACCGCCCGTACCTTCTCGCCGTCGGTGAGGCCAAGACGTTCCAGGTCGTCGGGGGCCACGGCCATCCGGGTGCCGGGGGCCAGTCCAACCAGCGACGGGCTGTGGGCTACCAGGACGCCGCGGTCGTACATGGATCGGGTGACCACCAGGCGCACCTTCCGGCGACCCGGTTCGGAAACGCTGGTCGGCTTGGGGCGGGCCAGTTCGGCGCGGCCGACGACGAGCACCCCCTCTCGGGCCGACGCCTCAAGAACCGCCGGTCCGATGTCGGCGTGGACCAGCGACACTTCGGCCAGTTCTGCCCACAGCTCGTCCGGGGTGCTGGGCCCGGCGCCCGCGCCTAGCCGGTCGGCCAGGTCGACGGCGATCATCCAGTCCGGCCGGGCCGTCCCCGGCGGAGTGACTTTCTGACGGATCACGGTGATGCGCCCCTCCAGGTTGGTGAACGAGCCGTCCAGTTCGGTGGGCGCCGCAGCGGGAAGCAGGATGTCGGCCCGGTCGGTGGTGGGGGTGGCGAACAGGTCGACGGCGATGACCGTGCCGGCACCGTCGAGGGCCCGGCGGGCCAGGTCATGGTCGGGAACGTCGCCCAAAATGTCAGCGCCCAGTAGGACGAGGACGTCGATCCTGCCTTCGGCGGCGGCCTCGAGGATGCCCAGGGCGTCGTGGCCGGTAGACGACGGCAGGGTCGGCCAGTGGGCGAGCGCACGGTCCCGACCTGCTTCCAGCGTGGCGCGGCCGGGGAGCAGGCCTGGCGATAGGCCCATATCAAGGGCACCGTGGATGTTGCCCCGGCGGAGAAGCGACAGGAACCGGGCGTCGGGCAGGTGGTCGTGGAGAGCCAGGGCGGCATCGACAGTGGGGCCGGACCCCTCGGCCAGTGATGACCGCCCGACCAGCACGGTGACTGGCCCACCGGCTGCCAAGGCCCGTCCGGCGGCGGCCAGCTCCTTGGACGGGAGGTCGGCCCGCTTCACCCCCCGCTTGCCACACATGGTGGCCACCGCTGCGGGGGCCGCTCCCGGTGGCACCCGAATGGAGTGGGCGGCCTGCCCGCTGAGCCCGGTGGTCTGGGGGGTTAGTTCGATGAGGGTGCAGCCGTCGTGGACCACGGCGTGGCGCAACCGCAGGTACAGGGTGCCCAGTTCCTCCTTGGGGTCGGGCCCGAGCAGCACGATGATCCCGCCCGGCGTGCAGGCGTCGTCGATGGTGGCCCGGGGGAGGCCGAGTACCACCTGGGCCGGAAGGCCGTCGGCTAACTGGGCGTCGACGTGGTCGGTACCGATCACCCCCTTGGCCAGACGCGCCCACGCGTACTGCGCCTCGTTGGTGAGTCGGGCCCCACCCAGGACGGCCACCCGGTCGGGTTCGGCGGCACCCAGTGCGGTCACGCATCGCTCCATGGCCTCCGACCATGAGGCACGGACCGACCCGGTGCCGTTGTCTTGCCGGAGGCGCGGCTCGCCGAGCCGGTCCTCGCTGCCGTAGGCCTCGAAGACGAACCTTTCCTTGTCGGACAGCCAGCCCCAGTTGACGGCGTCGGCATCGACCCCGAGGAAGCGCAGCACCCGGTCATGTGACGCCTGGACGGCAATCCGGGCGCCCACGCTGTCCAGGGTGCTGGTCGACTCCACCTCGGTGAGGTCCCACGGACGGGCTTTGAACCGATAGGGGGCTGCGGTCAGTGCGCCGACCGGGCAGATCTGCACCGTGTTGCCGCTGAAGTAGGAGCTGAATGGCCGGTCCGGGTAGGTGTTGATCTGGGTCCGGCTGCCCCGCCCCAGGAAGTGGATCAGCGGGTCGCCGGCCACCTGGTCGGCGAACCGGGTGCACCGATCGCAGAGGATGCAGCGTTCCCGGTCCAGGTGGACGTTGTCGTTGATAGGGATCGGCTTCTCGAAGTGGCGCTTCTCCTCCACGAAGCGGCTCTCCCCCGGTCCGAAGGCCATGGTCTGGTCCTGAAGGGGGCATTCGCCACCCTTGTCGCAGACCGGGCAATCCAGGGGGTGGTTGACCAGGAGGAACTCGAGCACCCCATCCTGGGCTTTGCGGGTCACCTCAGATTCGGTGTCGACGACCATGCCCGGAGTGCACTCCAGCACACAGGAGGGCTGCAGGGCCGGTCCGCGGCCGGTGTCCACTTCAACGAGACACATGCGGCACATCCCAACCGGTTGCATGCGCGGGTGGTGGCAGAAACGGGGTATGTAGGTACCGGTGCGCTCGCAGGCGTCGATGACCAGTTCGCCGGGACGGGCCAGGACCTCCCGACCGTCGACGGTGATGGCCACCCCGGCCTCGGTGGTCGGGGGGTTGGTCACGAGGCCACCCCTTCGACGGAAACGGCGACGGCGATCGGGTCGCGGCGGGTGATCCGGGTTTCGAACTCGTGGCGGAAGCGCCGAATGGTCGACACGATGGGCGCCACGGCCGACGGGCCCAACGGACAGATGGTGGTCTGGCGGGGTGGGAAGGGAACCGCGTCGAGTCCCTGGTCGGCGAAGGCGGCCACCGGGTAGGGGCCGGGGCTGATGTTGTCGCCGATGTCGAGAAGTAGGTCAACATCGGAGGGCCGGCCGTGCCCGTCGAGGATCCGCTGGAGGATCTGCTCCTGCCAGCCGGTGCCCTCCCGGCACGGCGAACACTTGCCGCAGGATTCCCGGGCGAAGAACTGGACGAGCCGCAGGCATGCTTTCACCGTGTCGGTGGTCTCGTCCATGACGACGATGGCACCCGATCCGAGCATCGAACCGGCTTGGCTAACTACCTGACCCTCCAGCGGCAAGTCGAGGTGCTCCTCGAAGAACCAGGGGGCCGATGCGCCGCCGGGGATGAACGTCTTCAACTCGTGGCCGTCCCGTATCCCCCGACAGAAGTTGTCGCCGTAGAAGAGCTCCCGGAAGGTGGTGACCCCGTGTTCGACCTCGTAGATCCCGGGTCGCCTCACGTGGCCGGACACTGCGAACAGTCGGGTGCCCGGTGACGCTTCGGACCCGTGGCCCTTGTAGGCGTCGGCGCCGTTGGCCAGGATCCACCCGAGGTTGGCCAGTGTCTCGACGTTGTTGACGATGGTCGGCTGGCCGTAGAGGCCGATGGCTGCCGGGAAGTAGGGCGGCTTTAGACGGGGCATGCCCCGGTTGCCCTCGAGACTTTCGATTAGGGCTGTCTCCTCGCCGACGATGTAGGCCCCGGCTCCCCAGTGGAGGACCACGTCCACCGAGAAGTTGCTGCCACAGATCTCGGCGCCCACGTACCCGGCGGCGTAGGCCTCGTCGAGGGCGGTGGCTAGCCGCTCCTGGGCCAGGGCCATCTCGCCTCTCACGTACAGGAAGGCCTGGGAGAGCCCCACGGCGTAGCAGGCGATGAGTATCCCTTCGATGAGTTGATGGGGGTCGCGTTCCATGAGCAACCGGTCTTTGTAGGTGCCGGGCTCGCTCTCGTCGCCGTTGACCACCAGGTAGCGCGGCCACACCCCCTCCGGGCAGAAGCCCCACTTGACCCCGGCCGGGAAGCCGGCGCCGCCCCGGCCCAGCAAGGTGGCCTCGCGTACCTCGGCGTGCACTTCGGCCGGTGCCCGCCCGAGAGCGGTCCGAAGCCCCTGGTAGCCGCCGGTGGCCAGGAATCGCTCGAGGGTGAAGGAGTCCTCATGTGCGAAGCGCCCGGTGATGAGCTTCGGTCCGGCGTTGGCGATGAACCCGGGGGCGTGGGCGATGTAGCCGTCGGGGAGGGGGGGCTCAACCATCGGCGGCCGCCTCGGTGGGCATCCAGGCCGGCGGGCCATTTGCCTCCTCGGGGGGCACCACGCCGGCCCGGCTGCGGACCGGGATCCGCTGGCGGTTCCGGGCCAGGGTGCCGTGTTCGGGCATCGGCCCGTCGTCAGCGGCTCCACCCCGGGCAAGCGGGCTTTCCCCTGCCCGGAGGTCGGCCACCACCTCGTCGAACAGGTCGGGGGTTGCCCGATGGAAGTACCGGTAGTTGACGGTGAAGCACGGCGCCTCGGTACAGGCGGCCACGCACTCGACCTCCTCGATGGTGAACAGGCCGTCGTCGGTCGTGCTGCCTGCTCGCACCGCGAGGCTTGATTCGACGTGTTCTAGGAGATCGTCGGCGCCTAGGAGTTGGCAGGAGATGTTGGTGCACACGTTGACCAGGTAGCGGCCCACCGGGTGGAACTTGAACATCTCGTAGAAGCTGCCGGTGCCCAGCACTTCGACCGGGGTGGTCCCGGTCAACTCGGCGATCTGTTCCATGGCCGGACCGGTCACCCACCCTTCCTGTTCTTGGGCCAGGTGGAGGAGGGGGATCATCGCCGAGCGCCGCCGCGGGTACCTGGAGGCGATGTCGGCGGCGACTTTCTCGTTTGCCGGGGTGAAGAAGCCCATCAGCGGTCGACCTCGCCCATGATCGGATCGACCGAGGAGATGACAGCCACCGCGTCGGCGATGAACCCGCCCTCCATGAGGTGGGGCAGGGTCTGCAGGTTGACGAAGCTGGGGGCCCTGATGTGCATCCGGTAGGGGTTGGGTCCACCGTCGGACACCAGGTAGCAGCCCAGTTCGCCCCTCGGGGATTCCACTGCCGCATAGGCCTCGCCGGGTGGTACGTGGAAGCCCTCGGTGAAGATCTTGAAGTGGTGGATGAGGGCCTCCATGGACTGGTTGATACGGGCCCGGGGCGGTGGGGTGACCTTCTTGTCCTGGTTCCGGTAGTCGCCTCCCGGCATTAGCTCCATGGCCTGTTCAACGATCTTCAGCGATTCGCGGATTTCCTGGAGGCGGATGGCGTACCGGTCGTAGGCGTCGCCGTGGGCCCCTACGACCACATCGAAGGCGACCTGGTCGTAGGCCAGGTACGGCTCGTCGCGGCGGAGGTCCCAGTCGTAGCCGGTGGCCCGCAGGATCGGGCCAGTGGCCGACAGGGCGAGAGCCTCGGCGGTGTTGATGACCCCGACACCCTGGAGACGGTCCCGGAAGATGGGCTGCTTGTTGAGCAGCACCTCGTACTCATCGAGCCGCGGCGGGATGATCTCTAGGAGGCGCACCAGGTCGGCCTCCCATCCGTCTGGCAGGTCAGCGGCCACCCCGCCGGGCCGGATGTAGTTGTGGTTCATGCGCAGGCCGGTGACCATTTCGAAGAACCGGAGTACCTCCTCGCGTTCCCGCCAACCGAAGATCATCATCGACACCGCGCCCAGGTCCATGCCGTTGGTGGCCTGGAACAGGAGGTGGGAGGAGACCCGGTTGAGTTCGCACATAAGCATCCGGATCCAGGTGGCCCGTGGGGGCACGTCGATGCCCAGCAGCGACTCCACGGCCATCGAATAGGCCAGTTCACAAAACAGCGGCGCGGCGTAGTCCATTCGAGTCACGTTGGTGGGACCCTGGAGGTAGGTGAGTCCCTCGCCGGTCTTCTCCATACCGGTGTGCAGGTAGCCGATCACCGGCTTGGAGCGGAGTACCGTCTCCCCTTCGAGTTCCAGCATGAGGCGCAGAACCCCGTGGGTGGACGGGTGGGCCGGACCCATGTTGAGGATCATCCGTTGGCCCTCGTCGACGTCGTTTGCCGGGTCGTCACCGCCGCCGGCTATCACCGAAGCGTCGGCCTCGCTCATCCGCAGCACCGCCCCGTCGTCGCGTCGGCGCACCCGCGCGTCGCCGGTGGTTTCCTCCGGGGTGGCGACAGGCCGGGTGGTCTCCCGGTCAGTGATGTCGGTCATCAGCGTTCCGCGGGGTTCTTGAACCGGACCGGGATGGTGCCGACCGCCACGTCCTTGCGTAGGGGATGACCGTCCCAGTCCTCGGGCATGAGGATCCGGGTCGGGTCGGGATGCCCCTCAAAGGCCACCCCGTAGAGGTCGTGCACCTCGCGTTCCATGGCCTCGGTCCCCGGGTAGAGGTCGAACAGCGACGGGACGACCGGGTCCTCCTCGGGCACCTGGACCCGGATTCTCGCCCGCTCCCGGCTCCGGTGGTGGATCAGCGATACCACCACCTCGAAACGCTCACCGACCACGCCTTCGGGTAGATCGGTTCGGCCCGGGTGGGCGACGTAGTCCACCGCGGTGAGATCGATGACCATGTCGTAGCCGTCGTTGCGTAGCCCGGCCACCACTTCGAGCAATTCGTCGCGGGCCGGATGCAGGACCGTCGACCTGACAGCTGGGGTGGTCGGCAAGCTCATCGCGGCAGGATCTCCACCGGACGGCCGGCTGAGGCTTCGGGCCCGGAACCGGCGTCGATTCCCGCCCCTCCGTCGTTGGCGTCCCGCCGTCGGGTCAATTCGCCGGAAAGGATGTTTTCGTGCAGGGTGAGGATGGCGTGCATCAGCGTTTCGGGGCCGGGAGGACAGCCCGGGGCGTACACGTCGACCGGTACCACCTGGTCGACGCCCTGGACGATGGCGTAGTTGTTGAACATCCCGCCTGAGGAGGCGCACACCCCCATGGAGATCACCCACTTGGGTTCCATCATCTGGTCGTAGATCTGACGGAGGATGGGGGCCATCTTCTGGGACACCCGTCCGGCGACGATCATTAGGTCGGCTTGGCGGGGTGACGCCCGGAAAACCTCCATTCCGTAGCGGGCGAGGTCGTAGTGGGCCGCCCCGGTGGCCATCATCTCGATGGCGCAGCAGGCCAGGCCGAAGGTGGCCGGCCAGCAGCTGCGGGCCCGGGACCATTTGACGAGATTTTCGATACGGGCGGTGACGAAGTTGTGCTCGAGGCCCTCAAGACCGTCGTCGAGCACCCTGGACAGCCGGCTGGCGCCGGGGAGGCGGGCCATCAGGCCACCGCCCCGTCGGCACTCGAACGTGTTCCGGCTGGCGGGCGTCCGTCAGCGCCGACGACCCGCACGCCGATGCGACCGGTGTTGGCGGGTCGTGTGGGCTCCACCGGGTCGATCACCGGGTCCCGGTGGCGGGGGCCCCATTCGAGAGCGCCGTTGCCGATGAGGTAGACGAACGACTCGAACACGGCCACCGTGAAGATCAGGGCGGCGACTAGGCCGAAGAGGCCGATGCCCCGGTGGGCCATGGCCCACGGGTAGAAGAAGATGATCTCGATGTCGAAGACGATGAAGATCATGGCCACCAGGTAGAACCGGACCGGGAAGCGTTCCGGCACCTCCCGGGCCGGGATGATCCCGCACTCGTAGGGGGCCTGTTTCCGATCGTTGGGGCTTCTGGGGGCCAGCAGCCTGGAGGCGAGGATGCTGATCGCCGCGAAGGCCACGGTCAGCACCAGCAAGGCGACCACCGGGAGGTATTGGCCGAGCATGTCAGCCTCTCCTAAATCCGGTGTTGACAGCGGGGGAGGCGCTCACCGGGTCAACTCGTCGAGGCTTCGAACTCCCGGCGCCGTGCCATGAGCTCCTTGTCGCGCACGTGGAGCCAGTAGCACAGGGCTAGGAAGATGAGGGCCGACCCGATGGCAACGAGCGCCGGACGGAGCCTTCTTGTACCCAGGTCACGCACCATGACCACCGAGACCACAGGTTCCCCTGTGTCGACCACCGGACGTGGGGGGGCCATGCCGGGCACCTCGGGCTGGTCGATGACTTGTTGCAACTGGACCAGGGAGTAGCGGATCGGATGGGTGATCCGGGCCGTGTTGGTCACCCAGAGGCTGATGCGGTCCCAGCGGTTCGGGTCTTCTGAAAGCTCGGGCTTGCCGCCGATGGTGTAGGCGTCCAAGAGCTTGAAGTCCGCTGCGCTGTTGTAGCCCAGGTCGGGGTGGGCGAGCACGTCGGCCACGGCCTGGGCCTGGGCGTCGCCGGACCGGGTGGTGGGCAGCAACTTCCAGCCAGCGAGGTCGTCGAGTCCGTATCCTCGGGTCACTCCGGGTGCGACGGCGGCCAACTCTGATCGGGTGAGCGTCTCGTTGCGAAGTTGGATATCGGCCTGGATCTCGGCTACCTCGGCGGGCGGGAGGTCCGGGTAGTCCGCCTCGGTGGGCAGGGTGTTGAACTCGGCGTTGGCCCTCGGATCACCCGAGGCGACCACCATCTCGTAGGCGCTGGGTAACTCGTCGGGATCAGGTAGGAGACGGGCCTCCGGCACCCCGCTGGCGTTCAGGTCGCCGACGTTGATGTCGACGGTTTGCCAACTGGGGTCGGCGCCCTTCCAGCCTGAGCCGTACATCCACCAGGCACTTCCCAGGATGGCCATCCAGCCCATCAACCCGGCCAAGATCACCAGCGTGGCGTGTCGGATGCCAGTGTTGGTGGCGACAACCAGCCAGACGGATCCGATGAGCACCGCGACGCCGGTGCCCACCACGAGGATGCCCCTGATCTCGAGATCGAATGTGAGGCCGGCAAGCACGAGCAGGCTGGTCATCACAGGCCCCTCTCGTAGGCGACCACCGCGGCGATCTGCTCGGGGGTGAGAATCCGACTGCGGACGGTTGTGCCGATCACGTCGAGGTCGTCGGTCCGGGATCCGAAGCCCGGCATGCCGCCGGTGCCGGCCCGGGCGTTGCCGTACCCCACCCCGACCGCCGAACCCGAGCGCACGAAGTCGGCCTGCCGGTCGGCTGTGGAGAAGTGGGTTCCGACACTGGCCAGGCTGGGGCCGACGTGGCCGGTTCCGGGCCGGTAGCCGGTCAGGATGCCCGACTCGGCGAGCTGGGGCCATTCGGCGATCAGCGACGTGGTCGCCTCGTCGTCGGTCGCGCCGTAGGAAAAGCCGGGGGTGTGGCAGCGTGCGCACCCGTAGGCGCCTTGGGCGGCACTGTTGTTGAAGATCAGTTCGCCGTAGTCCGAGTAGTCGGGACTGGCCGGGTCGGTGGCCTGGGCTAGCCACTCGTCGACCGCCGCCTCGATCTCGTCGTGGTCGACGAACGTCGGGTCGGCCTCAGTGACGATCCTGCGAGCCCCGGCGCGCACCCCGGTGGTCACTTCCGCGGCGATCGTCTCGGCGTCCAGTTGGATGGAGCGCAGGTAGACGATTAGCTGATGGACTTGTTGTTCGGTCAGCGGGCCGCCGCCAGGAAGGCCCCAGGCCGGCATTGGTGATCCTGGTCGTCCGTAGTTGAGGATGTGTTCCACCTCGGATTCGTCGAATCGGGAAAGCACCGAGGTGAGCGCCGGGGCCTTCCACTGGACCTGGGCGACGAACTGCCCTTCCGAGTTAGCCAAGGTGAAGGCGGCGACACCGCCGACCCCGTTGGGCCCGTGGCACCCTGAGCAGGCCTCTTCGTAAGACTTGGCCCCTCGACTTTCGAATCGCTTCACCCAGCTGTAGGCGGCGTTTTCCTGGCGGGCCGGTTCCATCAGCCAGTACAGGGGGAGGACCAAAGCGATGCCAGCCAGGCTGACCAGCGACCAGCCGAGGGCCTTGTCCAGGATGCGGGTCTCCAACTCGGCGTCGTCGGCGTACTGGCGGCGGTTGGCCGCTAGTTCGATCTCCGAGCCGACCTCACGTTTGGCTATCCGGAAGTTGAACAGCAGGTAGATGACTACCCCGACCATCACGATGACGGCCAGAACGAGGCCGACGGTGCGCTGGGTACTGGCGGCAAGGATCATCGGGGGCACGGTTCGCTCACCTTCGCCCTAGTGCTCAACTTGACCGATGCAGTGGGGACCTTCGGACTCCTGACCGGTGGTGTTGGTGCCGATCGGCGGCCCCTGGACGATGGTGCCGGTGTCTACGGTGAGAACTCCCTCGACGACGGACACGGCGAACCGGTCCATGCCCCGGGGGGCGGGACCGCCCTTCTTCTCGCCGACCTGGTTGTACTGCGAACCGTGGCACGGGCATTCGAACCACTGTGAGGGGACGCAGTTGGGTACCCGGCACCCGAGGTGTGGGCACTTCTGGTACAGGGCCACCACCCCGCTTTCGAAGCCCTGGTCCACCCCGACGGTCATGCCGTTCAACTCGGCGGCCGAGTAGGTGGCCCGGGCCTTCTCGACGGCGCCGTTCGGGTAGGCGGTCAGCCACATGCGACCCTCCGGCTTGTAGAGGAAGCCGTTGTTGGCCTTGATGCCGGCCAGCACTTCGATGAGGTTCCCGACCTTGATCTTTGAGCCGAAGCCGCTAACCCCCTGGGGCCACAGGAAGGCCAGTGACGCCCCGCCGAAACCGGCGATGCTCAGGCCCATCATTCCGACGATGCCCCGATTGAAGAACTGACGACGGGACACGCCGATTGCCATCGGATCGGGGGCCACGAACGGCACCGGTGGTGCCGACTCGACGATCTCTAGGTCGGTGCTCGTACGAGCTTCCCGCTCGGCCCGCTCAACCTCTCGTCCAGTCAGCGAGGTTGGTTCGGCGGCCAAGACCGGGTTTCGGCGATCCCGGGCTCGGGCTTCCCGGGAGAGACCAGTGGCGCTCCGGTCACGACGGCGGGCCGCGCCAAAGAGGACCGCGGCGGCCAGCACGATCAGTACCACGACAGCGAACACGACGGCCACGGCTCACCTCCCAGACTGGGGGTTGATGGCGGGCCGACGGCGGGGCATGGTGATCACAAGTCGAAGAAGACGCCGGCGTTCCACGGGAAGACGAAGTTGAAGCCCGGTCCCCGGAAGAACGAACCGATCATCACTAGGACGGCCCAGAACATGAGGTGGATGGTCATTAGCGAGATGGCGAACTTTCGGTCCTCGGGTTTGGTGGAGGGGTTCTTGTCTATGAAGGGCGCCAGGATCAGCAGGAAGATCCCCATCCCGGGGATGGTCACGCCGGCCACCATCGGGTGGAACATGGTGAGTAGTTCCTGGAGGCCCAGGAAGTACCAGGGGGCCTTGGACGGGTTCGGGGTTTTGTTGAAGTTGGCCAACTCCAGCAGGGGGGCGTTCACGAAGATCGAGAACAGGGTCGTGAACAGGGTGATGGCCAGGGCGGCGAGGAACTCGGCGACCAGTAGGTGGGGCCACACGTGGACCTTGTCGGTCGGCACGGTTTTGACGTCCTGGATGGAGCCTGACTTGACGACAGTGAGCAGTCGCTGGTTGTGGCCGTCTGGGCCGCTGCCCGCTGCCGGAATGCCTCCTCCTCCTGCCGGGGCAGGGGTCGACGAGGAGGGCTGGTCGGCGGCCGGTGTGCCGCGCTCAAGCAGGTGGGCTGGGATCTTCTCGCCGTCGCCGGCCGATGCAGACGGAGCGTCGCCGGAGGTGGGCGGGGTGTCGCCGGGATCGGCGTCACCTGAGGTCTTGTCGCTGCTTTTTCCCTCCGCCTTGGCCCGCGCCTCGGCGGCTCGTTTGCGGAGGTGTTCGGGAATCTCAACCATGGATCCGACCTAGCTCTACAGCGGCCCGGAAATGCCGCCGTCCTTGCGGACGCGCCAGAAGTGGACGGCCAGGAAGATGACCAGCACGAAGGGCAGCATCAGGACGTGCAGCGTGTACCAGCGGAGAAGGGTGTCGGTGCCGATCTCGACTCCTCCGAGGAGCACGAAGCGGACCTGGTCACCGAAAACGGGCGTGTACCCCATCATGTTCGTTCCCACCGTGACCGCCCAGAGAGCCAGTTGGTCCCAGGGCAACAGGTAACCGGTGAAGGAGAGCAGCAGGGTCAGGGTCAGCAGGATCACACCGATCACCCAGTTGAACTCTCGGGGCGGCTTGTAGGCGCCGTGGTAGAACACCCGGGCCATGTGGAGGAACACGGTGATCACCATGAGGTGTGCACCCCACCGGTGCATGTTGCGCACGAGTAGACCGAACCCGACCGCCGTCTCGAGGGCCTGGATGTCGGCCCAGGCCTGCGCGGCAGTCGGACGGTAGAAGAACATCAGGAAGATGCCGGTGACGGTGAGGAAGATGAACAGGAAGAAGCTCAGTCCGCCGAGGCAGAGGGTGTAACTGACCTTCACGGCGTGCCGTTTCACCTTCACCGGGTGTAGGTGGTAGAGGACGCTGTTCATGATCACGTAGGACCGGTTCCGGGGGTTGTCGCTGTATCCCTTGCGGAAGATCGAGCCGGGCCGGAAGATGGCCGCCCAGGCCTGCGAGCCCTGCATCTGCTCGCCAATCTGGCCCATTCGCTCCTGCAGGGCCTGCCCGGCTGGCTTCCTGCCGTTCGTGTCTGCCATCTTCTCGATACTCCCTCAGACCCTCATCGCTTCTTCACTTCCGGACATCCGTCTACGTCAGTCGCATCCCGTAGCCATAGCCGTAGGAGGCGGTGCGCTGGTGGCCGTCACCCTCGGGGGGTACTTCCTCCAGTCGACCCATGATGATCACTCCGGTCGGGCACCGGTCGACGCAGAGCGCACAGCGGGTACACACATCGTCATCGATGGTGAAGATCACCTGGTCGCTCGGATCCGCACCGGGCTGTTCGGTCCCCACCGATTCGCTGATGGCCTCAGGGCTGACCATGTGGATGCACTTCCACGGACAGATGTCCACGCATCCCTCGCACATGATGCACTCGGACTGGTCGATATGGATGAACTGCTTGGGCTTGACGGCGCTGGTCAGCCACTCGGCGTCGACCTCGCGGAGGACGTAATCGTCAACAAAGGTCGGATGGGGCGGGTTGGCGTCGGTGACGCTCATGCGCCGACCCCCTCCCGGACTAGTGGCCGGCCGTACTCGGAGGTCGGCTCAGCCTCCTCCTTCTCTACGCCCCGGTTCTGCCACTGGTTCCACATCACGATGTTGCCGGCCAGGGCCACCCCGTAGATCCCTACGGCAACCAGGTCGCGGATTACCAGATAGGTCATGGTGAAGGGCAGTGCCCACTCGACGATCCCCTGGTCGCCGGTCCACGGCATCGAGGGGCCGACAATGAATCGATCGGGTCGCCAGTTCAGTTCGCTGTCGGCCCAGGTGAGCCACTGGTGGGGGACCACGCCGTACGCCCAGAAAAGGACCAAGAACACGTAGGTGGCGAAGAGCATCGCCTCGCCCCAAGTGAACTCCTTGTCGGCCGGGCAGCGCTGCCGGTAGACGTCGAGCCCCCAGACCATCGCCGCGGTTACCAGGAGCGAGACGGCGAAAGCGACCATCCGATCTGCGTCCTTCCTGGGCTGGCTCGGCGGCCTTTCGGCCCGCCGTCAGGCACCACTTTGTGAAATAGTGCACAAGGTTTTAGGACCCCATGCTACCGGTTGGTTTGCCCGCCGGGTGCCCTCACCGGGAGAACTGTCCAGCGTGCCACCTCGGGGTCGACTTCTACCATCCGTGCCCTCATTTCAACACCTTGGACGGTGCCCTTAGCGGGTGCCACGATCAACCTTTGCCGGCCGGACCTCCGACACCCGGCCGGGGCGCCGAACGGCGTCAAGCCCGGGCTATCCTGCCGTCGTCCACCGGCCGGCCGGCCACCTGAACCCGGTCGTAGCCATCCCACAGCGCCCGTCGCGGAGATCGCCTTGGTCGAGGTTCCCGAGCACTTGTTGAAGCGCTCGAAGGAGGCGCGCCAGACCCTGACCGGAGCGGGCGGAGGAGAGGGGTCTCCGTCCGAGGACCCGGTACCGGCAGCATCCGCCGACGCTCCACCGGCCACCCCGGCCTTGGCCACGCCGCAGGTACCGGCCGAACCAACCCCGCCTCCCCCACCCGCTCCGTATGTGACCGCGGCGCTTACCCGGCAAAAAATCCCGTGGTGGGCAGCCGGAACCCTGCTTCTCCTACCCATTTGGGCAATCACCTACGTGGGCACCCTGGAGCGGGTCACCAGGGAGGCCACGGGCGTCCTGGCCCACGGGGCCGAGGTCTACGAGAGACGCTGTTCGTCCTGTCACGGCGCCACCGGCAGCGGCGGATCCGGCCACCAACTATCCGACGGCGAGGTACTCGTCACCTTCCCCCACATCGAGGACCACGTCGTGTGGGTGGTGAGGGGCTCTGACGGCTTCGGGGTCGGCAACCCGTACGGCGACCCGGCGCGGGGACGCATCGTGGAGGGCGGTATGCCGGCCTTTGGCGACGTGCTGACCGCCGACGAGCTGATCGGTGCCATCCTCCATGAACGGACCCGGTTCGGCGAATCCGATCAAGATGGCTTGCTGGCCGAGGCGCTCGACCACGCCATCCACCTCGGTGACCTGGACCTGTCGGGGTACCTCGACCCGGCAAACACCACTTCGGCGTCCGTCGCCGAGTTGTTCGCCGGAGTAGCCGATCACGCTGGCACCGAGATGGCAGCCGGGTGAGGGGCCGGACGGTCCACCTGAGCCCCCCTGACAAGCAGCCCCGGGGAAGCGATGTCTGAACGCACTCACGACCTGCTTGTTGTAGGCGGTGGTCCCGCCGGCGCGGCTACCGCCTACTGGGCGGCCACGAACGGGCTCGACACGATCGTCGTTGAACGGAAGGCCTTCCCTCGGGAGAAGACTTGCGGTGACGGCCTCACTCCGAGGGCCGTCCACCAGCTCGCCGAGATGGGGCTGGGAGGAGAGCTAGACCGCTACCACCGCTACGACGGGTTGCGGGCCATCGCCCATGGTCGGACCATTGAGATGGCCTGGCCCGAACACGACGTGTACCCGTCTCACGGCTACGTGGTCCGCCGGTGTGATTTGGACACATTCGTGGTCCAGCGGGCGGTCGAGGCTGGCGCTGAGCTTCGTCAGTCCACCGAGGCCGTCCGCCCCCTGGAGGCCGACGGCCCGGGCATCGCCGGCGCCCTCGTCGTGGATCGTGACACTGGAATCGAACACGAGGTCCGGGCCCAGTATGTCGCGGTGGCCGATGGTGCTAACTCGCGGTTCGGCCGGATGCTGGGCACGGCCCGCAACCGGGAGTTCCCAATGGGCATGGCCATACGCGGGTACTTCGACAGCCCCCTCCACGATGACCCGTGGATCGAGTCGTCCCTCGACGTCCGGGACCGTTCGGGCAACGCTATGCCCGGCTACGGGTGGATCTTCCCGGTCGGCAACGGGACCATCAATGTCGGTGTTGGCCTTCTCTCCACGTTCCGGGACTACCGGGATGTGAACACCAGCCATCTGTTCGAAGAGTTCGCCCGCACTCTCCCCGACCACTGGCAAATCGACCCCACCCGTCCGGTGGCCCCTCCCTCTGGGGGCCGCCTGCCGATGGCCGGATCGATCGAACCCAAGGCCGGAGAGAACTGGCTAGTTGTCGGTGATGCCGCCGGCTCGGTCAACCCGTTCAACGGCGAGGGAATCGACTACGCCTACGAGACGGGGCGATTGGCCGCCGGGCTGTTCGCCGAGGCGAAAACAAGCGGTAACAGGGTGCTGGCCCGCTATCCGGACCTGCTCCAAGAGGAATACGGCCTGTACTTCAAAGTGGCCCGAATCTTCGCCCGGGTGATCGGCAACCCGGCGTTGATCCGGGAACTCACCCGGGTCGGCATGCGGTCGCGACCCCTCATGGAATGGGCGCTACGCATCATGGCCAACCTGATGAGAGACGACGAGCGGGGTGCCGCCGAGATGGCCTATCGGGCTATCGCCTCCACCGTCCGGCTACTACCCGACCGTATGGTCAACGCCTGAACCCCGCCCTAAACCCGAGGCAGGCACCCGCTGCCAAGGGGTGGTCGTGAACCAGCCCGGTAACCGGGGAGAATGTTGGTTATGAATCCGCCAGACGAGGCTTCAGCCGCCTGGGCCGCTCTGGCCGCCCACCGCGACAACCTGGCCGGCACTCACCTGCGGGAACTGGTCGGCGACGCCGACCGGATCGGCCTGCTGACCCTGGAGGTGGCCGACCTCCGCCTCGACCTGTCCCGCCAGCCATTGACCGCAACCACGGTGGACCTGCTGGTCGACCTGGCCACCGAACGGGAGGTGGGCCGGTTTGTGGAACGCATGCTCTCCGGCGAGCCGGTGAACTCCACGGAGGGCCGACCGGCCCTCCACACCGCCCTGCGAGCCCCCCGGGATACGACCATCGAGGTGGACGGCGCAGACGTGGTGGCCGCTGTCCACGAGAACCTGGAGCGCATGGCCCACCTGGCCCGACGCATCCGCTCCGGGGCAATGGTCGGGGCTACCGGGACGCCCATCGACTCGGTGGTAGCCCTGGGTGTCGGTGGTTCACACCTAGGGCCGGCCATGGTCAGCGAGGCCCTGGCCGACCTGGCCCATCCGGAGGTCGAACTCCGCTTCTCGTCCAACTTCGACGCCACCGACCTCGTCGACGCCCTCCGAGGGCTGGACCCGGTCTCAACCCTTGTGGTGGTGTCCTCCAAGTCGTTCACCACCGCCGAGACCCTGGTGGCCGCTGCTGGCGCTCGTGCCTGGCTAGCCGACGGGGTGGGGTCCGACGGGGTGGGTCGCCACCTGGTGGCGGTGACCGGGGCTCCGGACCGGGCCGGACAGTGGGGCGTCGACCCGGAGATGATCTTTCCCGTTCCCCAGTGGGTCGGCGGCCGGTTCTCGCTGGCCTCGGCCATGGGGCTGGCACTGATGGTCTCCATCGGCCCCGAGTCCTTCGGGGAACTCCTGGGCGGGATGCGGGCCGTTGATGAACACCTGGCCGGCACTCCCTTTGCGGCCAACGGGCCAGTCATGCTGGGTCTTCTCGACGTGTGGCACCGGTCGTTCCTGGGGGCTGGTTCGCTGGCCGTTGTCCCCTACAGCAGCCGCCTAGCCCGATTCCCCTCCTTCCTCCAGCAGCTGATGATGGAAAGCCTGGGTAAGAGGGTGACCGCCGAGGGTTCACCGGTGGGGGTCCCTACCGGAGGTGTGGTGTGGGGAGCGCCGGGCACCGACGGCCAGCACGCCTTCTTCCAGTACCTCCACCAGGGCACCGGGTCGGTGCCCTGCGACCTGATCGGGTTCATGCGGCCCGGCCACGACCCGGGGGGAGCGCATCACGACATGTTGGTGGCCAATCTGCTGGCCCAGGCAGAGGCACTGGCGGTGGGGCGCACCCCCGAGGAGGCAGAGGCCGAGGGCACGCCGCCAGAACTGGTTCCCCATCGCACCATGCCGGGGAACCGGCCGTCGACCCTCATCCTGGCACCCGAGCTGAGCCCTTCGGTTCTGGGACAGTTGATCGCCCTCTATGAGCACCGCACGGTGGTGGCTGCCGCACTGTGGGGGATCAACCCGTTCGACCAGTGGGGGGTAGAACTGGGCAAGACCCTGGCCAGGCACTTCGGCCGGTGGTTAGAGGCCGAGCCGGCCGGCGACGGGACGCCCGACCCCGGCGCCCATGAAGGCTCCACCTCCGACCTGATCGGGAACTACCGACGTTTATGGGACCGCGGGGATGGCTGAAGCGGATCGAGTACCCAGGCCGGCTTCCGGTCAGAGGCTGGCAGCCACCGCGGCAGCGGCCTGGACGGCCGCCTCGACTGTGGAGTCGACAACCTCGTCGGTGTGGGCCAGGCTCGGGAAGAGCACCTCGTAGGGGCCTGGGGCCAGAGCTACGCCACGCTCCAGCAGGGCGTGGAACACCTTGGGGTAGAGGCCGTTTTCGGCGATCACCTTGACCTCGTCGAAGCAGGTGGGTTCCCGGTCACCAAGGAACAACCCGAGTAACGAACCCACCCGGGGCAGCACGGCGTCGAGGCCGGCCCCGGTGAGGGCGTCGG
>ERZ651768.256-NODE-256-length-39899-cov-4.427025_pt1 | contig 39899 bp, 37 predicted proteins | sample MGYA00514754_ERZ651768 | MGnify/ENA metagenome assembly ERZ651768
AAGAATTGACAGCAATCTGTCGTCCTTTCGGCCAGTCATAATTTGTCCCACTGATTCCAGGTTGGAGAGTAGGTTTTTGTGGGTCAACATCACCCCCTTTGGGTCACCAGTAGTGCCAGAAGTAAACATTATCTCTGCTACATCATCTGTTTCTACAGGGGTGTCTTCTACAGGATTTAGAGAGTCAAAAGCTAAAGGCATATCCTCCATATATATCAATGGAATACCCATTGATTCATGCTCTTTCGGTGTGGCTTGAGAAACTATCGCTAGCTTTGGGCGAGTTTTTGCGACAACTGTATCGACAAATTCTTGTGAACTTCGCATATCTAATGGAACGGCAATGATTCCTGCCCTCATACAGGCAAAAAAAGATATCACCCAGACTGGTGAGTTTGGGCCCCATATGACGGCGACGTCTCCCTGTTCGAGTCCTTGTTGTCGTAGCAGAACAGCGGCCTTCCTAGAATCTTCAGCGAGACGTTTGTAGGTCCATGACACGTACTTGAATCCAGGCTTAAACATCAGCGCAGGTTTGTTTTTATAAGTATCTGCGACTTCGTCTAGAAACTGGCCTAGACTGGATTGCATCGGCTCCTCTCCCAATTGTCGGTGGAATTTTGTGATTGTAACCTTTTTTATAGTTATATTAGATAAAATGATGTAGTTCCAGTTCCTAGGGACTTCGATATACGTTGCCTCTGGCCGATACCGGTCGTAAAGTAGATTGGGTATGAAAAACTACACACGTTTCCAAGCCGTACTTATTTTCCTTACATTAACTATGTATTTTTTGTCGGGTTGCGGAGGTGACTCAAAGGAAACCTCCACCCCTGTAAGCCAGGTTGATTCAAGATCCCCGGCCACACCTTCATCAGTCATAATTGTGGGCACACCTTCCTCTTCAGCACTAGCGCCTATTCAGGTGCCAATTGATACCCCAACTCCAAAACCCACAGCCAAGGCGATTGTGCCATCACCGACATCGGAAGTGGCAGAAGATGTAGATCCAATTTCGGCAGGGGATGTATTAGCATCGCTGGATACTGCACTTGCAGAGGGGTATGCCTACAAAAGTGACCTGTATATGAATATGACAGTCTCATTTGGAGAATTTAAGCAGGAAGTACCTCTTGCTATGGAAGGCGACGTCTCTCGTGGTGGTGACTTCCAAGGGAGTATTGACGTTTCTTCCAGCGATACACCACAACTTATGGAAATAAGGGTAATCGATGAGCGCGCTTTCGTCCTATTTCCTGGTACAGATCGTTGGTTTGAACAACCCGCACTATCTTCAGGCCAGGAAACTATAAATCCTTCCGCGATAATAAGTGCGGTTAGATCCAACATAGTCGATGTTGTATACGTGGGCCCTGAAATTATGGGAGGAGTGCCATCGCATCATGTGCAAGGAGGCTTGAATGCTTCCTCAATAGGACATCTGGTGCCCCTCCTAACTGGCGCCGCAGGGGATGTTGAAGCCCATTTATGGGTGGAGGCTGGCACTGGCAGACTCGCACACTTATCCATGGAAGGTTCGGTTGAAGGAGGCCCTGAAGTTAGAGGTCCCTCAGGTGAGGAACTTGCAATATCGATAGAAGTCAACATGTCCGCCCGGGACTTTGGAAAGGAAGTCACTATTGAAATTCCGGAACTACCACCTTCTCCGGCGGATATGAGCTGGACTAGTCCACCAGAAATGCAACTTGAGAAAGGAAAAGACTACACCGCCACCATAAAGATTTATGGGGGCGGTGAGATCATATTAGATTTGTTGGAAGAGGAAGCACCAGTGACTGTTAACAACTTTGTGTTTCTTGCAAATGAGGGATATTACGATGGGATCACATTTCATAGAGTGATCCCCGATTTTATGGCCCAAGGAGGCGATCCCACGGGTACAGGGTCGGGAGGCCCAGGTTATATCTTTGAAAATGAGTTTCATACTGATGCTCGACATGATGGTGCTGGAGTTTTATCTATGGCTAATTCTGGGGTGCAGGGTGGCAAAGGGACCAATGGAAGCCAGTTCTTTATCACTTACAGAGAGACTTCGTTTCTCGATGGTTTGAACGCTGACGGCTCACCAAAAGATTGTTCGATACAAGGTACGTCCTGCCATTCAGTTTTTGGGAGGGTTCTAGAAGGCATGGAGGTTCTGGAATCGATTACCCCAAGAGACCCCTCTCTAGGCGGGCCATCCGACGTAATGGAGAGTGTGACTATAAGTGCAGAATGATGACTGGTGACTTTGCTAGATTTTCATTCTGGATTCACCTGACTTTACAGCCATTGCATAATCTTTTCTATTTTGAATCGCAGGCAGCATGACTGGATCTCGAGGGTCTTCAGCAGGTTCCGAAAGGAGAAGCCACCAGATGCCTACATCGTGCCACACTCCCTCTTTGAAACCAGCTTTCGGCAGTACTCCGTCTTTCTGGAATCCAAGATGCTCATGCAGGTAAACGCTGGCTTCATTAGGTAGTGCGATCACGCCAACTGCCGAAATAAATCCTTGCAACCTTAGGCATTCTGTTAGCGAGGAATACAAGGCAGATCCGATGCCCAAACCGTGAGCGGCTTCCCTTACATAAACGGTGGTTTCCACTGACCAGTTGTAAGCCGACCTCGATCTGAACATGCTACCGTACGCGTATCCCATGACCTCGCCATCATGTTCACATACCAGCCAAGGATATTTTCCCATAACCGATTCAATACGAGAACGCATCTCTGTTCCGTCTGGAGGCTCGGATTCGAATGTAATCGGGGTATTAATAACGTATGGATAGTAGATGGCCGCCACCTGGCGAGCGTCGCGTAACGGGCGGGCTAACCTTATGACGGCCATTCTATTCCTTGCAGGGAGATTTCATCTACCCGAGCATGTTCTACTCTCTTGGCGGTAGGGGTGGGCCCGGATTCACCATATCCATACCCAGTGTACCGGAGAACATGGCGTCAATTTCCTCTACAGACCACCTTCCACTCTTGCGTAGTGTTCTTTCTTCCGCCGGGTTATTCATGAGGGAGATCTGACCCCCTTGGCAGTGAAACACATGGCCGTTGACGTCTTTTGCTTCGTCAGAAGCGAGCCACGCCACCATGGGGGCGACATCCTCGGGATCTCGGTTCAACTCAAGCGGGGTTACTGCTGAGTTTGACTGGATGCCACTGGCGGCTCTGAGATCCCGGGCAGACTGAGGCACTGTTTGGGTCATACGGGAATTTGCACCTGGAGAAATGCTGTTTACCGTGACACCGTAACGTCCAAGATCCCTTGCAACTGCTCTCGTGAACCCAGCGATACCATCCTTAGCTGCCCCGTAATTTGCTTGCCCTGAGTTACCATACAATCCCGACGTTGAAGAGAATGTAATAATCCTTCCACTACGTTGTTGTCGGAATAATATGCTGGCCGCTTTAGTCACGGTGAATGTTCCTTTGAGATGCACAGCTATAACTGCATCCCATTCCTCTTCAGTCATGTTGAAGAGCATGCGGTCTCGGAGAATGCCAGCGACTGCTACGGCTATATCGATTTTTCCAAAGTTGTCGAGAGCCGTTTTGACAATATTTTCTCCACCATCCATTGTGGCTACTGAGTCGTAGTTAGATACTGCCTCACCACCTGCTGCCTTAATCTCGTTCACAACTTCATCGGCAGGAGTGGCGGAGTCACCTGAACCATCCACCGCGCCGCCAAGATCGTTTACTACAACCTTGGCTCCTTCAGCCGAGAGCTGCAGAGCAATTCCTCTGCCGATACCCCGGCCGGAACCGGTTACCAATGCTACTTTATCTTTAAGAAGGTCACCCATCTTTTTTCTCCTATTTCATGGATTATCGCGTGTTCCGTGCTCGACCTCAGCTCACTGCCGGGGAGCCTGCGGAGGTGATGGGTTGACTAGGCCTTGCGTAAGATGCTGAGGGGCCATCTCACGAAGCTCGTCCATCGTCCATCGTCCTTGTTTGAATATTGTTCGTACTCTTCTAGGGAGTGATAGCTTTGTAATTACGCCGCCATATACCAGGAATGTTTGTCCGTTGATGTTGGCAGCCTGATCACTTGATAGATATGCAACAAAAGGCCCGATATCATCGGGACTCATCACCATGTCACTCGGTGCGGCCTCGCGATCCTCCGGTCTGTCTGCCCTTAACTGCCGGGCGGCGTCGGGAACCGATTGAGTCATGCGCGTATTTGCCCTTGGACAGATCGAATTTGCCGTCGCACCATATCGGCCAAGGTCTTTTGCCGCGACTTTCGTAAAACCGGCAATGCCAGATTTCGCTGCGGCGTAGTTACCCTGTCCTGTATTGCCGAAAAGTCCTGACTCTGAGGCGAACGTTACGATTCTCCCACTTCTTTGCTGCCTGTACAGGATCGCAGCATGTTTGCAAACAGTGAAGGTGCCCTTGAGATGAACTCTTATGACGTCATCCCATTCCTCTTCAGTCATATTGAATATCATTCGGTCCCGGAGAATGCCCGCTACAGTTACAACGATGTCCAGTTGCCCGTAGTTATCTACTGCAGTCTGTACGACGCTTTCTCCGCCTTCCATAGTGGAAATGTCGGTGTAATCGGGAAGGGCCTCTCCGCCAGAGCTCTTAATTTCTTCAACAACCTGCTCAGCCGGGGTGTTGGAGGTCCCCTCACCGTCGAGGGCTGCACCGATGTCATTTACGATGACCTTCGCTCCCTCACCGGCAAGAGCTTTTGCGACTCCTGCACCAATACCCCTGCCGGATCCCGTGACTATTGCCACTTTGCCGTCCAGGTAATTCGCCATTGTTATCCTCCTGCTGTTTTTACGGGATTAGAATCTGGTCTAATCTAAATAACCAACGTTGGCCTCGTAGCTTAGATTGCTCTGTAATTTTTTTAGACCGATGCCCATTTTGCCACAATATCGGTTGAGTTGTCACAGAGTGCAAAGATATAGTGATTAATTTGGAAAAGTTCAAATTAGTCTGTCGGATGTGGTTGAACCAATCCTTGATTCAAGAGATGTGTTAGATGGAGTGGTCAGGTGTTCTACGAATATAATAGTGCTTATGCCTAAGACTTGTTTTCACGTGGTTCTGTTCAAGCCTGAGATTCCTTATAACACGGGGAACATAATCAGGCTGTGCGCGAATATAGGTGCCGAACTTCATCTTATCCGGCCTCTCGGCTTTGAAATGACTGAATCCCGTTTGCGCAGAGCTGCCCTTGACTATAGGGATCTTGCAATAGTTACCGAATATGATGCGCTCGACCAGTACACTGAGATGTTTCCAGAACGTAGGTTGTTTGCTACCTCCTCGAGAGCAAAAACCTCTTATGCTGAGGTGGAATACAGGGAGGATGACGCCTTTCTATTTGGCCCCGAGTCTGTAGGACTCCCAGATGATCTGTTGTCATGTTTCCCTGAAAACAGAATACTTCTTGTTCCCATGATGCCTGGTAGCCGTAGCCTAAACATTGCTAATTCAGTGTCTATTATCGCCTACGAAGCATGGCGTCAACTCAATTTCCAGGGTCGTGCTGAGCCTCAATGAACCCTGATGAATTAAACATCCAATCTTTTGTGTTTATATCGTGTAACCTTTGACACCGTACAAGGTAGGTATTCAGAAAATGGAAGCAAGTTTTAGGTAAATCTTTCTAATGGGAAGAGCAAACTGGCATTACGATCATCCTCCTGCCTGCACATGCGCTCAGTGTGCTGAGGACAGACTACGAAAAAGACATAGGGGAATATTAGCAATCGTTAAGGATATGATTAGGAACCTTTTTTTGAGGAAGAGAGGTTGATCCGTATTCCGCAGGAATATATCGATGAGATGATTTCCCACTCGCTTCAAGATGATCCTGATGAATGCTGCGGCATCCTTGCAGGCAAGGATAGCGAGGTGTCAAGGCTGTACCGAATTAGGAATTCCACCCCGAGCCCTTATCGATATGTCATGGATCCTCAAGAGATGTTAAAAGCCATGCGTGATTCCGATTGTAGGGGAATTGAGCTACAGGCGTTTTACCACTCTCATACCCACAGCCCTGCCTATCCTTCTGAAACCGACACTCGAATGGCTGTCGATTCTGGATGGGTGGACTTCTGCTACATACTTGTTTCTCTGGAAAATAAGGAACTGCCAGATGTTTGTTTTTATATAGTTGATTCCGAAGGGGAAATTTCAGAGGAACAAATTGAAATAATCTGACGGTCTTTTTCTACATTGTCCCTTCTTCAGGATCGCTTGGTCATATAGGTTCTGGCCTTGATACTACTTTGAAAAACCTACCAAATCGCATCAGGATAGTCATTACTAATTAGAGTAATTAGCGTTAGGAGAAGGAGGTTTTACGTTAGATCCTTGCGAGAGTAAGGTTCGGAAGATTGGCCAGTGCGGGTCTTTCGTTTGCTATTTGGCTTCAGGCGATGTGGCAAGCATTACAGGTCCCTCGGCCTTAAGCACCTCTCCGTTTTCAATCTCTAGATATAGTCTGATCCCCGGATTAGGACTTCCGTGCGTTTCCCCAAGGGGGAAAACCTCTGCTGTCATCCTTCCAGGTTCTATTATTAATAAACCTACTGTTCCGAGTCTTACTTCTTTGTGATGAGGGAAAGTAATACTTCCAGAATTTACTAAGACAATACCGTCTCTGTACTCCAGCCGTTCCTGATGCGTATGCCCAGATACCATTATGTCGACTTTTCTCGGAAAAAGTTGCTGTAAGTCTGTCACGGGACGGAATTGTCCCTCCATGCTGTGGATCATGCCCACAGTCCAGCCTTCAGCTTCTAGTATTTGTGTGTCATCCATACGCGGATCTGGAATGGGGTCATTGTTACCCGTGGAGCAAATTACTGGAGCGAATTGCTCACACCAATCTAAAACTATGGGAGAAGTTAAGTCTCCACCGTGAAGAATAATATCAACGCTGGAAAGAAATTCACCTGGAAGAGGGCCCAACTCGTCCATCGACCGTATCCTGCCGGGTAGGTGTGTGTCAGTTATTAGCCCGAGGCGCATCAGGGAAATGTATATCTAGAAGGGTTGAGGATCAAGACCTGTAAGGTTGGTTTCTCCGTCTAAACCATCCGTATCGCCATCCAAATATACCTAAGAGTATGACAAATTGGAAAATACCGGGAATCAAAGCTGCTCCGATCTCCAAGCTTTCTACTTTTAGTACGTATAACGATGGCGTGGGCATCACGCTATTCTCTAACCCCACAACTAGGAATGACCAAATATTATTCATTGTGTGGAACCCGATTGCTAGCTCTAAACCACCGTCCACCAAAGTGATTATTCCCATAAAAGCTCCTAGAGAAAGGATTGCTGCCATGTAAGGGAGTATGCCGTATTCCCAGGGCTCTGGATTTGCTAAATGGACCGCGGCGAATATCAATGAAGTTGATATGAGCAAGAACTTTTTCGATCTAGACACCAGTGACAAACCTTGAAGTAGGTACCCACGGAAAAAGACCTCTTCCATTCCTGCCTGTATTGGTACAAGGATTACGACAAATATTGCAAGAATTACGTAATCAAAAGTCACTGGATTACGCGTCAGTTCGCCACCCATCGCTTCCGCAGTGTTGAGCTTCAGTTCAACGATCAATGAAATTGCAGATAAGACAAACACGATTAGCATGGCGAAAGCAAACCGTTCGTAATCGAATCGTAATCTGCCAGTGATAATTGGGAGCAGTTTTTTCTTGTGTATCAATGCCGAAAGAAACCACAAACTGACGGCTCCGATGAGAGGAGACATCATAGTTAGTACGAATCCAGGAACATGAGATGATCCCCTGATATTTAAGGAATCTATAGCGCAGTTGAATCCCCACAATCCGAAACGGGAAATAAAACCGCATACTGCAGCTAGAGGCAACGCTCCGACAAGTTGCCACATTATTACCACGGAGACGGAGCATATAATCCATCGTGTCCAACTGGTTTTCCCGTACAGGGCGGCCAATATGAACGCCCTGTCAGCAGGAATAGTTCTCTCCTCAACAAACTGAACGCCACAGTGGTGACAAAAGGGGTGGTTTGATTCAGCCAACATTTTGCCGCAGTTTGTGCAAAATATCTGTGAATTATGAGGTTCCTCAGGATTTGTGTGTGTGTTGATCATCAGATGAAAAGCCTATAAGAGAGATTACCTTGGAGCAATCTTTGGCTAAGGCTATATCAGCGAAGGACAGGCTGAATATCAGGCGCAATTGACGCTTGGAGTGCCCTGTGCTAATTTCTCATCTAGCCCTTATCGTAAATACAGATTAAGACCTCCCGTCAAGAAAGGAGCACCATATGTCCCAAAGTCGCGAAGCGGCAGTAGTAGGAATTCATGAATACCCTTTGAGGGTAGCGCCAGGCGTTAGCGCACTACAAATCAAGGCAAATTCGGCTTCGAAGGCTCTCGCTGATGCTGGATTGTCTTGGAAAGACGTGGACGCAATATATGACACCGGTACACACCAGAATATCGGGGGGCTCGGGATTTCCGAGTATCTCGGGCTCAAACCGAGATTAATAGACACAACTTCTGTAGGTGGCTCTTCTTACGAGTTTCAGGCAAACCATGCTGCCACCATGATTGCTGCTGGTAAGGCCAGTGTTGCCCTGCTCACTTATGGGTCAACTGCTCACTCTGACAGGCGGGCGATTGGTACCGGGGGCGCAACAGGATTGGGAGCTCCAACTCCATTCAACAATATGGAAGACCCTTGGGGAATGACCCTGATATCCAATTATGGAATGGTGAAAGCACGTCACATGCATCAGTACGGTAGCACCGATGAGCAATTTGCGAACATATCCGTAGCTACTAGATATCATGCGATGAGGAATCCTGAGGCGGTCAAGGCAATGACTGACTTAGAATTTGTAGGGATAGATGAGATCACAACTCAGGACGTCCTTGATTCGCGCCTCATTGCGTGGCCTCTTCATTTGCTTGAATGTTGCATGGTCTCGGACGGTGGTGGGGCGGTAGTGATTGCATCTAAAGAAATCGCGACGAACTGTAGGAGAAAGCCCGTTTGGATAATAGGGGGAGGTGAAGCCACCAAATATAGAGAAAATGGAGGAGATATCACCGTAAGTGCGGGGGCTCAATCAGGCCCTAGGGCTTTTGCTGATGCGGGTGTGTCACCAGGTGATATTGATGTGCTCATGGCCTATGACTCCTTTTCTATAACTGTTATGTGCATGATTGAGGATCTCGGGTTTTGCAAAAAGGGAGAGGGTGGAGACTATGTAAGTTCAGGGGTTCTGAAATTTGATGAATCTGGCGGACCAGCATTAAACACAGACGGTGGTGGGCTATCGTCCAATCACCCAGGAGAGAGAGGGATATTCCTAATACTGGAATCGGTGAGGCAATTGAGAGGCGAATCAACGTCACAAGTTGAAAATGCAGAACTAGCTGTAGCGGTTGGGAATGGAGGTTCACTCGGTTCTAGACACTCTACTTCGGCAACTATACTGGCATCGGACTAATTAATAGGGGAGCACCTGTAAATGACACAAGAAACACCACTTAGGCCGCAGCCCAGATTCCCTGAGCCGGATACACAGCCGTTTTGGGATGCGACGAAGGATAGAAAGCTTACGTATCAAACCTGTGATTCGTGCGGAGAGGTTATTTTTTATCCGAGGGGTCATTGCAACGCATGCGGCGAATTAGAGACTACCTGGCATACTTCTAGTGGAGAAGGAACCGTTTATACCTATAGCGTTATTATGCAAAGCAGACACCCAGCTTTCAAAGATTTGGGACCCTATGCGCTGGCCTATGTTGACCTGGATGAGGGGTTCAGGATTATGACGAACATAGTGAATGTAGATGACCCTATAACAGGCGTCAGTTGCGGTATGAGGGTTAAGTTGAACTGGCACGACCAGGGTGAAGGTGCGATAGCCTTACCCATGTTCGAGCCCGCGTGAGCTCAACAAAAACACTACCTTTGCGGGAGACAATTGACGCTCTTCCGCCTATCTGGCAACGAGACGTCCTGCCAGAAATAAATGAAGAGATTGCCGCTAATCCGTCTAGGCTTTTTGTGCTAGATGACGACCCTACGGGTCCGCAAACAGTCCATGATGTGGCCCTTCTTACAGACTGGTCAAAGGAAGCATTACTATCCGAGTTCCGTACGAGTGAACGCGCAACTTTTATTCTAACTAATAGCCGATCGGTAACTCAGCCCGAGGCAGTGAAGATTAACGCTGAGGTTGGTAGAAATATGTTGCTGGCCTCACTAGAGTTGGGCAAGCCAATCAGCGTGATATCAAGGTCTGATTCCACCCTCCGCGGCCATTTTCCTTCAGAGGTTGAGGCTCTTGCTAGAGCGCTTAATCCTGATACTGGGTATGACGGACTCATATTCATCCCCTTCTTTATTGAAGGCGGCCGTTACACGGTAGGGAATGTGCAGTATTCGAGAGAAGGTTGTAGCTTAGTGCCTGTAGCCGAAACTCCTTTTGCCAAGGACACGGCCTTTGGCTATAAGTCTTCTAATCTCAGAGAGTGGATGGAAGAAAAATATGGAGGAAGAGTAAAAGCAAGGGATATCTCAGCGATCTCAATTGAAGACATTAGGCTTGGAGGTCCAAGTAAAGTACAAGAACTTCTAGAAGAGCTTAGAAGAGGTGAGATCTGTATTGTAAATGCCGCTGATATGCGTGATCTTGATGTGGTTGCTCTTGCCGTGTTGAGGGCCGAACGATTAGGGAAAAGGTTCCTATTTAGGACATCTGCTTCCTTTGTTCGGTCAAGGATTGCACAAGGTGAGCAACAAATGCTCTCCCGGGACGAGATAGCTAGTTCCGACGAAGGAGGGGCTCTGATATTGGTAGGTTCTCACGTCAGAGGCAGTACCTTGCAGCTGGAGAAGGTTTTGGATATTCCTGGGATGAATGGAATAGAACTTGACGTATTCAAGGTTATAGATGGCGTTCCGGGATTAATACGTTCCATAATCAATCAAGTTGAGGAACACCTATCGCGTTCAGAAGACGTAACTGTTTACACAAGTAGAGAACTTGTGACGGGCGAATCGCCCGAAGAGTATTTGAGGATTGGTGCTGCAGTAACTGACGCTATGTCAGCTGTAGTTGCTGGCCTTTCGGTAAAGCCGCGCTACCTTGTGTCGAAGGGAGGAATGACCTCGTCAAACGTGGCAAAAAATGGATTGAACATAAAAAGAGCACTGGTTCCAGGGCAAATATTTCCGGGCGTATTGGTTCTTCAGATGGGTTCTGAAGCGAAATATCCAGGAACGAGATTCATACTATTTCCAGGAAATGTTGGAGACCCGGATGCTATCGCAGACGTAGTTCGCAAAATGTATCCGTCGGATGCGGGCGTTTAGGTCTGTTGAAGTGTTAGTTAGTACTCAGGAAATTCTCAATCAGGCAGTTGAGGGCGGGTTTGCTGTCGGCGCTTTCAATGTATACAACCTTGAAGGAGCCAAAGCGGTAGTCCAAGCTGCTGAACAAGAGCTCCTCCCGGTAATCATCCAGATACACCCTACATCGATTTTGACAGATAGCAAAACTTTGCCTGCGCTGTGTTTGGCTGCTGCTAAAGAGGCCACTGTTTTGGTTTCAGTACATTTGGACCACAGTGACTCTGAAGATGCGATAAGAGCCTCTCTAATTGCTGGAATTAGGTCGGTAATGGCAGATGGCTCGTCGCTCGAATTTGATAGGAATGTAATTTTTACTAGGCAATGTGTGAAGAACGTACATTCAGTAGGTGGATTTGTGGAGGGAGAACTAGGCAGGCTTTCCGGTACCGAGGACGGTCTTACAATTCCCGAATATGAAGCCCGCTATACTAACCCAGAGCAGGCTTCTGAGTTTTGCATAGAAACGGGATTGGATGCACTGGCAATATGCATTGGGAACGTTCACGGGAAATATCTCCGTGAACCGGAACTCGACTTTGGCAGGCTTTCCTCGATTAGAGATGCCGTTTCTGTTCCCTTAGTTCTTCATGGAGGATCAGGCCTGCCCGAGAGTATGGTCAGGCGGTCTATAGAATTGGGCGTTCGTAAACTCAATGTCAACACAGAACTACGTAACGCCTATCTAGGCTCTTTAAGAGATAGCCTGAGTTTAAATACATCTGAAATTACGAACGTTATGGATAACGCGGTGGAAGCTATGACCTCCGTAGTTGTAGAAAAGATTAGGCAATTTGCAGGTAGATAACAACAAGCTTGAGAAAGGAAGGTAGAAAATGGAAGCCGGGTATTTCACAATGCCTCTGCACCCGCCTGGGTCCAATGTAACGGAAACCCTGGAGAGTGATCTAAACCAGCTAGTTGTATTAGACGAACTAGGTTTTTCGGAGGCCTATATAGGAGAACATTTTACATTTGAATGGGAGAATATACCTGCACCCGACCTTATAATTGCTCAAGCCTTGGGCATGACTCAGCAAATTAAGCTGGGTACCGGTGTAAACTGCATGCCAAATCATAATCCCATGATGCTTGCTCATCGGGTTGCTCAACTCGACCATATGGCAAAGGGAAGGTTCATATGGGGAGTGGGCTCTAGCTCAACGCGTGGTGATTATGAGATGTTTGGATTTGACCCAAACTCGGATGACAGGCGTGCCTACACAGGGGAAACACTCAAGTCTATTTTGGATGTATGGAAAAATCCTGAACCCGGTCTTTATGAATCTAAACACTGGCAGTTTCGAATTCCCGAGCCTGAAGATGATATTGGGCTTCGACTCCACCTTAAACCGTATACTAAGCCTCATCCTCCGATAGCTCTTGGTGGGGGTTCACCTTATTCAGGGACACTTGTTATTGCCGGACAGAATGGATGGATTCCTATCAGTTTGAATCTTGTCCACAACAGAGTAATAAGAACCCACTGGGAAGCCGTTGAGCAGGGAGCTAGCACGTCTGGTAAAACACCTGACAGGAACGAATGGCGAATAGCCCGGGAAGTGTACGTCGCTGAAACGACTGAAGAGGCCCGCCGTCATGTCATGGAAGGCGTATTAAAGAGAGACTACGAAAAGTACTGGTTCAATCTCCTCGATTCCAAAGAAAATATGAAGGGCGATATTGATATGCCTGATTCCGACGTTGACGCGGAGTATCTAATGGATAATCTGTGGATAGTCGGTAGCCCCGAAGATGCAGAGAGGCAACTTCGAGATCTATATGAGGATGTAGGGGGATTTGGCGTACTACTTGCAATGGGTCATGAATGGCAACCTAGAGAGCAGTGGGTAAATTCTATGACCCTTCTTGCTAAAGAGGTCATGCCTCGGTTAGATGATCTTACAATTTGAGACGGCTGAAAAATTTCAACCAGAGTTTAAAAATTTGTCATCTGCCTTGCTTGATGAAGTCGGCAACGCGTTCCCCTATAGTCATAGCCGCGATATTTGTGTTTGCTCGAGGACAATCAGGCACGATAGAAACGTCTGCCACCCTAAGTCCGGTAACTCCATAAACCTTACCGAATTGATCGACAACGGCTCCGGCATCATTTGAAGGCCCCATCTTACAAGTACCTGATATGTGATGCATAGTCGTGACGTTTTTTAGCATCCATTGATCTAAAACTTTGTCGTTGTCGAGTGTTTCTTGGTCAGGTTCGACTCTACCGTCTGTATAACTGGAGAATTGGGGGCTAGTAGCTAACTTGTCAGCTAGTCTGACACCTTCACGCATTCTCCGAAGATCTGACTCTGTGCTCAACATGTCATAGTTCAGATAAGGTTGTAAAGAAATGTTCGATGACTGCAATCGCATCTCGCCAATGCTCTCTGCTAGATAGATTCCTACGGATATGACCAATGCTCCTACGTCCCCAATGTCATGGTTATATCGCATGACCATTATCATGTCGTTCTCATAGGGGGAATCTTCAGCTTTGTAGCGTAAAGCTACTTTTTGCGGGCCAACAGATTTATTTGGTATATTGAATGAAAGAGAAGGTTTCCACATTGTGTGTACTGTAGGATGATCACGAAGATTTTTTCCTACTGCAGGCGAGTTGTACGTGAGAGGTATTCTGTGTTTTTCTAGTTGGTCAGAAGGGCCAATCCCCGAAATCATCAGCAAGTGGGGAGATGCAATAGCTCCGGCACACAATACGATTTCCTTGGCCTCTGAAAGAAAAATCTCACCGCCGCTTTCTACCTCTACCCCTACTGCAGTGTTCTCTCTGAAAACTATCCGTTTTGTTGTGCAGTTTGCCTTAATCGTTAGATTTAACCTATGTCTGCTTTGCCCAAGATACCCCACAGATGTGCTAAATCTGACGCCACCCGGATTGTTTAGAGGGTATGGCCCGACTCCGGTAGCATCTGGCAAGTTATGATCAGGATTCTCTGGAAATCCGAGATATCTGCAAGCTTGGTAAAAGGCCAGCTGATCATCCGTTAGGCTGTCAAGCGGATGTCTATGTACGAGGATAGGCCCGCTCTTGCCATGGAAGTCGCCACCAAAATCAAGGTCGGTTTCAATTTTAATCATGTAGGGAAGGGCCTTTTCATAAGACCATTCGTCGTTACCCATGTCGACCCATCTCTTGAAGTCGTTCGGAATAGGTCTTAGAAATACCTGACCGTTGATGGCACTCGTTCCTCCTGTTACGCGACCCCGCGGAACTTCCATTTTTGAGGATAAGGAGGACGCTCTGCCCGTTAGATTCCAGTCGTGTTTTCCTCCAACTACTACTCCGTCCGCTCCGGTTCCCCAACCGTTTTTGAGATCATCTGGCAATCTTTCGAAATCTGGGTAGTCAGGCCCCGCCTCAAGGAGTAAAACAGAAACCGAAGGGTCTTCTGAAAGACGAGACGCAAGCACGGCGCCTGCAGAACCGGCTCCAACTACTATCACGTCATATTTCATAATAATTCCTCTATCTATTGAAGAATGCAGCGCTAATCGTCAACAGCAATGCAGGTATATAAAACAATCCTACGGTGGAAAAGCTGAGAAAAACGAACGCGAGGAGGACTACTGAGGCTGCCCAGGAGTACGATCGCCATCTCCATAAGACTCTGGAGTGTTCGATATTTCTGGGGGCACCCATGATAGTCGAAAAAACTGCGACACCTGTCGTTAACCAGGGGAAAATTAGCACGAAAAGTAAGCTACCTCCGTTAGCCTCCAGTAAGGTTACATTGTTGACTGAGATCTGCGTTAACCCACCCCTACTATCTATAGTTTCGCCCCCTGAGTAAAAGGGAATGAACAAAAGAATGAATGCTGCGGCCATAGTTGAAATATGGGCAAGGCCAGATAGGATGGTGGAGAGTCTGAGGCCTGTCATCTAGCCTGATCTTTCTACTATCTCGGCTACTTTGGATACTAGCGCTGGTAGCGTTACTCCGGTTGGTCCACGCAAGATATGGGTGGCTATTTTTGATAATGAGGTCTCGTTGGGGTTGGCTTCAACAACAAATCCCCCGGAAGCTCTCACCTCCTCGGGAAATCCTGCTGCCGGGTAAACAGTGGCTGATGTTCCTATCACCAGCATGCAATCACTTAGGGAAGTATGTTGGAAACACTCCGCTAAGACACCCTTGGGAATGGGTTCTCCGAACATAACAGTATCCGACTTTACAGGACCACCACAGTTAGGACAGGCAGGAAACTTTCCAAAGATATGTTCTAAACTACTAAGAGTGACATCGCCACCGGGAAATGAGTTCCTGTGCCATCTTGTTTCGCAGTTGATGCAACGTAACTTTGTTCGATTCCCGTGAATTTCGGATACCGAACTCGAACCTGCCAGAAAATGTAAATTGTCCACGTTCTGGTTGATCTGGTGCTTCAACACTCCTATAGCCTCTAACTTCGCGAGTGCGAAGTGCCCTGGGTTTGGCTCCGCATTATCGATCGCTTCCCTGAATTTTGTTCGTTCAGGTTCGGATTGTTGATCCAGGTTTTTTCGCCACCATTCGGCAGGGTTTTTTATGAAGTCATCGTAACCGTTCATTGCTGGTTCCCCAAGCTTCGTCCAAAGGCCACCTGGGCCTCTAAACGTAGGAATTCCACTCTCAACTGACAGTCCGGCTCCTACTAAAGCAACGACGTGCTCGGCCCTTGCAACAGCTTTTGCCGTTACGTTTAGAACATTTTCATCTGGGGGGCAGTCACGATTGGTAGACATCTTCTTTTAACAGTTAGCGCTAGTCGTCATAAGGTTCTATAAGTTGGCGCTTTTCTAAAAGTGCCAATCAAATGGAAGGTCTTATAGTATTTTCAATCACTTCCAGTTCGTTCGCCTCTTTTAGGAAGGTTCCAGGAACGGAATTTATCTCAGCTGTGGTGACGATACATTGTTCATATTCTGCAGTATGCCTGATCACCTTTTCTCTTCGGACCAGATCGAGCTCAGAAAGTAAATCATCCAACAGCAGAACTGGCTCGGAGCCTCTTTTGTCCTTCAGAAAACGGGCCTCTGCGAATTTCAGCGCTAAGATTGCTGTACGAGCTTGCCCCCTGGATGCAAATCTTTCGGCGTTAGTCTCTTCAATCATGATCTTCATGTCATCTCTGTGAGGTCCTATCGATGTGGAACCTTGAGCAATATCTCTGTTCCTAGCATTCCTAATAGCTGATGCTATTGATTTTTCTATAAGCGATGGCTCGTCCTCGCTTTGAATGTCCGAAGAAGAAATATATTTACAGCACATCTTTTCATTCGTTCCGCTTATTTCACTGTGCAAAGGTCTTGAGTTTTCAGATAGGCTTCTCACTGCCTTAACTCTTTCTGCGGTGATTGTACTCCCAGTGTTGGAAATCTGATCGTCCCAAAACTCGAGTTCAGAAGGAACAGATAAGCCTTCTCGGATTGACCTTAGTAGATGATTACGCTGAGTAGTGGCGCGCTGATACTGTTGAAGTGTTCTTAGATACTTCCTGTCCATCTGTGATAGAAGGATGTCAAGATAACGCCTACGTGTGGAGGGTCGCCCAAAAACCAGTTCAAGATCTTCCACCGAGAAAAGTACAGCATTGAGACGGCCAACTAGATCTGAAGAGCGTTTTGGAATTCCATCAATCCTAATGAATTTTTGCGTTGTGAACCCGTCCTCGTTGTCCGATGGCTGAGATCGGTAGTGAATCTCAAGGCGTTCGCTAGATTCCTTGCTTAGGACAGTGGCGCCAACCATGGCGTAACTGAAACCATCGATTAGATTTTCAAGAGAGGCTTTATTTACAAGATCTCGTTCCAAAGCGGCTCTTGATGACTTTGCTATGGCTAGGGAATACACTGCTTCAAGGAGGTTGCTCTTGCCGTGTCCATTGCTGCCTTGAACAATTGTTGGGCCTGGAGGCAAGTCGAGTTCTAGACTTGCGAAGTTACGGAAGTTTGACAGGGACATGCGGGAGATATGAATGGCGGTGTCTCCGTATAATAGTACTCAAGATTTTAGCACGTGCTTGGTAAGAAACATCTCCAACTCGGCGAGCTGTGAGATACTTTCTGAACATTCTGAATACTTACTACAATGGAGGTATTGACTGGACGTGTCGGCTGTACTTGCCCTTGCAGGAGGAGTTGGTGGAGCAAAACTTATTCTGGGATTATCCAGATTGCTCTCACCTGAAGACCTTTCTGTAGTCGTTAATACTGGTGATGACGAGGAGTTTTATGGGCTTCATGTTTCCCCTGACCTAGACACCGTAATGTACACGTTGGCTGGAATTTCCAATCTGGAAACCGGTTGGGGAATAACAGGTGAATCGTTCCGTACCCTTGAACGCCTAAGGGCCTATGGAGCTGATGGATGGTTTAATCTTGGTGACCTTGACTTCGCCACTCATATTATGAGGACCCAGATGTTGAGAGAAGGTAAGACTCTGTCTGAGGTCAGTGACGCTCTTTGCTCAGCTTTGGGAGTGGATTATGCAATTTCACCGATGACAGATGGTCGACTGCGTACTTTAGTTGGCACAGAAGAAGGCGAGATGTCTTTTCAAGAATATTTTGTTAAGAATCATTGCGATCCAAAGGTGGAATATCTGAAGTTTGATGGGGCAGATGATTGCCACCCTTCACCAGTCTTTCAGGATGCGTTGGTGAGTGCGGATGCAATTGTATTCTGCCCGTCTAACCCATTCTTAAGCGTGGATCCTATTTTGGCAATTCCCACTGTTCGTGAGTTAATTAAGGGTTTCATGGGCATTCGGATAGCTGTAAGCCCTATCGTAGGAGGACAGGCTATCAAAGGGCCTGCCGCGAAAATGCTCGAAGAATTAGGGCATGATGTGTCTGCTCTTGGTGTGGCCCGCCGATACATAGACTTATGTGATTTATTTGTGATTGATACCAAGGACTCCGATCTAGTAGCTGATATTGATCACTTGGGAATGAAGGCATATGTTACGGACACCGTAATGGTCGATGAAAACGACAAGATCAGGCTTGCAGAATATATTTTGGACATCTGTAATCGGGAAAGCGGCAACTAAGTTCGTGCCGAATATCGCTGTACTCATTCCCATGAAAACCCCGTGCAGCGCAAAGTCACGATTATCAGGACTGTTTTCTGTGTCGCAAAGAGGAACGTTGGTTAAGAATATGCTCAGGAGGGTTTTATTAGCGGCGAGAGGATCTTCTGCTCAATCCGTTACTGTAGTGGGAGGCGGAGTTAATGTAAGAAGGATAGCTTCAAAGTATTTCGCCGAATGGACCGCATCCTTGGGGAACGACCTGAATGCAGATCTAATGGACTCGATAAAGGCAAGAGAGTCGGAAGGGTTTTCAACAATCTATCTCCCTGGGGATCTTCCCTTCGTACAGCCTATTGACATTGACACAGTCATAGATGCATCCCGGCAAGGGACCCGACTCGTGCTTGTTCCCTCCTCAAGTGATGGAGGAACAAGTTGCATGTTAATCCCCTCACAAAATGGCTTTACGACTCTTTTGGGACACGACAGTTTCAACAGACATGTGAAAGCCGCTCGAGACATGGAATTAGAATCCACCGTTATCACCCCTTTGGGAGTATCTATGGATCTAGATACGGAGGAAGACTTAATCCGATGCGAGGAACTTGAGCCGGGATTCAGGGCCCGACTTGCTGCCCCAATCATTCAAATGGGAGAGAGTGATGCTTGAGACACCCCTAAAGCCCAGAATCGGGGTCTTGTTGCCTACTAGAGGGCTCTTGATGGAGGGTAACCAGCCAGACGATATAGAAGAAGTGTTGTTGATGGCTGAGGAGGCCGAACAAGCAGGGCTTGACTCGGTCTGGTTAGGTGACAGTCTTACGGCCAAGCCGAGACTTGAGCCTTTGACTACTCTTTCAGCTCTTGCAGTTCGAACTTCGAAAGTACGTCTAGGTACAGCGGTCATGCTAGGAGCACTCAGGCATCCGGTATCGCTTGCCCATGCTGCGGCCACAGCGGACATGATATCGAGAGGCCGAATCGTTCTCGGCATGGGGGTAGGAGGAGCCTTTAATGAGGCACAGAGACAGGAGTGGAAGAATGTTGGCGTGGACTCACGACATAGGGCGGATCTCTTTGAGGAACTGGTTAAGATATTTAAGCCACTAACCAGGGGGGAAATGGTCACATTTGAAGGAGAACATTTTTCGGTTAAAGATGTGTCCATAAAGCCTGTTTCCTCTCAGCCTATGGGGGTGCCAGTTCTAATCGCTGCCCATGGACGTTCTGGGTTAGAAAGGCAATATAAGAGGGTCTTGTTTGGTGACGGCGCCATTTCCATTTCCGATTCGCCTCAGGAATATGCCGATGCTCTAGGGCGAATAAGGTTCCATGCTGAAAATGCAGGGATAAATTACGAAAGTATTGAAAAAGTATTTTATATGACAGTAAACATATCAGATAATCGCGAAGAGGCATTTAATGAAGCTGATAGGTTTCTAAATATTTACTATGGTATGAATATATGGGGAGAGAGATGGGGTCCTTGGGGCCCGCCTGAAGAAGTTGCTCGTCGTGCCGAATCTTACCTGGCTGCGGGAGCCAATACGATAATTTTTAGATTTGCTTCATTTGACCAGAGGAAGCAAATGGATTTGTTTTTGAATGACGTTGTTCCATATCTTTGACGATCAAGCGTCATCATCGTAAAAGGGCCGTTGGTCAACCATTGCGTTGAAGTCATCTTCAGTAAGTATCACAATTCCTAATCGTGCCGCGTCTGAGAGCTTGGATCCCGCATCATCTCCTGCTACCAAGTAATTTGTACGGCTGGAAACGCTGCTACTTACTGAGCCTCCAAGTTGCTTGATTAGGTCCTGTATATCAGACCGGCTGAACTTCTCCAACCTTCCAGTGACTACGAAGCGTAACCCCGTAAGAATCTGCTGTATTGGCTTACTACTTGATTCGATGCCCACGTTTTTTGTATTTACCCCTGCTTGCTTTAGCTTATCCAGAACTTTCCTATTTGAATCGGAAGAGAAATATTCCGAAACGCTTTGGACAATTTTAGGTCCAATGGCAGGAATGGCTAACAGTTCTTCTTCGGAGGCTGCTATTAAGTTGTCTATGTCGCCGAATCTATCAGCGAGAGAATCAGCCACTTCAGTACCCACATGTCTTATTCCAAGTGCTGTCAGCAACCTTGAGAGAGGTCTTTTCTTGCTGTTCTCTATGGCATCCAACAGGTTGGAAGTACTTCTTTCAGCCATCCGATCCATGTCCAGAAGGTGCTCACTACGTAGAGTGTAGATATCGGCAACGTCAAAAATCAGATCGTTATTTATTAATGCTACGCCTAGTTTTCCACCCATTCCATCTATGTCCATTGACGACTTGCTGACAAAGTGCTCTACCAGCCGTACTAGCTGTGCTGGACACGAAGCGTTTGTGCAGTAAAGAGCGGCTTCATTTATGTTTCTACTTGTCTGCCCCCCGCAACTCGGGCACTCGGAAGGCATGACGAATCTACTTTCTGACCCGTCCCTAAGTAATTCATTACTTCTTACGATTTGCGGGATGACCTCCCCCGCTCTCTCGATTACTACGAAGTCGCCTATTCGTAAATCTTTAGATGAAATGTAGTCTTCATTATGCAATGTAGCCTGACGAACCGTCACTCCTCCAACTTCTACTGGTTCTAGGACAGCGTAAGGATTGATCGTGCCTGTCCTACCTATGTTTACCCGGATGTCCAATAACTTAGTTGTGGCCTGAGCTGCAGGAAATTTATAGGCTACAGCCCATCTGGGTTCCCTGCCGACCGATCCTAGATGTTGCTGATAGTCCAATCGATCCACTTTAACAACTACTCCATCACATTCGTAGTCTAAGTTCTCACGTTCTTGCGTCCAGTGCTCATAAAAATCAATTGCTTCTTCTAAGCTGGAGGCTAGGAAATTATGAGGATTAATCTTAAATCCGAGCGTTTTTAGGAAATCTAAAGTTCCCAAATGTGTCTCGAGCATAGGGAAGTTTCCTTCCGCCCATCCTAGGCTGTAAATGAATATATCTAGAGGTCGCTTTGAGGTGACGGAAGGATCCAACTGCCTTAGTGATCCTGCTGCCGTGTTCCTTGGGTTAGCGTAGCTTTGAAGGCCACTTTTTTCTCTAGAGATATTAAATCGCTCAAATTCTGATTTCGGAAAATACACTTCACCTCTTACCTCGAAACGGGCGGGGATATCTCCTCGAAGTGACAGGGGAATGCTACGGATGGTTTTCAGATTCAAAGTGACGTTTTCGCCCGTGGTGCCATCGCCACGAGTAGCCCCTCTGACAAAAATCCCCTTTTCGTATAAGAGGGAAACAGCTAGTCCGTCAAATTTAAGCTCACATGACATATCAAAATCGTTCGATTCCAAGATCCCTGATATTCGATTGTGCCATGCTCGCATTTCGGTGCTGTTAAATGCGTTCCCAAGACTTAGCATAGGAAGTTCGTGTGCGACTTCCTCGAAACCATCCAAAAGTTTCCCTCCTACTCGCTGGGTAGGAGATTGAGGCGTTACGAGACCTGGGTACTCAGACTCTAAAGTTATGAGCTCCCGCATCAACAGGTCGTACTCTGAGTCACTAATTGCAGGCGAGTTCTCTACAAAATAGAGATGGTTATGGTGATCAATTTCAGTTCTTAATTCTTTTATTCTGTCTCTTGCGTAGTTATTGCTCATACAATGGCCTGAAAGCTGAAGGTATTTTTATAGGATCATGGTATATCTGCATCCAACGCCTCTCAAGCAGTCCTGAATCCTTCTATATTGGTCTCGTCATTTTTATGAACAGGGGAGCTGAACGAGAATGCTAGACTGTAAAGTAGGCGCAATATATACTCAAGGTCTCTTATTATTAAACAACGACTCAGTTTTGTATCCGTTGGACCGCCTCCCGTAGAAAGGCCGGAAAAGCTAATTGCCATACGCTCAGGAAATCCAGGATTTCATTGACAGATACCCAGCATTAAAAGCCATTGGGAACACGCCTCTAGTAAAGCTCAATATACCTATTGAGCTCGGCGATATTGGTGAGGCTTCTATATATGCAAAATATGAACAGCTTAATCCTGGTGGTTCGATTAAGGATAGACCAGTTCTTAGGATGCTCGTTGAAGCAATCATTGAAGGTAAGTTGACCCCAGACCAGACCATTCTGGATGCCACTTCCGGTAACGCGGGGATTGCATACGCAATGATCGGAGCTGTCCTTGGTTATGAGGTGGAGCTGGTGATGCCAGAAAATGCTAGCGAGGAACGAAAGAAACGTCTAGTCGCACATGGCGCTAATCTAGTATTCACTGACGCACAAAAGGGCTATGACGAAGCTCTTTATGAGGTAAAACGAAGATACGAATCTGATCCTGACAAGTACTTTTATTGTGACCAGTACAGCAACTTCAATAATCCCCTCGCTCACTATGAGACAACAGCAGCAGAGCTCTTAGAACAGGCTCCATTTATAACCCATTTTGTTGGTGGTGTAGGTACTGGCGGCACAATCAGTGGCATTGGCCGAAGACTTAAGGAGAGCAACGCATCTATACAGGTCGTCTGCATCGATTTTGATGAATGGCCAGGAGTGGAAGGCCTTAAGCCGCTCAGCGAAGGCCATATAATCCCCAAAACATTCGATAGGTCGGTGGTTGACCGGATGCTAGAAATCGATGTCTTGCAGGCATATGACGTCTCAAGGCTGATGGCCAGGATGGGTATATTTACAGGACAATCATCGGGAGCGTACCTTCTAGGAGCGAAAATCGTTGCCGAAGAAGCCCAGTTGGGGCATGTAGTGACAATCTTTAACGATATAGGGGAAAGATATTTCTCTACCTCCATGTGGGGTTGATACTAGTGATATTCAATCAGCATATAAAGGAGCATGATTGTGGAATTCCTTACAGAAGCACAAGTCGAGGGTCTGAAAAATATCGACACACCAACCGTCGCTAATGCGGTAGAGATGCATGAAACTCGCTTGAACACTGAGGGATTCATGGGTTGGAACATCAAGTGCCAATTCCCTGATTTAGGTGTCATGGTTGGGCAGGCAGTTACAGCCACTTTTAACACAACAACAACAGGCAAGCCTCGTGATAGGTCCGTTTGGTACAAATGCCTTCGGGCGATTGACGAGATGTCAGTTCCGGCCGTGATCGTGGCTAAAGATGTGGGCCCCAGGCCTCTACATGGATGTCATTTCGGTGATGGTATGGCCAATGTAGCTAAGCGCCTCGGTGCTGTAGGACTCGTGACAGATGGTGGTGTAAGGGATGTGGAGACAGTTCATGATATGGGGTTTCACATGTTTGCGGTCGGCACAGTGCCAGCTCATGGCAATTTTGGTCTGGATGAAACGATGGTTCCAGTTGAAGTGGGCGGGGTGCTAGTGAATCATGGTGATGTAGTCCATGCTGATCTGAATGGTGTGGTTGTCTTCCCCTATTTGCTCACCGACTTTGTCATCGAAGAGGCAGCAAAAGTTACCGATAGAGAAGCATCGAATTTCAACTGGGTAAACAGTAATGACTTCACCTTACAAAAGATGATTGACAAAGGTTAGGGTTCATCATCGATCTGCTATAGGTCGGTAACATGAACTCTAGAGATTTTAGATTGAAACCTTCTGAGAGACTTATAACAAGAAGAGCTTTAGTGACGGGTGGCGCTGCTGGCATCGGGAGAGCCATATGTGAGAGGTTCGCCTTTGAAGGCGCTACAGTCGTAATTGCCGATATTCAGGAAAAAGAAGGAAATCTGACTGCAGCTTCTATAAATCAAATGGGAGGTCGGGCACGATTTATTCAAACCGATGTTTCTTCTGAAGATAGTGTTAGGGATCTCGCGGCTAATTCAGTGGAATATATGGATGGAATAGATATCGTAGTAAATGATGCTGGAGCTTTTGTGTTTGGCAGTATCGAGGACACGACATCAGCATCATGGACAAAGGCATTCGGCGTGAACGTGGTAGGAGCTGCCAACGTCGTAAAACATTGTTTAGAATCGCTCAAGAAATCTAAATCACCATCTATAGTTAACATAGCCTCCATAAGCAGCTTTATCGCCCAACCTGATTCACTTCCTTACAACGCCTCAAAAGGGGCATTGCAACAGATGACTAGATGCCTTGCGATGGACCTCGGTTATCTTAATATAAGGGTTAACTGTATCTGCCCAGGAGATATACGGACGGACGGCTGGCATTCCAGAGGCGAGGCAAGGCAGAAGCTGATCGGCTCAAAAAACCTCCACGGATTTGTTGAGGAAGCGGCCAAGGCTAACTTAATGAGAAGAATAGGAACTCCAGAAGAGGTGGCCTCTGCTGCACTTTTCCTTGCTTCTGATGAAGCTTCATTTGTGACAGGAGCAAGTATCGTTGTAGATGGAGGCCATACAATCTGAAAACATTGCCCTTTCTACAACCACTAACTACTAAGACTCTTTACTTGATCACTGAGGATCTCATTCACTAGCTACACGTCTAGGTTCACAACTTCTAGTGCGTGAGTTTGAATGAAATTTCTTCTTGGTTCCACTTCTTCACCCATAAGTACGGTGAACGTGTCATCTGCCATGACTGCATCATCGACCGACACTTGCAGTAATGTACGACTCTCAGGGTTCATGGTGGTATTCCAGAGCTGATCCGGATTCATTTCGCCAAGCCCCTTGTAGCGCTGTAAGCTCACACTGCGTTTGGTTTGCAATTGCTCCATAACCTCTTCCCGCTCTCCCTCCGTATAGACGTATTGGTCCTTCTTTCCGATGCTTATCTTGTACAGAGGTGGTTGTGCGATGTAGAGATGTCCGTGATCCACAAGTTCTGGCATGTGCCTGTAGAAAAACGTTAGAAGAAGCGTTCTGATGTGTGAGCCGTCTACGTCAGCGTCGCACATTATGATAACTCTGTGATACCTGAGCTTCTCAAGATCGAAGTCCTCGTCTAGTCCCGCTCCAATGGCGGTTATCATTGACCTGATGGCGTCATGGGCTACGATTTTATCTGCTCGCGCCTTTTCTACATTAAGAATCTTCCCCCATAACGGTAGTATGGCCTGAAAGCGCCTGTTTCTACCCATTTTGGCAGAGCCCCCGGCGGAATCACCCTCCACCAGATATATTTCACATAATTCGGGGTTTTTCTCTGAACAATCAGCAAGTTTTCCGGGCAACCCTCCGCCGTCCATGGCGTTCTTTCTGATAATAAGGTCTCGTGCCTTTCTGGCAGCCTCTCGGGCTCGCTGCGACGTCATACATTTATCTATGATTGCCTTACCTTCTCTAGGATTATCTTCTAGAAAAATCTGCAAGGCCTCACCAAGGACGGTTTCTACTTGAGTGCGCGCCTCAGGGTTTCCCAGTTTATTCTTCGTTTGACCCTCAAACTGAGGGTCTTTGAGTTTGACACTAATGACCGCAGTCACACCTTCTCTGGTATCTTCGCCAGAGAGATTTGGTTCAGTATCCTTGAATAGTTTCTGTTTACGGCCGTAGTCGTTTAGAACGCGTGTCAGGGCCGAACGGAATCCAGTAACGTGGGTTCCTCCATCTTCTGTGTTTATGCAGTTTGCGAATGCGTACACAAACTCGCTAAATGAATCGTTATACTGAAGGGCCACTTCGACCTTGGTTCCCTCAAAATCTTTTTCTACGTATATCGGATTTTCGTGAACCACGCCCCTATTCTGGTTTAGGCCTCGAACGAAACTGGATATTCCACCGTCAAAGTAGTAGGTCACCTCGTTATTGGGCCACCTGCTTGCGTGCCACTCGCTCTTAAAAGTTATCTGAAGGCCCTTGTTGAGGTAGGCCATCTCCTTGAAACGGTTCGAAAGAGTACTGAAATCGTAAACTAGTTCACTGAAGATCTCGGTATCCGGCATAAACTCAATAGCAGTGCCAGTGTGCCCTGAGCTTCCGTTTGATAGAGATTCGCTGGTCATCTCGCCCATTGATCTGCCACGGCTATATTCTTGTCTGTAAACGTTTCCATCCCGGGTAACTGAGGCTCTTACCCAAATTGATAGCGCATTAACAACGGATGCTCCCACTCCGTGGAGTCCGCCAGACACCGCATATGCTTTACCCCCAAATTTTCCACCGGCATGAAGGGTTGTCATCACTGTCTCTAGAGCCGTCATGCCAGTTGCTTGGTGTTCATCTACGGGAATACCGCGACCATCGTCTACAACATTAACCGAGCCATCTTCACGAATAGTGATATTAACCGCTGAGCAGTAACCTGCCATAAACTCGTCGACACTGTTATCGACTATTTCATAGATAAGATGATGAAGTCCCCGTTGATCTTGACTACCGATGTACATGCCGGGGCGTTTGCGGACTGCCTCCATACCCTCAAGAACTTGAATATCGCTTGCGGAGTACTCATCGTCCCTTTGAGGTTTAAGTGTTGCCATAATGAATCTCCCAGTCTAGGTGCCGAGCCTTTGCCTCTGGGTCGGACACTTCTTTTGTTGTGTGTAAAAGCCCATCTCAGAACTTCGGTCAGATAACTTATGCCTATGCATGGAAGCTTTGGATAGGTGGTGTATTAACTGGGGTGAATCCCCCCAGTCTCATGGTCAATATATGGGGTGGAAAAATCAAGCTTTTTCACATGCTAAATTATAGCAAAAACAAGCATGATAAACAAGAATAATTTGTGACTAACACAGGCGTGACCAAAGAGTATTGGATACTATGGGAGTTTGCACACCCGTTGAACTTGAAAAGGCTATCGCATCATGCTGCCACCGTCCCAATCCTCGACAGTACCGTCCTCAGGATTGAACATATGTCGTTTTTGATGCCTGAGATCTGTACCAAGGACGTGAATGGAGATTCCAGGATCATCGCCGAGGGCTTCGATGCGGTGGATATCATCTGGCGGAATCAATGGATACGTTGCTCCCCTAGTGAGTATTTCATCAGAGTAAAGCTTCAACTCTGCGATTCCTTCTGATTCGCCGTGGTCGATTCGTAGGTAGCGCGTTGTCTTCTGCCTCCCTGAATAGACTCCTATAACTCCCCAAGTTAGGTGGTCATGAACTGGAGTAGGCCGGCCGGGTAAAAAAGCTGGTGCTGTTATTGCTAAGGATTCATCCTCCGTTCTAAAAAAGGTATAGGAGTACCTTCCATCGCCCATTTCCACCTTGAGCGATTCTTGAAGAAGATCATTTCGGTGCATCACTTGTTTTAAAAGAGGTTCTATCTGTTCCACAATCGAAGAACGATTACTTCCGGATGACATTATTCTCTGCACATCTTCAATGAAATAATCCATAGAGTAGTTTGAATTGACGTCAGTCATATTGTTCCCCAAAAAATCTTTAGTTGGGCGATTATATACAGTTTGAATCTCTCTTATCGGTGGACTAAAACAAATACTTGCCTTCCCTGCTAGAATATCTCTCCGCAACCAATCCCAGTACGGCGACTGTGAGCTTAGAAAACAATATACTGGATGCGCCTAAGTTTGCCGTATTTAGGCGTTGATGACCTTTATCGATCCTTGTTCAGTCTCCCATTTTCCAAAGAGATATGGAGGCTTTTTATTTGGAGAACTATTATATGAGCTCAGGGATAACAGATGTTCCAGGGATAACGGTTGGACATTGGACGGATAGAACAGCCGCGACAGGATGTACCGTAGTGCTTTGTGGCTCACAAACCGTAGGGGGAGTGGATGTAAGGGGGTCATCACCGGGAACAAGAGAAACAGATATTCTCGCGCCTGACAGGAGAGTAGAAACCGTAAACGCAATAATGCTCAGTGGAGGTAGTGCTTATGGCCTCGCTGCCGCAGACGGTGCAATGAAATATTTAGAAGAGCGAGGGATTGGAGTAATAGTTGGCTCAAATGTGGTCCCAATAGTTTCGTCAGCGATTATATTCGATCTAGGCATGGGTGATGGTTCGGTACGGCCTCGACCAGAGAGCGGATATGAAGCATGCCAGAGGGCATCTCCCGGACCAATAGAGCAGGGATCTGTTGGAGCTGGCACAGGAGCCTCGGTAGGTAAGGTATTTGGTGCTAAGAGAGCAGTTAAGGGGGGAATAGGGACGTCATCGACCCATCTCGGGAACGGCCTTATGGTTGGCGCATTGGTGGTGGTCAACGCCATAGGTAGCGTTCATGACCCCGATAGTGGTCAACTTATAGCAGGCCCGAGAACTGAAGACAACAGTATGGCCTCTTCAATGGAAGCACTTTTATCTGGAGATGCGCACAATATCCCGGGGCCTGGTTCTAATACCACAATAGGTGTTGTCGCAACCAACGCGAAATTGACCAAGGTACAAGCTAGCCGTCTTGCCTCCAGCGCCCATGATGGCCTAGCTTTGGCAGTAAGGCCTTCTCATTTGGTTGGTGATGGGGACACGATGTTCGCTCTTTCTACAGAGGACCAGTCTTCAGGAGTCAGATCTAGCAAGGAAGCACAAGAGAATTTCAACCGACTGATCGCGGCAGCGATCAGATGTACCTCACTTGCTATCATAAACGGGGTGAAAAATGCTGAAGGGATGCACGGAGTTCCTTCTCTAGATGACTTGTCGAAATCTAGCGAAAGGTGAACTTCGTCTATGGAGATGGGTTACTTTCAAACGCTCTTTGAGTCGGGGAATCGAGTTAGACGGGAACGTAGTTTTCAGCAATTAAACACTCCGATTGACATTCTTTAGTATCCTCAAATAGACATCCATGTATCCTTTGCGTTTGTACGTACGCATTAATGAACCAACGAAAATAATATGCTGATGGCAGGGGGCCACGTGCCGCGAAGATTTTTTGGAAAGCAGATTGATGTTGTTACTGAGAAGTGTCCGGCAATTCCGGTCTCTTTTTTTATAGAAGAAGAGTGTCACAAGGTAGATGAAATACTCTTGGTTTGGCATGATTACAAGTTTCCCGACGATGATAGAAAGCATCGATGGTGGCAACGCAAGCATAAGAATTTCTACAGGTTGCGTACAGTTGCTGGAAGAATTTTTGAAATTTACTTTGACCTAGACTCCGGAAGTAAAAATAATGATTCTAGGAGATGGTATGTGACAAAAAAATTCGACTGTGAATAAACAATCTTGAGAAACTGGGAAAAGGGTACTAATGGACAAAACCTCGAACATACTCCTCACAAATGATGACGGCATTAATTCTCCCGGACTTTGGGCCATGGCGGAATCTCTAACCGAGGTTGGCGAAGTGACCGTAGTCGTGCCTGATAGAGATCAGAGTGGAACAGGAGCTTCCATGACGTTATTGAAACCTCTAGCTATTGAAGTTGTGGAGTCGCGAATCAAAGGGGTAAGCGAAACATACACTGTCGGCGGAACACCCGCAGATTGCGTAATTATGGCTGCAGAGCATCTTCATAAGGGAAGTATTGACCTCATAGTTTCAGGAATTAACCAAGGCGCTAATTTGGGATTGGACGTATTTAACTCGGGCACTTTTGGAGCTGCTCTACATGGTTATTTCAGAGGAATTGATTCAATTGCGATCTCCTCCAAATACGTGGATGATGTCATTTACGGCCCGGCGGCGATAGTAGGTGCGGGGTTGGCAAATCTCTTAGCAAAAGGGAATAACGAGGTCCCCTTTCTCCTAAACGTAAATTTTCCTCCCCGCGAGATTGAAGGTATCAAAGGGGTGGAATTGACCACTTTGGGGCCTAAGGCATATTTGGAGAATGTCGAAGAGGTAAGAAGTGGAAGACGTACTTATTTTTGGCTACATCACAATAAGGCCACTGGAGCTCCCCTAGAAAAAGGCACCGATGTGTGGGCCATAAATAATGAGAAAGTTTCAATAACTGTTATCGACCCATATCTGTCGACTCTCAATGGTTATAGCAGGTGCGAAGATTTCGTTAATGTAGCGGAAGCCTCCTTGAGCATGAATTGATACTGTTGTCCCATCTTAGGCGATTGCTATTTATCTCCGTATCCAGCTACTGCGTGTGCCCTCAAATATTCCTCATCCAGGTTTATGCCTAGCCCCGGCCTTTCCGATAGATAAAGATCTCCATTTCTAATATCTAATGGAACATCGATTAGTGGGTTGTAGCCACTCAGGTCGTAACGCATAGTCTCTAACTTGTAGAAGTTTGGAATCGTCGCTGAGACGTGGGCTCCTGCCATTACGTTTATTGGTCCGCTTGCATCGTGAGGGGAAACTGGAATGTAATAAGCTTCTGCCATCGTAGAGATTTTCTTAAGTTCCGTTATGCCTCCGGTCCATGTAACGTCAGGCATAACGTAGTCAGCCAAGTTATTTTCAAAAATTGGTATAAACTCAAACCTTGTATGAAGTCTTTCGCCGACGCTGATTCGGACTGCAGTGCTATCTCGGACTTGCTGAAGGGCGTGATAGCTTTCTACGGGTACGGGTTCTTCAAACCAGTGGATACCATACGGTTCTAAACGATTGGCAAGATCGATTGCGGTAGGGACGTTGAACCTGCCATGTGCGTCGATAAGTATTTCTATATCTGGTCCGACAGCATCTCTTACTTCAGCGGTAATTTCCTCTGCTCTATATGCACCTTCGGCACTAATTCCACCATCTAAGAAACCCACGTTGCCGCCATCAAGGGAATGCATCATTGGATCCATCTTAAAGCCTTTGTGACCTGACGCTACGATCTCCAGCGCATCCTCACGTGCTTTGTTTATATCCAATCCTGGTTCTGGCGGATGGGTATAGAGCGGGATGCTTTCCCTTACCGCTCCTCCCAGAAGCTTGTAAATTGGTAATCCTACAGACTTGCCGAAAATATCCCAAAGGGCAATATCTATGCCACTAATTGCCGCTGTCGTTGCACCCCTGGTACCTGTGTAGGTGAATAGTCGAAACGTCCTAGCCCATATTTCCTCAATTCTTGTCGGATCCTTACCAACTAGGAAATCTTTTATTTCTGTAGTGAATCTCTGCATTGCTCTGTTCCCAATGTTCCCCGGGTAATTTGTGATCTCTCCCCATCCGGTGATGCCTTCATCGGTATCTATCTGGACGAAAACGAATTCTCTTTCGACCAAGTTTCGAGGTTCGACACTTCCTGGACGATCATCCCATTCCATTTTTACTAAGTAGCTTTTTAAATCTGTGATTTTCATTTATTCACACTCCTTTACTGGTTATTGATATCTTATTCGAATACGACGAAGTTCTGTCTTGCGCCATGTTTGAGTCCATATCATGATTGAATAAACCAGATTTCCCGATAACTAGTACATTCAATAAGGATGGAAAGCTTTGGAATCAATGAACGGGACAGGAGCCGACTCAAAAAAAGGGAGTTGGATAACATCCACGCCGTTCTACTATGGATGGGTGATTCTCGTAGTGACGGGCATCACCCACTTTACTTCTGCGCCCGGGCAGACCTATGTGGTCTCTATATTCCTGGAACCTATGATTGATGATATGGGTTGGTCTCGCACGGTTTTCTCTGGTCTTTATACGGCGGGGTCTATGACGGCGGCTTTATTTATGGTGGCCGTAGGAAAGGCCCTCGATCGATTTGGTGCTAGGAAGACATTAGCTATTCTTTGTGTCTTGATGGGATTTGCAGCAATTTGGATGAGTGGAGTCGACGCTAAGTGGAAACTTTACGTAGGCTTTGCTGCTCTGAGAACTATTGGCCAAGGATCCTTTGGGTTAGTAGCGACAACGATGATATCGACTTGGTTCGTAAGGATGAGGGGTCGGGCTACAGCTCTATCCTCACTTGGGGGTGCTGCGAGTATGACGGCGTTTCCTTTTGTAGTACATCTTTTAATTGAAAGCCTGGGGTGGAGGCAGGCATGGACAACATTGGGCATTTCAGTTTGGGTATTACTTCTCGTTCCCGTGATTGTACTAATTAGAAGATCTCCTGAGGATATAGGTGTTCTTCCCGACGGAGATCAGATTCATAAATCGAGCGAGAAAATTAGTGGCTCTGAAAGAATACCTACTCCAGAAAATGAGTTGCTGGACAAGTCAGCCTCTGAACTTGGCGAAATTCATTTCAAATTGAGCGAAGCCTTGCGGACTAAGTCACTTTGGATGCTTGTATTCTCTTCAATAGCTTTACCACTGATTATGACTGGCTTGATGTTCCACCATGTTTCGATTCTTGGCTCTAAAGGGCTTTCACCTGCACTGGCAGCAGGGACAATGGGTCTTTTTGGCCCATTAATGTTGGTGGCTAATTTAGGTGGAGGGTATTTGTCAGACAGAATGCCCAATAGATTCTTGCTTGCAGCAGGGCAGGCGATTCTTGTGATTACGATGATTTGGGCGATGACAATTGAAACGGCCTGGCAAGCGGTTTTTTATATAGTACTAGCCTCTCTAAGCGTGGGGCTGGTTGGAACCACCAACACTGTTATTTGGGCGAATTATTTTGGCAGAAGATATCTCGGATCGATAAGAGGATTTGCAACAACTATTATGGTCGCATTCTCCGCTATGGGCGCGCTGCCATTCGGGATCATATACGACAGGTCAGGATCTTATGACACAGCGATATTGATCCTTCTCATTCTTCCCGTGTTCGCTTGTATTTTCTCCTTTTTGGCCCTTCCGCCTCAACGATATACGAAGAGTATTGAGTCTTCCACTAACGTTCCTTGACTGGAGGGATTACATTCAAACTTGACTGTGACATATAGAGGGGTTAATTCACCGAAAATCGCGAACCACGCTAACAAACGAAACACCTTGTAGATTTACGAGCAACTGAGATATAGGTGAAACTAATGCAGTTAGGCGTTGATGTCTATCCAAGTATTTAAGATTGCATGATGAAGTTTGACAATAAAACAACGGTGCTTCGAAGCGATTTGTGAAAGGAGTTTCGGTTCCATTCCCAATCATGAACACCTGTTAGATCATGGTCATCAGAAACGACAAATAATCCAACTGCGGGTATATCACGGTATTTTGCGACTGTTAATAGTGCAGACATTTCCATATCGACACCGATAATGCCAGCTTCCCGCCAACCAAGCTCAGTATTTATGGTTTGACGGTAAGGGGCATCAGTACTCACTGTCTTTCCAGTATGTACAGTAAGTTCTGTATTTTCTGTATATTTCTTTAACTTGAGGTACGCTGACTTGTCCGGCCGGGCAGCCAGTCCAGAGAGAGCATAATGGTACGAAGTTCCTTCTTCACGGATTGCCTCATCTGGGATAACCAAGTCTCCAATTCTAAGATCCGAACTTACAGCTCCGCAAAGCCCAAGTATGAATACCTCCGTCACTCCCCTTGCTATAGCTGTATCTAGAGCGCTGCTTCCTATAGGCGCTCCTATCGTACCTTCGATGAACCCCATTTTTTCGTTTCCTCTGATCCTATAAAATTCACAATCTCCACCAAAGAACGTAAATCGTTCGGGGGAGGTCCAAAGATCAAGTTTATCTTTAAGTTCATCGAGAACCTGAGTAGCGAATATCATCATTAGTTTTGGGGGAAGATCGGATTCTGCCCGATATTGAAGATTCGGACGTATTACGCTCGGGGAGAAATCCTCTGGGTCAAACCATGATTTACGTGTCATGACTGGATTAAAACCTCGTTAGTTGTGTTCTTTTAGTGCCCATGATCTGACAAGGTGATGGGCTATGGCCATTTTCATGGGGACCCTCAGTATGTCGCTTTTATTGTCCAACGCCTTTAGTACCTCTTCCCGTGAGAACCATTTGACGTCGGTCATCTCCTCGGGGTCCATGTCTATGTTGGTGGTGGATGCTTCAGCGTGGCATCCGATCATCAGTGAATATGGCATTGGCCAGGGTTGGGATGAATGGTACCGAACATTCTTGACTTCTATACCCGCTTCCTCCATTACTTCTCTTGCTACCGCCTCTTCTATGCATTCTCCCTGATCCACAAATCCCGCTAATGCTGAATACGTGTTGGTTTGTTGTAGTCGGCCCCGTGATTGCCCAAGAAGGCATCTGTCTCCGTCATGAACGACCACTATAACCACTGGGTCTGTACGCGGAAAATGCTCAATCCCGCACCTCGCGCAAGACCTAGACTGACCACCTCGTTTCATTAATGTTTCTGAGCCGCATGCTGAGCAATAGCGGTACCGTTCGTGCCAATATGTCTGAATTCTGGCATGTGCGGCGACACCGGCATCTTGAGCTTCGAGCATTTGTCCGCATGTACGGATATCGACAAACCTAAGGTCAGGATTTATTAATCTTATATTGGTATCCGAGAATGAGTTTTCGGAAACGTTTATGGCGTAATGATATCTTTCATTCATAATTCCTAGAAATATTGGAGCTGATTCAACATTTTGCCTTGCCAATTCGTCCTTATTAACCCAGTACAATGACGGCTCATCGGAGGTATTTACTAGAAGGTCAAGATTTCTAAGAGGCAGGAATTGACTAGAAATGTGCTTTGTCATTTCATGCAGCTTTGCTTCGTCTCTTCGCTCCTTTTCTCCTCTGTCAAGTGGATTTCCTGAGAATACGTGCCCATATCCCTGGATATCCGAAAATGGACGTTTTGAAATCGACATTTAGGACTCCTCTAAAAGAATTCACGCTATTAAATCACAAAGTACTAGCAGATTTGTTGACACTTTGCCGTGTCGGGTCTGAGAATTAGCTGACTTTGAAAGGAGATTTACATATGATTTACGAGACTCGTATTTATGAGACTCACCCAGGGAGGCTACCTGCCCTTCACGCAAGATTTCGAGATCATACTATGAAAATTTTTGAGCGTCACGGCATTAAAAACATAGGCTACTGGACGTCTGAAGTCGGTGAATATAGTGACCGACTTACATATATCGTCGCATTCGATGATAGTGGCGCTCGTGAAAAGGCATGGGAATCGTTCAGGAATGATCCAGAATGGAACAAAGTACGTGAAGACTCCGAAAAAGACGGTCCTATCGTGAAGAGAGTCTTCAACAATCTTCTCTCACCAACAGACTACTCACCGCTCCAATAGCGACAAATAAGCTATTTCCGATAATCGGTGAGACATAATTCAGATAAAGGAATTTATCCAGTACATAGGAAGTTGCCCTATGAGAATCAGCCTGTAAAGGCCCTCTCATGACAGTTAGCTGGAAATCCGCCTTGAAGTACAAAGATTTTCGATTCCTTTGGGTGGCCACCGCTTGCCAGTCTGTAGGATTTGGAATGGACAACGTCGCCTTGGGCTGGCTCGTATTCGAATTAACATCTTCTCCATTCATGGTGGGACTTGCTGCAGCTCTCAGGATGGTTCCCCTATTTGTTTTAGGGGTCCTTTCAGGGGCGATAGCAGATAATGTAGAGAGAAGAATTCTTCTGCGGTTTGTAACTTTGGCAGGAGGGTTGATTATGGTCCTCCTCGGGGAATTGCTAATAACCGGCTTCAAAAGTGTCTGGTTAGTTATTTTTCTTGCAACTGTAGCCGGAGCATCTTTCGCGTTCCTTCTAACACTGAGGCAGTCCTATACATATGATATTGTGGGTCCGGAGAACTCGCTCAGCGGGCTCTCAATGCTACAAATAGGATCTACAGCGGGAGCCATACTTGGCTCCCTACTGGCAGGCTTTTTAATAGAGATGGTTGGAGCCGGATGGCAGTTCGTAGTTGTAGGTTGCACTTACTTCATTTCGTTTATAGTTCTGTTTGGTGCCCGAGCTTCGGGTCAGTCAGCCTCTAGGATCAACAGATCGGTGCGTTCCAATTTAATTGGATACCTAAGTCTGCTGAGAGAATATCCGATACTTCTAACACTCATGTGTCTCGCGTCTATTACAGAGATATTTGGGTTTAGTCATATGAGCCTTATTCCAGTTTTCGCAAAGGAAGTACTCAGTGTAGGATCTGTTGGATTGGGATTGCTAACTTCGATTAGACAATTAGGGGGATTTATAGGTCTCTCGGCCCTCGCAGCAATGGGAGACTTTCGGAAAAAGGGATTCTTGATGTTCGTTATCGCGATTTGTTTTGGATTGGGTCAAATGGCCGTGTTTAAAGCCGACAGTGTGGTTCTGTATGGTGGACTACTTTTGTTTCTGAATGCATGTGCTATGTCCGTCGATACCCTGTATAAAACACTAATGCAACAGAACGTTCCTAACGAGCACAGGGGCACGGCTATGGGGTCATGGGTGCTGAGTATAGGGACAGGACCAGTTGGCCACTTGGGAGTTGGAGCTATAGCTGGAGCTTATGGAGCTCCTTTCGCAATGTTTTTCAATGGCGTTTTTTTGTCCGCTTGTGGTATCGGTACCGCACTTTTGCTGCCTAAAATCAGGAGACTTCCTTAGGGGAAACCTACAGTACCAGTCCCATAGGGTTTTCAAGAAGTCTCTTTACTTCAACTAGGAATTGAGCACCTTCTGCCCCATCCACTATCCGATGGTCTGCTGAGAGAGTAGCCGTCATTATTTGAGCAATCGATACTTCACCATCTTTAGCTACTGGTTTCTCAGATACAGTACCAACCGCTAGAACGGCGCTCTGTGGGGGATGGATGATTGCGACGAAACTAGTGACATCGAACATGCCTAAGTTACTAATAGCAAAGGTACCTCCGGTATATTCCTGTGGACTCAGGATACCGCTTGCCGATCGTTCTGCAAGGTCCTTAATCATCTGGGATAGTTGTCGAAGAGATTTGTCACCGCAGTCAATGATAGCTGGGACGATAAGTCCCTCCTGCTCGGCTATGGCAACTGCAATGTTAATAATGTCGTTATATTGGATTCCGTCATCTTCATAGTAGGCGTTGAACTTTGGATATTTTTTCAACGAGGCAACGCATGCCTTTACTACTAGGTCGTTTACAGTAATTCTTAGACCTTCTTCAGAAAGTTGTTCGTTCACCTGCCTTCTCAGCGACATAGCTCTTGTCATATCAATTTCGGCTGAAACGTAGAAATGGGGTTTTTCAGTTTTGCTTTTGACAGTCACTCTGGCAATTTGTTGCCTCATTCTTGTGAGCGGCTCTTTCTTATCAGTCTTTGGGATAGAGGAAGTGGGTACTTCTGATACAGGGGCAGGCGCTGAAGATTCAACCGGTGCGGGGACCTCTATTTCTGGCTCTGTCAATGAATCTACAACGGATTCGTCGTAGGGGATGGATCGACCAGGTACCTGATCAGGGTCAAAGTTTTCAACGTCTTTTTTTGTTATTCGACCCCCAGGGCCTGACCCGCTTACCGCTAATAGGTCTAGACCGATTTCGTCTGCTATTTTTCTTGCAACAGGCGTGGCCAGAATTCTGTCTGCCGCTAACACTGCACTGGTTACAGTCTCAGGGGTTTCTGAATCTGATCCTTGGGCTGAAATCGGTTCAGCGTTCTGAATCGGTTGCGGGTCGCTTTCTGAAACTGGAGATGGGGAGTCGAATACAATTTCTTCCCCATCGGCACCTACGACAGCAATCGTTTCGCCCACAGGGACGACCGAACCTTCAGCAGCTACGATGCTTAACAATATTCCCTCAACCTCAGACTGGAACTCGACAACTGCCTTGTCAGTCTCAATCTCTGCTACTGCCTCATTCCTACTTACCGCTGAGCCTTCATCTTTGAGCCACCGTATGACGGTACCCTCTTCCATGTCGTAACCCATTTGGGGCATCTTAAGTTCGGTTGCCATCAGTTATATCTCCCGACATCGTCAATTCCAGACTTAATCAGAGTCCAAAATTATAGGTAATAGCTTCAACTACCCAGTCTGAGCTGGGAATCATAGCTTGCTCTATGTTTCTAGCATAAGGAGCCGGTACATCTGGTGCGTTTATGCGTAACACTGGTCCGTCTAGGTCGTCAAAGGCGGCCTCTTGTATATCGCTAGCGATGGTTCCAGAAAACCCCCCGGTCTTCCAAGTTTCTTCGATCACGGCAACCCTATTAGTTTTACGCACAGACCTAACTACCGTTTCAAGATCGAAGGGAGAAAGAGTCCTAAGGTCTATAACCTCAGCAGATATATCGTTCTCGGCCAATTTTGCGGCTGATTCTTCCGCGACTCTTACCATACCAGAGTATGAAACTAGAGTAACGTCTTCTCCTTCCCGCGCTATTCTCGCCTGCCCCAAAGGAATCTCGTAGTAGTCATCGGGAACTTCTCCTCGTACCCTGTATAAAAGAGAGTGTTCAGCGAATATAACTGGGTTATTGTCTTTTCTAGACGACCTAAATAACCCCAGCGCGTCGTAAGGAGTAGCTGGAACCACTACTCTCAGCCCTGGCACGGAGGCGTACCAGTTTTCGAAGCTTTGAGAGTGGGTTGCAGCTAGTTGACCCCCACCGCCTGTTACTGTTCGAATTATTAAGGGAACGCTGATTTGTCCGTCTGACATATAGGACAGTTTTGCCGCATGATTGACTATTTGATCAATAGCCACCAGTGAAAAATTTATAGTCATGACTTCCACGATCGGCCGCATTCCGATCATAGCGGCGCCTGTACCTGCTCCAACGAAAGCTGCTTCAGATATCGGTGTGTCTCGTATGCGTTCTTCCCCGTAATCTTCAAGAAATCCGCGTGTTACTGCGTAGGGTCCGCCGTATGCCCCGATGTCTTCTCCCATCAGAAACGTGCGGTCGTCTGTGTCCAGTGCTTCCCGAAGGGCTTTAGCCATGGCATCTCTGAGAATCATCTCTGCCATGCTATTGATTTGTATCCGGTTTAGAATAGACGTTCGTGAAAAGGGCTTCAGGAGCGGGGGCCGGGCTTTGCTCCGCGAATTCGACAGCATCCTGAATGGTCGAATCTATTTCTTCATTGACTCTTGAAACATCAGCGTCAGTAAGCAGCCCTTCTTCTATACACACCGTTCTAAACCTGTCTATCGGGTCTCTGGATCTGTGCTCTTCAACTTCCTCATTATCCCTGTAATTTGAGGGATCTGCCATGGAATGGCCATGGAAGCGATATGCCATAGATTCAATAAACACTGGTCCGTTTCCATCTCTGACTTTACTAATTCCTTCGATCACCGTTTCACGGACCTGTATCAGATCCATACCATCAATCTGTACCGCTGGAATCTGGTAAGACTCGGCCGTACTGTAAATATTCTGGCCAGCGGCGTTGGATCTGTTTACTTCGGTCCCCATACCGTAGAGATTATTTTCAAGCATAAAAACAATAGGCAGGTTCCATAAAGAAGCTAAGTTCATCGTTTCGTGAAATTCGCCTTCTTGCACGGCACCGTCACCAAAGAAACACATTACGATGCTGTCGAGCTCTCCCTTCATCTTCAGGCCAAGCGCCATACCCACAGCAAGCGGGAACTGGCCACCGACGATTGCATGCCCTCCCATTAGATGCCTTTTAATGTCGAATAGATGCATGGAGCCGCCTTTCCCACCACTAGACCCGGTCGCCTTTCCACATAGCTCTGCCATGGCTGTTCTAGGTGGTAGCCCTCTGGCGAGAGCATGTCCATGATCGCGATAGTGCCCAATTATGTAGTCA
>ERZ651768.257-NODE-257-length-39803-cov-3.188441_pt1 | contig 39803 bp, 42 predicted proteins | sample MGYA00514754_ERZ651768 | MGnify/ENA metagenome assembly ERZ651768
AAGGATTAAACTAAAAAAAAATGGTTTTTTTCATCCCCATAAACCTATATATAAAAAGGACTTAAAAGTTTTTTCGCAATTTTTTTCAAATTATCCCTTGACATGTACTATATGTAGTGGTACCTTCTTCAAAGCATACAATATAAGGGAATTATGTCTTATGTTCAAGTGCAATAAAAAGTACTTGTTCAGGTTTTGGGAGAAAGAATTAATTGAGAGCAGTTACAGATCTTCCAACGGCGGGTTACTAGAAATGCGGGTTCCATAAAAATGAATGAGATGCATCCCGAATTCGATTTGTTAAAAGCAACCAGTGGGATGCGTGCCAGTCTCAAACCTCTTCCCAAACCCCCAAATGTTTTGAGCGCCAGCCGAGACCTTCGTTCAATATCGGCAGATGAAATCCATCCAATCGGCGTTGTATGGAACCTCTTTTTAACGTTGGGTTTAGCCCGACATAATAGTAACCCGCCCCCTTTCTTTAAAAGGATGCGCCCCGCCTTTTCAGGAGTTTGTAGGTATTGCTAGTATTTGCCTCCATGTCAAGGGCGGTTAAATAAAGGATTCACTTTAAGGTTTCATTCGGGAAAGGTGGGGCGCTGACCCTCTTTCCCGTTTTTATTGCCTTGAATAATTTTTTATCGCTTTCCCCCTCCCGCTTGTTTATAATCCTCTCCAATAACCAATTATGGAAAATATTGTGAGCAAAACCTCCATAGATTCATCTAAGGTTCCCTGCAAGGGTGATTATCTTCCTCAATATGCACATAGGGGCGATGCCGGAGCCGATTTAAGAGCTGTGGAAACCCGGATAATTGCGCCTCGGGGCCGGGAACTGGTTGCCACCGGAATTCACCTGGAACTTCCTGAAGGGTACGCCGGTTTGATCTGGCCCCGCAGTGGACCGGCAGTTAAACTAGGGCTCGATTGTGGAGCTGGAGTGATTGACTCGCATTATCGAGGCGAGATAAAAGTCCTTCTCTTCAACCATTCCGATGAGGAAATCCGTATCCAGTCCGGAGACCGTATCGCCCAGTTGATCATCCAAAAAGTAGAAACGGTCAAATTTATATTCAGCGACCATTTAAGTGAAACAGCCCGCAACACTGCGGGTTTTGGATCAACGGGAGACCTTCCTGTTGCAAATTCTAGTTAATAATACCTGCCTTCATCTGGAACAGGGCGATATCACCAATAGCACAGCCGATGCTATCGTCAATACCGCAAATTCAGACCTGATTCTTGGTGCAGGCGTGGCTGGAGCGATCCGCCGTAAAGGGGGGCCATCCATTCAGGAAGAATGCGACCGCATCGGGTCTTGCCCTGTAGGCAACGCAGTAATCACCTCAGCAGGTAATTTGCAAGCGCGTTTTGTCATCCATGCTGTCGGCCCCAAGTGGGGCGAAGGTCATGAAGTCAAAAAACTAAGAAATGCCGCAATCAAAAGTCTGCAACGCGCGGAAGAAAAAGAACTAAAGTCTATCGCCTTTCCGGCAATCAGCACTGGCATATTTGGGTTCCCTCTTAAGCTTGCGGCAGAAACCCTCCTTACCGCCGTTTGGCAATATATTTCCCGGGAAAGCGGAATCAAGACCGTGACATTTATCCTTTTCGACATAGAAAGCTTCAATATTTTCAAAGACCAATTGACTTTTCTTGAAAAAGGGAAAATTTGATTCTCCCATGGCCGAGAATTCAGATATAATAGATAAAGCCTTTTCAAAACATTAATTTTGTGAGCACCGCATGGGATTTTTAGCCTGGATACAAAAACAATTTGGGATTCCTATGGTTTTAGAAAAAGAAAAAAGTCAGGTTTCCGCTCCCTCAACAGAAGGGCAATTCAAGGTACTTCGCATACAACCAACCCCCAACCCAGACGCCTTCCAGTTTATCTTAAATGGCAGAGTCATTGGGGAGGGCACAAAAACGTTCGATTCTCCGGATGATGCCGGGGATGACCCAATGGCCAAAGCCTTATTTGATATTTTTGGAATGCAAAGTATTTATGTAAAAGACAACTTTGTCACCATTTCTAAGTCCAATGTCGTGGGGTGGCACACGATCATGGAAAAAATCGGCGCCGCCATAGAAGCGTATCTAAAATTTTATGAAAACGGTGATGAAGCGGAGGGAGATAAAGACGTTCATCCAGTATTGGAAAGCTTCAATAAGGAAGACTTTTTTGATTACAACGATGAACGAAAAACCGAGGTGATTAACGCCCTGCTGGATGTTGCCATTCGACCTGCTTTATCGAATGATGGCGGGGGCATCAATGTTTTATCTGTGGAAGACAAGACCATCAAAGTTCATTATCAGGGGGCTTGCGGCAGTTGCCCCAGTTCAACCACCGGAACCCTGCAATACATAGAACAATTCCTGAAAGAAGCCATTCATCCTGATGTCGAGGTTCAGGCAAACTGACTGCCCCAGCAAAAATAAAATTGTCCCTAATTCTTACAACCACTTTTTATCGGGCGGTTGGGGAACATAGTTGAACAAATAATCCAGAGCGCTATGTGGGTCTGGAACCATCGCATACATATCAAGAATATTGGGTTTGGCAAATTTCAAATCCACCATTCCCTCAAATATCGCATGCAGTCCTTCATAAAAACCCTGGGTATTGATAAAAACCAGGGGCTTGTCGGTAAGATGTAATTGGCGCATGCAAAGGATTTCCATCGCTTCTTCATAGGTGCCGATACCGCCAGGCAAGACGATGAAGGCATCTGACCGTTGGTCCATCACTGCTTTCCGTTCACGCAAATCCCGGGCAACGATCAACTCATCGGCCTCGGAATATTCAATATCCTTGGCCGTAAAAATTTCCGGCAGGACACCGATCACCCTTCCCTTCTCCTCATGCACTCCACGGGCCACGCAGCCCATCAACCCAATGGAAGCCCCTCCAAAGACCAGCTCAATCCCCTTCTTCCCTAGTTCACGTCCCAGTTCCAAAGCAGTATGTTTGAACAACTCATCGACCGATTGACTGGATGAGCAAAAAACACAGATAGCTCGAATCTCATTCATCCGTCCATCCAATTCCATAGGATGAAAATCCTTAAATTCCTTCATCCGCTGAATAAAGGTTTCTGTGTTCGTTGATCGCATAGCGGTCCGTCATGCCGGAGACATAGTCGCAAATCCGGCGTTCACGCGGTCCCCATTTTGAATCTTTCTGGACCGATTCAGGAAGTAGCTCGGGCATTTTAGTATACGCCTTAAAGATTCCCTCCAGCGTCAACTCGGCTTTAAATTCCATACGTAATACTTTGCGGTGGTAATACATATTTTTATAGAGAAATTGTTTTAACTCTTTATTTTTCTCGGAGACCTCTTTTCCAAATGCCGCAATACGAATGGGGGCGCGACGCACATCATCCACCGTACCGACTTGATACTGTTTAAGGTTCTTCCACGTAGCCTGGCGAAAATCGCTGATGACTTCGTTGATGATGCTTCGAACCACCTGGTATTTTTTCAGTTTAAAGTCCAGGCCCGTATATTGCTCATCGAACCTTTTTTCATTCTCTTTCCAGAGTGCCACTCTTCTTAACTGACTCAGATCAAGCAGGTTGGAGGTGATCCCATCATCCAGATCGTGGGCATTGTAGGCAATACCATCGGCAAAATCGGCAACCTGGGCTTCCAAGGAAGGAAAACGAACCGCTTTATCAGAAGTGATAGGATTGTCTTCATCCTGAGAGTGTTTACTAATCCCCTCCATCACCTCCCAGGTCAGGTTGAGTCCATCGAAATCCGGATAACGTTTTTCGAGCAGTTTCACAATTCTCAAGCTCTGTTTATTATGTTCAAAACCGCCATGATCTTTCATCAACCGGTTCAACACCTTTTGTCCTGTATGTCCAAATGGAGGATGACCCAAGTCGTGAGACAGGGCAACCGCTTCCGTAAGGTCTTCATTAAGTTGCAAGGATTTGCAAATGGAACGAGCAATTTGTGCAACTTCAAGGGAATGGGTAAGGCGGGTCCGGTAATAGTCCCCTTCATGATAGACAAAAACCTGGGTCTTATATTCCAGTCTTCTGAATGCAGAGGTATGGATGATCCGATCGCGGTCCCTTTGAAACCGGGTCCGGTAGAGGTGTTCCTTTTCCTTATGCTGGCGTCCTTTACTTTCCCCGCTTTTCATCGCGTAGGAAGCCAGGGAGTGGGTTTCAATCTTTTCGAGATCTTGCCGCTTGATCAAGATGCGACCTAATTCTTAATAGGGTAAGTAAGAAATATGATAATCAGCAGAGAGCGGAAGCTTAATAAAAGTAACCAAAAATTAGGAAGTCAAATCATCCGAAAGCTGGTCCCAATCCGTTTCTTCAATTTCTTTTTGGGTAATGGGCCCCAGAACCTGAAACCTCTCCTTTTCGTCAGGACTCAGGGCAAGTTCCTGAAAAGTGATTTCATCCCCCTCCTTCAAACCCGCTTCTATCATGGAAAGGTTTTCCTGCACTTCTTTACCCATATCGGATTTTCCATCTCTGGAACTACTATCCTGTTGGAATTGTAATGTCTCAAACACCTGGTCAAAGTTTTTTAGAATGGGACCTCCGACGCTCCCAACCTCGCTATTGACCGACCTAAAATATTCCCGATAAAGATCATAATGGATGAACCGGTACTGGCTGATCTTGTTCGCTTCCAAATAGTCCTCGGATGCCAGACGGTATTGGCCTTCCTTGATATATATTCGGCCCCGAAAAACCCGGGCAAGAAAATGCCTGGGCTTTAAACTCAATACCATGTTCAGGTTAAGCAAAGCGATGGCCTGTTTTTTCTCTTTCAAACTAGAAAGAGCCTGGATGAAATGCCTACGCACTTCCGGGTCCTTATTTTCGATAAAACGGAGCATGGGTTCAAACATCGGGAAGATAAATTCCCCAAGCTTAAATTGGGCGAGACTAATCAAATGACCGATTTTTTTCAACTCCACATAACCTCCATGCGTTGAAAAAACCTTGGGAACATTCCTAACATTCCCCGGTTTTTATAAGCCCATGATCTAACGGATAGGCCGATTTTAACTAAATTCATGGCAAGCGTCAACCTTCAAGGAAAATCGGCGAGAAAACCAACATAACCTATTAAAAATTAAAGCTTTAAAGGTTTCTCCCAAAACTCATGTTTTTCCAGAAGTTCTCAGGAACTCTCCAAAAAAGTAAAAAAATACGGTTGTAATACCTTTTCGGCTAATCCTAACAATATATCGAGAGAAAATGGAAAACCCCGGCCGAAAACTTATAATTATTTATTTTTCTTGACGTTATGGGCTTTTATTATATTTTTTTAATATGCAATGTCCAGATTGTGGTTATATTTGCTTCAAGCAGGCAAAGGATTGCGGAAATTGCGGCTTTAATTTTAAGAAAGCCGCCACCTCAGCGGCATCCCTTTTCCGGAATGATTCTTTTACTATCTTTGCCGGGTCGAAAACCCCTGAAAAAGGACAGGAATCATCAGCCGTAACCGCTTCTGCGGACAGCGAAGATATTGCTGTTATGGACCACCCAGAAGATTCTCAGGAAAACCCTGAGCTGGAGTCCGGGGAATTCCTTTTGAATCTATCTGATGCCGGACAAGAATCTTCTGCAACTGCTTTGGAATCTTCAACTTCTGACTCAGACACCTTGGAATTCACGCCCTTGGAGTTTGGTACTGATGCTGATATCAACCTCGAAGAAGTGGAAGTTGAGGGACTTGGGTTGAGGCTGAAACCATTGGAAGATGAACCTTCTGAACCGCTTCCAGCAACCTCCGAAATCGGATCTGAAGAAAATTCTCATGAAATCAGTAAGCACCGGAAGGGATGGATCTGGCCCCCGAAGAGGGAAGTTCTGATTCCCCGATAGAAATCGTGGTGGATGAAGAGCCTGCTGTAGAAATTGCACCGGCTTCGTCCCCAGAAGATGAGGCGCCGGAACTTGAAGTCAATAACTTGAGTGCAGTTTCCCTGGAGGATGATGCGGTTCCAGCGGAACAGGAGCCCAAGGCTCCCGTATTGGATCTTGGAGAAGATGAAATATCATTGGAACTTGATGAAGGCCCCGAACCGGAAAGTCCGCCCCGCCCCCAGTCGAAATAGAGGAGTTAGATCTGAATCTGGAGATTGATGATTCAGAAGGGCCGCTTTCTACTACAAACACGGAAACCCCTGAGATTGAAATCGAAGACCTGGGTCTTGAACTGGAAGATTCGGACTCCCCACCCCCACCTGATTCGGAAAAACCTTAATCCCAAAAGTCCCCTCCAGAACAGAAAAAATTGGATTTTAAGGCAAAATTCCTTTATAAATGTAGCCTCATGGTAAAGTAGTAATCCCTAAGGGATGGGTTCCGATTCGGCTTTTTCTTCTCAATGCCGGGAACCGCGCACCCTAGTAGCCCACTTTTCTCCCGGACTCTGCATATTCAAGAGAACCGCACTAAGCCATAAATTTGGCCAGTGGGGGTATTATTCATAAGGGACGAATTAAAAAAAGATGGGTGAAAATAAACTTAGTCTCAAACAATGTTATTCTCGGGCCAGGAAAAACGGTCCTTTAAAATTTATTGATAACCCAACCAGGAAAAACTACAGAATGAAAAAAAAATATCTGCTCGCACCCGGTCCTACCCCTGTTCCAGAACATGTGTCTCTGGAAATGGCTCTTCCCATGCAACATCACCGGACTCCCCAGTTCAACAAAATATTTTCTGAAGCCGCAGAAGGAGCCAAATATCTTTTTCAAACCAAGCAGGATGTACTGATTCTAGCTTCTACCGGAACGGGAGCTATGGAAGGTTGCGTGACTAACCTGTTTTCATCCGGGGAAAAAGTATTAGTCATTAACGGAGGAAAGTTCGGGGAACGGTGGGGGAAAATTGCCGAGACGTTTGGCCTCAATGTTGTCTGGCATAATGTGGAATGGGGCAAAGCCGCCGACCCTAAAGAAATTAAATCCATTCTGGCTCAGGATAAAGAGATAAAGGCTATCATGGTTCAGGCCAATGAGACCTCAACGACTGCCGCCCACCCCATTGAAGCCCTGTCAAAGCTGACCCGGGACCGGGACGATATTTTACTGATCGTGGACGGAATCACCGGCGTTGGGGTTGTTAACCTGCCGATGGATGAATGGAAAATCGATGCCCTGGTGACCGGGTCGCAAAAATCCTTGCAGCTTCCTCCGGGCCTTGCACTGGTGGGCCTTAGCGAAAAGGCCTGGAAGTTCGCGGACGAATCGACCTGCCCGCGGTTTTATTTCGACTTTAAAAAAGAACGCAAAAACCTGGCCGATAAAACTTCCGCCTACACACCTGCCGTTTCTCTGGTTACAGGACTCCGGGCCGTTATGCGGGATATTCAGGAAGAAGGCCTGGACAATGTTTTCAAACGCCATGACCGTCTGGCCCGGGCCACCCGAGCCGCCGTTCAGGCCTTGGGTTTGCCCATGGTTGCGCCAGACTGCCCCGCCGGAAGCGCGACGGGAGTATTTGTTCCGGATGGAGTGGATGGAGGAAAACTGGTCAAAAGCCTGCGTGATGACTTTGGCGTAACCTTGGCAGGTGGGCAAGACCAATGGAAAGGAAAAGTTGTGCGAATTGCCCATCTGGGTTATGTGGACACTTTTGACATCATCATAGCGATTTCGGCCCTGGAGATGGCCCTTAAAAAATTCGGCGCCAAAATCCAGTTAGGCAAAGGGGTGGCCGCCGCCCAGGAAATACTATTAGAAGCTTATTGAGAGGAACCGCCGGTTGTGTCCGGCCATCACATTTTGGAGTTAGCAAATGAAAGTTCTTGTTTCTGACAACCTCTCCGCAACTGGAGTTGAAATTCTCAAAAAAGAATCCGGAATTGAGGTCGATGTTAAAACCGGCTTGCCCAAGGAAGAATTGATTAAAATCATTCCCGCGTACGATGGCTTAATTGTCCGAAGCGCCACCAAAGTGGTCGCTGAAATTATCGATGCGGCCGACAACCTGAAAGTAATCGGCAGGGCGGGCATCGGCGTTGACAATATAGACCTGAATGCGGCAGGCAAAAAAGGCATTATTGTTATGAATGCCCCAGAAGGGAATATCATCACTACCGCCGAACATACCATGGCCTTGTTGCTATCCATGTCCCGGAACATCCCGCAAGCCCGTTCCACCTTGAAAAATAAAAAATGGGCTCCAAAAGAATTTATGGGTGTAGAGCTTTTCGAAAAAACCCTGGGTATTATCGGGTTGGGCCGAATCGGCTCTATAGTCGCCGAACGGGCTCGAGCTTTTCACATGAAGATCGTGGTATTCGATCCTTACATCTCTCAGGAAAGGGCCGAAAATCTGGGAGTCGAGCTGGTAGAACTGAAAGATTTACTGGAACGCTCCGATTTCCTGACCCTTCACACTCCAGGGCTGGCCGGCAAATCGTTGCTGGGGAAAGAAGAGTTCAAACAAATGAAACCCGGTATTCGCATTGTCAACTGCGCCCGAGGTTCATTGATTGATGACTCTGCTCTGATTGAAGCCATTCAATCCAAAATAGTTGCAGGGGCCGCTCTGGATGTATACCACCATGAGCCTCTGGCCCTCGATAGCCCACTTCTGCAAGTGGACGAAATTATCTGTACCCCACATCTGGGAGCCTCCACGGGAGAAGCACAGGAAAAAGTGGCTATCGCGATTTGCGACCAGATCATTGACTATCTCAAATATGGCAACGTCCGCAATGCGGTCAATGTTCCATCCATTGATGCCGAGACGCTAGCCAAAATCAAACCTTATCTCGTTTTGGGCGAAGACCTCGGCAATTTTATTTCCCAGCTTACCGATGGTCCTGTAACCCGCGTTGAAATTCAATATAACGGCGAAGTTTCCACAATAAATGTAGAGCCGGTAACCATCGCTGTTTTAAAAGGGTTCTTCAACCGTTCTCTTGAAGGGATCAACATGGTGAACGCCCCCTTCATTGCAAAAGAAAGGGGAATTGAAGTGCAGGAATCCAAGAGCAACGAGGTGCACGAATATACCAGCACGGTTCAGGTGCAGGTTACCTCTAAAAATGTAACCCGACAGGTTACCGGCAGTATTTTTGGAAATGGCGATTCCAGGATCGTGCAATTTGACGATTACAACATGGAAGCTGTCCTATCTAAAAACATGCTCGTGCTCCAAAATATGGATGTCCCCGGCGTAATCGGGAACCTGGGAAACATTCTCGGGAAAAATAACCTGAATATCGCGGGCTTTCACTTGGGTCGGCATGCAGAGGAAGGCAAAGCGATCGCTATTATTAATATCGATTCCCCGCCCACCACTGAAACTCTGCGGGATTTACGCAACACTTCCAACATTCTCAGTGTTTACAGCGTTACACTTTAGTGGTTTGATTCCAAACAAAAAAATCGAGGCCCCCTGACGGGAAACCTCGCTTTAATTTTTTAAAATCTAAAATCAATCTTCTTTCTTCTGACTATCACCTTCGGCATCCTGACCGGATTGGGCCTGCTCAATTTTCTGGCCAAAAACTTGGGCGATCACATCATTGATGACATCTGGCCCCAGAATGTTATAAACCGTATTCGCCGATTTAAAATGCGGACTGGTAAAAAGGCTCAACACCTTTTTACTGGTGTAACCTAGCATCATAAACTCATGCGCGTAGTTTTCCGCTACCAACCTAAGGGTACCTTCATCAGCATCTTCATCACCCGTCGGCGGACCCGAATCCGGATCAACATCTTCTTGAATTTCGTAAACGTAAATCAAGTGCCAGCCAAATTCGGTTTTTATAGGGCCAACGACATCTCCCTCCTGGGCGGTAAACGCGGCGACCTCAAAAGGCCGGACCATGGCTCCTTTGCCAAACCATCCTAGATCCCCACCACGTTTTTTAGAAGGGCATTCGCTATGCTCCTCCGCCAGTTTGGTGAATTCTTCCCCTTCGTCAATCTTGGCCTTCAATTCGTCGGCAAGCTCTTTGGAGCCCACAAGAATATGCCGGGCCTGGACTTTTTTAACTTTTCTCTCTTTTGCCATGATTCAATTCCATGAAATTATATAGCAAGGCTTTCCTATTACCGGAAATACCATTTCAACAAAAAAAACTACCCTCCTCTAACGATGCGTATCAGTTTAACCTCAACGCACAACACTTCTTATATTTCTTACCGGACCCGCAGGGACAAGGTTCGTTGGGTTTTATATTCCCTTCCTGCACCTTCACGCCTGGCGAGTTTTTCAGCAATTCTATACCAATTTTTTTTGCTTCCTTATAACGTTTCTTCAGCCTATCATTAAAATCCGGAATCGACTGATTGATAGCAATCAGCATATCGCTATTGGAAGGCTCCAGCTTGGCGTCTTCCTTTTCCCGCAGACCCTCATCAAAAAAATAAGTCGAAGAAAAGATCGGTGCCTGATCGGCATTGTCCAGTTCCATTTTATAAAAGGAAAGCTTCAAACTGCGATTATCATTACGCGGATCAATGTCGTAGGAGTCTTCTGCAAAATATTGGTCCTTACTATAAATGAAATCGAGCATTTCCTTATTTTGCGGAAACAATTCAAAATAATTGAAATAATTTCCTGGCTGGAATTCCAGATAAGAGGTCGGATTTTTCTCGCCATAGGCTTTAGCTTCCATAACCCTCTGTTTGAATAGGAGTATCAACTCATCCGGAGCGTTTTTGGAAAATCCCTTGGCGATTTGGGTTTGCACATCCGTCAATCGAGGGTGGTCGGGAAGTGGATTAAAAGTTTTATTAAAATTAAACTGGAAAGCAAAAGCATTTGCCGCATTATCCTCATCGCGAAAATGCACCACAACATAGCTATGATCAGAAAAAGGATGGGTATGATAAAAATCCTCCAGAACATAAGTATTTCGGTAGTCCTCTTCCTCGAACCGGTACGTCATTTTCGTGTTGTCGCTCTCCTGCTGATTGATTACCGCATATCCTTCGATAATAATTTCCTTTCAACTAATTATTTCAGGTCACTGGGTTCTACTTGTTCAAAAAAGGAAAAATTTTAAAAACGCAATCTTTTTCAATTTCGTTACTTAGCGGGGAAGAGGAGATATTGAAAAACCCGGATGTTTAAATAATACACCTTTTTCTTTTTCACGTTTTTCGACATCCCGGACTGCACGCACCGAATCTTTGGTAATATCTTCCTTATGATTGGAGTTCGCGTGCCCATAACGGTAATAAAAGATGGCGGCAGTAGCATGCGGCAACTCATTTGAGGTCCATGTGGTGAAACCTCCACCGGGCGAGAAAGTCGAGCTTATGAAAATGTCCATGCGATCCATATCGCTAATGACATGGTCTTCATCATAAAGGCTTTCCGCCTCCTCTAAGGTCGGCATTCTCCAATCGTCATAACTCGCAAACTTTTCGATTCCCAATTCCTGTAAATATTCCATTGCTTTATACCAATTGACCCACTTACTGGTATCCTGAAAGGAATCTGTTTGCTTCCACATCAGTTTGGTCTCAAGGTCGGTAATCGTTCCATCCCCATTATCAATAAATCGTTTTTGCAATTCCAAATTCAGTTCTCCCACTTCACCGCTGATGTTAATTTTCAATCGTCCTTTTCAATATCACGGACCAATCTGGAAGCCCCTCTCGACACGCGAAAAATATCGTCATAAATGGTAACTCCTTTGCGGAAATTCAGGCGCACACCTTGTACATTATGCCGCACATCGCTGGTCCAGCACAGAAACCCACATCCCGGCTCAAACAAATCGGACAAGTAAATTGTCTGGCCCATATTATCGGAATTTTTCTGTTTTTTATCAAAGAGGCTCTTTGCCTCCACAGTGGTAGGAAGTCTCCAGTTAGAAAAACCAGCAAACTGCTTTCGGTTAAGACTTCCAGCAAACTCTATAACCTGGCGCTGGGCCATCCATTTTCCCGCCATTTGCCACGTATCTTTTTTAAGCCAGACCAAGCGTTTTGCGCCATCGATAATTGTGTCACTATCCGCTACTATAAATCGCCCACCCGTTTGCTCCAAGCCCTGTTCACTCATGGTATGCCGTCTTTATGAATCACTCTAAAGGTTCCGGACCGCACGGACGCCATGACTGCGCAAGCCTATTGTGTGCCATTTATAATCTCCGTTATAAAAATGGAACCGAATGACTAATCCTTTATCAGACTTATTTAAAGTTTTTGTCCAGCAGGTCAAACCACATCCCGCAGGAAAACCTTTAACCAAAAACACCGTATCTCCATAAGTGTCCGTAATAGGATTCGAAGCGTCATAAATCGTCTGCGCTTCCTTTCGTGTGGGCATGCGCCAGTTCCGATAGCCGGCAAACTGCGTCCGGTTTAATTGATCCAAATAGCTTTTCGCCTCATCCCAACTCACCCACTTGTCCAAATCTACATAGGAGTCCACCGCTTTCCACATCAACCCGGTCTTGTGATCGGTTATCGTGCCATCTTTATGGAGGACTATGCGGACAAAATCCGGGTCCTCGTCCTCCTCTTCCTGAACATTGTCCCGAACCAGACGCACAGCACTGGGGAAACCCTCGTTTTCCTTGGCCAACCAGAATTCAAAATCGGACCGCAAGTCATACGCCATAGCGGCCTTGGCACCACGGGTTTGGCTTGTCCAGGTCGTGAATCCGCAGCCAGAAGTAAAAACAGGGTCGACATGGATTTCACAACCTTCCACATCCGTATTACTGGCGGATAGATGAAAAAGGTATTTGACTTCAGAAGCGGAAGGAATGCGCCAATTGTTATATCCAGCGAATTTTTCCTCATTCATTTTACGCGCCAACTCGAGACTTTCATGCCAGGTGATCAAACGCCCCAAGGTGACCCAGGTATCCTTCTTCATCCACATGAGGTTGTGCTTCAGGTCAGTAACAGTATCATCTCCGTTATCCGCATAATGTGTTTCCAATTTGGCTTCCGTCATAACCTTACTTTCTGGATGGGCGGGTATGGTCTCTTATAACCTGATCCTTTCTACAGATACGAACCGAGCCAAAGTTATATTCTTCAACATTGGTGACCTTGCCTTCGCTGTAGTTAAAACTTGGCCTGCGGGTAGAAGTATCTCCGGCAATCCATGCGGTTTTAAACGCACCCTCCGGAAAGACCGGGTCAAGGTGAAGGATCACACCACCCTTTCCCAGGTTTTCGCATGATTCATCATAAAGCGATGAAACTTCATCTTCACTGGGCAATCGCCAGTCATCAAATCCGCCGATTTTTCTTAAATTCTTTCTATCAGAATATTCCACCGCCTCATGCCAGTTTAGAAACTTGCCCTTGTCCTGCCAGGAATCTTTTTTCATCCAGTAAACACGGGTTTTGTTATCAAAAATAACGTCACGGCCTTTCTCGACATACCGTTTAGGTTTCTCATCCTGTTTAACCGGTGCCCGTTCTACCTTTTGGGGAAGTTTTTCTTCCATTGTTTTCTCTTTCTTAAATTGCCGACCAAATCGGCAGGTTGAAAATCTGGGATCGCTTTTCTATAAAACCATAGAATCTTTAATCGCCGGTATATCCTATTTCCACACTATCTTCATCGACATTGACAATGACCGGGACCACATACTGGTCATTGGAATATTCCAGCAATCTCTTTAAACCGTCTGGGTCTTTATCAACATTAATATAAACAAAAGACCTGTGCTGCTTTTTAAAACTGTTCAGGGCTTTCTGGGTGTGAGGGCAATCATCCTTGCCAAAAATCATATAATGGTCCATAACACTCCAATCACATTGCCCTCAACACCGGCGCCAAAATTAACGTTCGAATGTTTTGGTATCCTTGCGCCACTCCGGTTCCCATTCATCTTGAACCACATCACGGGTCACCCGACAATGAGAATATTCGTTGTCCTTATGCTCCCATATATCGTTACCCGTCACGAAACTGAATTTTTGCGCATATTGCTGGTAGTCCGGCTTTTCTTCATAGGTCCAGGTATTGTGACCGCCTCCCGTTTCAAACAAATCTGAAATATGGATCTCCGCACCGTCCTTATCACTATTTGACTGGACAAACGAAAAAAGACTTTTGGATTCTTCGATGCCGGGCAGCCTCCAATCATCATATCCGGCGAATTTTTTGTCATTCAGCATTTCGCAATAATCATGGGCCTCAAACCAGGTAATTCCATAACCGTACTCCTTGTAAGAATCATCCTGTTTCCACATCAGGTTGGAATGGGTATCACTGATGGTTCCATCGCCGTTATCGACAAAATTGGGAAGTTCTTCCTCAGCTAAAGCAACATCTTCTTCTTCCTCGTCGCCCCACTCCTCCTCGCCAACCCACTCTGTCTCCGGCTCATCCTCAATAAATTCCGGATCTACACCTTCATCAGATGTGCTTGGGTTTTCATCTTCAGCCATTTTAAACCTCAACTTTCCAGACAAAAAACTATCAATCCAGATCCCTTACCATGCGCACCGAAGTACCAGTGGTGGACACCGACTGGTCCACACAAACCTCTTTCATAATAGGGAAATAGCTTTTCCACGCATAAGAATCGTAGCGAGTTTCAGATGTCCACACACAGGTTTCTCCGCCCGCCTGGTAATTGGAAACCCTACGTGCCGGTTTTTTGGGTAAATTCAAGAACACTTCCCGGTATTCATTTTGGTGCCGGAATAAAGAACGCACTTCACTTTTGGTGGGAAGCCTCCAATCGTTAAAACCCAAATAATTTTGCTCATTGCAGGCCTTTACATATGCAGTGCTTTCCTCCCAGTTGAGCCATTTTCCCAATTCCTGCCGGGAATCCCTCAACACCCACATCACATCATTTTCCGAGTCTTCTACCGTACCATTATCATTTTTGACCCAATGGGTTTTTGATTCCGCCACAACCAAACCTCGAACTTGTCCGCAAAATAAAAAAACACTCTATGGTTCCCGCTCATTCATTAAGCCCCGTTTGAACATATCCCTATCCCACCAGCAGAAACTGTAGGACAAATATTGACCTAAAAAAATGAGACAAGGAGAAGAGTGTTTCTCTCTTGCACCTATATGAATAACCTCAAAAAATGTTTAATTTCTATTAAAATACCACCCAAGCCCCGGGTTTTCAAGCCAAATTCAAGAAACCCTTTGTGCGGAAACCTCTGAATTTCCACAGGTAAAATTCAAGCCCCACAGATAAACCAACAACTGCCCACATCCCTGTAAAACCCTTTTCCAAGCCCATTGGCCCAGAAGATTTTTAGTTATCGCCAACCGCCGCCCTGAGTAACTATATCTCTGACTTCAGGCACATGGCCAATCTTGGTTTTTGAATTATCAAATTCCCCGCGCACAAGACGTGCACTGGAATTGAGGATATCATCGACTTCCTTATGCCCACCTGTACCGCTGTTAAAAGAATAACAATAGGCGGTGATCTTACCCCGTGTATTACTGGTCCAGGTATCGAACCCACAACCCTCGGTAAATACAGGATCAAGATGTATGACCATGCCGTACTTGTCATTCAGGGATTTATCTCTATCAAAAAGGGAGTGCGCCTCCCTTTTATGGGGAAGCCGCCAGTCGTTATAACCTGCAAAAGACTCCTCATTTTTTTTATGCAAATATTTTAAAGCCGCCCTGTAACTGACGAACTTCAGCAGGTCCACATAGGAATCGTTTTGCATCCACATCAATTGTGTCAGCGTATCGGAAACCGTGCCATCCCCATTATCCACTAACCTGTTTTCGCTCATAGTTTTTCTCATCTAAATCCGCTGATATCTGTATTTTATTCTCCCTGTCAGACAAAAATCAAAAAAAAATGCCGGAGGGCCAAGCCCCCCGGCATAATCATTAAAACTAAGCTTATCGTGAGGCTTCGTTCTGCGTGCCACCAGAGGCGTCGCCTCTTTGGCTGAAGAGACCGCGCTCGGTACCTTCCGGCTGCCCCATACCCGGCTCAATATACGTACCAGGCCTTACATGGTCCAGATGGTAATTGACCTGATAGGTAGTCTGAGCACCAGGATCAATTTTCCAGTCATGCGCTGCTTGGCTGTCTCGCTTCTGACAGTTCAACTGGATAGGTCCCGGACCTTTATTATCAAAGGTGGATTTCGGCTGCAGAGCATGAGTTAAAAATCCTCCTGGAGCCAGTGTCCGGTCAAAATTCTTGTTCCATGAATACCCAATCGGCCCAACATTGATGTGTACCGTTGTTGCCTTGTCTTCGCTCAGGTTGACAATGTTCCAACCAGCATTAAAACAAACGCTGGATTTCCCAGCAGGGATGGTGGAAACGCCTGCGCTGGCAATGGTAACGGAAAATACAAAAAATACTGCCAATAATGCTACTACAGTCTTTCTCATGTGCTCCCCCTTTCGAAGCTTAATTAAAGGTAAAACCCGAAATAACCTGCAAACTGTATAATTCATCAACCTCTTCGGTGATCTGTGTTCAATAGCTTCAGTTCCGTAGTTCCGCTGGAATTACTCCTGTAGCAAAACGACGAACTTTCCCCTCAAAACCATCAAGGTCTAGCTAGGGTTGCCTGAAAATATCAAACCACCCCCAAGAAGTCAAGCCTTTAATATCCGCCACAAACCGGGTTAAAAAACCCCTTAAATATCAATGTTTTCAAAAGATGAAATCCCGGCCCCAGCCCGGTCGAGTTCCTGTTTTTGTATTGGATGTCGCTATTTTTTGCCTTTAAACTCTGAACTTCAAGGATGTCAGGCTTAACAAGTCCGTAGAATTTCTGAGCCATTTTTCACCTTGCTCAGAAATGTCATTGACCACCAACTGCAAACTGCGAAGTTTGGTCAAATGTTTCGATGTGGCAAGATATTTTGCACCTATATCAGTGATACTGTTTGAAGCTAAATTAAGATTTCTTAAATTGGCCAGCACTGTTGATTGGGCAAGAGCCTTGACCCCCTCATCTCCAATGCCGTTCTGCGAAAGGTCCAGGGCCCGGACTTCTTTCAAACTTTCCTTCTGGGCCAACTCTATCGCGCCCACCTCTCGCAAGAATTGAGCTTTCAAGTTCAGTACTTGTCCGTCCTTGCTCAATCGGTCCCGAATCAATTCATCTATATTTGGCATATTACACTCCCGACAGGAATCTCTCGGCTACCCAGTGCCCTGGATTTCCTTAGCTACAAACCCGTATTCATCATAGATGCTGAAACCCTCCTGAAGCATCTTTTTTCCATATTTGACCATCAGGTTGGCCTGTGTGTGATTAGGATCAATCTCGATTGTTTTTTTCAAGTGTTTCAATCCCTTCTTGATGTCCTTGACTTCATCGCCATAATTGTCAATTTGCCGTGCCTTGTCAAACAAGTCCGAGGCCCACTTGTAATAAACCGTGGCTATTTGCTGAGGCACGTTCTCGCTGATATATTCCGTAATTTCCTCATCCGCCTGTAAACTCGGGATATCCTGGATAGCTGCCTCAAACTCGCGCAGAGGAATGGCATAATCGTCATCATTCACCGAGGAAATCGTATCCCCCGCCCTGTGTTGGGAATGCAAACCCACAGAACTTTTTACCACTGTGGATTGAATCCCCGACATCAACTGGTGGTAATAAAGGTTGCCAATCCCAAAATGAATGATGGCGCTGAATGCCTGGTTTTCATCCAGCAACAAAGCCTGTTCAAAAGCTTCCTGAGCTTCTTCCAACTGCCCCAATTCCGCCAGGGCTTCGCCCATATTGTAATAATTAACGCAGTTGTCCGGATCTTCCTCAATCTGGTGCCTGAATTCTTCTATCTGGGCTTCCAGGTCAAACTCAACCTCTTCTTCCTCCTCGAAATCCTCGACAGAATCTTCAGGCTCCCCAGCCTCAAGCTGGGAAGGGGCATTTTCCACCGCTTCCCCGTTGGCCACTTCTTCGGAGTTTGATTCCTCTTTCAAGGAATCAGATTCCAGTTCTTTTTCGTCTTCACTCATAATCAAACACAGTAAGGGGGAATTCCTTCTTCCACCCATTCTCCTGCTTTACCATTGTTCATGTTTTGCTGATTTTTTAAAGTACCTGAAACCATCTTTTTCCGAGACACTTCTACCTGGCTCATGATTTCTGCCGGCGAATCCGTTAAGAGATTGCCAAACTTGGGCTGACACTTCAGATTCCCGACATCACAGCAGGGGGTTATTTCCCCAGTTTGCTGAACGGTAATAATTTCGATCGTGCCACGGGGTATGGTGCATTCCAGCAAGTTAAAATCCTTGGGAAAAGGCTGAGAGTTCATGGCTCGTTCCCCATTTTTATCCACATAAAATCCCGGGATCATATTCAGCCCAAAAGTAAAATTGTCCGTACAAATGTAATTTTCGACACCTTCCATATGCTTTAAAAATGCTCTCTCACTACATTCAGGATTTTCTCCCAACAGACTTTCAAGCTTCGCGCGATATATCCCAAGCAGGGACAAGACGGACTGAAATTTCTTTTCCCGTTCCCCAAAAAACGTGATCAAAGTTTCAATCTGGCTCAACAAGTCCGACACTTTTTCAAAGATCATGTTGACGATCAATTCCTTTTGAAGTCCCAGAATTTTAATAAGAAGTGGTTTTTGTCGCGACTCCCAAACAGTTGGGTACAAAGTGAAGTCCACACGTCCGGAGAATTTCATAATTTCAACCAATCTTTGCCAACGCTGAGATTTTTCTGAATTTATGTCCAAGTTGGTATGAATCCGTACGTTTGGCGTCAGTTTCCTGAAGATTTTAAAAATTTCAACGATATGAGGGTTTTGTGACGGCTCCCCGCCAGTCAGATTAATTTCTCTCTTGGCCAATTCATGGAACACCTCCAGCTGGAGAATTTTATCTACCATGATTTGAGCCTGCTCCGGCATTAAATGCCAATGGCTCTTGGGTATCTGACTAAGCGGTTCGTAGACATGACAATACTGACATTCATCGCGAACATAACGATTGCAATTGGCTTCGGCAAAAATATTTATCATAGCCTCACCTCTTCAACCCAACCTTATGACCCTCTAAATTGTATTGTCCAAGCCCGCCTGGAAAATCTCCCACTAAATCCTTGAACTCATTGTGCAATTATTTAGAAAGAACACCAGCTTTCAAATCTGTATTCAAAACAGCTCGAACCGGCCTGATGGTGGACAAAGACAGGCTCGGACCCCCTTTCAGGCTGGGGTAGCTTTTGCCACGGATATAGTTAAACCCCCAAGCATACTTGTCTTTATAAAGCTCGCTGGACCAGAAACAACAACTGGAATAACCGAAGATGGGATCGATATGAAGCACATTTTCGGTCCAATAATATTTCCAGGGGATGTCCTTATCTTCCTCATAGAGGGACTCCAGTTCCCTACGTGTCGGCAGGCGCCAGTCCGAATAACTGGCATAGGCACCCTTATTGAATTTTTCCAGGAAGGTTTGTGCATCCTCCCAGTTGATCCAAATCTTTTTTTCCTGATAGATATCTATTTTCTTCCACATCAACCTTTCTTTCAAGTCAGTTACGGTTCCATCTTTATTATCCTGAAATCTCGGATCATTTGAAGGTTCCAATTCCGGTTTTTCCGCAGTGAGCGAAAGTATCTGGCCACCAAAAATCTCATCGGTGCTGCTGTTGTTAGAATTAGCCAGTACGGAATCCACCCCACACACTGCCAACATAAGAAAAGCAACCTGAAGGGATTGGATAACCGGGTGGAAAAGCCGAATCATGTTTTTTGGGACCATCAATGGTTTCCTAAAAGTCAGGTTATAAAAATGCCTACTCTTCCTGCGGTGCCCAGTCCGGCTCCCAAGACAAGCAAATGCCGCATGGATTATAAAGCTGCCCCGGCTCTTTTCCTACAATGCCCCATTTGGAGATGAAGTTCAGGTCCGGATCAAACTTCTGGATTCGCTGGTTCAAAGTATCGACCACAAACACATATCCATAAGGGTCTTCCACCACTGAGCACGGACAGTTGAACTGACCATCCCGCTTGCCCAATTCACCAATAATGTCGACGGAATGTCCCTCTCGGTCAAAAAGCTGGAGCCGGTTCTGGCTTTTTTCGGCCACCATGATGGTGCCATCCCGGCGTACAGCAATCCCGGTGGGAAAATTCAATCTGCCTGGCTCAAATCCATATTCCCCAAACTTGGACAGAAATTGTCCATCCTCATTGAAAATCTGAATACGCTGATTGTCCCGGTCGGCCACGTAAATATTTCCTTCCCGGTCCAACGCCAAACCAATGGGAAATTTCATGAAACCATCGAAATTCCCGGCAAACCCGAAACTGAGAATAAATTCGCCATCGTTATCATACCTTTTGACGCAATGGTTGGAAGTATCCGCAACGAGGATGGTTCCGGTAGATTCCGCGACAATCCCCTCAGGCATATAAAACTTGTCTTGTCCCCAACCCTCACCACCAAATTCAAGAAAGAAATCTCCATCCGGGTCAAACTTTTGAATCCGGTGAGAGCCGGTATCCACGACCCAAATATAACCCTCCGTATCTACGGCCACCCCGCTCGGAGTTTTAAATTCTCCCGGAAAATAAGGGGGACGGGTACTACCGGATACTCCAAAACGCATCAACAATTTTCCATTGCCGTCGAATTTCTGGATCCGGTCATTGCCAGAATCCGCCACCCAGACATAAAGCTGGCTATGATCGATCTGAGGCGCCTCTTCAGGAAGGGTCTCCTCGACACCAACTATTTCTAGGGCCTCAGACGGAGCATCTTCTACCTCACTGTTTTCCGTATTATTTTCCACCAAGGCAAACCTCTCTCCCCAAACCGGGAAAAAATTAAACTCCAATAGGAAAAAGCCCCGAAAGGGGCTCTTCCGCACCACACTAAATTTTTCGTTCCAAGCAACCCAAAGGTTGCCTAAAAAACTGTAAAATGTCTTCTTTCAGAATCACATCATCCAGTTTACTTATTTTACCAAGAACCCTTTCACATCCAGAATCTGATATTCGAAATCGCAGGCTTTTTGAAACTCATCGAGCCTTTCATTCCAATTCTGCTTGAAATTGTCAAGGCTTTCAGATTTGGGTTTCTTTTTCATCAGGCCGACTTCTTTATATAGCGGCTTCACCATATGCTTGTAAATCAACTGAATTATATTTCGAAGGTTAAGAATACATTGCTTGGTCACCTCTTCCCTGGTCACTCCATCTACCTTTTCAAGCAGGCGCAGAAACGACTGGATCGTGGTGATCTGGACGGTGTAGGCTTCAGCCAACCTGTGGTCGTATTTCAAACCGCAGTCAATGTAAGCCGGCATGAGAAACATGCCAACATGGTGATCGAATTTTACTGAAAGGGTAATCAACTTTTGAAGGTAATCGACCTCGCGTAAATCCTCTTCTTCCTCTTCACCTTCAGCCAGTTCCTTGGTGGCTTTTTCCTTTTCTTTTTGAAGTTCGAGTTTGATCTTTTCCAACTCGCTCAAATCCGAAAGGTGGTCGACCTCCTTTTCTTCATTGGCAGTTTCATCTGACGAACCTTCCGGCCCGGGGTTTTGCTTGGTTTCCGTATCCTGTTCGCTCAACACAAATCTCCTTCCTGCAAGGGTAAAACAATAAAATGATATTTTTAAAAGAGTTCTGGGAATTGACCATAAGTATAATCCTTTTTCCTGGGAAGTGTCAATACCACTCGAGGTGGGGCCAATGCACAATAGCTTTATCTTTCTGGCAAATGTTCTCTCGGCTTGATAGGCACTTGTACCCTTCTGGGGCATGAAATCAAAAGAAGAATACCACGTTATCTGCCTTGACTAATGGTGAGCATTGACAGGCCTGATCTGGAAGTATACTCTTTTTCTATAAAACATGTTTTTCGCAGGTATAACCGTTTCCACCGGGAGAGGAGAAACCTCTTCTCCCGTTTGGAGCATGAAAGGGTTTCCCAGGGAATAATAATGAAAACCGCCCTCCTGTTTCCGCCGCAGTGGTATCCCAGCCAGCCCTATCTGGCCCTGCCTACCTTGAAAGCCCATCTTGAATCAAAAGGCCATGAGGTAGACCAGTTCGATTTCAATATAGAAAGCTATGAGATTTTCCTGTCCCAGGGATATCTGGATCACTGCGTGGAAACTGTGCAGAAGCGACTGTCCCTCCCCGCCTACACGACCGAAGAGCAGGAAGTCAAAGCCGTGTACCGGGATATTTTGTCGGATAAGGCTTTTCTCGACTCCATCTTGACCGAAGTAGAAGACGCCAAAAATGTTCTGCGGGATGAAGAACGTTTTTTCCAGTTTGAGACTTACAAAAAAGCCTACACCACGTTAAAAATGGCGATGAAGCTCATTTCCTACGCCCACTATCCCAGTCGCCTGGATCTGGACTCCTTTTTCATGTTGGGCAACCCGGAAGAGAACCTTTCCGGAATTCTCTCGGCAACGGCTGATCCCGTCAGGAACCCGTTCATCCGGGTGTATGAAGACTACCTGCTCGGGAATGTAGCGTGGAACAATTACAGACTGGTAGGCTTATCCATCATTCACATCGGACAGGTTATACCCGGCCTGACCCTCGCGCGTATTTTGCGCAAACGGTTTGGGCACCTGCACATCGTTATCGGTGGAAGCGTATTCAACCGCCATGCCGATCTGCTGGACAACAAGCAGGCCCTGTTTGAGGAGTTTTTTCACAGCGTCATCGTCTCGGAAGGGGAGAAACCTTTGGAAGAGTTGGTCACCCATCTCAAGACCGGCAAATCTATGGCAACCGTTCCCAACCTGATTTATATGGACGGCAAAATGGTTGTTCAGAACCCCAAAGTAGAAGCCCTGCCTTATGATCAGTTGGTTTGCCCCAACTTTGACCAGTTGCCGCTGGAAAAATATTTGATGCCTTATCCCGTTTTGCCTTATATGTCCAGCCGGGGTTGTTATTGGGGGAAATGTACTTTCTGCACGCATAGCTTTATCTATGACTCCTATTACCGCAAAGCAAATGAAGTTCGGGTGGCGGAAGAACTGGACCATCTCACCCAAAAATATAAAACCAAATATTTCACATTCTCCGATGAAGCTATTTCCCCAAATGCTTTCAACCGCATGTCCCGGGAAATCCTGAAAAGGGGTGTGGAAATACGTTCACTTGGAATGCTCAAGTTCGAATCGGGAGATAAGGAATCCCCCGAATTGTTTGAAGACGTTTACCGGGCGGGATTTCTCATGCTGTTTTTCGGGCTGGAAAGCGCCAACGACCGCATCCTTTCTATCATCGACAAGGGTTGCAATCAGGACACAGAAAGGAGCGTGCTGAAAAACAGTTCCGTTGCAGGCATCTGGAACCATCTCTACCTGTTTTTCGGATTTCCCACTGAAGAACGCGAGGAAGCAGAAGACACCATCCGCTTTACCGTGGAAAACTCGGAAACCGGTACCGGCTATATCCATTCTGTAGGCCAGTCCATCTTCGCGCTGGAAAAGGATTCCGCCATCTACCATAATCCGGGCAAATACAAAATTGACCGCATCCTTCATGATCCCGACCGGGATATGGCAATTGTGTTTGATTTCGAGATAAAAGCGGGAATGGACCGGGAAGAAGTGATGGAGGTCTACGAACATTTCGATACGGTGATAGAAGAAAACTTCCCCTCCCGCAAAATCTGGAATTATCTTTCGCGCGAGCACTTCCTGCTTTACCTCGACCGGTTCGGTAAAGAAGAAATCCTCAACATGGCCCGCACTACAGCCACCCTCTAACGGCCCAATCAGCATGGGGCGGTGGTCTTTCCTTAGCTTTTCTGCCAGGGGTACAAGAGCCCATCAAGCCAAGAGAACGTTTGCCAGAAAGAAAAAGCTATTTTCATTTGCCCCTACGGCTAGCAGCCATGCCTAGCAGTTGACACTTAGCGGGTAATCACCTAGAATTTGAACAACCGTAAAAGAAGAACAAACTAAATCGCAAACCTTTTAGAGAGGGTAATCCTGATATGGGCCAGGCAGATAAACCAACAGACTGGATCACAATGAAAATCGAACCGGAGATTTTTGAGGAGCTGGGTGTCCGCGACCCTGAAGAAACCAAGCGTGAAATGGCAATTACTAAAAAGACTCGCCAGGTACGTAAGGAGTTGAAAACCGACCCAGACAATCAGGAACTTCTGCTAGAACTGGCCACCTTAATGATTGATGGTTGCAATTATGAAGAAGCCATAAAACAACTCATAACCCTTCGCAACAAAAACCGTAAAAATGCCCGAGTCTACAAACTGCTTGGCACTGCATACGTGCTGTTCAATCATGAAGACGAAGCCCTGATTGAAATGAACCGGGCCCGCGAACTGGCCCCCAACGATGTTGAAATCCATTTTAATCTTGGTGGCCTCTATTTGCTCCGGGACATGTTCACACTCGCGAGGGACTCCTTTGAAAAAGTTATTGAACTGGATCCTACAGACACGACGGCCTATGCCAACCTTGCCGCGGCTTATAACATGCTCAAACTATATGACAAGGAAATCATCGCACTCAGAAAAGTGTTGATGTTCACTCCGGAAGACAAGGAACTACGTTCAGCGCTGTCCAACGCTTATTTTAACGCCGAACGCTATGAAGAAGCCATTGATGCCGCCCAGGTCGTGGTGGAAATTGACGACAAGGACCCGCAAGGTTTTTGCAACCTGGGCAGTTGCTATTCTGTTCTCAGTATGGTGGACGATGCCATCGGCGCATTCAAAAAAGCCAGCGAACTGGCACCGGACTATTCGTTGCCTCACACCAATCTGGGAACCCTTTATGCCAATATGGGGAGGCCTGAAACCGCTCTCAAGGAGTTTAAATTGGCAGTGGACATGAATCCGCAGGACACGGCAGCCTGGATGAATCTATATACTTGCTATAAAGAAGTCGGATTGATGGAAGACTCGCAGAACGCTTACAGGAAGTATGAAGCATTGATGGAAGGACCCGCGCCTGTTGCTACAGGGGGAGAAAACCCGGCAAATATCCCGGGTGGAGTTTCCCAAACTAGTAAATATGCCGGCGGTGGAGACATGGAGGGAAATGCGCCCGGCATGGAAACTTTGACAGATACCGATTCGCCAGATAACGAATAATATTTTTTAAATTTCCATCATGACCCATCCTCCCCAGAGCCTGATTGCACTTGGGGATTTCAAACCTTCCGATTTTTGGCAGACCCATATCAATTCCATTTTTTATGGAATCAAGGGACCGCAAATTCACAACCATTTTCAAACCTACGTGAGTCTGGACCATCGCTTGGCCCATGCGCTCGCCAATGATTTTTATGCCAAAGCCCGGGGTCATCATCCTGAAAATGATATCTGGTACCTGCAGGAGTGGGGGGTGGGCAATGGTAACCTGGCCGCGTGTTTTCTCAGCCACCTACGCGAAATAGATAGCGAGGACGAGGTTTATCCATTTGTCCACTACATCCTATGCGATGAATCCGAAGAAATTCTGAAAGGGGTGCAGGCCAATGCTCGTCTGCAGGAACACTCAGGGAAATTTTCTACGGTTCGCATTCACGCCGAACATTTGGACTGCTTTCGCCCTCGCTCCGTATCAAAAATCATCTCCAATGAAATCTGGGACGATCTGTCAACCAAAGTCCTGCTGAGGAATCAGGGCCTCTATTATGAGGAATACCTGTGCCCCTTTCTTGATGCCGATGCATTCCCTGCCGAAAAAGACGAATTCCTTGGACAATTTAATGACAGGAATCTTGCAAAACTCGCCGAGCTTCCTCATTTTCTCGACACCCTTCACTGGGAACGGGATTTTCAAAGAGTGGATCTGGATGACTGGCCCTTTGCGGAAACCTTGAAGGCCCACGCTGAAAATTTTAAAGATGAAATTCCCATGCCTATCAATACCGGTGCTTTTTCCACCATTGCAAAAGCCAAAGAACTACTTGCGCCAATGAATTTTGGATATACCAGTTTTGACTACGGCATGAAAACGATCCAGGATCTTAACCAGGAAGGCAGGCCCTATTTCAACTTATACGGCGGACAATACACGTTCATGGTGAACTTTCCCCTGCTTGAAAATATTGGCCGGTCTATAGGATTTACGGAAATCACCAGGGAATACCAGAATCAGTTTGTGGGAAAAGACCTCGGGTCAGCGGCCCTCAGCGTGGTGGATCTGGTGCAATGCCATCCGCGGGTGATCGACATGGCTCCATGGGACAGGGATATTCTGATGCTCGGCTCGCTCAATGCTCTCAATACCGTTTATCGAAGCCCCTATACAGGAAAACTGAATTATCCGGCCCTGGAAGGAACCCCTAAAAAACAGAGAAAGCAAATCGCCCAGCTTGCTAAAAACCTTAGTAGCCGAGGTGTTCCCGATACTGTAGCCTATGTCACGCGGGAAGAAGTTCTAGCCGCCCTGAAACCTCTAAGAAAACTGGGTTACCGGGAAAAAGATATCCAGTCTGCTTTTCAATCCCCGGCACCTCCTGTTTCATTCGTTCATATTCAATTCAGCGCATAAAATCCCGGTTTCCCACAAGAAAAATCTGCTAGCATAGAAATACCAAGTTGAAAACTTTGGAGATTTTTTTCTCAATGCTCAGCATTTTTGTCGAAACCAGTTGCAACCGCTACAACAGGGACGAATGTGAGTTCTGCCATGTGTATGAACCACTGATGGAGCACCCAGTCTCCGAATGGCACCTGACTGCACAACAGGCCCGGGTGATGGCAGACAAAATCCAGCGCGTAGAGGTACTCAATACCCTGGCCCAGCAAGAGATCAACCTGACCGGTGGCGAAGCATCCCAGAATCCGGATATTGTGGAGATCTGTAAGGTGTTCCAAACTGTCACCCCACACGTTTGCCTACACACCAATCTGGACATGCTTTCAGAAAAATCGAAACGCTGGCAAAGACTGCTGGGGATCATGGATCTGGGCGGCCGGGTCGACATCACCCTTTACCCCACTGCATGGGAAAGGTCACAAAAACATTTTCTTAAAGAAATGTTGAAACTTCAGAACAAACTGATCGTGAATGTGGTGTATGAATCCTTGCCTGATTTGCAAAACCAGATTGGTCTGCTCTTAAACTTTTTCAAAGAAAAAAACTACACGCATGTAACAGAATTGCTGAAGACCTATGTGGGAAAAATTGAAACCCTTACAAACAACCATCCGAACTGTGATGAAAAACTCTTCACGGTTTCTATGGGAGATACCGAAGCATTTGCAAGTAAACCCGAATTCATTTTCGGCATCAGCCTGTTACCCGCTTTCGACATCGATAAAAACGGCTACCGGGCAATGACTTCCCTGCCTTTTCCCCGCGATAAATATTTGATCGGCTGCCCGGCCGCACGCGGTTCAATTGATGTCATGACGATTCAGCAAAACGGAGAGATGACACCCTGTTGCGATGTTGGCAACCTGAAATGCAAGCCAAAATTCGGCAATGTTCTCCATGACAGCCCGGAACAGATCATGGAAATTATGGAAGGGTCCATGAAGGTGCTTGCTTCAGGAATCAGAAAAAACCATGAGAACGTTAAAACTGGTAAAGCCGGAGAACGGGTTCAAGAAGGTATCCCGCCGTATTGTAGCTGACTGCAAAATCCAATCCCTCGCACAGCCATTGAAATAATATAAAGAAAGTCACGGCTGTTCCGATTGTGTTACAACCTCAATCTATTTTGAACCCATTTCCAATTTTATCCGCGAAATGGAAGAATAATATTCTTTTACGAATTACCTCAGGGACTCTCTCCAAAAAAACGCAAAAAAATAGCGGATCGAATGAAAAAATCTCCGGAAAAACGCCAACGTATTCGCACCCGGCTTGAACTGTTCCGCAAGCTTCCGCCGGAAGAAAAGAAACGGCTTCGGGCCTCCCGTGAAAGATTTAAAAACATGGATCCGGAACGGAAGCAAAAGCTACGCGAACAATTTAAAAACATGTCTTCCGAGGACCGGAAAAATTTTCGCGAGCGGACTCAAAAAAGAAGGGAACGGCTGAAGAGCGCAAGGAAATTCGCTCGCAACAGAATGAGCGAAGGGAAAGATTCAAACAGGCTTCTCCTGAAGAAAAGAAGCGGCGGAATAGGGAAAATAGAATTAATCAACAGCGGAATAGAAGGGACAGGGAGCAAACCCGAAAACAGAGATCAAACCGTTCACGAGCCTTTGAGCAGAACCGCCGTTCTGGTGCTCCGGGTCAGAACCGGGGCCCACATTCTTCCCGTGACAGGAGGAGGCATTAATTTTTTTTGTTATGGAGATTTATAGGGCACACCTGAATCCGACAAAATCTAAGCGGGCGCTGGGCTTTGAGTCGGTGCGGTCGGCAGGCCGAACACCGGTTGCATAGTTTATCCAAGAACCTCCCCGCATCACCTTCTTTTTACCCGATTCGGGACCCGGGGGATTTTCCCTGGGAGATTTTCGGTAATAACCCTCCATATGCCAGTCCATCACCCATTCGTAGACGTTGCCAGCCATATCGAACAATCCGTAATTGTTTGGCGGGAAGCTACCCACTGGAGCGGTATTAGGGAAACCGTCGTCAATTTGGTCCACCTTCCAGCGTTTTTCACAATGAGCATCGCAAAAATTGGCTTTCCCGGAATCCGCCTTATTTCCCCAAAGAAAAGTAGAATTATTTCCCCCTCTCGCGGCCCGTTCCCACTCCGCTTCCGTGGGAAGCCGTTTTCCTATACGCTCACAGTATTCATTGGCTTCGAACCAGGTCACGTATTCCACCGGCCGTTTTGATCCTTTAAATTTAGAAGGGTTTTTTCCCATGACACTTTTAAATTCTTTTTGAGTTATTTCGTACATGTCCATATGAAATCCATCCAGCTTTACCGGATGGACCGGCTGCTCATCGAGGAACCACTTTTTTTTGCAGGTTTTATTGTACTCCAGGCAGGTTCGATAACCTTGATTCAAATCGGATCCCATCAAAAATGATCCGGGGGGTATAAAAACCATGCCCTTATGGGATTGAGTCGACTGCAAATTTATATTTTCGTCCGCCTCTATTATGTCAACATGTTTAAAAGGAAACATCCCACTTAATAAAAAGATAAGAAGTATCCCTATGTAAATTTTGGATTTAATGATCACAGATATTTTTTGAACTATTAAAAATAGTCCCTTCTCCAGCGATTGATTCTCTCACCCCAGGCCAAGGTTTTCTCCGTGACATTATTTTTTTTCCAATTTCCAGCAGCGAATTTATTCGACTCAGCCAAAGTGGGGTAGATATGAATGGTGCCTAGAATTTTATTCATGCCAAACCCATTTTTCATCGCCGCGACATATTCTGCAATAATATCTCCCGCATGAAGCCCCGCAATAGTAACCCCCAAAATTTTATCCTTACCAGGCACAGTCAGGACTTTGACAATTCCATAAGCCGCTTCATCAGCAATGGCACGATCCAAGTCATCGATTCCAAAGGTGGTGACCTCATATGGTATGCCTTGTTCTTTTGCTTCAATCTCATTCACGCCGGACCGGGCCACTTCAGGATCGGTAAAGGTCGACCAAGGCACTGTGCTGTAATCTATTTTGAAACCCCAAAAGGGACTTATCATTGAATTGACTGCGCAGTACCACGCCTGATGAGCCGCTATATGGGTAAATTGATAGGGGCCCGCAACGTCCCCACAGGCATAGATGTTGGGAATATTTGTCCGCAGGTACTCATCAACCTGAATCGTTTTCCTGGAACTTAATTCGATTCCCAGTTCCTCCAGCCCGAACCCAGTCGTATTGGCTTTTCTTCCCAATGCAATTAGCAGAGTATCGAATGGTATTTCAACAGAGCTCCCATTATGCTCACACTCCATAAAATCTTTTCCTTCCCGTTTAAAGAATTTTTTAGGGGTGTGTTGTAGCAATACATTGATTCCGTCCTTTTGGAAACTTTCCAAAACCATTTGCGATACCTCGGGGTCTTCTTTGGGAAGTAACCGCTTGTTACGCTGTACTTGCGTCACAGAACAACCCAGCCGGGCAAAAGCCTGGGTCAGTTCAGACCCGATGGGTCCCCCTCCTAGCACAAGCAGGTTTTCAGGTTTTTTACGAATATTCCAGACGGTATCAGAAGTCAGGTAATCCACCTCTTCAATGCCCTCAATTTGGGGTACGGCAGGACGGGCACCTGTCGCTATGACAATATTTCTTGTTGTAAGGACCTTCCCATTGACTTGGACCTCATAGGGAGATTTTATCCTGGCTTCTCCTGTGTGGCACTCCACTCCCAGCTCAGAATAACGTTCCACCGAATCGTGAGGTTCAATCGTTTTGATTACACGTTGGACTCTCTCCATCACATCAGAGAATTCAAAATCTACCTGGACATTTTTAAATCCCAGCTTTTGGCATTTTTTGACATCGGCCATAAACTTTGCGGAACGGATCAGGGCCTTGCTGGGGACGCATCCGGTGTTTAAGCAATCCCCGCCCATTTTATGTTTTTCGATCAAAGCTACTTTCCCTTTAGTCGCGGCTCCAATATAACTGGTAACAAGCCCGGCCGATCCTGCTCCTATGATCACCATGTTGTAATCAAACGATTTTGGCTTAGCGAATTTTTTTAACACCCTTTTCCCCTTATAGATAGTTACGAGTTTTCTTGCCAAAAGAGGGAATATCCCCAACAAAACAAATGAAAAAATTATTTCTGGAGAAAGAATTCCACTTAAGGATTCAATTTGAGCGAGTTGCGTTCCAGCATTTACAAAGACAATAGTCGCTGCAAGCATACCTATCTGACTCACAAAAAAGAATGGTATCGTCTTCATGGGAGTCAGTCCCATGACCAAATTGATTACAAAGAAGGGAATTGCAGGAATCAACCTAAGCGTAAACAAGTAAAAAACCCCATCCTTTTTAATGCCGTCATTAAATGATTTCAGGAAATGGCCGAATTTTGCTTGAACCAAGTCCCGAAGTAATAACCGTGAAACAAGAAATGCAAGGGTTGCTCCGATAGTGCTAGCAAATGAAACCAGAATCGTGCCCGTGACCAACCCGAATAAAGCACCTGCCAGTAATGTAAGCAGAGCGGCTCCTGGAAGGGAAAGGGCAGCAGATAGAATATAAATACCGGTGTAGGCGCCAATGGCCAACAGAGCATTTTCTTGATAGAAGGCTGAAAAGTTGGCTTGTTGTCCTTTCAAGTATTCAAGGGACAGATACTGACTGAGGTTGAAATGGAAAAAAACCCATAAACAACTTGCTAGAACAAAGACAACTATGATCTTTTTTGACTTATTCATTAGTTTTCTTTCTTAAAAGAAAAGACAAAGCTATTTTAGACGAGATGGTCGAGACTTTACGAATTTCTCCATCCCCTAGCTAACCTTTGATATTCGGCTATCTAAGGAAACTTGGCATTTTGGTCTTTGATCATTTCAATTCCTTACACATATCGCCCAGTACCTGCTTTCTGAGGACGGGGTACCCGAAGGTGTAGATCCATTTATCAATGCTCTTCTTGCTGGAGTTTTCCTAACCCGCTTTTCTTTTCTTCGGTCTATAATGTTTTTGTGAAAACGCTCTTCCTATTAGCTTACCTGATGTTTGTGTCGGGATCAGTTTACGCTTATTCATCTGCAATGGTGGAAGTTCCTGCAGGAGAATTTGTCATGGGGGACAATGCGGACGACTATGCCCTTCCAAAAAAGGCCTTGCAACTTGAGGCGTTCTCCATCGACCGGTTTGAGGTGACCCACGAAAAGTTCGCCCGGCTGTTTCCGGATTATAATTTCTGGAAAGGGGCGGAGACCCACCCCGCTACGGGCATTACCTGGAATCAGGCTAAAACTTATTGCGCGCAAATAGGCAAACGCCTGCCCACGGAAGAAGAATGGGAAAAGTCCGCCCGAGGCATCGATGCCCGGCTTTATCCCTGGGGAGACAAACCGCTGCGCAAAAAACCGCATCCGTCTTATTCAGGAATCATCAAACGCCGAGTCGGGTTCAACAAAAAGGATAACTCTCCATAAGGGGTCCGCGATATGGCGGGCTCAGTATGGGAATGGACCGCCAGTGCCGAAAAAGGAAAAAAAGTCACCCGCGGCGGACTGTGGAACCATCATCTGGATTACGAATACGGCAAAACTTTTGACCGCAACCTGATCGCACCTTCCGAGCGATTGATCTTTCTGGGATTCCGATGCGCCAAATCGCAAAATTAACACGTCGGCTTTTTCTGCAAGGTGGAATTTGGACAGCGGCTCTACTTTTATGGCACGGGTTTCTTGGCCCCACAAAAGCCTGGGCGGCCGATCCGTTTTTGGGAACTGATTTCGTTGGCAAAACCCGGGAAGGTAAACACCGCTCTTTCTATATTAATTTCTGGAAACCGATGCGCCGCATCAACGCCGAAACTTGGAGGTTGAAGATAAGCGGTTTGTGCGAAGTTCCAAAAACCTTTACGTTCAACGAATTGTGGAACCTGCCAACCCGGTCGCAATCTTCCCGGCTCAAATGTGTGGAGTGCTGGTCGGCCCGTGCCCAATGGAGCGGGTTCTCGATAAAAGAACTCGAGCAAATCGTTCAGCCCCATGCATCGGCCTGGGGGATGGTGTTCCATTGCGGTGATGAATACAAGGAATACCTGTCGCTTGAGGCGTTAAATCAGGATCGGGTTCTGCTGGTGCACACCATGAACGGCAAGCCCCTTTCCGATACGCACGGGTTCCCCCTATGGTTGATCGCTCCCTCCAAATACGGCTACAAAAATCCCAAGGCGACTCTGGAAATGGAATATGTTGCCGAACAACAGGGGGGAACCTGGAGCAAAATCGGACCTTACTCACCGGACGGAACCATCCTGCCCGGAATAGATCGCCCTCTGGAATACAGTAAACAGGCCCGGAGAATTGCTGGCGGAGAAATCACCTATTACTAGCCCCCACTAGGCGTGGCCAGCGTGACGCTGGACTCAATGAGCAGTAGCTCCCATAAGCCGAGGAAAATGCTTGAAAGCGGTAATAAGCTTTGCTAGTCGGCCCCATGCCTAGTGGCCAGTTACCGGGGGCTGGCAGCGATATTGCCTCGGTCTATGGTAATTATACTTCCCGTTGTTTTTTCCGCCAGCGCGAGGCTGAGGAATCCCTGCGCCACATCGGTGTCATAGACTTCTTGTTGCAGAAGGTTGTTCCTGAAATAATCATCGGGAGTAAGCCCTCGCGCCTTGGCCCTTTCTTTCAGCACATCCTCGGAGAACAGGGCCGTGCGAATGCGGTCGGCATTGATGGCATTGGAGCGGATGCCGTAAGACCCGTAATCCAGCGCGTATTGTTTGGTGAGCGCCACTACTGCCGCCTTGGGAAGCGCATAGGGACCAAAATTTTTTCCCGGATTGAACGCTGCTTTGGATGCGTTGAACAACAGAACGCCTCCCGTTTTTTGTATCAGAAATCTTTTTAGAGCTTCGGAGGCCAATATCTGATGCGCAAAAAAGTTCAACTCGAAGCTGGCACGCAGTTCTTTCATACCTACCTCTCCCATCGCGCCCTGCATGGCGTTACCGGCATTGGAGATCAGGATATCGATACCGCCAAAGGTCTGCACCAATTGTTCAAACGACTGGCGCACAGCCGATTCATCAGTCACATCCAAAACCCGGGTAGCAACACCGACATTAGCCTCTTTGCGTATTGCATCAGCGACCTCGTTAAATTTGTCTGCCGTCCTATCGGCAAGAAAAAGATTGGCTCCCTGTTCGGCAAACAGCTGGGCAGTGGCCAGACCGATTCCGGAAGCAGCACCGGTGATGTAGACTACCTTGCCTTGCAGGGCCGGAGCTTTGCTCTTGCCCAGCTTGGCTTGCTCCAGAGACCAGTATTCCATATCGAACAGGTCGCTGGAACTTAACGGTACATAGTCGCCCAGCGAAAAAGATTTGTGGATGATGTCAATACTATGCTGATAAATATCAGCTGATATTCGAGTCTCTTTAACGGTTTTACCGATTGTCACCAAGCCTAACCCGGCCACGAGCACAACTCGGGGCAATCGGTCCAGTTCAATCTTATCTACCCCCGAATTGTTGCTCTCGAAATACTGGTGATAACTTTCGCAATAAGCATTCAGTGCCTGGGAAACTTCCTCGCGTAACCTGTCTGTGTCCTGCCATTGTTGCAGGTTCAGGAGCAAAGGTTTTTGTTTGGTACGAATCACATGATCGGGAGTGGCGGTGCCCACCTGAGACCAAGTCTCGCACTCCTTGCTGGAAGTAAAGTCCTTGGTATCAGCACGGTGATGCAGAACCCAATCCTTACCGGACTGTTCTCTATAGAGTCCGCGAAGCACGGGTGCCAACGCATTCATCAAGGTTTCCTCTCCGGCTTTCAGGGCAGGGCCTGCAAGGGGAGTGAGAGGTTTAAGCGGTTTTTTTCCGATATATTCTTCCGCAAGGGTCACAGCGTGAATGTGCCGGTCGTAGCTTTCTTTCGCGGTATTGCCAAAAGTGAACAGCCCGTGATTGATCAGCATCAGCCCTTCCACATGCGGATTTTTTTCATACATCTCGGCAGAGGCTTTGGCGAGTGCAAAACCCGGCATGATGTAAGAGACGATACCAATCCTGTCTCCATAAATTTCCTGGCAGATTTTCTCTGCACCCAGCTGGTTGGCGATGATCAAACTGGCATCCGCGTGCGAATGGTCGATGAACTTATGCGGCAAGAACGCGTGCAGAAGCGTCTCCACGGACGGGTTGGGGGAGGAAGCGTCCAGCAGGTGCGTTCTCTGTTCATTGACCATTTCCTCATCGCTCAATCGGTCGAGGCTTCTCAGTTTCTGCAGGTGGTCTAACAGGACTCCGGGAAGGCCCGGGGGCTCCAGTGTATCCAGATCCCAGCCACTGCCCTTAACATAAAGCACATCCACCTCTTCGTTCACCTTGTTACAGGTGCGCGACTTGACCGAGGTGTTACCGCCCCCATGGAGAACCAGCGAGGGGTCCGCACCGATCAATCGCGAAGTGTAAACACGAAGCGCGATGTCTTCAGCAACATCATTATATTTTTCGATAGCCGCTTTGGCATCCGAATCGTTCCATTTATTTTCCATAACTCTTCCATCAAAAATGTTTCACGTTAAGGGTCACCCGTTTCCCGGTACAATTTGTAGCCGCTGACCGCTATGATTCCAACCAGGGCAACAGGGGGGAGCAACCAGAAGTAAAAAGGGTACCCGAACAAGCGCATATAATACCACCAGAAATTGGGAGCATTGACCGCCAGGCCGTTTTCCAGCACCACGCTGATGTCCGCACCTAAAAACCGCTCACCTTTTTCTGCCAAGGAAACCATTTGCGCCATCTGAAGTTCATCATCTAGGTTTTCAAAAACCACCACCACCTGTTTGAACTGGCCAATCAATTGAGAATGCTGCGGCGAAAATAAAATCCGTTCATGGCCCAGACTTCCTAAGTCCCGGCTCATTTCATAATAGTAGCGAGCAACATTGACCGTTACGGATGGCAATTGAACTAAAATTCCCACCACCAACGCTACCAGAACAGGAATTTTAACAGCTTGCTGGTACTCCCGCAAAAGGAAGCCGATGGGCAAAATCAAATAAGGCAGAACCACCAGCATCAACCGGGGTCCCCAACCCATGCCTCCCTGCCAACTCCACCAGGAGGAAAACAATAACAAGTGCGAAACAATGAGCCAGCCGAAAAGAAAAGCCGTTTTCCTTTGTTCACGCAGAAAAAGCATGAAGGCCAGGCATCCAAACAGGGTTAATGGGTTGAACAAAAATAGTGATTTTCCGGGAGAAAAAAGAATACCAAAAAAGCCAACCAGAAACGGGCCACTAATCATTTCATATCCGGTTTCCAGAGGATTCGCGAACCGGAAATAATTATAAATCATGATGAGCACCAGGACCGCGATAACAGGAATCGCGGGACGGATCAGGTCCATGGTCAACCCCTTAATATCCTTCTCTGCCGATTCGGCCCACACCATCCATTGATAAAGTATAAACCCCGGTATGACAACCAATACCGCCAGCCGACAGGAAACCGCCAGCGCCAAAAAGGTTCCCGCCCAAACCAGATCCCGTTTCCGCGTCACAGGGTCTTTGCCCGTCACCCAATAAACCGCTGACAACAGGAAAAAAGTGGCCGCAGGCTCGCTCATAAAATCTTCAGAGTAATACCAGGCAATGGTGGATAACCCGAAACCCAAAGCTAAAAACAAACTGGTTCTTAAAGAAAATTCAAATCGTTCTGTGGCAATTCGAAAGACCATCAGGCAACTGAGAGCAGTAAGCATGGCATTGATCATGCTGACAGCAAATTGCGTAGACAGGGAGACCTCGATACCTAACAGGAATGACAATAATTTGCCAAAAAGATAAAAAGGAATAGCCAAAACGCTCATGCCCAATCCATATTTGGAGTATTGTGGGCCTGGCGTATCCTTTAGGGTAACCATTTCGGAAAAGCTCACGCTATGGTTTTCGACCATGGCCTGAGTCAGGAGGAACATGATTTTTCCATCCACTGACTGAATGGACCCCTGCCCAGTCAGGGCATAGACGGAAAAGAAAAAAAGGAAAAGCATCAAATGGATTTTGGATTTCGTCATTGCGGAGCAGAAACTCTAGCAAGAATACGCTTCGGATGGAATTTCCTAAGGGGCAGACTCACTGCCACGGAGTTTTTTATCAGGCACCCCTAACTCCTTGTTTATCATAATTATTCAGGCCGGTCAAAATTTGGTCTTTTGCTTTTGGCTTTTTCCTGTTACAAAGCCTTCTGAATTGAATAGATTTCTATGCTAAGGTTAAAAAAATGCTTGCCCAAATACACGTTACATTCAAGGAGGGGGTTCTCGATCCACAGGGAAAAACCGTCCACCATGCGTTGAACGACTTGGGATATGACGAGGTGCTGGACGTGAATATCGGCAAATATTTGGAAATCAAACTTGATTCTGCATCGGAGGAAGAAGCCGAAATAAGAGTCCGGGAAATGTGCGAGCGACTCCTGGCGAATACGGTGATTGAATCCTTCCGTTTCACACTTGTTCCCACTGAATAACACTCCAAAACGAATCGAACCGGAATAAAATGAAGTGCGGCATTGTTGTATTTCCCGGGTCCAATTGTGACCACGATTGCTATCATATTCTTAACCATATCCTTAACCAGGAAACCCACTGGCTGTGGCATAAAGAGGAAGCCAACCTGGAATCCTTCGATCTCGTGGTTCTACCTGGCGGCTTCTCTTATGGGGATTACCTTCGGGCCGGAGCCATCGCCCGTTTTTCTCCAATAATGAATTCAATCATCCGCTTTGCCAAAAAGGGGGGCAAGGTACTGGGGATTTGCAACGGGTTCCAAATTCTACTGGAATGCGGCCTGCTACCTGGGGTGTTGATCCAGAACCAGTCACGGAAATTTATCTGTAAAAATGTGTTCGTCTGTATTGATAACCCTGACACTGCCTTCACCCAGGATTGTGGTGAAAAAAATGTTCTGGAAATACCCATCGCCCACCATCAGGGGAGCTATTATATCGACCCCTATTCATTGGGCCAGCTTGAGGAAAACGGGCAGATCATCTTCCGCTATTGCGAACCAGGCGGGAATGTTTCCGCCGAGTCCAATCCCAACGGTTCTGTAGGCTCTGTGGCAGGAGTGGCCAATGAGCAAAAAAATGTGATGGGAATGATGCCACATCCGGAACGTTGTGCCGACCCACTGTGGTCAAGAACCGATGGTCAAATTATTTTTCAATCCCTGATTTCAAATTCCTAGCACTGTGGATAAATCCAAAAAAATCCGGCCTGGCCCCGAGATCACACCTAAAATCGTCAGGGAACACGGTTTGACCGTGGAAGAGTTTCGACGCATCTTTGATCTGATCAACCGCACCCCAAACTTGACGGAGTTAGGTATTTTTTCCGTTATGTGGAGCGAACATTGCAGTTATAAAAGCTCCCGGCCGTATTTGAGGAAACTACCCGTCGAAGGCCCAAAAGTCCTGCAAGGCCCAGGGGAAAACGCGGGAGTCATAGACATTGGGGACGGCCTTGCTGTTGTGTTTAAAATTGAAAGCCACAACCATCCCTCCTTTATCGAACCCCATCAGGGCGCCGCAACCGGCGTGGGCGGTATCATGCGGGACATCTTCACAATGGGCGCGCGGCCAATTGCCTTGATGAATTCATTACGATTCGGAGATTTGGAAGAACCCCGCACCCGCTTCCTGCTCAATGGTGTAGTCGATGGTATCGCCAGTTATGGGAACTGTGCCGGCGTTCCCACCGTGGGCGGGGAAATCTATTTTGATTCCTGTTACAACGGCAACATACTGGTCAACGCGTTCTGCTTGGGGCAGGTCAAATCGGACCGAATCTTCTGCGCTGGCGCGGGCGGAGTGGGCAACCAAATTCTCTATGTCGGCTCCAAAACCGGACGCGACGGGATTCATGGCGCTAGCCTCCTGGCTTCTTCCGAGTTTGATGAAACTACAGAAGACAAGCGGCCCACCGTGCAGGTAGGCGACCCGTTTATCGAAAAACTGTTGATCGAAGCCTGCCTGGAATTGTTTAAGTTCGACTGGGTGGTGGGCGTGCAGGATATGGGCGCCGCGGGGCTGACTTCGTCTTCGTTTGAAATGGCTCACCGGGCCGGAACCGGGGTGTTTATGGACCTGTCGAAAGTTCCTCTGAGAGAGGAAGGTATGGTCCCCTACGAGATCCTGCTTTCAGAGTCCCAGGAGCGCATGTTGTTCGTGATCGAACCGGGGCATGAAAATGAGGCCTTTGCCATACTCAACAAATGGGGGCTGGATGCGGCAATCATCGGCGAGGTGATCGAGGAATCCTGCGTGCGCATCCAGTTTGATGGCCGGGAGGTGGTGAACCTGCCGGTCTTTCCGGTTGTCGATGGAGCACTGGACCTGAAACGGGAAACAAAACGTCCTGAATATCTCGATCAAGTGGCGTATATAGACCTGACCGAACTTCCCGACTTTTCACGCGGAGACACGGCTTTGAAAAAACTTCTGGCCTGCCCCAATATCGCCAGCAAGGAATGGGTCTTTGAGCAATACGACCACATGGTGCGTTTGAACACGCTGGTTTTGCCCGGTTCGGACGCAGCTGTCCTGCGCATAAAGGATACGCAAAAAGCAGTGGCTATTTCGGTAGACTGCAACAGCCGTTACTGCTACCTCGACCCCTATGAGGGCGCGGCCATTGCTGTTGCCCCGCTTTTAGTGCGTCGTGGTGGGACGGTGGTGCTGGTTGGGATGGCTCCCAGTGGTCTTAAAGTGGAGTATGAACCACTGGATATTGCCAATGATTCGATTCGTTTAATCGGAAGCAAAATGGGCGGGGCACGTTTGCAGACCGATATTCCGACCTTACTCGCTCACTACCGTAGTGGACGTTTGAAATTGGATGAACTCGTGTCAGGTTGCTATGTACTGGAAGACATTAACAAAGCGATTGATTCGGTAAAGCGTGGTGAAGCATTGCGTAATGTGATTGTGTTTTCTGGAGAAGGCGCCTGACATCCGGTTAGTCGAATAGCGCTGACAACTCATCCATTATGGTACCGCCCAGTTGTTCGGCATCGTCGATCGTAATGGCTCGTTGATAGTAATGAGTTACGTCATGACCAATACCGATGGCGATGAGTTCAATTGGGGATTCCGCTTCGATGTTTTTGATGACGCTTTTAAGGTGTCTGATCAGGTAGTTATCGCTGTTGGCGGATAAGGTCGAATCATCGACGGGGGCTCCATCTGAAATGACCATCAGAATACGCCTCTGTTCTGGTCTCTGGAGCAGTCGTTGGTGGGCCCAAAGGACAGCCTCACCGTCGATATTTTC
>ERZ651768.258-NODE-258-length-39731-cov-4.573813_pt1 | contig 39731 bp, 37 predicted proteins | sample MGYA00514754_ERZ651768 | MGnify/ENA metagenome assembly ERZ651768
TGCCGTAGAAAGTCTCGGTGTCGATGGCCGGTTCGAAGCTGGAGTGAATGTTGGTCTTGGTTTTGAAGGCATCACCATCGCACTGTTAGCTCGAGCGAACGCACTGGGTGTCATACCTGCCGCCTTGTTGGTGGGATTGATGGAAGCCGGTGCGTCGAGAATGCAATTCAAAGCAGGCGTAGCCCCTGAGCTTATTGACGTTATTCAGGCCCTCATCCTCTTTTTCGTCGCCGCCCCGATGATTGTGCGTTGGCTTCTTCGGATGCGTCAAGGGGACTCAGATCAACTCCGACTGGGTGCGGGATGGGGCAACTCATGAAGCTCCACCAACGCCGACTGCTATGGACCGCAGCCGCGCTCATCATTGTTCTGATCTGGACTTTCTACTCAGCCAATGGTCCACAAACCACGGCTGTCCTAGCTGGAACAGTTCGAGCCGCAACTCTGCTGGCATTAGGTGCGATGTGCGGCATGATCGGCGAACGTTCCGGCGTTGTCAACATCGGTATCGAAGGCCAGTTTCTGATGTCGGCGTTCTTCGCGTTCACGGTTACCTCCATCACGGGCTCACTGTTCATGGGCGCTATGGCGGGTATAGCAACTGGACTCACTATGGGTTGGATGTTGGCTGCGATGGCGGTGGGCCTCAAAGTCGATCAAATCATCGCCGGCACGGTGCTGAACATCGGAGCCCTAGGTCTGACCTCGTTCTTCTACGACCGCAGCCGATCGTTAGGCGTCAGCAAATACACCAACATTGACCTCGGCTCACTCGCCGACCTTCCGCTGGTCGGGACCGTGCTTTTTAGTCGACCACCACTCACCTATCTCACCATGGCCCTATTGGTAATAGTTCACATTGCGTTGTTCCGATCAGTGTGGGGAATGCGAACTCGCGCGATTGGCGAACACCCAGGTGCGGCGGCCACCGTGGGTATCGATGTGGTGCGTTTGAGATACTTCAACGTCACCCTCGCCGGTGGATTCGCAGGCCTCGGGGGTTCATACCTGGCGCTCGAAGCAGTCGGCACCTTCAGTCGTGCGATGTCTGGAGGCCGAGGATTTCTGGCTCTCGCAGTCATGATTTTTGGTCGGCGGACCCCCTTTGGTGCGTACGCGGCGGCGCTATTTTTTGGCTTTACCACAGCTCTGCAGAATCACTTCCAGCTCAACAGCACTTTCGACATCCCGCCTCAATTTGTTGGGATGTTGCCATTCGTCGTAACGATCATCGTTGTCGCGCTCAGCGGCCTGGTGGGATCCATGCGAGATCCAGCTGCGCTTGGTCAAATATACGAGAAAGGCTGAACGTGACCGACCTTCTCCTTGCCGCTCGAAATGTGACGAAGCAGTTTCCGGGTGTTCTCGCCAATGACGATGTGTCGGTTGAGTTGAAACCCGGCCGTGTTTTGGCTCTGTTAGGTGAAAACGGGGCGGGCAAGAGCACGCTCGTGAATATCTTGTTCGGCATGTATCGACCTGACGGGGGGCAGATCATCATCAAGGACGAAGTCGTCGACTTACATGGACCTGACGACGCCATTTCCCGCGGCATAGGGATGGTGCATCAGCACTTTCAATTGGTGCCTCCCATGCGCGTTGTAGAGAACATTGTGTTGGGCGCCGAACCAACTAAGCGTGGTTTGGTCGATCTTGACGAAGCGCGGCGTCGCGTCGTCGAACTTTCCAAAAGGTATGGACTAGACGTCGATCCGGACGCGTTAGTTGAAAATCTTTCGGTTGGTATGCAACAAAGAGTGGAGATACTAAAAGCGCTTTATAGAAACGCGGACGTTCTGATCCTGGATGAGCCAACAGGAGTTTTGACTCCACAAGAAGCAGACCATCTGTTAACTGTTCTTCGAGGTTTGACCGAAACTGGCGTAGGTATCGTCTTCATTACCCACAAGCTGCGTGAGGTTCTCGCCGTCGCGGACGACATCGTGGTCTTGCGCGAAGGGCGGGTGGTGGGAGCCACGACACCTGATCAGGCCACCGAAAGCGGGCTGGCCGAAATGATGGTCGGACGTAGCGTTGTGCTTCGCGTCGAAAAAGCGACCGCGCAGCCAGGGGATGTCGTGCTTCAAGTTGATGATTTGAAGGTCAATGACGACCGAGGCCAACTTGCCGTTGATGGGGTAAGTCTCGAGGTGCGAGCCGGTGAAATAGTGGGGGTGGCCGGGGTCGAAGGAAACGGTCAACGAGAATTGGTGGAAGCAATCACCGGTCTACGGCATGTCGCGGCCGGCGCGATGGCAATAGCTGGCAAACCATCAACGAATAATTCGACCCGCCAGATCGCAGGAAATGGCGTTGGACACATCCCTGAAGACCGTGAAAAGCACGGCATAATCGCGGCCTATTCTGTTGCCGAAAATTCTGTGCTCAACCGCTACCATCGCAAACCCTTTTCGAGCCGAGGCATCATGCGCCGAGAAGTTATCTACGAACACGCCCAATCTGTAGTCGAAGAATTTGATGTTCGAACGCCTAGCGTCGCCGTGGCTGTCTCGAGCCTGAGCGGGGGAAACAAACAAAAGTTGATCGTCGGTCGTGAATTCAGTGAAAACATCAAGCTCTTGGTCGCTGCCCAGCCAACTCGCGGCATTGATATTGGGGCCATCGAATTCATCCACCGTCGCATCGTGGAGCAACGCGACAAAGGAGCTGCTGTTTTGCTCGTATCGGCTGAACTTGATGAAATCCTCGGCCTCGCTGACCGCGTAGCGGTTCTCTACGACGGCAAACTCATGGGTGTCCTTGACGCGAATGTGGCCAACCGCGAGAGAGTTGGTCTGCTAATGGCAGGTATCACGGACTAGTCAATTGCCGGTCAGATCACTCGGTCGCTGCCACCATCTATGGGAATCTGAGCGCCCGTTATTCGACTAAATGAGTGCCCACACATCGTTGCCACCAGCTCTCCGATATCGCGACTAGTGATTTCTCTGCCTAGAAGGTTGCGTTGCCTGTACTCATCGGCGGTTAATCCGTAGTTCGCTGCTCTTTGTTCAATGAGTTCCTCTGACCACAGGCCCGTGTCAAAGACGCCATCGGGATGAATGGTGTTCACGACGATTCCATCGGCAGCCCACTCCAACGCAGCGACTCGCCCTAGTTGAGTCATTGCTGCCTTGGAGGTGCTGTACGCGGCTGCGCCTTTCCCCGGCGCCGACACATTCTTTGATCCGACTAAAAGCACACGACCACCATTGGGTGCCATGCGCAGAAAGGGATGCGTAGCCCGAAGCAAATTAGTCACTCCGTTCAGGTTCACGGCCAGGGTCTTGTCCCAGTCGTCTTGAACGAGGTCAGCGATGTGGTCGGATGCCCCGAAGATGCCGGCAGCGGCGACTACCATGTCGATTCCTCCGAACCGCTGAACCCCGGTATCCACAGCAGCACTCAATGCGTTTGGGTCGGTAACATCTGCAACTAGCTCACAAAATGACGAACTGTTTTCCTGTCCGGTTATGGCTGTGTTGATGTCTAAGCCGATGACAGCGGCGCCCTGTTTGAGAAGCGCCTCGGCACAAGCGCGACCAATGCCAGACGAGGAGCCGGTAACCAACGCAACTTCACCAGACATTGGGGGCCTCGAACCGGACGCCCCCAATTTTGCTTGCTCGAGTTCCCAATATTCGACTTCAAAAAGGTCTGCCTCGGGAAGTGCAGCGAACCCCCCTAACCCTTCGGCTGCTTCGATTACGTCGATCGTATGCAAGTAAATATCTGACGCAATTTCGCAATCAGATAGCCGCTTGCCTGCTGTGAGGAGTCCCAACTCTGAATCGAGCACTACCCGGGGAGCCGGGTCGAGTTCTTGAATATTGGCGAAACGTCCCTGGTTCCGCTCAAAATACTTGTGATAATCAGCGACAAAGCCTGCGACGTCTCGGCCGACTAATGGGAACTGCTTCGTTCGGATGATGTGATCGGGAGTGGCAGGCCCGCGACATGCGATCTCTTGCACATCTTTCCTCGCTGCGAAGGAGTTGGAACGGACGTTGGCTGTGCGTGCCAGGAGCATCGGTGAACCTGCCGCCGCAGAAAGCTCGTTGCGAAGGATCGCCTGGTCCACGGTTGCGCCTTGTGTTGCCACGCGTTCAGCAGCTGCTGCCGAAGCTGTGATATTGGTTCCAGCAAAAGACTTCAAGTACTCCTCCGCCTGAGTGATTACCTCGATCATCTTTGTGTAAGCCTTTTGGGTGGTCTCACCGAAAGTGAACACGCCGTGGTTCATGAGCACCATTGCCATCGTTTGTTCGTTGGCTTGCCGATCGAATTCATGGGCACAGGCTTTCGCCAAATCGAACCCCGGCATCACGTAGGGCACCACTACAACCTTGTCGCCCCACAATTCTCGAACTCGTTCCTCGCCGTTAGCCGTGTTGGTGAGGGCCAAGGCCGCGTCAGCGTGAGTGTGTTGTACAGCGACAAACGGTAGAGAGGCATGCAAGATTGCCTCGACTGAAGGATTAGGCGCAGAAGCGTTGAGCAGGTTGAGTCTCAACTGGTTCACCATTTCGGTGTCAGTCAAAGACGGTAGGTCCGCTAAACGCTTCACGGCATCGAGGCGAAGAGGAGCAAACCCTTCTGGTTCAATCGTTGCGAGATCCCACCCGCTTCCTTTCACGTACAAGACGTCAAGTTGGTCACCGTGAATGTCGACCTCGTGAGCTTTGACGGAAGTGTTTCCTCCTCCGTGCAGAACCAAAGCAGTTTCAGCCCCCAAGAGCCTTGACCCGTAGACGCATTCGCCGAGGGCGCCAAGAAATTTTCCGGCCTCTTCCGTTTCCCATCGATTTTTCATCGGAAGGCTCCAGCTCGTAAAAGGGCATCTGATATTGATGTCTGAAAGGGCGCTTGTAATACGCCAACTTCAGTGATGATCGCTGTAATGAGATTTGCAGGGGTGACATCGAACGCTGGGTTGGCGACCGCCACGCCATGGGGTGTTACTCGCTTTCCCTGAATTTCGTGGACCTCACTTTCGTCGCGCTCTTCTATTTCAATGCGTGCGCCGCTCGGTAGAGCTGGATCGATCGTGGAGGTAGGCGCAGCGACATAGAACGGGATCCCAGCCTCTCGCGCCGCTAATGCATGCCCGACGGTGCCGATTTTGTTCGCGGTGTCACCATTTGTTGCGATCCGGTCTGCTCCCACGATGTAGGCATCCACCTGGCCCGACAGCACCGTTGAGGCCATGGCCGCATCCGGGAGAACGGTCACATCGATGCCGGCGTCGTCGAGCTCCCAGGCAGTAAGCCGCGCTCCTTGGAGAAGAGGCCGGGTCTCAGATACAAAAACTCGAAGTGATTCACCTGCTTCCGCTTTCGCGTACATCGGCGCTAGAGCGGTACCGGGTCCCGCTGTCGCTAGGCGCCCTGCGTTGCAATGAGTCCCAATGGTGGTTGCCGCCCGCAACAGTTCATGGCCCAAACGGCCAATCTCTATACAAGCTGCCGCGTCCTCCTCGGCCACTCTGCGCGCCTCGACAAGAAGAGCCGACCGTAAATCATGCAAGGTTTCAGTTGAGGACACAGCGTGATCTATGACCCGATCCACCGCCCAACGAAGGTTGACGGCAGTTGGACGGGCATCACCGATGAATGTTCGCAACTCTTCAAGTCGTTGAGTTGCATCTCGAAGAGTTGAAGGCGCGCGCTCGTCTAACCCCACAACTAGAGCCAACGCTCCGAACGCTCCCAGTGCCGGCGCGCCACGAATGGCCAGGCGCTTAATCGCGTCAACGGCCGCCGCGGCGGTCCGCACTTCGATAAGTCGTACCTCCGCCGGCAAGAGCGTCTGGTCAATAATTCGGATGTGATTTTCGACCCATTCCATCGGTGGTGTCGGGTTTTTCATTACAGGGTTCCGTACAGGCGATCGCCAGCATCTCCGAGCCCTGGCATGATGTACCCGATTTCGTTTAGGCCTTCATCAAGCGCGGCCGCTACGACACGAACTCCCGGATGATGTGTAGCGACATGTTCCACCCCTTCAGGTGCTGCAACGACACACATCAAAGTGATGCTTTCTGGATCTTCGGCTGCCACCCGATTGAGTGCTGCTACCGCACTGTGCCCCGTGGCCAACATAGGGTCAACCACAAGGACATAGCGGCCAGCGAGGGTGGGGAGCTTTACCAGGTATTCGACAGCTTCGAGGGTTTCGTGATCTCGAACAAGACCAATGAACCCCACATCTGCATCGGACAGAATCCGCAACACTCCGTCAAGCAAACCGTTACCGGCGCGAAGAACCGAGACCACTACTGGGGTGCCTCCCTGTAATTCGCGCCCAGTTGTCTCAGCCAAAGGAGTTTCGATGGTTACAGCAGTTGTTGGTAGCTCGGCGGTCGCAGGACCAACCATCAACTGGCCAATTTGTCCAAGAAGCTGCCTGAACTCTTCGGTTTCAGTTCCGGTTGATCTAAGACGATCAGTCCACGCTGTTAGAACCGGATGCTCAATGACAGTAAACATGGTCCCAGGCTAGAAGCAGGCGCCTCGTCGCGCCGCATGGCTGACATGCTGGAGCGAACAAGGAGGTGCCGATGATTGTTGTGGGCGATGAGGTACGAGCAGCAATTTCTGCGAAACAGGCAGTGGTTGCTCTGGAATCAACGATCTTTTCGACGTTGGGATTGCCGGCCCCTGCGAATTCGGAGGCCTTAAGTAGATGCAGCGCCGCGATTCGAAACGCGGGTGCCGTTCCAGCTCTCACTGCCGTTGTCGACGGTGTGATCTGGGCCGGGGTCCCCGAGGAAATGCAGGAACGTGTCTTGAGTGCATCGGTCAAGGTGGCTGCTCGAGATCTTGGTGTCGCGAGTGCACAGCGGCTACCTGTTGGGGTAACAACAGTTTCGGCGAGCCTCGCCATCGCCGACCAGGTAGGCATTGAAGTGTTCGCGACCGGGGGTATTGGTGGCGTTCATCGCGGCAGTGAAATCAGCGGAGATATCTCTGCTGACTTAGATGCCATCGCTCGACACGGAGTCACAACCGTCAGCGCTGGAGCCAAAGCGTTCTTAGATTTGCCGCTTACCTTGGAGTACTTGGAAACTCAATCAGTCCCCGTGGTCGGCTGGCGAACCAATCACTTCCCGGCGTTCTACACACAAAGCTCCGGGCTAGAAGTTCCACATCGCGTCGATGACGCTATTTCGGTCGCTCGCATTCACGTCGCTCGACGTGAACTGGGGCAAGGAGGCATACTCCTTGCTGTGCCGATCCCAAGTCATGCGGAACTAGATACCCAACTAATCGCGGACGCTATCGAAGAAGGGCTCAATCAAGTCAAGAGTCGACAGCTTTCAGGACCTCAAGTAACTCCTGTTGTTCTTGCCGAAATAGAGAAAGTAACCCGCGGAGACAGCGTCGACGCCAACCTTGTATTGGCAGAACACAACGCTGACATTGCGGCACAGGTTGCCTTGGAGATAGCGCAACTGTGAACGGCGTCGAGTTGTTGGTAGTAGCCCTCGCAGTGGTGCTGGGTTCCTTAGTAAAGGGGGTAACTGGTCTCGGCCTACCCCTCACGGCGGTGCCGGTGATCGCGTTTTTTGTTGGAGTCGAAGATGCCGTAGTGATAATGGCTGCACCCACCGCGGTAAGTAATGCCATGTTGGTTCGAGAACATCGACACGAACTTCGTTCCGCAGAACATTTGCCCCTGTTCGTTGGGCTTGGAGCAGTGGGCGCTGTTGTTGGAGCATGGGCGCTCCCCCGAATCGATGAACGGGTACTTCTTGTGATGCTAGCGCTGCTGCTGTCGTCGTTTCTCGCATGGAGGTTCTCTTCTGCCTCGCCTAGATGGTCCCCGAATGTGCAGCGATGGGGGAGAGCCCCCGTAGCGTTGACTTGCGGCATGGCCCAAGGAGCAACGGGGATTTCTGGACCGCTTGTTGCTGCTTGGTTTCAGGGTCTTGGCGTGTCCCGCGAACGGTTCGTCGTTTCGAACACCGCAATTTTTTTGTTGACAGGCTTAACCCAACTCGCAACTTTGTCCGTCACTGGTCAGTGGTCTAACCAACGACTATGGGGTGCGGCCTTAGCAGCCTCAGTGGTTGGGGTGACGTTACCTTTTGGAATAAGGATTGGCCGTCGCCTGAACGCAGAGCGGTTCGAAGCCGCAGTGAGCGTAGTAATTGCGGTATGCACCATAAGTCTTCTCGTTCGAGTCTTCTAACAGGGCGATAGCGTCGACAAAATGAACCGCCTCGTCGCTCTTTGCCTACCGGGGGGGCCGACTTTTGTCGATGCCATTCAACGCGTATGGGATGAAGGCGATGCCGTGTTTCCGGTGGATCAACGGCTCCCCAAACAATCACAGTTGGACCTAATAGATCATATGGGGGCGTCGGTGGTCGTCGACTCGTCAGGAGCAACTCCTATCGCCGGAAGGCCGGTTGAGTCGGGAGATGCTTTGGTAGTTGCTACCAGCGGAAGCACAGGCGTACCGAAGGGAGTTGTACTCACCCACGACGCCCTTGCCGCCAACGCCCGAGCGACAAATTCCTATATTGGTGTTGACTCCACCGTCGACAAATGGTTGGCCTGTCTGCCCCTTAGCCACGTGGGGGGGTTTTCGGTAATAGTTCGAGCCCTTCATTCTGAGGTCGACCTCGAAGTGCACAATGGATTCGAGGCCAGTCGCGTAACTGAAGCTGCTCGCAACGGAGCAACCCTCGTCTCGCTCGTTCCCACAGCGATGAGTCGCATCGACGTACAGCTCTTCAGAAAGGTCCTCGTTGGCGGCTCAGCTGTGCCAACTGCTCGTCCACCTAACGTTGTCGCGACGTACGGGATGACAGAGACTGGAAGCGGCGTTGTCTATGATCGGCGTCCGCTTGACGGCGTCGAACTTCGAATAGACCAAGGCGAAATACAACTTCGATGCCCGATGCTCCTTAGGTGCTACAGAGATGGCAGCGATCCAACAACGAACGATGGGTGGTTTCCCACAGGTGATGGAGGGAGCCTAGACAGCGATGGTTTGCTCACTGTTCATGGACGAACAGGTGACATGATCATCACGGGCGGGGAGAATGTTTGGCCGGTCGCAGTTGAACGGGTGTTAGAAGAAGCGCCAGGCGTTGCAGAATGCGCAATCGTCGGGCGCCCTGACGTCGAATGGGGCCAGATTGTTACAGCGGTAGTCGTACCTTCGACGGAACCCCCAACTATCGAAGGTCTCCGCGAACATGTGAAAGCTTTACTACCCGCATACTGCGCCCCGCGCGGTCTCGAAGTAATAGATCAACTCCCTCGAACGGCATTAGGAAAATTGCAGCGGCACCTTTTGTGAAACAGTTGCTGTGCAGGAGTCTTGCTATCGACGAAAGATACGCCCGTTAACTGGACTCACGTCCTCGGGTAAGTCTTCGATGAAGAGAGCCGCCGTGCCGAGCCCGTGAATCTCCTGTGGGGCTAGCTCGATCGCGAGATCTCTCGCAGTTCTGAGTCCAATCGGCCCCTCCAACAACGATGAAATCAGGACGCGAACATTGTGGTCTTGGGCTCGGGAAGCGAGTTGGCGAGTCGACTCGGGGCCTCCCAAGACGGAGGGTTTCAAAACAAATGTTTGGGCAGCCTCAAGCTCCAAAATGCGATCAATTTGGAGCCGGTCGGTGAGCTGTTCGTCAGCTCCGACCTTGACTCCGGTTCGTGTGCCTATTTCTCGCCATTCTGAAGGGTCACGGGTGGGTTCTTCTATCAGGTCAATTTCCGTGTCGGAAACTGCAGTCAGCACCTTCAGTGCTTCGTCGGGCGACCAACCTCCGTTGGCATCTAGTCGAAGAAGGGTCTCCCCATTGGTCACCGCTGCCGCTACCTGAATTCTGTCGATATCGACGCTGGTCTCGGTTGTGGCGACCTTGAGTTTCACTGCTGAATAACCGCTAGCGACTGCTTGAGCAACCTGAGCTTCGACGTCGGAAGCTTCAGATGCGCCCACTAGCGCTTGAACCGCAATCGACGCGGCTGGTAGACAAATCCCTTCTTTTTGGAGTTCCAAATACTCTAGAGCGGTCACCGCGCCGCTTAACGCTGCGGGAGATGCGGGTAACTGTTCCGGATCTCGAACCCAATTTTGTAGAGCGGCCTCAGCGTCTTGGAAAGACTCAAGACCGAACCCGGGGAGAGGAGCCGCCTCCCCGTAACCGCAAAATTTTCCATCGCGAACCGATATTTCGATGACATGGCGTTCGGTAGTGCTGCCGTGCGCAGTTACCAGGGGACCCCGAAGATGCAGCACCCGCTTTCGCAGCGTTATCAGCACCCGAAATGCTCCAGAATTGCTGCCGCGGTCGCGTCGGGTTGTTCAAGATGAGTTGCATGACCTGATTCCCCAATTACGCGACAGATTCCCCGCGGTAGCTTTGCCGCCATTTGTCCCGCGATGTCCCGAAATTTTTGGTCATTTTCTCCCGCGATGAGGAGTGTGGGCACTTCGAGGCGGTTGAGCTTTTCTTGCAACGGCGACATCGTTCCAATGCCGCTTGCCCGAAGACTGTTCGCGAGGCCTAAGGCGTGGCTAGAACGCCGCTGGTGAAGAGACCCTGCCCACTGCTCTGGCGTCAATCTTTTCTGAAGGCTTCTCCACATTGGCAATGCCACCCAACTATCAACGAAGTCCGCGATTCCTTTTTGAGGGATCGAATTAGCGATGCAGCGATCGCTATTCAAACGTCGGAGCCGTTCATCGTTATCAACGATTCCAGGGCTTGCGCCGATGAGCGCGAGGGATCTGATCATCGTGGGGCGGCTGGTCGCGAGTGTGAGAGCTATACGGCCACCGAGTGAGTAACCAACTACGTGGATTGGCTGGGTATCAAGTTGTGTTAGTAGCGCCGCGAGTTGTTTGCAGATGCTGGGTAACGAATAAGGGCGTAAAGATGCTGGAGACTCGCTCTTTCCATGGCCGATCAAGTCCGGCACGATTCTCCGACCGGTGAGCCGTTGGGTTAACGGCTGCATTGCCGAAGCTGACCCTGTGAAACCATGAAGGATCAATAAAGGATCTCCGCTACCGACGACGCTCACCTCTAACTGAACTCCGTCACAAGTGAGTTTCATGCCATAGCGATCGATTGTTGAATAGCTTCTCTAATTCGGTGATGCTGATCCATATCAAGGTCAGGGTTAATGGCGATGCTGATGACCCGCAAACCCTCGTGTCGTTCTAAGTGACCCCCCAAGCTCCGTAGATCAGATATTTGTATATGTTCGATCCCTAGAGCTTTTACGACTTCGGCGATGTTCAGACTCTGCGGTGTGGTGAAGAGCTGCCGGAAGAGACCGATATCGATGACTTCGGAAATTGGCAGGTAACCGAAGATCCCGCCCCCTTGGTTCTCGACCACGACGATGGTCAAGGTGGGTTCGTCGTTGATCGCGGCGACTAGACCTCCGAGATCGTGCTGAAAGGCCAAGTCACCGATGAGCAGGGTTGTGGGCTGCCCCGACGCCGCTGCCCCAGCGGCACTTGAGATCATTCCGTCAATTCCGCTTGCGCCACGATTCCCGTGGACAACAAGGCGATCGGACCGAGATTCCAAAAAGCTGTCCACGTCGCGAACCGCCATCGAATTAGATACGTAAAGCAAGTGATCTTTAGGTAGCCGGCGCCCTAATTCTCGAGCGACAGCGGGTTGCAACAGGGTTTCGTTATCAAGAATTTCATCGATAACAGTTGTTGCTTCGGCATCAGCATCGATCCATTGTTGCCCCCAACTGGGGTCAGACATTGATGGGTCAATGAGATCGGAAATTATTTGAAGCCCTTCGGGTCCGGCAGGAACCATCTCTGTAATTGTGAAACTGGGGTCAGTCCAACTGTTCGATGGATCAAACATGGTCATTGGCGCGCGATGCTTTTCCAGCCACAGACGCAGGGGTTTGCAAGTGGGAGCGCCTCCCAATCGAACGACTATCTCCGGAACAGATCTGCTGGCCCATGGAGACCGAAGAAGATGGTCATGGTGGTTGATCACCGCGACATTGTCTACTGAGACGCGCAACTGAGAAAGAGGCTCTGCCAGAAGCGGGTAGCCCGTTTTTTTGCAGAAATCTTGAACCGCGTTCTGCCATCTGGTCCCCGTGTGCATTGGCCCCGCGACAACTATCCCTCGAGGCTTGTTCTCGAAAGCGTCGGCTAAACGCGAAGCGACCCGAGAATCGAGACTTGGTGTGGGCCGTGCGAGTGTCAGCGGTTCCATAGGTTGCGGTCTCTCGGCTTCACCATGGGGTTCGAGAGGTTCTCGAAACGGCCAGTCCAGATGCACTGGTCCGGGACGCAATCCCGTCGAAGTTTGAACGGCGCGAGCGGCGACTCGTTGGAACCAAACTGTCGACGACTCGTTTGCGATCGGTAACTCGGTGAACCATCGCACACTGCTGCCATAGATGTTGGTTTGGTCGATAGTTTGGCCAGCGCCCCATCCACGTAACTCAGGGGGGCGGTTCGCCGTCAAGACAATCAATGAGGTCTCCGACCAGTGAGCTTCAGTAATTGCCGGGAGGTAGTTTGCGGCGGCGGTTCCCGAAGTGCACACGAGCGCTACTGGTTTGTCAGACGACTTGGCGAGTCCTAAGGCGAAGAAAGCGGCGGAGCGCTCATCGAGCCGAATCCAGGTTCGCAGCCCTGGGGTATTGGCCAACGTGAGCGCTAACGGCGTTGATCTAGAACCGGGCGAGATAACAGAATGCTCGACACCTTGAGCTACGAGTTCTGTTGCGAAAGCTAGACAGGCGTCATACACCGGGTCGATCGTCATCGGGTCACGGGGTTAAGTCGAGAGCACCCAGAAGAGCTTCAAACTTCGTAGCGGTCTCAGCGAGTTCGTGCTCGGGTTCGGCTCCTTCGACGATCCCACCCCCGGCGAAGAGAGTAAGAGATTGATCGTCAAGGAGGGCCGACCTGAGCGCAACTCGGAATTCACCATGGCCCTTGAGCGTCATCCACCCAACCGGAGCCGCATACCAGCCGCGATCCATCGATTCGTTCTGATCAATCCAGTCTTGGGCGCGTTGTCTAGGCAAACCCGCAACCGCCGGCGTTGGATGGAGCGCTTTTACTAGGTCGAGAATATGGGTTGCATGGGGGACTGATCCTCCGATAGGTGTGTGTAGATGCTGAATACGACGCAGCTTCATCACTCCAGTGGGGGTAGGGGGGTCTAACACAACTCCAGCTGCAGTCAGTGCTTGGGTAATGTCACCCACGACAATGTCGTGTTCGTTGCGTTCCTTAGGACTGGACAGTAACTCAGCCCGCAAACGTGCATCAGCGCCTGGATGTTCGTGACGAGGTCGCGAACCCGCTAAAGCCGCGGTTTCCACTCTGTTGCCGTGAACGTTGACGAGTTTTTCTGGACTAGCGCCAAGAAATATCTGAGTTCCGTGTGCTACCGCGAAGGTCGCGCACGAAGGATGTCTAACTCTCAACCGTTCCAATACGGCTGCCGGATTGAGTTGGGCCGGAACGGACAGTGAACGAGCGGTCACCACTTTGACCATTTTGTGATCGTTGACTTGTGAGAGTGCGCGCGAGACGAGGTCTAGGTAATGAGTGTCCACTCGATGATCAACGTCGTCTACCGATCCAAGGTTGTTGTCGAAACTAGAAGCGAAGGGTGGAAGGTCTGCACCATCCACATAGGTGAGCCAAGTCGAGCCTTTTGACCGGACCACGAACACCTCTGGCAGTACCAACTCGCCTCCACCAAACACTGTCCAGTTGGGGTGACGTTCGATTTCGCGATCACTGAACGCAAAGCCTCCAACGAGCACTCCGGAGGAAAAATCTGGACCCGGTTCGCCGATTAATCGGATACTTAGCGTGTCCAAGGCCTCGCGCACACATGCAAATCGTCCCTGCCGCTCTTCGGCCCGAAAGGTTCGCGCAGCGCCGAGGGCAGCGAATTCAAAATCTTCATCAGGCACCGCCCAATAGGCTTTTTGAAAGGTACTTGACGCGGCCCAAAGCGCCAACGGATCAACAGATTCACTTAGGCGCCTTCGGACGAGTGTCAACGTTTCAGTTGCCGCCAAGGTGCTCATGACTGAATGCCTTCGGCTAGGAGGTAACGAGCTACTTGTTCAACCAAAGTCTGTTGGAAATGTTGAGCTACCAATTCAGTAACGACTGGGATGATGGTCTCGACGGTTGCCGCCTGCGATGAGTCGTCTTTCCCGGTGAGTTGATTGGCGAACAACGTCACCGCGTCTCTGGCGACGCTTTCCACGTGATCGGCATGACGCACAGCGAGCTGTACGAGTTGATCGAAAGGCACACCTGCATCAAGCAGCTCAACCCCTGCTTTGAGCATTGATAGCGTCTCGAGGCCGAACTTATCGCCCCCTGTTCTGGTCGGTCGAATTAGGCCTGCATCAACAGCGAGGCGCACAATTTTCGCATCGACGCCGGAGGTCTCTATGAGTTCGGTAAAGGTGAGCGATTCAGCGGCGTTATTGAGCGAATTCAAAAGTGGGTGAGCGGCGGATTCAGTCAGACGCTGAATTTGGGCCAAGCTGAATCCGTCCTGAGAGAGTTGACGAATCTCCGCGAGCCTAGAAGCGTGCGAATCGTCATAAACAGCTACTCGTCCTTGCCGAGCGGGCGGATGCAACACGCCGATTTTTTGGTAGTAACGGATTGTATCGACGCTCAGTTTGGCGTCTCCAGCTAGCCGCTCAACCCGCATACACTCAGTCTAGGAGTAATTACTCCAAGAGTTACTACTCTTACAATCTGGTGGGGGGACGGCCGCCTAGTTAATCTGCTTCTCCATTCCCTCCCAATACGGGGCACGTAACTTAAATTTTTGGAGCTTGCCAGTCGCGGTCCGAGCTAATTCCTCCCTGAACTCAACCGAAGTCGGGCACTTGTAGTGAGCCATTTTCTCCCGGCAGTAATCGATGAGTTCTTGCTCGGTCACAGATTGGTTTTCACCGATAACCACGAGAGCCGTTACCGTCTCACCCCACTTCTCGTGCGGCACTCCGATCACCGCGACTTCAGCGACCGCGGGGTGACTGAAGATCACATCTTCGACTTCGATCGACGAGACATTCTCCCCGCCAGAAATGATCACGTCCTTTTTCCGGTCCGAAATGGTGACGTGATGCTCGTCATCCATGGTCCCGCCGTCGCCGGTGTGGAACCAGCCGTCGACAATGGCCTCGGCAGTGGCTTCAGGCTGTTCCCAATACCCCTCAAGCACCACATTTGACCGAGCCAATATTTCACCCTGCTTGTCGACCTCGATCCTCACTCCCACCACGGGAGCACCTGCACGGCTCAACTTGCGCGCTTTCTCTTCAGGATCAAAGTCATCCCATTCGGCACGACAGCGATTCATTGTCAGAAGAGGCGACGTCTCAGTGAGACCATAAATCTGGATAAATTCCCAGCCCAGTTCCTCTTCCATGCGGGCGATGGTTTGAGTCGGAGGCGGCGCACCTGCGACGACCATTCTGACCTGACCTCTGCCTGGAATCTCGCCCTCCCAGTCCTGAGCTGCGTCCAAGACCGCCGCTACTACCGCTGGTGCCCCACACATATAGGTGATGTCGTGTTCCTCAACCCGGCGAAGAATTTCGTCACCTCGTACCTCTCGAAGCACCACATGCTTGCCACCCATTCCCGTAACCGCGTACGGCATACCCCAGCCATTGCAATGGAACATTGGAAGAGTGTGAAGATAGTTGTCTCTATCGCTCACCCCAGCGTGCCAACCAAAGGTCGTTGCATTTACCCACAAAGCCCTATGAGTTTGCTGCACACCTTTCGGTCGCGCAGTCGTTCCTGATGTGTAGTTAATTGTCGCCGTTGCGTCCTCATCGGGGGTCCAAATTTGCGGGTCACCGCCCGCCAAATACATCTGGTCATCGCTGTCTGTGCCCATCACCACAAAGCGATCAACATCAATATCCTTGCAGGCGTCCTCAAGAGAAGGATCGACAAGCAGCATTGACGCCCCACAGTGGTCAACGATGTATGCGATCTCGTCGTGACTCAGCCGGAAGTTAATTGGCACAAATACGCGGCCATACCCTGAAACCCCCCAAAATGAAGTCATAAGGCGCCCGCTATTTTGGGAGACCATGGCCACGCGCTCGCCAACGCCGATACTCAAGTCATCAAGTTTCGCGGCCTGCTCGCGTACTTTTACTCCGAACTCACCCCAAGTGAGTTCGCCTAACCCACCACCAGGAGTGTCAGGTTCATCTACAAGAGCCACTCGGTCGGCATAGACGTTCTCGGCTCGGTATAAGAAATCGGAGATCGTGAAAGGCACCTTCATGATGTGTTCCCTCGGTCTAGCGCTCAATGTCGAGGTCAACAGTAGACCGGTAAGGTCCTGAGAAGTCCAATGAGATGACTCGAATGCCTATTAACGTGCACTTAATTGACGGAACATACGAGTTATTTAGGCATTTTTACGCCGTGCCCTCCCGCCGAACCGACAGCGGGAAAGAAGTCGGTGCCCTACGCGGCGTTCTCGGCAGCGTCATTGGTCTATTAGAGAGGGGCGCTACACACATGGCAGTGGCCACCGACCACGTCATCCCGTCCTTTCGGAACGATCTTTGGTCGGGCTACAAGGATGGCTCCGAAATTGATCCCGAAATCGCGCAACAATTCGAACCCTTAGAAAAAGGCCTTCAACAACTGGGGGTTGAAGTGTGGCCCATGATCGAATTCGAAGCTGACGATGCTCTGGCCGCCGGCGCCGTCATGGCCAGTCGAGATGACAGAGTTGGGAAAGTGCTGATATGCACTCCGGACAAAGATCTAGCCCAATGCGTCGGCGGCAAAATTCTCCAATGGGATAGACGTAAGGATCTAATTTTTGACAGCGACGCGATTGTTCAAAAGTACGGTGTACCTCCTGAATGTATTCCGGATTATCTGGCTCTAGTTGGTGACGCGGCCGATGGCTTCCCTGGACTCGTCGGATGGGGCCCTAAATCTTCAGCGACGGTCCTACGTCATTACCAATCAATCGAGATGATCCCAGACGATGTCGAGCACTGGGAAGTACCGGTTCGGGGTAGCAAAAAGCTGGCTTCGACCTTGGCAAGCAACCGCGATCTGGCATTACTTTTCAAACAGATCGCGACGGTTCGCACTGACGCGCCAGTAGCGACCAACGTTGATCAACTGGCGTGGACGGGCCCAACGGCAGGCTTCGAAGACTTCTGTACCGCTAACCGCATCGAGTCACTACTACAACGAACGTGGAAGCTCACACCCAAGCCGCTCTAGGATGGAGTAATGGAACTGGGACCAGTCCACCACGTATCAATTAATTGTTCTGATGTTGAGGCCACTGCGCCCTTCTATACCGAAGTGCTGGGTCTGACGACCCTCGATCGCCCAGACTTCGGATTTAACGGACGTTGGCTTCAAAGCCCCGGAGGCGGAGAGGTTCATCTCATCGAAGTAGAGGGATGGCAGCCCCCTAAAGGCCAGCACTGGGCCTTTCAGGTCGAGGACATTGAGGCGACCATCGCGGAGTTACGAGAAAAGGGTGTCGAAGTGAAAGACCCGCGAGACCTCCCAGGAACTACTGCGCGACAAACCTTCTTCTTTGATCCATCCGGCAACATGATTGAACTTAACCAGCCCGCCTAACCGATTGAGTTCGGGGGCGTGCGAATTCAGCCGATTGCCCAGCGCTGGTATCTGCTCAAGCAACAGCACACGTTGACCTAGCAGAATTATTGAGTGCTCAACCCGGCGCGGAAAAGGCCCTCGAGTTCGGCAACGCGTACCGCATCCCCGGGTTCATCGAGGCGGGTGAGTGTAACTCCGACGATATTCGCCGAGCACGCGAAGTCAGAAGGATACGGCCCTACTGGCGATCCGGTGTCGGTACCGACGTCGAAGGTTTCACCACTCATCGAGAACACGACCGGCACTGTGCGCTCAAGGCGCGCGTGCGCAACTGCGCGCTCGTCCACCACCAAGACAAGTTCGCCGCCCTCACCGAAACCGCCGTCGTAGTCGAACAACGCCTCAACTAGATGGGTTCCAGGAGCGAGCATGGGGCCGGTCACCGTCGTTACATCGTGACCGAAACAGTTGTAGGTGAACCGGGGCCGTCCACCATCTAGCCACATCGACCATCCGGACATGTTTCCGCCCTGGCAGGCGATAACGCCTTGATCGTCGATGGCGGCTACTACCTCGGCGGAGATTCGCCAAGAACAGTTCTTCAGTCGTACCACGGTGCTTTCGGGCAATCTCACGTGCGCGGTGGTGTAGGTCATCCTGCTCAGCCCGCCGAGCGCGTGAGGTACCGCAAGTTCGGCGCTTCGCGGCGACCCAGCATCACGTAACGGATACACACCGAATTTGCGTGCCTCGGCATCGAACATCTCCACCAACTCCGCGAGGCGCTCAGGATGTTCTGATGCGAGGTCGACCGCCTGGGAGAAGTCGTTCTCCACGTCGTACAACTCCCAACGTTCATGGGGCCCGTCGAACTCGAACCCCTCCATCCTGATCCACGGCACACGGCCGTGGAAGCAGGACGCGATCCATCCGTCGTTGTAAATCGCCCGGTTCCCGAGAATCTCGAAATATTGAGTGGTACGGCGACTCGCTCCGTCCGCTGCGAATGAGTAGCCCATTGGCGTCCCGTGCATCGGGATCTGTTCGATCCCGTTCACTGTCTCTGGGGCATCGATGCCCGCGGCTTCCAGGATTGTCGGAGCGATATCGACCACGTGATGGAATTGAGATCGCAGTCCCTTTCCGTTGGTGATTGTGCCCGGCCATTCGATAGCGAGTCCGTTTCTTGTCCCCCCAAAGTGCGAAGCAACCTGTTTCATCCACTGGAACGGGGAATCGAGGGCCCACGCCCAACCGACGTTGAAGTGATTTTCACACTTAGCGCTGCCGAAATCATCCATGTGCTCGAGTAGCCATTCAGGGTCTTCATGTACCCCGTTCTGGAACGATGGAGCGCTCCAAGCTCCGTGGATGGTGCCCTCGGCTGAGGCGCCGTTATCGCCGGAGAGATAAATGATGAGGGTTTCACGCTCCTCCCTTCTGGCGGCATCGATTACCCGACCGATGTGGTGATCGGTGTGGGCGAGGAAACCAGCGAAACATTCCATTAGCCGAGCTGCGACTGGCTGGTAGCGCTCCGGGTAGTCCATCCACGCCGGGACCTCGTCGGGCCTTCGGGTGAGAGCAGTGCCTGCTGGAATCACGCCCAAGTGGAGTTGATCCGCGTGGATCCGAGTACGGAGGTCGTCCCACCCGCTGTCGAACTCTCCTCGGAACTGCTCAATCCACTCACTCGGAGCATGATGCGGGGCGTGCACCGCTGGGGTCGAGAAGTAGCAGAACCACGGACGATCAGGTGCTGATACGCGGTGGCGGTCGATCCAAGTGACCGCCTGGTCCGCTAAGTCTTCGGTGAGGTGGTAACCGGGTCTCCCGACGTGTGGTGAAACTGGTGTGGTCTGGTCATAGACGGCTGGCTCCCATTGCGATGCTTCAGCTCCGATGATCCCGTAGAAGCGGTCGAAGCCCATTCCGGTCGGCCAGCGCTCGAATGGGCCAGCGGGGCCCTGCTCCCACGACGGCGTCAAATGCCACTTGCCGAAGCACGAGGTCGCGTAACCCGACATCTGCAGTATCTGGGCCACGGTTGCAGCTTCTGTAGGTATTGCTGAGTCGTAGCCAGGGAACGAGTTGGCGATCTCGGTAATTCCTCCCATGTGGACGGTGTGGTGTTGCCGCCCGGTAAGGAGTGCGGCTCTTGTTGGTGAACATAAAGCTGTGGTGTGGAATTGGTTGTACAGCAGTCCCCGGTCGGCAACCCCTTGAAACGCGGGGGCCTGTACTGGCCCGCCAAAAGAAGCGAATGAGCCGAATCCCACATCGTCGAGCATGACCAGCAAGACGTTTGGAGCGTCGGAGGGAGCAGTGGGTCGATGCAGCCGACGTGGTTCGGAGTCACGGAGCAAGCGTGCAATGTGCCCACTAAAGGGCTCTGAGGGTCTTGGCAAACGTTCGGTCATTCAAACCCCGGGTGGTCAATCGCCGCGAGAGCCTGGAACACCCGTGCCGTGTCGCCCTCGATTGACAAATCGCCTGAGTCCACAGCGCTACGAACGTCGCTCGAACCTGTGAGGATCTGATCCCAAACGTCTCTGCGTCCCATAAGCGCCGCCTCGGCATCGCGTCCGTCCGTCGGGCAAGCGATGTGGTTACGAAAGTGGATACCCGTACGTTCATCGTCGAGTACCACAGCCAGGTGTAGGTCGACACCGGTAAGCCGGTCGGGCTCAACGAGAACCCGGAGCACAGATACCGCTGAATCAAGAGACCACCGTGCTACCTGTCGCCGACTAAATCGATGCGTTCTCAGCCTCGACACGTCGATGCTGCCATCGAGGTCGAGAGCCCTTGTGAGGCACCAGTTGCGAACATTGGCTGAGGTCGTGCGCCGAGCCGCTGTCCGAAGAGCGTCAGCGAGCAGTCGTTGGTCCTGTTGCGTCGCACCTGGCCGGTGCGCGAGACGGCCGGCTAATGACAGGGCCCAACGGCGATCGTTGTCCGTTCCATCTAGCGCCTCGACGCAGAGCTCCCTCACTTTCTCCGCACCGCCCATTGCTGAAACCATTCGCTCTGCTTCATCGGTCGTCTCAAGTGGAAGTAGGCCTACCGGGTCGCCGTCGAAAAATCCGAAGAGACCGGTCCGGATCTGACGGACGTGGTGTTCCGCCAAGCCGTAATGCTGTTGTGTCAACCAGTCCTCGTCGTACATCGCCGGCAAATGGATTCGGTGCGCGAGTTCTGAACTCGTCGCTCCGCGGTTCGTCCAGCGGACGGTCTGGTCCCACAAAAACTGGATTGAGTCGCGATAGGCGGTCACCCTTCGCGCTATTTCCTGGTTCCCCGACAAGGGAGGGCCATGGGTTGCCACGAGGTGCTCGGCCTCGAGGGAACGGAGGTGGTCAAGTCCGTTGAGCAGAACCCGAGGATCGCGGTACTCCTCCCCCCGAATAGCAAATACGTTGAACAGTGCTGGCCACACCAGGTTGTGAACCGCCACACTGAGTTGCGGGAACCAAAGAGTGACCGAGTCGTCGGCATCGGAAGGCGCCGGCGTCACTCGCATCTCCAGCCCTGCGAGGCTTACCGTGACTGGCTCCCCGAAGGTATGGTCGGCTGCCACGTAGCCAGGTGTCGACGGCGAGTGATGTGGCATGCGGTAGGCGAGGCCCAATCCCACATTGACGAGTCCGTCAGGCCCCTCGTCAGGTAGTTGGATGCCGAACTGCTCGACGAGTCCACGACTGTAAGCAGGTGCAATCTCCATCGTGGCCCGCTCAAGATTCTGGGCGATGCGCTCATGTCCCCAGATAGCGGTGATCGGTTCATGCTCAGTGAGCGCGACTGTGCCGCTGACGTAATGAAAATGCGTATAGACCACCGCAACCACTGGCTCTGTCGTGACTCGGCGCAGATGGTCCAAGGCACTCCGCATCTCCTCCACCGACTCGCCGGTGTCGATCGCGATGATGCCTTCAGGACCGCGGACGAACGTCTGGTTTGACAGGCCGTTGCCTACAAGGCACCAAACTCCGTCACATACCTCGTACATGTTGGGTGCCAGGCGCTTCGTATGCTCGTGCAGTGATCGGTCGGCAAGGCGGCCCTGTGCGTCAGCCACGACACGGGAGTCGTCATCGGCAAGCGTGTTCGAGTCGCCCATACACGGATCCTAAGTCGGGTAACGATCTGGTGGAGCGGGTTGCTCGATAAATGGAATGACCGACTTGGAGCCGTAGGGCGTTGACTGGGGGCGCTCAAGCAACAGTGCCGGCATCGAGGACATGGACGAGGAGGTGTCCGCGAGTTCGATGGGCAGGAACTTCGCCAAGGCGCCCTTCGTCATGTTCCGTGTACTCAACCTCGTCGTCATCCTGGGCATTGCCGTTACCCAACTGATGGCCCTCTACAACTGATCGGTACCCGTCGAAAGGGTAGGGAGACGTATCCCCAGGGAAGGGCAGTTCGATGTCGCACACCGTGATTCTCGAGTTCAAATGCAACGAGGGGGTCGGCCCCGGCTTCCTCGAGATGCTTCTCGGGGCCCTGGCCGACACCCGGGCCTTCGAAGGCTGCGAGAACGTCGAGACCTACACGGACGCCGATGATCCCGACCGCATCGTGCTCTGGGAGAAGTGGGCCACCCGTGAGGATCAGGAGGCCTACCTGGCCTGGCGCACCGAGACCGGGACGAGCATCTCGTCGATGACCGCGCCGATGATGGCGGAGCCGCCCCGGTTCGTGCACCTCGAGCCACAGGACTGACCCTGGACAGCCCCTCCGGGGGAGGACCGATCAGGCGCGTACGAATGCGCCGACGGTCTCGACATGGGTGGTGTCCGGAAACAGGTCGACGACGGCCAGGTGCTCGAGCCGCATGCCTACGGTGCACAACAGGCCCGCATCTCGGGCGAAGGAGCCCGGTTCGCATCCGACCAGCACGAACAACTGTGGGTCGGCGCGCACAAGGGCGTCCACGCCTGCCTTCCCCAGGCCCTCGCGTGCAGGATCAGCGATCACGATCGCGGCAGGCTGCGCCTTCCAACTCTCGACCGGAGCGTTGACGATCTTCACGTCGCTCCCGTCGAGGTTGACTCGGGCATCGGCGATCGAGTCCCTGCTCCGTTCGAGCGCATAGACGGTCCGACCCCGACCGATCGTTCCGGTGAAGATCCCGATACCGGCATAGGCATCGACCAGGGGTCCCTCCTGTCCGAGCCCGCCGAGTGCATCGACCATCGCGCCAACCTCTGCGACGAGTGCGTCGACCCCGGCGGGGCGGTTCTGGAAGAACGAGCGTGCCGAGATGCGCCAACGACGACCGGCCGCCTCCTCATGGATCCAGGCCCTCCGACCACCAGCGAGGTCGTCTGTGCTGACGACGAGGACATCGTCGGGAACGGAGATGTCCTCATCAGCGCCGGTGACCAGCACCAGTCGGTCGCCGGTGCGGTTGCCGACGCGGATCGTGACTTCGTCGGCGCCGCCGAAGTGACCCTCGACAAGGATCTGTTCGGCGAGGGGATCAATTGCACCACACGCCTCGGGCACGACGACATCGTGAGAGCCCCTGACCCGGTAGCCCCCACGCCCGTCGACCACTGCGGCCCGAACGGTGGTGCGTCCGTGGTCATCCCGGAGTGTCGTCAGGGACGGGTCGGGTGCTTCGACCCCGGCTCGTAGGAGTTGCTCACTCACGATCGACGCCTTCATACGGAGTTGGAAATCTGCGGCCACGTGCATCAGGTCGCAGCCACCGCAGCCTTCGAGTTGGTGGGCGCAGGGAATCGGCACACGCTCTGGCGACGGTTCCAGGACTTCGAGCACCCGGGCACGAGACCAGCGCTTGTCGATCTGGGTGACCTCGGCCGTGACCGTCTCCCCCGGGAGCGCCCCTTCGACGAAGACGACACGTCCGTCCTCGGCGCGGGCGACGCCGGCTCCGTCACGCGCTGTGGCTGTCACCAGGAGTTCCATGCGGGGACGGTATCCGCACTCTGCAGGATGCTCCCCGAGGGGTCAGTCGGTGTGGGACTCGTCCTCTACCGCTGTCACCATCTGGGCCATCGAGAAGAACACGTGCTCGAACGCGGGGAGTCGGTCCTGGTCGACGGATTCGCCGGCTTCCGATCTGCGCTGCCGGTCGATCCAGGCGTTGTCCAGTCCGATTCGACGGGCCGGGACGTGGTCGTGGCGGATGCTCTGGGCCGTGTGGAGGACATCTGCCTTCGAGTGCCCCAGGTCGGTGGCCAGGTGCTCCAACAGGTACTCGAAGTTGGCAGGGTTGGGCTTGTAGGACCCAATGTCCTCGGCGGTGTAGATCGCATCGAAGTCGACCCCGAGCCTGGCGTTGGATGCTGCGAACCCGGCACGGTCGACGTTCGACAGGATCACGAGGTCGAAACGGGTGGCGAGGTACAGGAGGGAGTCGGCGGAGTCGGGAAACGCCGGCCACGACGGCACCGACGCCCCGAAGGCCGCATCGAGTTCCGCCGAGGTTTCCAGTGAGAAGTCCTCGGCAAGAGATCGGTGGACGCATTCGAGTACGCCCGGATAGGGCAGCGTGGGCGTAGCTGCCTGCTGGGCGGCCTCGAAGCGGTCGAATGCACCGAGTACATGACGACGAGGGGGGTCGGCGGTCGGGTTCGCAGCGAGGAGGGGTTGCAGGGCCTCCCAGATGCCCGTCTCCCAGTCGATGAGGGTTCCGTAGCAGTCGAAGGTCAGGACCGAATGGTCGGTGAGTCGGCGGGCCATGTGTGTGTCTACTGGTCGGCCAGCGGGTCGTAGTCCCAGAGGGGCATGTCCGGAGTGTCGCCGTAGAGCAGGTGTGCGGGACTCTGTTTTTCGATGTTGCCGGTTAGGCCCCGGTAGGTGTCGAGTCCGCAGAGTGCACGCAACTCAGGAGTGAAGCCAGCCATGACCTCGGGGGGGATGCCGAGGTGCTGGTTCTCCTGCTGCCGGATGAAGCCGGCGCAGTAGTTCATGGAGACCCCGATCCGGACCTCGTCGGCGGTGGTGTTGGCGCCGCCGCCGTGCCAGGTGCTGCCCTGCCAGATCAACACCGATCCCCGGGGCATCTCGGCGCAGGCTGTCTCGATCGTGGTCGGGTCTGCGCTGTAGTCGGGGTTCTGCCATCGGTGGCTGCCGGGGACGACCCGAGTGGCGCCGTTGGCCTCCGTGAAGTCGGTGAGGGCCCACATGGCGTTGCAGACCGTGGGAACGTGCGGCTTGGCGATGGGCTGGATCTGGTCGTCGGCGTGGATGACCTGTGCGGTCTCGCCCGGGGCGAGCGAGATCGAGGCCAGCGACGACACCAGGCATTGCGGGCCGAGGACGCCCTCGACCAGTTCGAGTACCTGTGGCTGCACGGGGACCTGTTGCCAGATCTCGCCATGGGCCAGCAGGTTGTAGGTACGTGTCGTGCGATTGCCCTCGAAGCGGTTGTCGGCGGGCGTCCGCTCCAGGCTGGTCTCGAGCCGTCGAACGTCGGCCAGCAGGCCCTCGACCAAATCGTCGTCGATGACCCGTTCGAGGATCGTGTAGCCATTCCCCTCGAGTTCTGCGTGGTGTCTGGTCATGTCGTCCACCCGCCCAGCCAAGCACCTGTCATGGTGCCTCGCCCACCCGCACCATGCGGTGTCCTGAGTCGAAGACAGCGGACCGCAACGACGGTCCGGCCAGTTGGAGGATGCCTCGTCGAGGCCGGATGACGGTTCACGCGTGGCCTGTCGGATCGACACCATTGGGGATTCGTCGTGCCACGAAGGCCGAGCACAGTGCCGCCACCGCCGCCAGCAGCAGGGGCACCGTGTACCCACCGGATGAATCGAAGACAGTGCCCGCACCGAGCGGACCGAGAAGCCCCGCCAAACCCCAGGCCGTGAAGACACGGCCGTAGGCAGCCGGATACCGACGCTCGCCGAACAACCGGTTGACGGCGAACGGGTAGACGGCGATCACGGCTCCGTAGACGAGCGCTACGAGTGAGAGCCCGAGGAGTGCCGTGTTTCCGCTGGTGGCCGTGGCTGCGACGCAGAGGGCCAGGGCAGAGGCGACCGGAAGGCCGATCAGCAGGTAGGACAGGCGGGCCCGGTCGATGGTGAAGGCGATCCACGTGCCACCTGCGGCACTGGCGATTCCGGCCACGACGACGGTCGTCACGCCGACCCCCTCTGATCCACCGGCCTCTTCGGCGATCGCTGCGGCGTGTCCGAGAGCCATCAGGCCGGCGAGGGTTGCCAGTCCGTAGGCGGTCCAGAGCCGGATGAGGAGGCGTCGGTCGAGCGCCATGGGGCCGGCGAGGGTCACCCGTCCGATGCCGACCAGGGTTCGTGCAGGCGGGGGTTGGTCGGACGCAGGTGCCACCCGTGCCCCGGTGGCGAGGAGGATCGCCGAGACCACGCCGGCCACGACGATGACGACAGCGAGTGAGCGCAGCGCCCCCGGGGCCCCGACCGCCTCGATACGGGCATCCAGGAACAGGGCGCCCAGCGCCGCTCCGAGGGCATAGGCGGCGGTGACCAGGCCGATGCCGAAGCCGCGACGATCCGGGTTCGCCTCAGCGCCCTGCTGGAGGCTGAAGGCGTAGCCGAGGCCGTTGGAGGCGCCGAAGACGAGCCCGTAGCCGACGATGAGGACGGCAATCGACGCCGCCGATGACGCCAGCAGGAGTCCGGCGGCGGCACCGCCAGCAGCACCCAGGGCGACCAGCGGCCCCGGGAGGCGTCGAAACAGCGGATGCCCGGTCAGCACCGCCAATGTGAGGGCCACGAGTGCCAGCGAATAGACGGAACTGACTGCACCCCTACCGGCGTCGAGCCCCTCCTCGAACGGGTCGATGAAGAGGCTGAAGGCGTGGATCGTCCCGAGCACGGCGCTCAGCACGACGCAGGCCGCAAGCGTGCGTGTCGCCGGGCGCATCGCAGGCGACCCTAACGCCCGACAGCTTCCTCGGTTCTCCCGGGTCATTGATCGCGTATCGCCCTCAGTCGTGGCGGGCCCGGGGCCGACTGGAGACCCTCATCGAGGAGATCGGCTTCGGCGCCAGTCCTGAGGACGCCATCGCCCACCTTGAATCCGCCGACGAGGACGTGGCACGGGCGATCGACGCCATACGCTCCGGTCAACGCTAGGCCAACACTACGAGAGGGAGGACTCGGCGTGAGCACACTTGCGGAGGCGCAGGTCGGTCAGTTCGAGCGTGACGGCTACCTGTTCCTCGAAGGAGCCCTTCCCGCCGACATCCTCAAGGTTCTCAATGACGAGTTCGAGGCCTGGGTGGAGGAGAGCCGCAGCCACAGCGAGCCCTACGGCCTGACCTTCGATGGACGGCCCCGCTTCGACCTCGAGCCCGGCCACAGCGCCGAGCGTCCCGGACTGCGACGCATCTCCTCGCCCACGGAATTGTCGGATTCCTACCTGTCCGTCATGCGGTCGAGCATCGCCGTCGACGCCACGGCGGAACTCATCGGCCCGAATCTCGAGTTCAGCCACTCGAAGGCCAACTCGAAGCAACCCGGTGCCGGCACCGAGGTCAAGTTCCACCAGGACATCCTGTTCGAGGCCCACACGAACGACGACATGCTCGCCATCCTCTACTTCCTCGACGAGGTGACGCTCGACAACGGACCACTCGAGGTCGTGCCCGGGAGCCACCGGGGCCCGCTGTACGAGCACTGGCACGACGGCATGTTCACCGGAGTCGTCGGTTCGGAGGTCGTCGAGATGGCCCGGGCCGAGGCGGTCCCGTGCATCGGTCCGGCCGGTTCCGCCTGCCTCATGCACGGCCGGCTGCTCCACGGTTCGGGGCCGAACCTGTCCGACAGCCCACGCACGCTGTTCATCAGCGCCTACCGCTCCGAGGACTGCTACCCGCTCGAGACCAGCCATGTTCCGAGCGAGCACGAGGGCGAATTGGTCCGCGGCGTGCGCACCAACCGGGTCCGCTGCACGCCCTTGGAGATGGCGTTCTCCGAGGTTCCGACCGGCGCCTCCTTCTTTGGGCAGCAGGCGCAGGAGGCCTCGTGAGCGTCCGGTCCTCCGATCAGGTCCAACGGGTCGCCTTCACGACCGACGCCGGAGTCGGCCCGCGCGCACTTCTCGGGCTCATCGTGCTCGAAACGGATCGGACAGTCGAGGCGGAGGTCCGCTCGCTCCGGCTCGACGGCGTCGCCCACCACGTCTCGCGAATCCCCATGGACGTGACGGTCACGGCGGAGACGCTCCGGGCCATGGAGGCCCGGATTCCCGTCGCCGCCGGCCTCCTGCCGCCGGCGTTCGGTTTCGACGCCATCGGCTACGCCTGCACCTCGGGTGCGACCCTCATCGGCGCGGAACGAGTCGCTGCGGCCGTCGGCATTGCACATCCCGGCGTGTCCTGCACGGATCCGATCACGGCTGCGCTGGCAGCATTCAGGACCCTCGACGTCCGCTCCATCGGGCTCCTCACGCCCTACAACGCCGAGGTGACCCTCGGCATGGCCGCCCACTACGAGGACCAGGGAATCGAGGTGGCAGCGGTCGCCTCCTTCCTCGAGGAGGACGACAACGTGGTCGGAAGTATCACCGAGGCATCCGTCGCCGATGCCGTCCGCCGGATCGGGGTGGAGCCTGGGTGCGATGCCGTCTTCGTGTCTTGCACGAGTCTGCGGACCTTCGGCATCGTCGCCGACCTCGAGGCGGAACTGGGACGACCGGTGGTGTCGAGCAACCAGGCACTCGCCTGGCACCTGCACCGACTGGCGGGAGTCCAGGACGCCGTCCCCGGCCTAGGAACCCTCTTCGAACACGGACTGCCAGAATGAGCGAAGTGCCGCCGAGGGGGTTCCCGGACGAGGAATACGAACGGCGGACCGTCGCCGCCCAGGCCATGCTGGCCGAGCGACGGCTCGACGCACTCCTGGTGTGTACCGAGCCCGAAGTCCGCTACTTCACCGGCTTCCACACACCCTTCTGGCAGAGCCCGACGCGTCCGTGGTTCGTCGTAGTGCCCGCAGAGGGCCGCCCAATCGCCGTCATCCCGGGCATCGGGGGCGCCTCGATGGGGGAGACGTGGATCCAGGACATCCGTACTTGGCCAGCCCCGCGGCCCGACAACGATGGGGTGTCGCTCCTGGCGACGACCCTCCACGAGGTCGCCGGCACCGAAGGTCGGATCGGGGTCCCGATGGGCCATGAGACCCACCTGCGGATGCCGCTCGCCGACTGGGAGGACCTGCAGGAGGCGACCATCGACGTCGCCTACCACGACGCCACGGACGTCGTGCGGGGCCTGCGCATGCACAAGTCCGATCTCGAGGTCGCCAAGACGGCATACGTCTGCAACATCGTGTCCGACGCCTTCGAGGGCATCCCCGACCTTCTGTCCATCGGCATGACCGAGCGCGAGGCCTTCACCGCCTTTCGGATCGACCTGCTCCGACGCGGGGCCGATGACGTGCCCTACCTCGTTGGGGCCACCGGGCCGGGCTTCGACGACGTCATCAAACAGCCGTCTGACCGGGTGATCGGGGAGGGCGACCTGCTCATGTTCGACACCGGTACCGTCTTCGACGGCTACTTCAGCGACTTCGACCGCTACTACGCCTTCGGCAGCGCAGGCGACGCCGCCCGCCGGGCCCACGAGACCGTCTGGGACGCCACCGAAGCCGGGTTGGCTGTGCTCCGTCCCGGGATCACCACCTCCGACCTCTGGGCGGCGATGGCCGACGTACTCGACGCCGGCGGGTCGCTGGGCAACAACGTCGGCAGGCTGGGCCACGGGCTCGGTATGCAGGTCACCGAATGGCCCTCGAACACCCACGACGACGAGACGGTCATCGCCGAGGGCATGGTCCTGACCCTCGAACCGGGCCTCACCTGGGCGCCCGGCTGCATGATGCTCCACGAGGAGAACGTCGTAGTCCGCGCCGATGGCCCGGAGCTGCTCTCCCGACGTGCCCCCCGGGATCTACCGGTCATCGCCTGAGGGGTCCCGACGGAGGACCTCAGGACCGACCAGCCGGTCCTCCCCACTACGTGGATCGGCCGCCGATCGCCGTCTCTGCCAGACTCCTGCCGTGCGCTCCGTCTTCCTGTTCTCCATGGCCGTTGCCCTGCTTGCCGGTTGCACAGCGGAGCAGGACACCGCCGATCGGGACCTGCTCCTCGAGCAGGCAGCCGTGGTCGAGTCGCTCCAGCAGCAGGTCGCCGAACTCGAAGGGCGGATCACCACGACCATCACCTCGACGTCCATGGCCCCTCCGCCGACGACCACTACGGCCGAGCCCGTGCCCGAGGCGGCCGAGGTCTTCGCCGCCGCCTCGCCATCTCTGGTTTTCATCGAGGTTCCCGACGGGACCGGCAGCGGGATCGTCCTCGCCGACGGGTGGGTGCTCACGAACGCCCACGTGGTCGGCCGCTACCCGGAGGCCCGGCTCTTCACGAGCGTCGGCGAGATCGTCGACGTACCGGTCCACGCCCGGGACTGGTTGTACGACCTGGCACTCCTCGGGCCTCTCCCCGAACCAGCGCTTGGAACCCTTCCCGGGCTCGAACTCTCCTCCAGTGGAGGCATCCGGACCGGCGAGGCCGTGTACCTGGTGGGCTTCCCGGGAGAAGTCGAGACCGAGCCCGAGGCCGCCATGACAGCCGGGATCCTGAGCCGGCGTCGCCGCCAGCCGTGCCTCGACGTGACCTTCCTCCAGGTCGATGCACTCATCGCCGGCGGACAGAGTGGCGGCGCCCTCCTCGATGAACGGGGCAACCTGATCGGCATCTCCGGCCTGGGCGGTTTCAGTGACGGAAACTTCGGCCTGGTGTTCGCCGCCGAGGACGTGGCACGGTTCGTGGACCCCCTGTACTACCCAGGGGGAGGGACATCTGAGGCGTTCGGACAGAAGCGGCAGGAGGCGACCACCGCCTACTACGACACTGTGGCCTTCCTGGTGACCGTCACCGAGGCGGCGCCGAACCTCTCGGTCCGAGCGTCAGCGTCCTCCGGTGTCGACGTCTGGCTCGGAATCGACACACCCGACGGGTACCCCCCGTTCCCCAGTTACGCCGAGGGCGAGTTCGACTACCTATTCGGAAGCCCCTACAGCGAAGAGGATCCCGACGCCTTCTACGCGGACGCCAACCTGGAAGGAGATGGAGAAGCCCTCGAAGTCCGTGTCCTGCCGGGTCGTTACGTGGTGTCGGTGGGCTACTGGTCCCTCGCCGACCGGGAGTCCGTCGAAGTGGAGTCCTCCCACCTCCTGGTGCCGCTCGAGGACCCGGAGAACGGATCCCGCACCCTCCGGCCGGGCGACACCGAGTCAGGGGGCATCGGACACCTGTACGACACGGACCGCTTCCGAATCGAACTCGCCGCCGGCGACCAGGTCCGCATCCAGGTCGACTCCCTCGGCGACCCGGTGATGAGCCTCTACCTCGACGACAACCTGGTGGCCTCGAACGACAACGCCGGGACGGGCCTGTACGGAGCCGGTGCCTCGATGACGGTCGTGGCGCCCGTGTCGGGCACCTACGACCTCGACATCGCCATGTTCGGCGACGTCCCCGTCGGCTACCTCGTCGCGGTCCTGGCTGGGGAGGCCGAGGCGTGTCGCTGAGTGCAGCACATCCAGCGGAGGAGGGTGCACCGTCGTGACGGATGCGACCGTGACCCGGGTTGGGTACCAGCCACCAGACCCGATCGGGCATCCGCCCCTCTACGACTGGCCTCCGCGCCCCGTTGCAACCCTCAAGTGGCTCGTCACGGACCTGATGTTCCCGTGGGGCTTCTTCTTCACGGCACTGGCCGTCATGACCTGGAAGTGGCTGACGCCCGCCGCGTCGACGATGCAGGCACTGTCGCCGGGCTGGATGGGCCTCATCTGGCTCCGCAACGCCGCCCTGCTCACGATCGTCGCCGGCCTCCTGCACTGGTGGCTCTACACCCGTCGCTCGCAGGACCTGGAGTACAAGTTCAACGTGCGCTGGCCGGCGACCGACAGCCGCAAGTTCCTGTGGCGCAACCAGGTGAAGGACAACATGTTCTGGAGCCTCGCCAGCGGCGTCACCGTCTGGTCGCTCTACGAGTCGCTGACGATGTGGCTGTGGGCCGACGGGCGCATCCCCCACGCCGAGTGGGGGAGCGCCCCCGTCTACCTCGGTCTGCTGGTCCTCGGCGTGTTCTTCTGGGGGACCACGCACTTCTACCTCAACCACCGACTCCTCCACTGGGGGCCCCTCTACCGGGGCGCCCACGAACTGCACCACCGCAACACCAACACCGGGCCCTGGACCGGCATCTCGATGCACCCGATCGAGCACCTCGTCTACTTCACGGTGTTCCTTCTCTGGTGGGTGGTGCCCGCCCATCCGGTGATCTTCATCATGACCGGCTTCTTCAACGGAATCAGTCCATCGATCACCCACTCCGGCTTCGACGAGGTGATCCTGGGCGGCCGCTTCCGGATCACGGCAGGTGACCAGTTCCACCACCTGCACCACCGCTACTTTGAGGTCAACTACGGCAACACCCCGACACCCCTCGACAAGGTCTTCGGCACCTGGCACGACGGCACCCCCGAGGCCCACGAACTGTTCAAGGACCGTCGCCGGGCCGAGAAGGCCTGACCGTGCTCCGCCCCCAGCCGTCTGTCCTCGAAGCCGTCGATTTCCAACGGGCTGCCATGGACAAGAGGGGAGCGATCCGGGGATGAGTGTCGACACGCATTTCCGGATCGAGGGCGGGGGCGGGGGCACGCCGTTGGTCCTGCTCCACGGCGTCGGCCTCGACCTCACGATGTGGGACGGCGTCGTCGACGCCCTGGCGGCCGATCGACAGGTCGTCCGCTTCGACATGCTGGGACACGGCCGGACCCTCGATCCATCGGGAGATCGCTCCATCGGGGACTTCGTCGCACAGTTGCTCGAGGTGGTCGACGCCCTGGGGCTTGGGCGGCCTGACCTGGCAGGGCTCTCCATGGGCGGGATGGTCTCCCTCGCAGCTGCCGCGCGGCACCCGTCCACCTTCCGACGGGTCGCCCTCCTGAACACGGTCTTCGGACGCACGCCGGAGCAGGCGGCGGGCAGGAGGGAGCGACTCGCTGCGGCCGAAGCAGGTGGCATGGGCGCCGTCGCCGACCTCGCAATCGACCGCTGGTTTACCGCCGACTGGCAGGCGGCGAACCCGGTCGACACCGCTGCCGTCCGTGAGCGCCTCCTGGCCAACGACCTTGCTGCCTACCTGAAGGCCTACCGGGTCTTCGTCGGGGGCGACCCACTCATGCCCGCCGCTGCCGCGAACGTCACCGCCCCAACCCTCGCCATGACCGGCGAATTGGACCCCGGATCCACCCCGGCGATGAGCCATGCCTTGGCGGATGCCGTCCCGGGCGGGCAGGCTGTGGTCCTGGCCGGACTCCACCACCTGCCACCGATCGAGGCGCCCGGCGCCTTCCTTCGGCCATTCCTCGACTTCCTCGACCAGGAGCACACAGCGTGACCGAATACCTCATGTACATCGACGGCGAGTTCTGCGAGGCATCCGACGGCGGGCGCTTCGAGTCGATCAACCCCGCTACCGGCCTCGTCTGGGCGACGGCCCCCGCCGCCACGGAGGAGGACGTGGACCGTGCGGTCCAGGCCGCCCGGCGGGCTCTGCACGATGGCGAGTGGGCGACGATGACGGCGACACAACGGGGCAAGGCGCTCTTCCGCCTGGCCGACCTGGTGGAGGAGCACGCCGCGGTGCTGGGCTCGGTCGAGACCACCGACAGCGGGAAGTTGGCCGTCGAGACCCGTGGGCAGTCGGCCTACGTGGCCGAGTACTACCGCTACTACGGGGGGCTCGCCGACAAGATCCAGGGCGCCACGCTTCCCATGGACAAGCCCGACATGCACGTCTACACGTTGAGGGAACCCATCGGGGTGGTCGCCGGCGTGGTCCCCTGGAATGCCGAGATGCTCCTAACCGCCACAAAGGCCGCACCGGCCCTGGCGGCGGGCAACACGGTGGTCATCAAGTCCTCGGAGGAGGCCCCGGCACCGGTTCTCGAATTCGCCCGACTCGTCGACGAAGCCGGGTTCCCACCGGGTGTGTTCAACCTCATCACCGGCTTCGGCGAACCGTGCGGACGGGCGCTCACCAGCCACCCGCTGGTCAGCCGGGTGTCGTTCACGGGAGGCGTCGATGCCGCACGCCATGTGGTCGCCAACACGGCCAACAACTTCGCCCACCTGTCTCTGGAACTCGGGGGCAAGTCTCCGATCCTCATCTTCGACGACGCCGACTTCGAGAGTGCCGTCAACGGTGCCGTGGCCGGCAACTTCGGCGCCAGCGGCCAGAGTTGCGTGGCGGGCTCCCGCGTATTCGTGCAGTCGGAGATGCACGACGACTTCATCGACGAGGTGGTGAGGCGGGCCGAGGCGGTCCGAATCGGCGATCCCCTCGACGCCGAGACACAGATGGGCCCCCTTGCAACGGAGGCCCAGCGCGACCGGTGCGAGGCCGTCGTCGCCGAGTCGGTGGCCCAGGGAGCGACCCTGCGCACGGGTGGAGGGCGGCCGGAGGGGTTCGATGTGGGCTGGTACTTCGAGCCGACGCTGCTGGCCTGCCCGGACCAGAGCATCCGGAGCACCCGGGTCGAGTTGTTTGGTCCCGTGATGTCGGTGTTGGAGTTCGAGACCGAGGAAGAGGGCATCGCCATGGCCAACGACACCGAGTTCGGGCTCGGGTCGGGAGTCTTCACCCGGGACGGGGCACGCGCCCACAGGGTGGCGAAGGCGATCCATTCCGGGATCGTGTGGGTCAACACCTACCGGGCCATCTCGCCGATCTCACCCTTCGGAGGATTCGGCCAGAGCGGCTACGGGCGCGAGGCCGGCCTCGACGTCATCCAGGAGTTCACCCGCAGCAAGGCCGTCTGGGTAAACACGTCCCAGGAGCCGATGGCGAACCCGTTCGTGATGCGCTGACGGTCCACGGCGATACGGGAGCCCTCCCTCTTATCCAACGGGGAGCCGGAGGACAGGGGGACGGACAGCCTTCTTCGCCGGGCATCCACAACTGCTCAAACTAGGCACGTCCGGCGCCGAGGAAGCGCAGGGATCAGTCGCTTCCGAGCACGCTCTCCCGGGTCGGGACCCGCCACCCCACGAACCAGACCCCCACGGCCCCCACGGCGCCGACCAGAAGTCGGATGCCGAGGGGATCGATCAGGAGGCCGGCACTGAGGCCGCAGGCGGCGATGATCATCGAGATGGCCCAGACCTTGGCCCGCCGGGGCATCCCGAGTCCTGCCCGGTAGTCGCGGATACTCGGCCCGACTCCGGGCAGGTTCAGGATCCACTGCTCAAGCCTTGGATAGGAGCGGGCGAAGCAACCGGCGGCGACGATCAGGAAGATGGTCGTGGGGAGGCCGGGGACGACTACCCCGAGGCCGCCGAGGGCCAGTGCGACGAGGCCGGCCATGAACCAGAGCCATCGGGCCAGTCCGCGGGCAAGCCGGGGGGCGGGTTGCTGCTCGTCCACCGTGGCGACTGTAGGCGGGTGGCGTCGACTACCAGACGGCGGCAGGATCAAGGTCGTAGACCTCGCGCATCCGTGCATAGCGGGCGTCGAAGTCGGCGCTCCTGCGCCGGCGTCCACCCTGGACCGGAGGCGTGGTCGAGTCCCAGTCCACGGGCCCGAACCGGGCCTCGGCGAGCTCCTGCCAGACGGGGAGGAGTCCGACGACGGAGCCTGAGACGACGCCCGCCTCGAGGGCAACAGCCTCTCCCTCGACGGGCTCGAAGATCCCGAGGGCCATGGGAAGGAAGCGCCGCAGGGCGGCATCGAGGCGGCCGGCGCTCTCCGGAACCGAGAGCAGGGCGTCGAGCAGGGCATCGGCATGGCGCCGGTGGAAGGCCTCCTCGCGCAGAGCACGGGCAGCGACTTCCGGGAGGCCCTCGACCGCCGAGTCGGTCAGCAAGCCCCAGCGGAGGTCCTCGGCGGCATCGTAGAGCCAGTGGCGGACCAGGGCCTGCGCCCAGTCTCCGGTATCGAGTTCGACGAGATGGCAGGAGCGGTACTCGACAGCCGGACGTCGGAGGGCGAGGTCGTCGATGGCCCGATCGTCGTCGCCGACGAGGAGCGCATAGAGGGCGGCGGCATGTCCCAACTCGTCCTGTCCGATGCTGGCGAACGCGAGGTCCTCCTCGAGGAAGGGTGCCACGCCGATCCACTCGGTGTGCTGCTGGCCCATCAGGTGCTCGTCGTCTGCGAAGGCGAGGAGGTACTCACGTACACCCGGATCGGAGGCGCTCACGAGTCCTCTCCACGGACCCGCTGGCGTCGCTCCGCCACACGGGTACCGTCGTTGTGCCGGTGGGGCTTGTCGGCATTGGGGGCCACGAACTCCTCTTCGCCCTCGACCAGGTGCTCCCTGTCGACCAGCCAGATGCGGTCCCCCTCGGCGCGTCGGGCATAGTTCTCGCGGGCGAGGACCAGGGCCAACTCGTCGTCCGCTGCCTCGATGCTCCCGGCGTGGCGGAACTCCTGCTTGCCCTCCTTCTTGAGAAACACCTCGTAGATGCGCATGGTTTCGCTCCTAACCCCGCAGGACCTCGACGACCTCGCCGCATGACGTGCAGCGATGGACCGACCGGCAGCGGCTTGGTCCGAATGCGGAGAGTTCGGTGGTGCGGGCACCGCAGAGTGGACAGGACGGTGGGGAACCCAGGTGGACGGCGACGGTGAACTCGGCGGCGAGCCGTAGACGGGCCGCCGCCGAGACCCGTTCGACCGACCAGACGGGACCGGTGAGCCAGTCCACGTCGACCTCCTCGACGCCGTCGATGGCGCCCACCGACTCTCGAACCTCCTCGGCGATCATGGCGAGTGCCGGACAACCGGAGAAGGTTGGGATGAGGCCCACCTCAACGCGGCCTCCAAATACGTTGACCCGTTCCAGCAGCCCGAGGTCGATGATTGACACCCCCGGGTACTCGGGGTCGTCGACGGCTGCTAGGGCCTCCCGAACTTCGGTCTCGAGGGCGCCGCTCATGCCGCTTCCCGCCGGGAGGCGATCAGGTCGAGGGCGTCGCGGACCCAGTGGGTGTCGGCCCAGTTCGCCGCCGCCTCGGCAATTCGGCGGGCCGAGTCGGGCCCTTTCTGGCGAAGGGTCTGCTCCAGCGGCTCCCAGTTGATGGGGCCGATCACCCAGTGGTCGGCGACGGCGTCGAAGCGCAGGCCCTCGTCCGGGATCGTGAAGTCGTAGCCGTGCAGGAGCGGGACGAACTTCTGCACCCACCGATCGCGGAGCACTTCGTTGCGCTCCGACTTGATGTGCCACCGCAGGAGGACGTCGCCGGGCTTCGAATCCGGTCCGAAGAGTTGCAGGGCGGGCCACCACCAGTCGTCGATCGACTGCTGGAACATCCCCCGCTGGAGGTCGGTGCCCTCGGCGATGCAAAGCATCCGTTCCTCGCCGAAGCGCATGTGGAAGCCCTCCTCGGCGATGATCCGCCGCAGGATCCGCTTGTAGGGACCGTAGGAGCACTTCTTGAAGACTGCCTGCTGGGTGACGAGGGCTGCGGCGTCGACGAGGAAGGCGATGGCCACCTGGTCGCCCCAGGTCCGAGCCCGGTAGTGGAAGACGTTGTGAAAGCGGCTCTTCCCGGCGAAGAGGTCCTCGAGCATCTCCTGGCGGGTCTTGAGACCGAGGTCGGCGGCGACCATGTAGAGCAGGTGTCCGTGCCCGATCTCGTCCTGGGTCTTGGCGAGCACGGCCATCTTGTGGCGCAGGCCCGGCGCCCGGGGGATCCAGTCCCGCTCCGTGAGGCCGCCCATCAACTCGCTGTTGGCGTGGAGTTCGATGAACCGGAAGACGGCCTCCCGGTAGACATCGGGCATGTCGTCGTCGGGCTCGACGATGCCGCCCTCGTCGAGGAAGGCCTCGAAGTCGCCCATAGACGTCCAACGGCGGCCCATCAGGTTGCCCCGTTCACTCGGGTCTCATGGTGGGGGCCGTGGGCACGTCGTGGCTGGTGCTCGGTCCGGCGGAGACTCAGCCCAACAGGTCGGCGAGGTCGCCGCCGACGAGGGCCATCAGGAGGGCGATGACGGCGACGTTGATCACCATCACCGGAACCCTCATCCGGTGGTCGGAGGTGCGGAAGCGGCGGATGCTGTCCACGTTGAAGCCGATGGCCAGGAGGCCGATCGGAAGGCCGATCCAAGGGCCGACGCCACTGGCCCAGCCGAGTGCGGGAAGCAACCATGGGAACACCACGTAGGTGAGCATGCAACGGATGCCGGAGACAAGCATCGAACGGCTGAACCGCCGTGCGGCGAGGTCGGTGTCGGAGGTCGTGAGGGCGTCGCTCATGCAGTCACAGCCTGCCATGACCCCGCCCGGATACCGACCGTCCGGGAGGATTCTCCGGACTGCAAGACGGTGGGGCAGGCGGACTACCGTACGGCCATGAGCGACGAACTTCCCCCGGGCGAGTCCACCGACCAGCACATCGTCATGGAATGGGAGACTCCCACCCATGAACAGATCATCGAGATCACGAAGATGCACGTCGAGGCGATGGAGACGAACAGCGATCCAGCCGTCTGGGTGACCGCCGGCATGCACCATGTGATGCTCTATACCATCGGTCGTCGCAGCGGCAACGTGCACCGTGTGGCGCTTCCGTTCTGGCGGGATCCGGACGGCGGACGGTTGGTCATCGGCTCGTTCGCCGGAGCGGTCAACGACCCCGCCTGGGTGCTGAACCTGCGGGACCGGGACGCCAACCCCGGCGTGAAGGTCCGAACCCAGCACGGCCTCTACTGGTCGCAGCACCAGATCCTGGAGGGAGCCGAGCGCGATGCCCTCTGGGAGCTCATGACCGTTGATCGGGCCTTCTACGCCGACTACCAGGCGAAGACCGAGCGTCCCATCCCCATGATCCGCCTGCCGGAGACCGAACTGCACGAGGGCTGAGTCCCCGTGGCCGAACGGGGCGCACTGGCCACGCTCCGAACTGAGGCACGGCCCGTCTACCTACCGTGGGTGTGCTGCACATTCACGATGGGAATTCTCATCCCCGTCCTTCCGTTCCACCTGATCGATCAGGGTGTCGGGGTCGCCGCCACCAGTCTCGTCCTCGGGGCCGCCGGTGGTGGAGCGATCGGCGGAGCAGTCCTGGCCGGAGCCCTTACACATCGCCTCGGCCAGGGGCGCGTTGCGGTCGTTTCGCTCCTCCTGATGGGTGCGACGGTGGCATCGATGGGATTCACCGGTTCAGTCGGCCTCCTGGTCGGCCTGCAACTCCTGGTCGGCGTGGCGGCCATCGGCGTCATGCTCTCGCGGCATACCCACCTGACCAGTTCTGTCGCGATCGGCCTCAGAGGTCGGGCCATGGCCCTGATGGGAGGATCGATGCGATTCTCGTTCCTCGTAGGACCAGCGGTTGGCGGCGTGCTCGTGGACCTCGTGGGCTTCCGGAGCACGTTCCTCGTGGCAGGGGCCGCCGCCGCGCTCGGCTGTCTCGGCATGCTCCCCGAACTCCGGACACCACCAAGCACGGCGACGGAAGTGGCCCGGGGGAGCGGCTTCGGCGCACTCATGCGCCGGCACCGGGGTGTCGTCGCCCGTTGTGGGACAGCCGGGTTCCTGATCATGGCCGCACGCGAAGGGCGCTTGGTTGCCCTACCACTCGTAGGGATCTCCCTCGGCCTCAGTCCCAGCTCCGTGGGTGGACTCGTCGCAGTCGGAACAGGAGCAGACCTGCTCCTCTTCCCGTTCGCCGGGTGGATCATGGACCGGTACGGGCGCCTCTGGGCCATGGTTCCCGCATACAGCCTCCTCGGCCTCGGCCTCGGCCTGCTTGCCCTCGCAGAGGGTCCGGGACTGGCGGTGACAGCTGGTGCAGTGATGGGCATCGGGAACGGACTCAGTTCCGGGAGCCTGTTCACGATGGGAAGCGACATGGCGCCCGACGACGCCACGGCTCCGTTCCTCGGAGTGATTACGGTGATGAGCGACGCAGGTCGAATCGCCGGCCCGGTTCTCGTAGGCGTCGTTGCGCAGGCGGCCGGCCTGGGGTGGGCCTCGTGGGCTGTAGCGGGGGTAGCGGCCCTCGCGGTCCTGTGGCTCCTGGTCGTTGTCGGGGAGACGGGGGGCCGTGGCGGGAGTGGTCCCCCAGCC